>CAJIBI010000005.1_pt1 | contig 13013 bp, 12 predicted proteins | sample 9199321 | NCBI WGS metagenome assembly CAJIBI01 (sample SAMEA7708294, study PRJEB35096) | sediment metagenome | biome: marine neritic benthic zone biome [ENVO:01000025]; feature: sediment [ENVO:00002007]; material: shallow marine sediment [ENVO:03000034] sea grass bed [ENVO_01000059] ... | reverse complement strand
CTCTTCGCCAACCAGCGCGACGGAGTGCTCAAGGTGGCGATCACCCCCTAACCGGCCGGCGACGCCCCACCGCTCGGACCGCCGCCCTCGGTGCTCACAGGCGCGTCGCGAAGATCGAGTAGACATAGCCGCTGTACGCGAGGAGAAAGGCAGCGCCGGACCGCCTTCCGACCGAACGGCGGCCCCACAGGTAGACCGCCAACAGCAGCGTCGTTGCCGTCATCACCCACAGGTCGAAATGCAGCAGACGTGCGGGCACCGGCACGGCGGCGAGGAGCGACGTCACACCCATGATGCCCAGCAAGTTCATGATGTTGCTGCCGATCACGTTGCCGACCGCCACGTCCGCGCTCCGGTAGAACGCCGCCACCATCGTCGTGCTGAGTTCGGGCAGCGACGTCCCGAATGCCACGATGGACAACGCGATGGCGGCCTCGGGAATGTTGAGCTCGGTGGCGATCCCCACCGACCCGCTCACCACGAGCTTTGATCCCAGCGGCAACGTCACGATGCCCAGCGCGATGAAAAGGGCAATGCGCCCGCCGCCCTGCGGAAGCCCCAAGACGCGTTGGAGCTCCTCGGCCGCCTCGATCGTCGGGCCGGCGCTCTCGCGTTGCGCGGCCAGCAAAAACGCCGCCAGCAGGATCAGCAGGAGGCCCCCGTGCGGAAGGGTCAGCGGCCCCGCGAAGCAGAGTGCGACAAAGACACCCGTCGCGCCGAGCATGATCGCACCGTGCCGTCGGCCCGTCGGTTGGGCACAGGCCATCGGGTAGATGAGCGCCGGCGCGCCGAGCACGGCGAGCACATTGGCCACGTTGCTACCGACCACGTTGCCAATCGCGATCGTGCCGTGCCCCGACAACACGGCCGTTACCGAGACGACCAGCTCCGGCGCCGAGGTCCCGAACGCGACCACGGTCAGCCCCACCAGCATCGGCGGAGCGGATGCGCGTTTGGCCAGCGCCAGCGCCCCGCGAACCAGCAAGTCCCCTCCGAGCAGCAGGTACACCAGGCCGCCGACGAGCTCGAGGCAAAAAAGGATCATGCGTCGCGCGCGGCCCGCCCAGGGTGGGTCGCGCTGGGCTCGTGGGAGACGCGATGGATCTCATCCAGCATTTCGTTGAGCGCGGTAGCCAGCAGACCGACTTCGTCCTCGGAACTCGAAACGTCTGCGCGCAGCTCGCGCTCTCCGCGCCGCACCCGATCGGCCAACTCCGCGAGGGCTTGGATCGGCCGGGCGAAATAGATCCCAAGCGCCGTCCCGAGCAACACCGCGAAGGCTGCCAGCGACAACCCCAGACGCACCAGCGTGTCGCGAAGCTCAACCACCGGCGCGCGCGCTTCGGCCTCGTCGATTTTTACGACGACACCCCAGTCGGGGGCGTCCAGATGACGCGTCGCCGCCCAAACGCGAACGTCGCGATAGTCGACGGCGCCGTCGAGCAGTACCCGCGACTCGCCGTTCACCGCGCGAACGATGGCCGTCTCGCGCTGCTCCCCCGGAAGCCTGCGGCGCAGCGGCGCCGAAGCGTGTCGGACGGGGCTGACAATCAACGCGCCGGCGTCGGGCTCGCGGGTCGCAATCACGGTTTCGCCCGTGGCCCCGAGCCCCGTGTAGTCACCGGTTACATCGAAGAGATCGCCGGCGTCGAGCACCACGGCGATCGAGCCGATCGCCCGTTCCCGCAGTGTCATGGGGCCGCTCAACGCAATCGCCGGCGCGCCCTCGTGCTCGGCGATGCCGTGAAAGTGCAACGCGTTGCCCTCGGCGCCTCGACTCGCGTCCACGACGGCCTCCGCGAGCGGGCTGCCCGTGCTCGCCACCGGGGTGCCGTCGGCGGCAAAGATGACGATTTGCTTGACCTTGCGCGACGCGCGGCGGGCGTCGTCGATGATCCGCTCGATGCGAACCCGTTCCCCAACGGACCGGTCGCGGTTCCAATCAGAGAGGGAGAGACGCAACTGGGTTCGACTGCGGATCAGGTTGACGCTCTCGTGCCAGCCCGCATAGACGCGCTCGAGATCGCGGTGCTTGCTCTCGACCACCGATTCGAGGTGGCGGAGCGCCGCCTGTTGCAAGAGGTCTTGCGCAATCCACCAGGCGAAACCGCCGAGCACCAGCATGCTACCGAGCGCCGTCGCCACAAGCGCGAACACGAGTTTGGTTCGGATGTCCATGCGTCCTCCCCACGAGACCGAGGTGACACACCGTGCGCGTGATCCGCACCCCAGGCTGGGTACGCTTTGTATGGTAGACCGAGCGGGCCCCGATCCCTCGCCGGCGCGACCTCGATGGCGATGCGGGGGTGACCGGTCCTCAGGGCGCCAGCGCGACGAAGGTTCCGTCGTTGCGCTGGCAGAGCTCACGCATCAGGCGCGCGAAGGCCTGACTGGTGTGCTGCACCTGGTTCACGGGGATCGGGAAGCCCACGCCGTGGATGCGGACGCGTCGCGCGCCGCTCGCGTCCTTGCGGTTGATGCGTTCGACCGCATCGATCACGGGCTGGCTCGAATGCCCCGAGAATTCGTCCCCAAAGACATACAGGCTCACCCGCTGGTTCTCGAAATAGAAGGCGCGGATCGCCCGGGTGATGCCCTCGACCGGACTGCTGTTGCTAAAGGCCTGCCAGGTCTGCAGGCGGCTCATAATGGCGCGGCGGCGCGAGGGGCTGTCGGGGATCCAGCGGCCCGCGTAGCCGGTAAACATGTAGGTACCCATGTCGTTCATGACCTGGATCCCCTTGACCCGCGGGTAGACCTCGAGCGTCTCGCGCACCTTCGCGACGACGCGGTTCCAGTTGAAGGCGTGCATGCTCCCGGACGTGTCGATGATGAACACGATGTATTCGCTGTCCACGGGAATGCCACCGACCTGCCCGCGGGTCGGGCGCAGCGCCAACCGCGTCATCTCTTCGCTGAGGTCTTGGCGCGCGGACGCCAGTTGCTCCGAAATGCGTTGCGCCACCGAGGCCTGGTCTTCGGACTCGTCGAGCGCGCCACGCAGCGCGGCCAGCTGCGCGCGCAGCTGCGCCAGCGCGCGCTCCTCGTCGGCGACGTCCTCCTCGGCCGCCCCAATGGCGCCGACCGTCTCGCCGGTGTCGCGCTGCAGCACGCCCAACTCGATACGCAGCTCTTCGAGACGCTGCGCCAAGGCCGTCTGGATCTCGAGGATCGCCGTCGGTTGCTGGATCTTGGTGATCACAAGCAGAAGGATCACGGCTCCAAACCCGCAGCAGATGCAGTCTAGAAACGACAGGCCGGCCGTTTCGAGCTCGCGACGGCGGCGCGCCATCAGGGCCAGTCCGCCGCGGGGCTCATGAACGAGCCCCGGGTGCGCCGGGCGAGGGTCCAGTAGGCCGTAGCGGCATCCGGGTCTCCCTCCATCGGCAGCAGAATCACGTTGAAGGGGACGGCCGGCGGCACGTCCCGGAGCGCGCGGTTGAAGAGGCGGAGCCGGCGCGCGCCCGACACGGTCCCGCTCGTGGGCTGCCCGCTCCCCTGGGTGGGAAGGCCGTCGACGACCAGATGCACGTTGTCGGGAAGGGGGTCGAGGGACGCCGCCGCCGCAAACGCGGCCTGGAGGCTCGTGCCGCCACCCGGAACGACCTCGCGCAGGCGGGCAACGGCGTCGCTGAGCCGGTCGGCTTCGGCCACCTTCACCCAACGGCCGGCCGTGCCCTCGAGCAACGGTTCCGCCACGAGGCCAAAGCCATAGATCTGGAACTCGGCGTCCGCGGGCAGCTGCGCCGCCAGCCACTCGACGGTCCCGACGGCCTGTTGCCACTTGGGCGCTTTGCGCTGCGTGGCGGGGTCCATATTCCGAAGACGCACGATGTTGACGATGTTGCGCGCCAGCATGCTCGCCGAGGTGTCGACCAGGATCAGGACGCGCCGACCGCCGGTGCGGAGACCCGTGAGGTATTGGCGCTGTCCCGCACCGGCGCGGCGGAGGACGGCGTTCTCCTGCTCGGCCTCCTGCTCGAGCTGCTCGGAGCGTTGGGACGCCAACGACTTGAGCTCCGCCTTCACCTGGTCGAGGGCCCGGTCTCGGGCGGCGAGCTCCGCCTCCAGCTCCTCGAGGCGCGCCGCGGTCAGCTGTGTCGAACCGCGGGCTTCGGCGACAGCCGTCGCGGTGCTCTCGCGCGCCGCGCGGAGTGCTTCGAGCTGCTCCGCGAGCTGTTCCAGGTGCGCGCGGGCACCCGCCACCTTGACCTCCATCCGCAGCGTTTCGCCGCGCAGGTCGGTCACCTCGGCGTCGGTCTGCTCGGTGATCTGAGCGCTGAGGATGAGAAAGACCAGCAGCACGGCACCAAAGCCGCAGGACATACAGTCCAAGAAGGACATGTTGAAGACCGTGAAGGGTCTACGCGCCATCGACCCCGGCCAGCGCCACGAAGCTGAGTTCGAGCGGCGGGTCTCCGACTTCGACGCGATCGCCGATCGCGAGCGGGGCGTGGGGGGTAGCGGGCGCGCCGTTGTGCACGACCGCCGCACCGTCGATCAGCTCCAGCTGCAACGCATCGCCGCGCCGCAGCAGCGTGAGGTGATGGGGCGCGACACCCGGTGCGTCCTCCGGGAGGATGAGATGCGCGTCGCGAGCCGTCCCCACCGAGAAGGGGCCAGGGCCGATGGGGTGGGCCAAGCCGCGAAAGACCAGGTGGGTCGGGGCCGGCCGGGTCGAGGCGGGTTCGGCCGCTCGGGCCGCCGCCGCGCTTCGGCTCCAGGCGAGGCGGGTCGTGAGCAGGACGCCATCGGCCGGGGAGCGGATTTCGTCGATGGAAAAAAGCGCGCGATCGAGCGGCGCGCTGGCCTCGATCGCGGTCACGTCGACCTCTGGCAGCGCCACGAGCGATTCCAAGAGACCGGGGATGGCGGCGACCCGGTGGCTCACGCGGAGCGAAAGCGGCGACGCGTCGGCGCGCCGCACCAGATCGGCGACGGCGTCGCACAACGGCTGGCCGGCCGCGACGAGTTCGTTCTTGGCCACCCAACAGGAGTAGGCCCGGTCCCCAAAGCGGATTGCGCACTCGACCCGCGCCTCCGTGCGAAGGGCGGTAATCCAATCGGGCAGCTGGTCGTAGAGCATCTGCTCGGTGGCGCCCTGGTGCAACGGGTCGAAGCGCGTTTGCGCAAGGAACGCGGCGGCGACGCCTTGGATCCAACGCTCCTCGAAGGCCAGCAGGCCGGCGCCGGCGACGGTGTCGTACCCCGCTACCTCGGCGCCGCGGCTTTGATCGATCCGCGCGACGACGGCCTCGTGGAGACCCGCGTCGAGATAGAGCAGCTGGCGCTCCGGCTCGGGATGCGACGCGGACAAGAGCGGGGTCCCGACCATGCCGCAGACCGGGATCGCGCATTCCTGGGCGATGCCGAGCAGAAGCCCGAGCTTTTCTCGCGAGAGCTGCGCGGGAACCGCCAGCACCACCTCCGCCACGCCGGCGCCGGCGGCGCTCCAAAGCGCGGAAAGCTGCGCGAAGACCAGATCGGCGGTGGTCTGCGCCGTCGGCCCGGGCCGCGTCAACGGGTCGAGGCTGAGCTCGCTCCAAAACCGGGTGTGCAGGTCGCGCGGCCGAAGCCGCGCCGCCCCGCGCGCCGGCTCGCCGATGAGCACCTGGTCGTGACCGACGAGCGCAAACCCGGGCTCGACGTGGAGCTCGCCGGTGGTCCGCTTGAGGCGAATCTCCGCGTCTTGGATCTCCAGTACTGCTGCGTTGGCTGCCAAGGCGTCAGGAGAGGACGGCCATGTGCCGGATCAGGCGCTGGTCGCAGTAGTTCTCGGTGTCGAGCACGAGTCGCTCTTGTTGGAGCTGCAGCTGGTGAACCACGAACATCAACACGAGGCTCAGCAACAGCGCCACGAAGGTCGAGTTGAAGGCGACCCCGAGGCTGGCGGTGACGCCGGTGATGTCTCCTTCCATCGCCTGGTGCGCCAGGCCCAGGGCATCTCCGATCCCGCGCACGGTGCCGATAAAGCCGATCGAGGGAATCGCCCACGCGATGTAGCGGATCATCGAGAGCTCTGATTCGAGACGCTCGCCCTCGGATTCACACAACGCGTGCGACGTCGCGGACACTTCGTGGAGATTCTGCGTCGCCGCGAAGCGGTAGAGGGCGGCCAGCAGACAACGCGGCACCAAGCGGTCGCGCGCCGGCTCCGGGAGCGCTTCGATTTGTCTCGCGTACTCCCGCGTGTCTTCCGGAAGGATGCGAACGCCCTCGGAAACCCGCACCAGATCCTCGCTGATCGATTCGCGCTCGCGCCACACCGCCAGGCCCTTGTAGCCGACGATCGCCAGCGCCCAAAGAAGCAGGATGAAGCAGACCTCTTGTTCGAGATCGCGGACGACGACGAAGACCGACCGTTCGGGGACCGCCGCTTCGTCCATCTGCCGGGCGAGCGCCTGCGCCTCGAGATCGCGGGCGGCTTGCGGGCGCACGACGGTCGCGTACGCGGTGTGGACCACGACGGCCGCCACCAACAGCGCGAAGATCTGAAACACAAATTCGCGGGAAGAACCCCGTTTCACACCCTCGGCCTCGCTTGCATCCGTGGCGGGCCCTTAGATGTCCGCCGGAAAAGAGATCGCGGCGTCTGCGGACACCTCTTCGGAGGGAACCAGCAGCGGGGCGCTACGCCCCCCTTTGGCGCGCGGCGCGTCGTCGCGGGTGGCCGGCGCGTTGTCGCCGTTCTCACCCGCCCGGTCGCGCGCGGTCTTCGGTGTGGCGTCCTCCTCCACCGCCCCCGCGAGCGGGGCGACACCGAGACCCAACGACGCGATCAGAGCCGTGGCGAGGCGTCGGCGCAATCCGCGACGCGCCTCAATTCGCATCGCGCGCCACCCGGAAGCCCACGTCGTCGCGCGCGCGATCACTGTAGTCGCGATAGCTGAGCCGAAGCTCTGTGAGGCTCGAGTCTCTCCAGCTGGCGCCTCGAATCACGCGGTAGCGACCCCGGTTCGGTCCCACCGGGTCCCGAAGTCTGTGCTCGAGCCCACGCGGGTAGATTTGATAGAAATCTTGCACCCACTCCGCGACATTGCCACCTAGGTCGCGCATCCCCAGCGCGTCGGCATCCGACTGGGCGACGGGCGCCGTCACCGCGTGGCCGTCTTGATACCGGGCCAATACATTGGGCAAGACGGTCGCCGCGGAGGCGTCGGCATAGTTTCCCGCCCCCGCCGGCGGCGGCATCGCGTCGCCCCAGGGAAAGCGCAGCGCCTGGTCCCGTTTGCCGCCGGCGTAGCGGGCGGCCCAGACCCATTCCGCCTCCGACGGCAGGCGATAGCCGTTGGTCCGAGGCTGCGCGAGGAAGATCTGTCCCGCTCGCTCCTCGTAGGCGGGGGCGAGCCCCGTCGCGCCACTCAGCCAGTTGCAGTAGCGCGCGGCGTCGTCCCAGGACACACCGGTGACCGGTTGGTCGTCTCCGTCGAGGCTCTCCCCGGCCGCGCGCCCCGACCGATGGTCGGGGCGGAAGCCGCGAAATTCGCGGTTCGTGACCTCGCGCACACCCAGGTAGTAGGGGCGCGTGATCTCCACCAAGACCCGGTTCTCGTTGGCGCGCCGGCCGCGATCCTGACGCGACGAACCCAGCTCGAAGCGACCGCCCTGGATGAGTCGCAGTTCCGGCCCACGACGCGACGGGGGGGCTTCGGGTTGCGCCGCCTTGCGGTCGGCGCTGGGCTCGAGGCGGACCTCCGCGCCGGCGGGAACGCTCGACACCTCGAGCGTTCCGGCCGCGGGTGCCAGCCTGAAGGGCGGGAGCTCTTGGGGAACACCGGCTTCCACCTCCACCTCGGCGACCGTGTTGGCGTAGCCCGAGAGACGCAGCTCCACGCTTCGCGTGCCGGCCGCGACAGAGAGGGTCGTAGGGGTCACACCGCGCTCTTCGCCATCAATCCGCAGCGCCGCGCCGGGTGGAATCGACGCGATCGTCACCGGCGCCCGCGCCTCGACCAGCGCCAGCAGGAGCTCCTGGCTCGCGCCGAGCCCTTCGACCTCGACCTCGACGCTCTGGTCGGTGAAATCCGGCGCGCCCCGCACGGTGATGCGATGGGCGCCGCGCGGCAGCTCGAGCACGAGCGGGGTGGAGCCGAATTCCCGCCCGGCGACGCGCACGGGAAGCGCGGCGGGCGGTTCGGTGCGGACGGTCACGGAGCCGGGCGTCTCGACGAGGGTGAATGCGAAGCGTGACTCCGCTTCCGGCGCGACCTCGATCGTGGTCTCCAAGGGCCGGTACCCGCGCTTTGTGGCGCGCACCCGATGGGACCCGGGGCGCAGCAGCACGGACTTTCCCACCGCGAGGGAAAGTCGGGTATCCGGGAACGCGACGTGGTCGGGCGGGGGCTCGAACTCGAGCGTCACCGAAACGGCCGTCGTGCCGAACCACGCCACCGCCGCAAGCGCGACCGCGAGGATCGGGAGCGCCACGTGGCGCAGACGGATCCGGTCGCGGACCCGGCGCGGCCGAGCCGCCGGCGCCTCGGCGTCGAGGGGGCGAAACCGAACCGGCGTGATCTCCTCGCCGCGCGGAGCGCGGCCCGGTTCTAAATCGTCTCCGTGCACCGCACCACAACGGTCGCAGCCGGCTCACCCGGCGTCACCGTGAGGGTTTTCCGGACGTCCCGGTACCCCCTGCGCGAGCCCGTCACCACATAGGTACCGGGGCGCAGTTCAAGCGTGAGGCGATCGAAGGCTCCGAGGCTTTGCACCCTGACGATCGTCACGTCGGTCAGTTTATCAGACGCAAACTCGACCGAGATGGGTGTGGAGGCGAGCTTCACGCGCTCCCGAAGACGCGCGTCCTGGTCGCGGAGCCGCGGGCCGGGGTTGGGCACGCGAACGATGGTGGCGGCGAGACCTTCCGCCTCGCGCAGCGCGGCCGGCTCGTAGAGCCGCGTCGGGTCTTCGAGCAGGTAGCGGAGGCGCTGGTCGAGCGCCGCGCGTTCTCGGCTCCGCGCCAGCCCTTCCCGCGCGGCGCTCCGGGTGTCGTCGAGGCCCAGCGCCGCCTCGTACAGCCGAACCGCCTCGGCCCAATCCTCTCGCGCCTCGGCGTCGGTGGCGCCGCGCTCCGCGCGGCCGATCGCCACGCGACGGATCTCTTGTTCGACTTGCGCGAGTGCGTCCTTGGCTTCGCGCGAACCGGGTCGCACGGCGAGCGCAGCGCGCAGACTCGCGCGCGCGTCCTCCAGGCGCCCGGCGGCGAGCGCCTGCCGCCCCTTCGAGAGCTCCCGCGCAAAGCGCGCGTCGGCCAGCCGCCGATCGATCCGGGCCACAGCGGCGGCTGCGGGTTTCCATTCGGGGTCCAGTTCAAGCGCGCGCGCATAGGCCGCGCGGGCGGCGTCCCATTCGCTGCGCCCTTCTCGCTCCTCCCCCTTCGCCATCTCCGCGAGGACTTCGGCCAGGCTCTCCACGCGCGCCAACCCGCGCTGGGCGCGTGCATCGTCTGGATCAATCGCGAGCGCGACCTCGAAGTGTTCGCGCGCCGCGACGCCGTTGCCCCGCTCGAGGGCCTCCGCGCCGGCCTCCAGGGCGTTGGCCAACGCTTGCGGAGTCTCGGCGTCGATTTCGCGGAGGAGCCCAAGCCCGCGTTCCAAAGCAACGAGGGCGCGGGCGGGGTCGTCCGCGATCATGGCGTCCTCGGCCTCACGGCCGAGCGCCAGCGCCGTGCGGTAGCGCTCGGCCGCCCAACGATCGGCGTGGGCAGCCAGCCGTTCCGCCAAGGCTTGGAATTCGCCCAGGAGCCGCGCCGCCTCTTCGCGGTCAGCGCTCGAGGCGGCCGCGCTCGGCGGGGTCGGAGCGGGCGCCTCGCCCGGAGCGGGAACGGAGCCGGCGGGGGCTTCTTCCGGTGAGGAGAGGGACGTCGCGGGCGATTCGGATAGAGGCGCCGGAGACTCGTCTCCCAGAAAAGACAGCGCTAGCGCGCCGGCGAGCAGCGCCGCAACGCCGCCGATCGCAACCTTGGCGCGAGCAAAGCGGCGACGCGGCGCTCCGGGGCGCGGCGAGGTCGCAGCCGGAGCGCGCGCACCACCGCTTGCCTTGCGCGCGATGGGCTCGATGCGAACGCGGCTGCCGGCGTCCCCGGCACCCGAATCATTCTCCCGCTGGCTGGCCATCGGGGGTGGGGAGCGGCGCTCCGACGACGGGCAGCTCTTCCGCCGCAAGCTCGGTCTCGGCGCGATAGAGGGCCGCGAGGAGACCCCGCCATTCCTCGTATTGGGCGGTCGCGGTGCCGGTCAGACGCACGGTCTCGCCCTGCATCTCCACCACCACCGGCGTGACTTCCGAGTCAAAGGACGCGGCAAGCTCTTCGATCGCCTCGCGGTGGATCTCGGCTTCGCCGCTCATCGCAAACCCGCCGCGAGCGACCTCGACCCCCGCCGCTGCGGTGGCCGTGCCGAGGATCGCGCTCGCGTCGTTGCCGCCGGCAATCGCAGCCGCGGCGCCCAGGACGACCAACGCGATGCCGGAGGCTTTGCGGAGGTTGGCCTGACGCTTTACGTCGCGGTAGGCGCGCTCCTCGATCATGGCGGCCTCCCGCAGGTCGCGGTAGCCGCGCCTGTCCATCTCTTCCGCGAAATAGCTGTAGTGGGCGTTGAGCGCATCGACGAACATCGCGTCGCGCTCGCGAATCTGGAGCACCCGCTGCAGGGAGGGGTCGTCGTGGGCGGGGAGCCGGACGATCTGCCACTTGCCGCCCCGCCCCGACTCCAAGTAGTCGGCGAAGGGATCGGGGGACAGGTCCGCCGCAAACCGGATCTGCGCGACATCGCGGACCCGCGCGATGTCGCGCGGCTCCAGGCGGTCGCGCGCGGCCACGAGATCGTTTGCGATCAGATTAAAGAGCGGCTGGTAGGGGTCGTAGCGCCCCGCCTTCGCCGCCTGGTAAGCGGCCTCATCGAGCCCGGTCTCATACTTCTTGGCGAGCCACTCGCGACCGGTCGCATCGTACGCCTCGATCTCGAGGCGCAGCACCATGCCGTTGGATTCGAGGATCTCGCCCTCGACGGTCAGCTCGTTGCCCGCGCTCGGCGCGGGCACCACGCGAACCGCCCCCCATTGCCGAGTCTCCTCGAGAGTCGTCCGGAGCAGGTGCGGGAAGTAGCTGGCCTCGGCCGCCCGGATCTGCGGGTTGACCCGCTCGGGAGGCGCTTCGCCTGCCTGGACACCGGGGTCGAACACGACGATCGCGGCGTCGAGCAGCGCGTCGTCCGCGAGGCCGGGCGCTCGGATGGCGTCGACTTGCACCACCTTTGGCGTTCCACACGCCAGGGTCGACGCGACGGCCAAGACAACGGCGATCAATTGCTGCACGGCGCTCTCACAGTCCGCGTTTGTAGTCGCGGTATTCCTCCCAGAGCTTCTCGCGAAGCTCCGGGTCCGTCTCTTCCATCGCGGCCTCGCGGAGGTTGCGCGCAATGATGTCGTCGTCGCGGCCATCCCCGACATCCCGCGGAATCGCCTCCGACGCCTCTCCGACCTCCCCTGGGTCGCCCCCACCGGAGCCTCCGGCGGCCCCGCCCGAAGGCCGTCCGCCGCCGTCTGCACCCGTGTCCCCGCTCGAGGGGTCCAGCCCAGACCCGGCCTCGCCGCCGGCCCCGCCGTAGCCACCCGCCCCGCCGTCGCCGAGGCCCTCTCCCGCCGCGGCGGAACGGCCCGGCTTGGACTCGAGGGCCTGGGTCTCTTCGAGCAGGACGCCGTCGAAGTTCTCGAGCGAGGTGTTGAGCTGCCGGAGCAATTCCTCGCGGTCCGCGTTGGCGCCACTCCCCGCTCCTCGCGGCAGCGCGGCGACCGCGGATCCCGGGGCCCCGGACCCCTCAGAGCCGCCCGGCTGCGCTTCGGAGCTGCTCTCGTCGGTCTGTCCTTCCGACCCGCCCGAGTCCGCGTGGCCGGCGTCTCCGGTGTCCCCAGAGCCCGCAGCTTCGGAGGCCCCGGGCGGCGAAGCGGTGTCCCCCTCTTCGCCAGCCTGCTCCGACGCGGCCGCGGATGACAGGGCGTCTCCCGGAGGCGCCGACGCGCCTGCCGCAGACGCGTCCGCTGCCCCCTCAGCGCCCTCCGTCCCGGCCTCGGATGCTTGCTGCTCGCCCGTTGGACCCGACGTCCCCTGTTGTGACTGCTGCCCTTGTGAGGCGGAGGAGGGGCTCGAGGGCGTCTGCTGGGAGGGGGCCGGGGGGCTGGAGGGTGGAGGCGGCGGCGGGGGCTTTGCACAGGCGACGAGCCCGATCGACACCAGCATCGCGAGAAGCAGCCGAAAATCGGGCACGCGTCCGTCCTCACCTTCCCCAGTAGAATGGGGTTCCCGTCTGGGGCCGGGGCGCGCGGCCACGCGGGTCGGCCGGCGGCGGGCAGCGGCGCCCCCACCGGGCTTCCCAATGTAGCCTAGGGCCTCGCCGGCGGAGGAGCGGCCGCGGGCAGGACGCTCCGCCTACGGTCGCGTGGATCCCCTTTGGCCTCAACGCCATCGGCGCGGCGGCAATCGCGGTCAGCGAGAGGATCCGGGAGCTCTCCGAGCCTCCAAGGCTTTCGGCCACTTTACCCACGACCGAGCTGCACGCGGGTTGCGTCCACGGTGCGCTCGGCCTCTCCCCGAAATTTGCCCGCTTTGCGACGCACGACATCATGTTGGGAAACAAACACACCGATACAAAAAACAAGTAGGCCCCGCGCACAGAACGCGAGCTCGCCCCGCGCAGGGACCACCATGAACAACCTCGCCGTTTTGACTCCCTTTGCGTTCGCCACCGCGGACGGCGACGCTGAAGCCGCCGCGGCCGCTGGCCGACGCCCTCGCCGCGCGATCCATCGCTTGGCGACCACTCGCCAGAAGAAGCGCGATTCCCAGTCTCCGCGCCGGCGGGGGGGCTCCCTCGACCGCTCGGTGATGCGCTTCTTAATTCGCGGCCGACGCTCCGACCAAAATCAGAGCAGTGGGCTGTCTACGCGCTGCGCCGTGGCCGAACCGCCGAGCGGAGGCAACCTGCGAGCCGGAAAATTCGATCCGTTCCGCCATGTTTTGG
>CAJIBI010000481.1_pt1 | contig 13015 bp, 10 predicted proteins | sample 9199321 | NCBI WGS metagenome assembly CAJIBI01 (sample SAMEA7708294, study PRJEB35096) | sediment metagenome | biome: marine neritic benthic zone biome [ENVO:01000025]; feature: sediment [ENVO:00002007]; material: shallow marine sediment [ENVO:03000034] sea grass bed [ENVO_01000059] ... | reverse complement strand
CTCTTCGAGCCGGCGCGCCCATTCGATGTTGGCTTCCTCGTCGAAGCGCGCTTTCAGTTCCACGAGCGTCACCACTTGCTTCCCCGCTTGCGCGGCCTTCATCAGCATCCGCGTGATCGGGTTCTCCGCCCCCCCTCCCGTCCGGTAGATCGTGTGCTTGATGGTCAACACGTTGGGGTCGGTCGCCGCCTGCGAGAGAAACGCCTCCACCGAGTGCACAAAGGAGTCGTAGGGGTGGTGGACGAGGACCTCTCGCTCTCGAAGCGTCGCGAAGATGTCCTCGTGATCGCTGTCGTCGCGCAGCTGGGCGGGAACGCGCGGCGTATGCGCCGGAAAAAAGTGTTCCGGGCGCTCGAGGCGGCAGAGCTGGTCGAGGTCGCCGAGCGCGAGCAGGCCTCGGCACCGGTAGACGTCGTCGGGCTCGAGCTGCAGCTCGCGGGTCAGGAGGTCCAGCAGCTCGGCCGGGGCGTCGTCGTGCACCTCGAGGCGGACGGCGTCGCTCATCCGGTGTCGTCGGTGGAGCCCCGATTCCACCGCTTCCATCAGATCGTCGGCGTCGGCCTCCTCCAGCGCGAGGTCGGCGTCACGGGTCACGCGGAAAAACGAATGCGAGACGATCTCCATCCCCGGGAAAAGCGCCGACAGGTGCTCGGCGATCAGGTCCTCGATGGGCAAAAAGCGCGCGTCGTCGCCGAGCGGGACAAAGCGCGGGAAGAGCGGCGGCACCTTGACCCGCGCGAAGCGCACCGAGCGCACCCGCGGGTGGCGTACCGACACGGCGAGGTTGAACGAGAGGTTGGACACGTAGGGGAACGGGTGTGCGGGGTCGACCGCCAAGGGCGTCAACACCGGGAAGATCTGCTCTTCAAAGATCCGCGACGCCTCGCGCCGTTCGCGTTTGCGCAACTCGCCCCACTCGAGAATCTGGATGCTCTCCGCCGCGAGCTCCACAAGCAGGGTTTTCTCCGCGACGCGCTGCGCCGTCGCCATCTGGCGGAGCACCGCCTCGCGCACGATGTCGAGCTGTTCGTCGGCCTTGAGGCCATCGGGAGACCGCGCGGGAAGCTGTGCCTCGAAACGGGCGTTGAGGACGGCGACCCGCACCTGAAAAAATTCGTCCAGGTTGCGGCTCGCGATCGAGAGAAAACGCACCCGCTCAAGCAGGGGGAGGTCGGGGATCTCGGCGAGCGAAAGCACGCGGTCGTTGAAGTCGAGCCAAGACAGCTCGCGGTTGAGAAAACGGTCGGGGTCAGTGAGATCCAAGGGGCGGCCTCCAGGCGCGACGCTGGCACGCTCGGACTGCTTTACCGGCTTGATCGGATGACGTTCCTGTGAACTTTCGGTCCCCAAGGCTCAGCTCCAAAAGGGCTTGGTCTTCACAAAGCGCTGCCACAGGCGATCCAGATCGCGCAGCGCGTCCTCGGCCCCGCGCGCCGTCCAGCCTTCGACGAGGCCGGTCGCCCGCACTGCCTCCGCCGGCGCCTCCGGCCCCATCCATTCCAGCAGCAGGTCGAGGAGCTTGCGGGCGGCGCCGACATCGTTCAAATGGCCGAGCACGTCCTGGAGCGCCGCGACGCGGGCAGCGTAGCGCCGGCCCGCTTTTTGGTCGTGCAGGCTCATCAGGAACTCGGCGCCGTAGCGCACCTTCTTGAGATGGATGCGGAGGGCGTGTTTCTCGTCGAGGCTGCTGTTGGCCAGGTTGCGGCCGAGCTTTCGCGCTTTGCGGTGAAGCGGAGTCAAGAGAACACGGCTCTCTTGCCGCGCGTCGCGGAACAGGCGCGCGCCCTGTTCGGACAGGGGTTGGTGCAGCCAGCCGCGCCCCGCGTGCCAGCGCCCGAGCTCCAGGACAAAGCGTGTGTAACGGGTGGAATCGAGATGCTCGCGGAGCTGGGCCTGGCTGGCGTCGCGGAGCGTCTGCGCGTCTTCGCGCAGACGCTTGAGCCCCGCGTTCGCGGAAAAGCGGGCGCCGAGCGGCTGCAGTGTCTCGCCGAGAAAGACGTCGAGGTCGCGGACAAAGCCGAGCTCGCCCGCGAGCCAGCGGGCCTCGGCCCGTAGGGTGCCGAGGGACTCCCGGGGGAGCACCTTTCGAAACATCGAAAACGCCGCGCGCAGACGCCGCAGCGCGACGCGCATCTGGTGGACCCCCTCAGGGTCAAAGCCGTCGCGCGCGATCGGCTCGTTGGCCGTGAGCTGCTCGATGGCGGATTCGACGACCGTTCCCACCACCTCGCCGAGGGTGGCGCCTTCGCGGTGGCGGATCGGGCGCGCCCGCATCGCTTGAGGGGTCTCGCCCCGCAACAGGGCGAAGCCCCGCTCGACCTTGCCCTCCGCCGCCAGCCGAAACGACGCGCTCCCCACGAGGTCGAGAGCGAGGTCGTAGAGGGCGCTGGGGTCCCCCCGCAGTAACTCCAGCTCGAGCTCGGCAATCGGTGCGCTGCCGCGTTCCGTGCGCACCTCGCCCTCGTCGAGCTCGAAGAGCACGACGTTTTCGTTCCACTCGAGGCGCCGGCTCGTGCGGCGAAACTCGGTCTCGACGACCGCGTGCAGGCCCTCTTCCTGCGCCGCCCGCTCGACCACCGAGCGAAGTCCCAGATCAGCAATCGCCCCGAGCTCGGGGGCCTCCCCAGCGACGGGCGCCTCCAGCTCGGTGCGGCTAAAAAGACCCGCCGTGCCTCGACCGCGCGTTTTCAGGGTTTGCACAAAGCGCCGGCCCACCTGGCGGACCCGCAGCGCGATCCCTGCAGCCCCGAGCCTGAGGGACGGGGTGTCGAAGTACACCGAACGCAACGTCTGGCTCGTGGCGCGACCCACGGCGCGCTCGCCCACCACCAGATGTCGGCGCAGCGCGGCCATTTGATCGCCCGGCAAGGTGAGCTTGAGCTCGATTTCCTTGCCCGGGGGCTGGAGGGAAAGCTCGGACGTCATGGTCTTACCCAAAAGGCTAGGCCAAATCCTTCGGGGTGAGGAAGCGGATCAGGCGGGCACTGGTGGGGCAGAGTTCGGCCCAAACCCCCGAAATCTCGAAGGTCGCGAGCCCTGCGGTGGGGTATTTGGTGCGCAGCGCAGCCAAGGCGTCGCCGCTCGCGCCGTCTTCCGCGAGCTCGTTCGCGAGCTGGGCCAGGCCGGGGTTGTGGCCCACAACCATCGCCCGCTCGAGCGTCGGGGGTAATTGCCGGAGGCGTCGGAGCAGAGCGGCCGGGCTTGCGAGATAGAGGTCGGGCTCCACCACCAGCTCTACGGCGTCCCGGGCGTCGTCCGGGAGCTGCCGCGCGACCCGCTTCCAGGTCTGCTGCGCGCGCCGGGCGGACGAGCACAGCACCTGCTCGGGGAGCGCGCCGCGCCCAGCGAGATGCCGGCCGATCGCCGCGGCGGCGCGTTCGCCGCGCCCGTTCAGAGGTCGCTCGTGATCCTCCTGGCCCGGATCTGCCCAGCTGGACTTTGCGTGGCGCAGAATGTCGAGCTGCATGGCGTTTCGCCTCCTCGCCCGCAACCGACGCGACGCGCGGGCAGGCCCCGGCCCCCCGACTTAGACTTAGCGGTGTCATCTGTCCACCGGAGGCCTGCCATGCAGCGGACTTTTTTCCGAGGCGCAACCCTGCTCGACGGAACCCACGCCGCCCAGAGCGATGTCACGATCGTCGTCGAAGGCGACCGCATTACCCACGTCACGCGTCCCGACGGGCCGCCCGCGCCCCAGCCCGACGCGGAAGACCAGGTGTTCGAAGTGGCCGGGAAGACGGTGATGCCGGGGATGTACTTCTGCCATTTCCATCCGGCGTACGACAATGTCTCCGATCTCCGCGACATCGATCTCAAGCATCCGCCGACCTACCTCACGCTGGTGGCCGCAAAAAACGCCGAGCTTCTTCTGCACTGCGGGTACACCGGCTCGGTGGGCGCCGGCGCCGCCAACTTCATCGACGTGCAGCTGCGCAACGCCGTGGAACGCGGCCTGATCCGTGGCCCGCGGATGTACGCGTGCGGGCGCGACGTCGTCACCACCGGCGACTCGGTCGACATGCACCCCGATTGGTGGTCGCTCCGCATGAGCGGGCTGGCGCGGATTTGTGATGGACCCGATGAGTTCCGCAAGGCGGTCCGGGAAGAAATCAAGAACGGCGTCGACATCGTGAAGCTCTACGTCACGGGCGGACACGGCCTCCCCCTCGACTACGAAGTGATGAGCATGACCGAGGCAGAGCTCGAGGCGGCCGTGGAAGCCGCCCACGAGCGCGGCAAGAAGATCCGCGGCCACATCATCAACAAGCGCGGCATCCTGGCGTCGGCCCGCGCCGGCCTCGACATCATCGACCACGGCGACGGGATGGATCAGGAGGCCGTCGACGTCGTCGCGGAGCACGGAAGCTATGTGGCCCCGAGCCTCTACTTCTCGTGGAACATCCTCGACGACAAGAAGCGCAACGGCAGCTCGAGCTTTGAATCGTGGGTGCCCGAGATGGAGCGCACCTTCGAGAGCCACGCCCGCTGGCTGCCGGAGCTGGAGAAGGCCGGTGTTCCGATTCTTCTGGGCGACGACTTTGGCGTCGGCTGGATGCCCCACGGCGACTACGCACGCGAGCTGCTCGCCTACCGCGATGCGGGGATCGACCCGCTCACGGTCCTTCGCTGGGCGACCCGCAACGGCGCTGCGTTGACCGGCCGCGGGGATGAGCTCGGCGCGGTGGAAGCCGGCTACCTGGCCGATCTCCTCGTCGTCGACGGCGACCCGAGCGAGGACCTCGCGGTGCTGACCGACCGCGCCAACCTCGCGGCGATCGTCAAGGGGGGCGAGTTCGTCACCTGCAGCCTGAAGCGGGAAGCCACCGCCAGCGCGGCCCAGTGATGGCGCCATCTTGCGCATCCTGGTCTGCCACAAGGGATACAAGCGGATCATCGAAGCCCTCGAGGAGTTGCTCCCGGGCGACGAGATCGTGGAGTGCGAGCGGAGCGAGATTGCGGCGCAGGCGCAGGAAAGCGACGTCGTTGTACCGATCGTCGCGCCGCTCCCGCCCGAGGTGTACCAGTCCAAGCGGCTCCGGTTGATCCAGCAGTACGGGGTGGGGCTCGACCCGGTCGACATCCCCGCCGCCACCCGCGCGGGTATCCCCGTGGCGAACATTCCGAGCGGTGGAACGGGCAACGCGGAGTCGGTCGCCGAGCTCACGATCGCCTTGATGCTGATGCTCGCGCGTTCGATCCCCGAGGCCCTACAGCGTTTTCGCGACGGGATGCTCGGCGCCACGATGGGGCGCACGATCGAGGGCAGTACCGTCACGATCCTGGGATACGGCGACATCGGGCAGGAGGTCGCCCGGCGCCTCGCGGGCTGGCGGGCCCGCGTGATCGCGGTGTCGCGCCACGGGCCCGACGGAGCGCGGCCCCGTGACCCCGCGATCCCCTTGGACCTCCACGTGGACGCTTCGAAGGCGGCCGACGCCGTCGCCGAGGCCGACTTCGTCGTCGTCGGCGCACCCGCCACACCCGAGAACATCGGCCTCGTCGGGCGCGAACTCTTCGCGCGCATGAAGCCCGCTGCCTTTGTCGTGAACGTGGCCCGCGGCCCGGTGATCGACTACGACGCGCTGCTCGAGGCGCTCCGCGAGGGTCGCCTCGCGGGCGCCGGACTCGACGTCTACTGGACCGAGCCCTATCCGCCGGACGACCCGCTCTTTCAATACAACGTGATCACGACGCCGCACATCGGGGGTGGCACCGATCTCAGCCTGCGCGGCATCGCGATGGCCTTCGCCAAGCAGATCGATCGCTTGCGCGGGGGCGAGGCGCTGGTCGCGGTCGCCAACCCCGAGGTCTACGCGTCGGGCTAGGACGCGCTCGCCCGCGCTAGCGGAAGTTCGGCATCACCTCTTTGGCAAAGAGCTCGAGAGAGCGGGTCCCCTTGGCCGGGTCGAGGCCAGGGTATTGCATGTCCATGATGAAGTCGGTGCAGAGATACTCGCTCGCGAACTTCTCGAGCTTCGCGGCCACCTGATCCGGGGTGCCGATCAAGCCCACGTGCCGGAAGGCCGAGTTGCGGATTTCCTCGGGCTTGGTGAAGGGGAGGGGCTTTTCGTCGCCCTCGGCGTCCTTCGCTTCGGACAGGATGTCCTGGTAGAAGTCCATCAGGTGGAAGAGGTGCTCGGAGACGTCGTCCCACGCCTGATCCTCCGACTCGGCGCAGTACACCATGCGCAGCTGCGCGATGTTGAAGTCGTCGGGGTTCTTGCCCTCCTCGCGGAGCGTCTTCTGGTAGAGCGGCGCGGGGTCGGGGCCGATCGTTGCCATCAGGTGGTAGCCGAGCTTGGCGGCGTTGCGGATGGCTTTCGGCCCGCGGGCACCGATCCAGATCGGCGGGTGGGGCTGCTGCACCGGTTTCGGGCTGAGACGCAGGTCTTTGATCTGCGTGAACTCGCCGTCGTAGCTGACGCTCTCCTCGGTGCACAGACGCTTGAAGATGTCGAGGCCCTCGCGCATGCGTCGGCCGCGCTCGCTCCGCTCCATACAGAGCGCGTTGAACTCGTGATACGAGTAGCCTTGGCCCACCCCGAAATCGAAGCGCCCGTTCGAGAAGATGTCGACACAGGCGACGTCCTCGGCGGCGCGCACCGGGTGCTGGTAGGGCAGCAGCAGAATAAAGGTGCCGATGCGGATGCGGGAAGTGCGGCCCGCGATGGCGGCCGCGGTCGGGAGGAGCGAGGGGTTGTAGCCGTCGTCGGTGAAGTGATGCTCGGTGAGCCACACGTGGTCGTAGCCGAGCTCCTCGGCGCGCTCGATCTGCTGGAGGATCGATTCGTAGAAATTCGGGAAGGGCTTTCGCCACTTCGCGGGGTTGCGAAAATCTTCCATAAATCCAAAACGCATCGCGTCTCCTCCCGCCGCGCGACCCTCAGACCGGCCGCACGACACGCGATTGCACCACAACGGTGGGCGCCAGGTCAATCCGGCCCATCCCTTGGGCCAATCCTCGGGTGGGGCTCCGCTACTATTCCGGTTCCTCTTGTTTTCGGAGCCACGCCATGCCCGGACCCCTCAACCGCATCAGCCGCCGGATCACGCAGGAAAAGATCCAAGGCGCCTCCCAGGCCATGCTCTACGGCACCGGCTTGACCGAAGCCGATATGGACAAGGCGCAGGTCGGGATCTCCAGCGTTTGGTACGAGGGCAACTCGTGCAATATCCACCTGAACCAGCTCGCGGAGGCGGTGAAGGAGGGCGTCACCGAAGCGGGCCTGGTGGGGATGCGTTTCAACACGATCGGCGTCTCGGACGGCATGTCGATGGGCACCGAGGGCATGCGCTACTCGCTGCAATCCCGCGACCTCATCGCCGACTCGATCGAGACCGTGATGTGCGCCCAATGGTACGACGCCAACATCTCGCTGCCGGGTTGTGACAAGAACATGCCGGGCTGCATCATGGCGATGGCCCGGATCAATCGGCCGTCGATCATGATCTACGGGGGTACCATCAAGCCGGGCTACAGCCGCGATGGCAACCCGATCGACATCGTCTCGGCGTTTCAGTGCTTTGGCGCCTACATCGCCGGCGAGATCGACGACGAGACGCGGCAGGACATCGTCCGCCACGCCTGCCCCGGCGCCGGTGCCTGCGGCGGGATGTACACCGCCAACACGATGGCCTCCGCCATCGAGGCCCTCGGGATGTCGCTCCCCTACAGCTCCTCGATCCCGGCGGTCGACCCGCTCAAGGTCGACGAGTGCCGCCGCGCCGGCGCTGCCATTCGCCACCTACTCGAAGAAGACCTGAAGCCCAGCGACATCATGACACGGCGGGCCTTTGAGAACGCGATGGTAATTGTCTCGGCGTTGGGCGGCTCCACCAACGCGGTGCTGCATCTCATCGCGATGGGCCGCGCGGTCGGCGTCGACCTCGAGCTCGAAGACTTTCAAAAGGTGAGCGACCGGGTGCCCTTCCTGGCAGACCTGAAGCCCAGCGGCACCTACGTCATGGAAGACGTGCACAAGATTGGCGGCACCCCAGCGGTCTTGAAGTTCCTGCTCGAGCACGGTGCGATCGACGGCGATTGCATCACGGTGACCGGGAAGACCCTCGCCGAGAACATCGCCGACCTGCCGGGCCTCGCCGAAGGGCAGAAGGTGATACGCCCCTGGAGCGATCCCATCAAGGAGACCGGCCACATCCAGATTCTGCACGGATCGCTCTCGCCAGAGGGGTCGGTTGCGAAGATCACCGGCAAAGAAGGCCTCAGCTTCTCGGGCCCGGCGCAGGTGTTCGACAGCGAGGCGTCGATGCTCGCGGCGGCGGAGAAGAGCGAGCTGCGCAAGGGCTCGGTGATCGTCATCCGCTACGAGGGGCCCCAGGGCGGGCCGGGGATGCCCGAGATGCTGACGCCGACCTCGGTGATCATGGGCGCCGGCCTCGGGAGCGAGGTGGCGCTGATTACCGACGGCCGCTTTTCCGGTGGCTCCCACGGCTTTATCGTGGGCCACGTGACGCCGGAGGCCCAGGAGGGCGGGCCGATCGCGCTGGTGCAGGACGGCGACACGATCACGATCGACGCCAAGACGCGGACGCTCGATGTCGAGGTGGACGAAGCGGAGCTCGCGCGCCGCCGCGCGGCCTGGACGGCCCCCCCGCTCCGCGCGACGCGGGGAACGCTCTACAAGTACATCAAGAACGTAAAGTCAGCGTCCGAGGGCTGCGTCACCGACGAATAGCAAGCGACCGCGAAGCGGTCGCGCGCAGCGAAGGCAAAGCCTTCGCGAAGTTCAAACCAAGATGAGATTGTTTCGGCTCGAAGCCCGCTCGAAGGGCCGTAGGTGAGTCACGCTCAAACCAAGACGCGATCGCATCCGCGAGGACCTGCGACGAAGCGCCCTACGAGCGCCCCCTTCCCTTGATCGCGTCCAGCAACTCGGTGTCGATGCGGGCCTTGACGGTGCGGCGGTCGATGCCGAGGCGACGGGCGGTTTCTTCGTAGCTGCCGACGGTGGCGTAGACGTGGGTGCAGTAGCGGCGGAGCAGCTCGTCGGCGGAGAGGCTTCCGTCCCGAAAGACGCTGGCCCAATCTTCGAGAGCGTCGCCCATATACTCTGGCGGGGTGTAGCGGCCGCGCACGAGCACGCTGCGGACGCACTGTTCGAGCTCGCGGACGTTTCCGGGCCAGGGGTAGCGCTCGCCCAGATGGTCTCGGATGAAGAGGTCGACCTCGAGGGCCAGACGTTCGGCCTCTTCTTCACCGACGAGACGCCGCGCCAGCACCCGCGTCAGGTCGCGCAGCTCTTCCGGTCGGTCTGCGATCTGCTCGCGGAGGGTTGGGGTCCGGATGACATCGGCGCAGAGTCGGTAATAGAAATCGGTGCGGAAGCGGCCCGCCTGCATCTCGGCGGCGAGGTCACGGTTGGTCGCCGCCAGAATCTTCCCTTCGAAGCGCCGGGTCTTGTTCTCGCCAATCCGTTGGAAGGTGCGGCTCTGGAGCACGCGCAGGAGCTTCACCTGGATCGCCGCGTCGAGCTCGCCGATCTCGTCGAGAAACACACAGCCTTCTCGCGGGCAGCCCTCGAGCCACCCGCGTCGGTCGTCGACCGCGCCGGTGAAGGCGCCGCGGCGGTGCCCAAAGAGCTCGGATTCGATCAGCGTGGGTGAGAGCGCCGACAGGTTGAGGGCGAAAAAGCCCTCGCGGCAGTCGCTGGTAAAGCAAAACCCCTCGTCGTCAAAGGGGATGTAGCGCGACAACGCGATCGCCTGCGCGACGAGTTCTTTGCCGGTGCCCGACTCGCCGGTGACGAGGGTGGGGACGTCGGTGAGGCGCCCGTACAGAGCGCGCCGGTAGCGGGCACTGTCGAGCGTAAAGATGGATTCCCAGACGGCTGCGCGGAGGTGCGCCGTCGGCATCGAGGCGCCGTAGATCTGTCGAAAAATGTGGTGGAACGCCCGGCGGATCTGGTAGCCCAACGCGAACAAGTGGGGCGCCGAGGTCGACTCGGGGAAGTCGAGGTCGGGAAGCCCGAGGAAGTGCTGGAGCTCCTCGCGAAAGCGGCGATACGCCGGCACGCGCCCCGTCGTCGTGCGCCCCTTCGCCCCGGTGTCGATCAGCTGCTGCCAGCTGGCTTCGTGGCGCTGGTAGAGGAGGTAGAAGACCAGGCGTTGGTAGAGACGCAGGTCGTCCGCCGACGCCTCGCCGCGTTCCGCGAGACGCTCGCGCAGGGCCGGCGCCATCGACTCGAAGAGGTCGTGGAGACGCCGCACGTTGGGTCCGCTCACGCCGGATTCGGCGTCGGCGTGCCAGACCGCGGCGCCGGTGTGCACGTAGGCGTCGCCGAGCGCTCGCTGCTCCGCCGCCACGCGGCCCTCGAGGAAGGGGTTTCCGTCGGCGAGGGCCGCGACCGATTCCAGGGTTTCGCGTTCGCCGGGCTCGAGGAACCCCACGGCCTCCCTCCCGCTCGTAGAGCGTTGCACTCCGGGAGCGTACATCGGCCTGTTGCCTGCGAAATAGAGCGACGATCTACGATTGGTACCTGATAATAGGCAATTATTGGGTCTTTACAGACCAAATTGGCTCTTCGATCATGAAGCGCGATGCTGGACCTCTCGTTTCACCCCGATGCCTCGAGCGGAACGCCGCTCTATGACCAGCTCGCCTCCAGTCTGCGCGAGCTCATCGAGGCCGGCCGGCTCGGAGCGGGTGAGCAGCTCCCGCCCACCCGAGACCTCGCCAGCTCCCTGGGCCTCAGCCGCAACACGGTGAACCGGGCCTACGAGACGCTTGCAGGGGCGGGCTTTCTCAACGCGAAGGTCGGGCGGGGCACCTTCGTGGCCCCTGGGCGCGCCAGGCCGGATCCGTATGCGGGGAGTCGGCGGGAGCCGGGATTGGCGTGGTCGGCGGTTCAGGCGCGCCGAAGCCGGCGCTTGGCGCTGCCCGCCTTGGCGCCGTTGCCCCCCGAAGAGGCGCTGCGTTTCGACTTTCGCCCGGGGCGAGTCGACCCCGCGGCGCTTCCCTTGGCGGAGCTCCAGCGCGCCTACGCGCGGGCGATTCAGCGGCTCCCGGAGTGCGCCAACGAAATCGAGCCCCTCGGTTGGCCCCCGCTGCGTCAGGCGCTGGCGCGGCGCCTGGCGGGCCGCGGGATCCGCTGCGGTGCTGACGAGCTGCTGATCGTGTCCGGTGCACAACAGGCTCTCGATCTGATCGCCCGCGTGATCGTCGACAGTGAGGAGACCGTCGCGCTCGAGAACCCCGGCTACTTCGGGGCGACGCTCGCGTTCCGCGCCGCCGGCGCCCACACGATCGGGATCGACGTCGACGAGGCGGGCCTTCGGGTCGACGACCTCGAGCGGGCGCAGCGCCGGCGGCGGCTGCGCTGCGTGTACACGACACCGGCCTCCCAGTTGCCCACCGGTGTCGCCCTGGCCCCCGAGCGACGCAACGCGCTCCTCGCGTTCGCGCGACGGGAGCAGGTGCCCGTTGTCGAGGACGACTATGACGCGGAGCTCCGCGTCGAGGGCGCGGCGCCGCCGGCCCTCAAGCAACGCGACCCCGGAGATCTGGTCCTCTACACCGGGACCTTCTCCAAGTCCCTGTTTCCGGGCCTGCGCATCGGGTATCTGCTCGCCCCCGCCCCGCTTCGCGTTCCGCTCGCGACCGCGCGCATCACGGCGACGATGCAGGCGGGTCTTGTGGATCAACTCGCGCTCACCGAGCTCCTCGAGACCGACGCGCTGGATCGGCACATCCGCCGCATGCGGCGTCACTACGGTGCCAAACGACAGGCATTGCTGGACGCGCTCGAAGCGGAGATGCCGCCCGAGGTACGCGCCACGCCCCCGGCCGGCGGCAACGGCGTCTGGGTCGCGCTGCCCGACGCCGTCGACGTCGAGCCTCTGTTGCGCCGAGCCGCGGCGCAGGGCATTGCCGCCGGTTTTGGTCCGACCTTCTGTGTGGAGGGGACGCCGCGCTCGGCGCTGTTGCTCTCTTGTGCTGTCGCTTCGGACGAAGCCATGCGCGAGGGCGTCGCGCGGCTCGCGGCGCTGATCCGGGAGGGCACGGCTTGAGCGCCGTAGACCGCACCGGGGTCGCCCTTTGGGCACTCGCCGCCATCACCGCGGCGAACGCGCTCTGGATGCTGCTGCAACCCACCACGTGGTTCACCGACCTGCCGGCCGCTGTCCCCGATTTTGGCCCCTACAACGAACACTTCGTCCGCGATATCGGCTGTGCATTCGCAATGGTCGCGCTAGCGCTCGGCTGGGCGGCCCGGTGCCCCGCCTTCCGGGCGCCGTTGGTGACGCTCGCGGCGTTTTTCCTGGTCGCCCACGCGCTCCTCCACATCTTCGACACCGCGCGGGGCTTCGTCGGCGCCGCGCACTGGTGGATCGACTTCCCTGGGGTCTATGTCCCGGCCGCCGCGACCCTGTGGCTCGCTTTGGCGGCGCACTCGCGCGCGCGGGCGTCGGCCCGCCGTTCCTAAAAGGAGCCTCGCATGCGTCTCGAACCGATCGATCGTCCCCCCAGTCTTTTGGCTCGGATTGCGGCCCGGGTGATGCGCCGCCAGCTCGGCAAGGTGATGATGCCGGCGCGGGTGATCTACAACCGCGTGCCGAGCTGGTATCGCGTCGCCCACGCGCTGGCGGGGTTTCTGCAAAAAGGCCTGGAGATGGATCACGGCACGCGCCTGCTCGTCCAGAGCTGGGTGGCAATGTGCAACCACTGCGGCTTTTGTATCGACATCGCCAAGGCGCAGGCCGTGCAGCAGGGCGTCGGGCTCGAGAAGTTCGCGGCGCTCCCGGATTGGCGGCACAGCCCGCTCTTCGATGAGCGCGAGCGCGCTGCCTTGGCCTATGTCGAAGAGGCGAACGCGAACCGCCGCGTGAGCGACGAGACCTTCGCGGCGGCCCGCCAGTACTTCGACGAACGCGGCGTCGTCGAGCTCACGATCCTCTGCGCCGTCGAGAATCTCTTCAACTACATGAACCTCCCCCTCGGTATCGAGGAGGACGGACTCTGCGCCATCGCCGAACACCGCGCGGCCTGACGGTCTGG
>CAJIBI010000216.1_pt1 | contig 13027 bp, 15 predicted proteins | sample 9199321 | NCBI WGS metagenome assembly CAJIBI01 (sample SAMEA7708294, study PRJEB35096) | sediment metagenome | biome: marine neritic benthic zone biome [ENVO:01000025]; feature: sediment [ENVO:00002007]; material: shallow marine sediment [ENVO:03000034] sea grass bed [ENVO_01000059] ... | reverse complement strand
CTCGCTGCGCGCTCCGCGGCTACGCCGCTTCGGCCTCGATGAACTTCGCTCGCCTACGGCTCGCTGCGCGCTCCGCGGCTACGCCGCTTCGGCCTCGATGAACTTCGCTCGCCTACGGCTCGCTGCGCGCTCCGCGGCTACGCCGCTTCGCTTGCTTAGCCTTTGAAGCACTCCAGCAGGATCTTCATCTCCTCGGCGATGCTGTCGGGGACGACGTAGCCCTTTTCGTCGCGGATCTCGTCGACGTGGTCGCGGACGGCTTCGGGGCTGGGCACCGCGCTCTTGCCGGCGTACCACCCCTGGGTCAGCCCGACGAACATGCGCGCGTAGCGCCCGCCTCCGGCCGACCAGATCTGCGCCGTGTGGTCGCAGTCCTCCGAGGCGAGGTAGGTCACCAGCGGCGTCACGCAATTCGGGTCGAGCGCGTCGATCAACTCGCCGAGCAGGTCCTCGGTCATCCGCGTGCGCGCGATCGGAGCGAGCACGTTCACCTTGACGTTGTATTTCGCCCCTTCGAGCGCCAGTACATTGGCCAAACCGACGAGCGCCATCTTGGCGGCGCCGTAGTTGGTCTGCCCGAAGTTGCCGAGGATGCCGGCGTTCGAGGACACCAGGACGATCCGCCCGTAGTTCTGGTCCTTCATCAGGCGAAACGCGGGCTGGGAAACAAAAAACGCGCCCTTGAGGTGGACCGCGAGCACCGCTTCGAGATTCTCGGGCTCGAGCTTGGCGAAGGTCTTGTCGCGCAGGATTCCGGCGTTGTTGATCACGGCGTCGACGCGGCCAAAGCTGTCGACGGCGCTCTGCACGATCGCCTCGCCGCCTTCGGGGGTCGACACGCTGTCGTAGTTCGCGATGGCCTCGCCGCCCGCTTCGACGATCTCCTTGACGGTCTGGTCTGCCATCGAGCTGCCGCCGCCCGTCCCATCGGTGGCGCCGCCCAGGTCGTTCACCACCACCTTGGCGCCCCGTTCGGCGAGCTGTAGGGCGTAGGTCTTGCCGAGGCCTCCGCCGGCGCCGGTGACGATCGCAACTTTTCCGTCGAAGCGAATCTCGCTCATTTCGTGTCCTCTGAACGGTTGTGTGGTTCGGCCCCACTGGCTCCGAGATCGCTCCCAGCGGGCCCCGCCGTGGGCGCAGCAGGATACCCCAGGGTGCGCCCCCGGGCCCTCCACTCGAGGCGTTCGACCCGTCGGCTGGGGCCTTCGGTAAGATGCCGCCGGAGGAAGCCCAGAATGGCGAGCGGCGAGGCGCGTTGGGCGGAGCGGTATCCCTGGCTCGGGACGGGGCCCGTGCCCACGGCGCCGTGTACCTCTGCGGAAATCTATCACCGCGAGGTGGACTCCATCTTTCGGCGGGTGTGGCTCTGTCTGGGCCGCGTGGAGGAGCTTCCCGAGCCCGGGAGCTTCAAACGAAAACGCCTCGAGTTCGCCAGCACCGACGTCCTCCTGATCCGCGGCGACGACGGAGCGATCCGTGCGTTTCACAACACCTGCTCGCACCGCGGCAACACGGTCGTCGTCCCGGAGGGCTGCTGGGACCAATGCGGGCGGCGCAAAGCCTTCACCTGCCGCTTCCACGCCTGGTCGTACAACCCGCAGGGCGAGCTCATCGGGGTGCAGGAGGAGAAGCGCTTCCCCGGTGACTTTCGCAAGGAAGATCACGGGCTCACCCCAATCCACTGCGACACCTGGGAGGGCTTTGTCTTTATCAACCTCGCCGCAGAGCCGCCCGAGACGCTCTCCGCATTTCTCGGCGCCATGGGGCGTCACTTCGCGGAGTACCCGTACCACGCGCTGACCTACAACTTCAGCTACTACACCACCCTCAATTGCAACTGGAAGATCGGGGTCGACGCCTTCTCCGAGGCCTACCACGTCAACACGATCCACGCGGGCTCCTTTCCCGGAACCTTTTCCACCGGGCTGCAGATGGTGAAGCTCCTCGGCGATCACCGGACCACCGCGGTCTGCTTCAATCCACCCAAGGAGGCGCCGCCGGTCGCCGCGCTGGCGCAACAAAAGGCGCGCGGCTCCCTCGTCGACCACGCCGAGGGAACCATGCTCCCGGCGACGATCAACGACGAGCGGCGTGACGACTTTTCGTTTGAGCTGAGCGTGTTCTTTCCAAACTGGCTGCTCCACGTCGCGGAGGGCATCTGGTTCACCCACCAGTTCTGGCCGATCGGCCACGATCGCTGTCTGTGGGAAGGCAAGTACTACGTGCGCCCCCCGCGCACCAACAGCGAGCGCTGGGCGCTCGAGCACGCGATCGTGTTGCAGCGCAACGCCTGGCTCGAAGACACCGCGACCATGGAGGGCACCTTTTACTCGCTGTGTTCGGGGGCGAAGCCGCACATGATCCTCCACGACGAAGAGGTGCTCGTGCGTCACGGCTACCACGTACTCGACAAATATCTGGGCGGGAACGCCTGATGGGGTTGCTGCCGAAGGGCTTCGAGTCGCTCGAGACCTGGGTGGCCGGGTGGGCGCACTCCAGCCAGAACCGGCGCTGGGACAAACGCCTGGCCTCCTCCCGGGAAGAGATCACCGCGTTCTACCACGCGATCCTCCCCGAACTCGACCGGATCCTCGAGCACGTCGACCAGTTCCCGCTGGCCGAGCTCCCGGCCGACTCCGCCCGACTCTTCGACCTCGCCATGATGCAGGCCGAGATCGCGCCCAACGTCGAGCTCTACGGCGGAGCGCCGGGTGTTCCGCACAGCTTTGAGGAACGCCGCTTCATCGCGGTCCACGGCGACGACACCGGTCGGAGATGAGCGCCGACCTCGCCGAGCAGGTGCGTTGGCTGGTGGCGCGCGAAGAAATTCGAACCGCGATCGGTCGCTACGCGAAGGCCGGGGACGAGCGGAACGACCCCGACGTGTTGCGCACCCTCTTCAGCGAGGACGCGGTCTGGGAGGCCGAGGGATTTGGGCGCTTTGAAGGGCGCGAGGAGATCGTGCGCGAGCTCGCGCGCATCGGCCGCGAGCAGATCGTCTGGTCGCTGCATTTCCCGGTCTCGCCCTTGATCGACCTCGACTTGGCCGCCGAAAGTGCCCACGGATATTGGTGGCTCTGGGAGCTCCTCACGCTCCGCGACGGCGGTGCCCTCGCGAACAAATGGCTCGGAGCGACCTACGACTGCGATTTTGTCCGAAGGCCCGACGGCTGGAAGATGCGTCATCTGGTGCTCACCATCCGCAAGCTGGTCGATTCGGCGGAGGGACCCAACGAGGCCGCAGGTAGTCCATCGGGAGAAGAGCGTTGAAGGCCGACCGTTATGTGGAGATCGATCGCGGCAAGACCCTGGCGGAGGAGCCGGCACTCGGCCACAACCGCTGGCACCCGGACCTCACGCCGGCGGCGCGCGTCGCGCCGGGGGAGGTGGTAGGGATCGAGACACGCGACGCCTTTGACGGCCAGATCACGGCGGCGAGCGACGCCGCCGCGGTCGGCGCCTGCAACCTGGGCCTGGTGCACCCGCTCACGGGCCCGGTCTACGTCGAGGGCGCCGAGCCGGGCGACATCCTCGAGGTGCGGGTGCGCGAGGTCGCGCCCGAACCCTTTGGCTACACGGTCCAGGTGCCCGGTTTCGGCTTTTTGCGCGACGTCTTTACCGAGCCCTTTATCGTGCGCTGGCAGATCGAGAACGGCGCCGCGACCTCCGACGACCTCCCCGGTGTGCGGGTGCCCGGCGCACCGTTCATGGGTGTGATGGGCACGGCTCCGTCGCGGGCGCTCCTCGACGAGATCCACGACCGCGAGCGCGATCTGCAGGGCCGGGGCGGGGCCGTGCTGCTCCCCGAGCCGACGGACGCCGTGCCGCGCGATCCGGCCATTGCCGCGGAGGCGATGCGGACCGTCGCGCCCCACGAAACCGGTGGGAATCTCGACATCAAGCAACTCACCGCGGGGACCACGTTGCGCCTTCCGGTCTATGTCCCCGGCGCCCTGTTCTCGGTAGGGGACGCCCACTTCGCCCAGGGTGACAACGAGAGCTGTGGCACTGCCATCGAGATGAGCGCCACCTTTTACGGCGCCTTTGAGATCAAAAAGGGAGAAGCCGCGGCGCGCGGCATCCGCGACCCCCAGTTCTTCTGCGACGAGTACTTTGCGCCGCCCGCGGAAGCCGTGCCGCGGCGCTTCTTCGCCACGACCGGGCAGTGCACCGCGCGGGATGGCCGCGCCCACTCGGAAGACGTGACGATTGCCGCGCGCAACGCTCTGCTCAACATGATCGACCACCTGGTCGACGCTCGCGGCTACAGCCCCCAACAGGCCTACGCGATCTGCAGCGTCGCGGTCGACCTGCGGATCGCCGAGCTCGTGGACGTCCCCAATATGGTGGTCTCGGCGCTGCTGCCCCTCCACATCTTCACGTCGCCCGCCTGACGAGAAAGGATCGTTTCGTGGCCCTTCGCTTCGGCACCTACACCGAGATTCAATCGCCTCCGGGCGCGAACCACGCCGAGCTCTTTGAGGACGTGATCCGGCTCGCCGAGCACGCCGACGATCGCGGATTCCACGTGTTCACGACGCTCGAGCACCCCTTCTTTGAAAAGTTCGGGGTCAACACCAACCCCTTGGCGCTGTTCTGCACGCTCGCGCAGCGCACCAAGCACCTGCGCTTCCGCGCGCTTTGCCACACCCTGCCCCTGCACAACCCGATGATCCTGGCGGGGGAAATCGCCGAGGCGGACATCCTCACCGGGGGCCGCCTCGACTGCGGCATCGGGCGCGGCCACGCGTGGCTGAACGAACCGGCGAACATCGTGCTCGAAGAAAATCAAGAGCGCTTTGTCGAGGCGCTCGACATCCTGATCAAAGCCTGGACCGAAGAGCGGTTCTCGTACGAGGGCAAGCACTACCAGGTCCACGACCTCTCGGTGGTGCCCAAACCGCTCCAGAAGCCCTACCCCAAGATCTTTCAGGTGGGGACCAGCGTGAAGTGGTTCGAGCGCGCCGCCCAAAACGGCTGGGGTGTCTGCGTGGGCGGCCCGGCGCCGTCCTTTGTCTTCAAGGAGGCCGCGGACTTTTATCTGAACGCCTGCCGACAAGCGGAGACACAGCCGACGCTCGGCTACATCAAGGCGATCTATCTGGACGACGACGAGGCCACCGCGGTCCGCGAGGCCGAGAGCGCGGTTCGCAACTTCATCGACTTCAACGTGTCGCCGATGGATTCGCTCGCGCGCACCAGCCCCGCAGAGAAGCAGCGCCTGGCCGACGCCGGCTATGCGTTCTACGCCGCCGACGACTTCATGAAGCTCCGCGAGCTCTCCTACCCCGAGCTGCTCGACGCCGGGATCGTCTACGTGGGCACCCCGGAGAAGGTCGCCCAAGACCTGCTCGCGCTCTGGGAGGAGTTTCGCTTCCAGGAACTCATCATCATGAACTACTACGGCGGGATCGACCGCTGGAAAGCGATGAAGACGCAGGAGCTGTTTGCAAAACGCGTGATGCCCGTGTTGCAGGAGGCCGTGGCAAAAAAAGCCGGGAGCCCGGCGCAGCGGGCTTGATCACGCTCCGGAGGGCGGCGGGAGCATCGGTCTCGCGGCCCGCGCCGCCACACGGCACGCCAACGACGGCGGCAAGACGCGCAGGACGGCGCCCAGCACCTTGCTGACGACGCCCGGGATGCAGAGAAAGCGGTCGCGGCGGAGCGCCGCGAGCGAAGCGCTCACCACGGGCTCGGCGCCGGTCCACGCAAAGCGCGGAATTCTCTCCGTCGGCAGCGCCGAGATCTGTTGAAATTCGGTGCGGGTGAAGCCGGGGCAGAGCAGCTGGATCCGCACGCCGCTACCCCGCAGCTCCTCACGCAACGCGTGGGCGAAGGCGTTCACAAACGCTTTGGTCGCGCTGTAGGTCGCGTTGTAGGGGCCCGGCTGAAACCCCGAGAGAGAGGACACAAAGATGATGGCGCCGCGCCGCGCCGGCACGAAGCGCCGCAGTGCCGCCTGGCTGAGGCGCTGAACGGCGGCCGCGTTGAGCAGCGTCTGTTGAAATTCGCCTTCCGGATCGCTGCGCCAGAAGGCGCCAAAGGAACCCCGCCCGGCGTTGTTCACGAGCAGGTGGATGGGGGCCCCGTTATCGATCCGCGCCTCGACCGCGCGAACGCCGGTTTCGTCGCAGAGGTCCGCGGCGAAGCACTCCACCCGACACCCCTCGCGCGCGCGGAGGCCGGTCGCGAGTGCCTCGAGCCGGTCGCCGCGGCGCGCGACGAGAATCAGGTCGTGGCCGTCGCGGGCGAGCGCTTCCGCATACGCCGCGCCGATGCCCGCCGACGCCCCGGTGATCAGCGCGACAGGGCGTTCGGAGGCGTCGCGACTCACCGCAGGAGGTCGAGCACTGCTTCGGGAGGCCGTCCCAGCGCCGCCCGGCTCCCGCGCACCACGATCGGACGCTGCATAAGGATGGGAGCGGAGGCGACGGCCTCGCGCAGCGCGTCCTCGCCCGCGTCGTCCCCCAACCCCGCCTCGGCGAACGCCGCCTCTTTGCGGCGGACCCACTTGGCGAGCGGCAGGCCGAGCCGGCGGCCGACCTCGACAAGCTCCTCGGTGGACAGCGGCTCGTCGAGATAGAGCCGCTCGCGGAACGAGACGCCTTTGCTCTCGAGGAGCTCTTTGGTGGCGCGGCTCTTCGAGCAGCGCGGATTGTGAAGCAGGAGGATTTCGTCATCGGTGTTCGGCAGTGCGCCCATGGCGGCAACAGTAGCCCGCTCCCTCCGCCTGGGTCATGCTCCTGCCTTGTCCTTTCTGCTGCGTTTTTTGGGCTTGTCCTCCGAAGAGGGAGCGACGGGCGGCGGCGACACCGGGGTGGTGCGCCGCATCGCGGCGCAGCTCGAGCGCCTCGAGCCCGGCGCCGCCCGCTATCTGGCGGCCTTTGCCTACGTGCTCGCGCGCGTCGCCAACGCCGACCTGAACATCTCGGAAACCGAGACCGAGGCGATGCAGGAAATTCTTGAAGGGAAGGCCGGGCTGTCCGCCGACGAAGCCGCCCTCGCTGTGGAGATCGCCAAATCGCAGTCGCGTCTGCTAGGCGGTACCGAGAACTACCGCGTCACCCGCGAGTACCGAGAGCTCTCCACCCGCGAACAGCGCGTCGGGCTACTCGACTCGCTCTACGCCGTGGCCGCCGCCGACGGCACCATCTCGGGTGAAGAGAGCGCAGAGATCGGCAAGATCGCCGACGAGCTCGGCTTCCTCCCCGAAGAGCGCAACGCCATCCGCTCGCGCTATCGGGAGTTTCTCTCCGAGTTTCAGAACGGCTAAGAGCGCACGAGGAGCAGCGTGCGCGGGTCCAACCCGACGTGCAGCGCGGAGACGTCGGGGTTGTCGTGGTCCTTGAGTGCCCGGAGCGCGACCTCCTGGGCGTGGGGCTCGAGGGTGAGCACCACCGAGAAGAGCCCCTCGACTTGGCGCAACGACTCGGGGATGGCTTCCACCCGCTCGTCGGGGAGTGGGGCGGACACCCAGAGCTCCACCTCCTTGTCGTGCGCGACATCGCGAATTGCGCGGAGCGCCTCCCGGGGGCGGCCGGCGGGGTCAAAGCCGTCCACCACGACCAGGGCAATCTTCCCGCCGATCTGCCCCTCCAGCTCGAGGGCTTCGGCGAGGCGGGCGGCGTCGAAGTCGGCCGCGGGGTAGGCGCGAATCCGGCGCAGGCGGTCGATCTCGGCGTGGACCGTGGCGGCGTCCTCGAGATGGGTACTGGTCGACAGAGCCTCAAACACGGTGTCGTAGTAGTCGCGGACGTGGGACACGGTGTGGTCGAGGCTCACGTGTAGCACCGGCTCGCCGCGCAGCAGGTCGTCCATCGCCACGCCAACCAAGAAGGAGGTCTTGCCGACGCCGCGCGCCGCGAGCACCAGACCGAGGTTCCCGCGACCCAGCCCACCGTGGAGCCCTTTCTCGAGGAGTCGGAGCGGGCTGCGGGCGTTCAGGAAGCGGCGGTACATGGGGGGCCTTTCTCGTTCAGTCGTCCTTGCTGCGCCGGTCGGCGTACTTCTCGAGGAGCTCTTTGGTGGTCTCGGCGGGGCACGGCAGGTAGCGCGCGAACTCCATGGTGAACTCGGCCTTGCCCTGGGTCATGGAGCGGAGGTCGGTGGCGTACCCAAACATCTCGGCCAGGGGTACCTCGGCCTCGATCCGACAGAACCCCGCTTCTTCTGTGGTTCCGATGACGTTGCCCCGGCGTTGCATCACGGTCTTGAGGACGGCGCCCTGAAACTCGGTCGGGCCCTCGACGGCGAGTTTCATCACCGGCTCCAGGATGATCGGCTTGGCGCCGCGGTAGGCCGCGCGGAACGCTCCGCGCGCAGCGGCCGCGAACGCCATTTCCGAGGAGTCCACCGTGTGCGACTGCCCGTCGTTGATCACGACCCGCAGCCCGAGCACCGGAAAACCGATGAGCCGGCCCTTCTCGAGCGCGCCCTGGAAGCCCTTTTCGACCGCCGGGATGTACTCGGTGGGAATAGACCCCCCGCGGATCTCGTTGACGAACTCGAAATCGCGCTCGTCGGTGTCCGGCAGCGGCTCCAAAAACCCCGCGACGCGGCCGTATTGTCCGGCGCCACCGGTCTGCTTTTTGTGGGTGTAGTTGAACTCGGAGCGCTGGGACACGGTTTCGCGGTACGCCACCTGGGGTGCGCCGGTCTCTACATCGACGTTGTATTCCCGGCGCATCCGCTCGAGATAGACGTCGAGGTGAAGTTCCCCCATTCCCGAAATCACGGTCTCGTTGCTCTCGGGGTCCACCTTGGACCGGAAGGTGGGGTCCTCGCGCACAAAGCGGCCCAGCGCCTTGCCGAGGTTGTCTTCCGCTTTTTTGTCCTTGCACTTGATGGCGACCGAGACGACGGGCTCGGGCACGTGCATCGAGCTCATTGCGACGTCGACGGTCCCGTCGGTAAAGGTGTCGCCCGAAGCGCAGTCAATGCCAAAGAGCGCAACGATGTCGCCGGCGCCGGCCTTCTCGATGTCCTCCATCTCGTCGGCGTGCATCCGCACCAGCCGCCCCACCTTGTGCCGCTTCTTGGTGCGCGCGTTCACGATCGTGGTGCCGCGCGCCATCGTCCCCTGGTAGACACGCACGTAGGTCAGCTGGCCGTAGCGACCCTCTTCGAGCTTGAAAGCCAAGACAACGAGTGGCTTGTTCGGGTCCGAAGCGATTTCGATCGGCGCCTCGTCGTTGCCCAGGTCGACGCCGTGGTTCTCGACCTCGGTTGGATTGGGCAGATATCGCGTGATGGCATCGAGCAGCGGCTGCACACCGCGGTTCTTGTAGGCCGACCCCATAAAGACCGGCGTCAGCTCGCGCGAGAGCGTCCCGGCGCGCACCGCGTCGTGGATTTGCTCTACCTCCACGTTCTCCTCGAGGATGGCCTCCATCAGCTCGTCGGAAAACATCGAGACCGCGTCGAGCATGGTCTCGCGGGCCGCCTCGGCCTCATGCCGCATCGCCTCCGGGATCTCCTTGCGGACGATGTTCTCGCCGCTTGCGCCCTCGAAGTAGATCGCCTCCATGGTGATGAGGTCGACGACGCCGTCGTGCTCGGCTTCGAGACCGATGGGGAGCTGCATGAGCACCGCGTTGTGCCCGAGCTTGTCGCGGAGCTGCTCCGCGACGCGGCGCGGATCGGCACCGGAGCGGTCCAGCTTGTTGATAAAGGCGAGACGCGGAACCTTGTAGCGCCGCATCTGACGGTCCACGGTAAGCGACTGCGACTGCACCCCGGCGACCCCACAGAGGACCAGCACGGCCCCGTCGAGCACGCGCAGCGAGCGCTCCACCTCGATCGTGAAGTCCACGTGACCGGGGGTGTCGATGATGTTGATGTGGTGGTCGTCCCAGATCGTGTGGGTCGCGGCGGATTGGATCGTGATGCCGCGTTCCTTCTCGAGCTCCATGAAATCCATCGTGGCGCCGGCGCCATCCTTCCCGCGCACTTCGCTGATGCGGTGAATCCGGTTCGTGTAGAACAGGATCCGCTCGGTCAGGGTGGTTTTGCCGGAATCGATGTGGGCGCTGATGCCGATGTTCCGGATTTTCGAGAGATCGTTGATCATGGTGGCGGCGCACTGTAGCGGCCCGCGATCGCGCGGCAATCTGCCGGGGAACGCGGTGCCGGTGGTTACCGTCCTCGGGGCTGCGGGCGGCTAGCGCTCCCCCAACCCGAAATGGGTCAGTCCCTTGGACGGTCTAGTTGCACTTTTGTGTCGGCCGACGATCGGCCGGGATTGAGGCTCTTCTAACGCAGCTTTTCAAAAATCTGGCGAAATTCCAGTAGTCTGTCGCGCCGCCCGCTCAGCCCAGCCGCTGACCCGGCCGAATCGGCGACTCCGCGGCCGCGACCTTGCCGCCGTCGCCCAGGCGAACCTTCCCGATCGAGACCTGTCCCGCGCCGGTTCCGATCACGAGCCGGCCCGATTCCGCCGCGACAATCTCGCCGGGTGGCCCGCCGGCCCCATCCTCCAGCCGCCCGTCGTACAGCCGCAAGGGCTCCCCGCCGAGCGCCGTGAGCGCGCCCGGCTGCGGGTCGCAGCCGCGGACCTGGCGGTCGATCTCGACGGCGCCCCGTGCCCAATCGATGGTGGCGACGGCGTCGTCGACAAGCCCCTGAAAGGTGGCGCGCGATTCGTCCTGTGCGCGGAATTGGGCGTTGCCGGCGTCGACCTTCGCCACCGCTTCCGCCATCGCCTCGATCCCGAGCGGGTAGAGTTTTTGGAAGTAGAGCGTCGCGGCGTTGTCGCCCGGGCCGATCTCGACCCCGCCGCGCTGAACGAGGATCGGGCCGGTATCCACGCCCGCGTCGGGGCGGAACACCGTCACGCCGCTCTCGCGTTCGCCGAGGATGATCTGCCAAGGAATCGCCGCCCCACCCCGAAAGCGCGGCAAGAGCGACGGGTGAAAGCACAGCGACCCTTCCGTCGGCGCGTCCACGATCTCGGGGGGAAGGATCACGGTCGTGAAGGGCATGACGTTGAGCTGCGCCCCGAGTGCGCGGTATTCGTCGACGAGATCCGGAATCGCCTCGCCTTTGCGGCGGAAGCGCTTGTGGCGAAACAGCGCGAGCCCGCGCTTCTCGGCCTCCTCCGCGAGCGGGTCCGGACGTGCTCCGGCCGGGGGCGCATACACACCGACGATCTCGTGGCCGGCGTCGAGTAGTCCTTCCAGGACATCGCGCCCAAAGGCGGCCTGGCCAAAAACGGCGATGCGGAGCGACATGGGGAGACGCTAGCTCCCGGGGGCGTCTTGGCCCTCGCGGAGCCGGAAGGTGATAAAGCCGTGGGTGGGGTCATAGGGCGAGAGCCCAACCTGTACACGGTCACCCGGAATCACGCGGATGCGGAAGCGGCGCATGCGACCCGACAGCTGTGCCGTGACGGTTTGGCCCGTGTCCAAGGTGATTTGGTAGCGACCGCCGCCGAGGATTTTGTCCACGTTTCCCGTGGTTTGGATCAGGTCGTCGCGCGCCACGGCGCATGTGTAGCACGGGCCAACCCGCGGGGCACTCCTCTTGCGCGTGCCCCGAATACGACGTCTAACACAAAAGTGCGTAGCTCGATAGGGATTCGCGCCGAATGTGCAAGTAGCCGGAAAACAATAGGAAATTGGACTTCTTGGAGAGCTCGGGTTATTCCTTCGGCGTTCGCTGTAACCGACCCGAATAGACTCCTTGGGTTGGTACGGGTCCGGTCGAAAGGCCGGGCCCGTATTCATTTGGGAGAGCCGCTAGACGTCAGGTGTCTTCGTGGGCGAACACTTCCGGCGTCGCCAGACCCTGTTCCCCAAATGAGATCCACAGCGCCCCGTGCACCAGCACCTCCCACACCTCGCGGTCAACCCAGCAGACGGCGTATTGCGATACACCGTCCTCGCTCAACCGAAACGGGTGGGCACACCCCGCCGCGCCGGCGCGCATTCCCGTGCCGACCCACGCGGCCTCGAGGCGCTTGGCCAGAGCGCCCGGGGCATCGCCGTGACGCTCTGCGGTGTGCACCCGCACGAGGACGCGGTCGTTAGAGTGGATGGGAGCACTCGACTAGGGGAAAAGCACGAAGCGCCGACCTGGCGCGCGAACGAAATACGGGACCGGGGCGGGTCGGCATGCCGCGTCGGTAGTGGAAATCGGGATTCTCATCAAGCAACACGCGCCGCTTCCGCCGCTGCGACGGGTGTGCTGAACTTTCGCAATGCCCTCCCCGCCCGCGGCCAAGCCCGCGAAGACCCGCGAGGAATCGATCCGACAGCAGATCCTCGATGCCGCGCGCATCGCCTTCGCCCGGGGCGGCTACGACACGCCGGTCCGCGAGGTCGTCGCCGCCGGTGACTTCAGCCTGAGCACGCTCTACCGCTACTACCCGAGCGGAAAAGAGCACATCGTGCTCGATCTCTACCGCGCGCTGGTCGACGAAGTTCGCGACGACATGGTGCGTGTCGACGCGATTCCCGACGCGCGTACCGCCCTCGAGGCTTGGATGGACGTGGGGTTCGAGAAGGTCGAGCGATACGGCGTCCTCGCGTCGTCGGTCGCGACGGGCCCGCTGCCGAAGGTGCACCGCGGCGCGGTGCCGGTCGCCGATCTCTACCGCTTTACCGGCCGACTGATCAAACGCGCGGTGGCGCAGGGGGATCTCGCCCCGAATATCGACGTGCGGGAGGCGGTGCGGGTGTGGTTCGCGTTGGTGGGCCCGCTGCGCATCCGCGGTTGCCTGCGCGATGGCATGACCTTGCGGGAAATCCGCGACATCACCTTGGGCTACTTCTTCCGATTGTTCGCGAACCAGTAGGACGCCGCCCCACGGGCGGCGCCGACCAGCGGCTAGGCGAGGCTCAGCTCGATGCGATCGCAGGAGCGCTCGACGGTTCCCTCGACCTCCTGCCCCACCGAGAGCTCGAGCGTGTAGCCGTCGGGGTCGCGGATGAGGGCCAAGTAGCCCACGGGGGGCGGGAGCTCGATCGGGCCCTCCTCGATGATGCCCGCCCGGGCCGCGCGGGCGGCGAGGCGGTCGACCTCCTCGCGG
>CAJIBI010000150.1_pt1 | contig 13154 bp, 16 predicted proteins | sample 9199321 | NCBI WGS metagenome assembly CAJIBI01 (sample SAMEA7708294, study PRJEB35096) | sediment metagenome | biome: marine neritic benthic zone biome [ENVO:01000025]; feature: sediment [ENVO:00002007]; material: shallow marine sediment [ENVO:03000034] sea grass bed [ENVO_01000059] ... | reverse complement strand
GTTCAAACAACGCGGGTCGCAGCCTCGCCTTCGTCTCGGTTTCGAGTTGAAGAAGGCTACCGATCTTGTAGCGATGCTCGGGGTCGCGGAATTTGGTGAGGAGCGATTCGAATACCGACTCTCCAAACACTTCGGTCTGGTAGTACGTTTCGAGGCAGTCCTTGAACTCATCGGACGTCATGGCAGGTCCCCTTCCGCGGCAATTCAGTCCCTCGATCGAGTCTCACTCATGAGAACCCCGGTCCGCGCGAGCATACCGCGGGAAGGCGAAGCCCGAGTGCGACCGTGAAGAGTCAATCCAACCCGATTCGACTCAACACCTACCGGACGGGTTCGCGGTTCCCGCCACGCCCCCCACCAATTCCCCGATCGCCCCGAGTTCCATGATGTCCATGAGAGGTCCTCCTTGGGGAGGGAGCGTATCGCTCGTCGCTGAGGGGGTCCGGCCGGGTCCCGCGGTTTACCTCGCAGAACGCCCCATCTTCACGAACCATCGCCGGTATGACGGCGTGAGGCATCATGGTTGCGATTTGGCGGTCTAGAAGATCAACGAACTCGGGCGAGAACCTCGGCTTGTCCTGTGATCACCGACGCGCACCGCGAGAAAGGAGAAAAGGCGAGTAAGCCGGGCGTGCGTTACCGGCTCCCGAATGTTCGCGAAATCTCAACTTTCCGTGGATGCACTCCTAACGGCGGTGTGTGACTATCGAGACAGCCGAACCTAATCCTCGGGAGATACCACATGAACCGCTGGACGCTCCTAGTCGTCAGTCTGATCGTCTTCGCGTTTGGGTTGGGGCCATCGATGCGCGCATCGGCCCAGGTCGAAGTACAGGTCGTGAACCCGCCTGCATTTCCAGTGCCCGTTCTCCCAACCGACATTCCCATCCCTCTGGATCTCATCGAACTTCAACGTCCAATTTGCACCGCTTGGGAGGATGGACGGATCATTCAGGATGACGGCTCTCGCCGCCTCACGGAGTTTCGAGCGAATGTTCCCAGGCTCCCCTTTCCTTATGGGGTGCATTGGGAAGGAGAGCTGGAAGGATGGTTGTTGGCTACGGAGGAACACCTATCAATTGGGTGGGCGAGCGAAATCAAGATCATCACTACCTGCGGTGGCAGGCAGGAAGAGCGATTTACTCCCCAGTTGGACCCTGCGACTCTGAATGTCTACCGGATTAACGAAGAGCTGGACGGCTTGGCTTGTACGTCCGGGAATGACGGTCGCACCCTAATGAGGATAATCGTCCTCGCCCGAGTCCTCGAATTCAAAGGTATTCAGAATGATTTGCCAGCCGTCCCCCCTGCTGGCGATGGGGAGGTCTGCCTCAGCCTGAGGCGTATTCTGCAAGTCCGCTAGAGAGCCGGCGTCCGGCTAGACCGAAGGACATGTTGGGTCTGGCCCCACTGCCCTTCGTTGTCGAGGCGGACGATGTGCGGATGGGGCGCAGGACCTACGAACTAGAATGCGCCTTCGCGGCGCATCACCCGAGCTCGACCGGATCGATCTTCAGCAAGGCCTCGCTCCCATCAACACCGGGCTACTTGCCAACAGGCATTAATCGCGTTCAACCCGGCCATGAGCGTGTCAACCGATGCGACTTCGTTGGACATCCGACCTCGTCGTAGCTCTGCCGCCAGGTACACCAGCGTCACCAGCACCGCGACGCCGCCGACGAACTCTCCTAGGTTGGCGAGTTGGGTGAGGTCCATGGCTAGTCGTCTCCCTTCGGGCGGGCGTCGTTCGGATCGCGAACCAAAGTAGGAACGATCTCACGCGGGCTCTCGTTCGCGATCTTTTCTTCGACGAACGCAACAAATTCGGGCGAAAACCGCTGTTTATCTTGCTCCCACCAGCGCTTCATCCCGCGGGTGAAGAAGAGCGGTATTTCATCCGCCATCCGATTCCAGACGCTTTCATCGAGGCGGCCAGCGCGGTGCTGGTGATATGCGAAGTCGACTTGGACGTAGAAGCCCACCAGATAGGAGCTGCATCGATGCCACTCGCCTGGCGAAAGCGAATCCTCGGCGTCGTCCAACCACCCTAGGCGGACAATTCGGGCGAGGTCTTCGTCGGTCGCTAGCAGAAACATGGCCTGGGCCTGCCCGGAGATCATCCCTTGAGCCGCTAGGGATCGAGTGGAGTGCGCGTCTTGCCGGGTCTGAACCGCGAGATACACAAGTGTCGCGATCACGGCGGTCCCTCCCACCAGCTCCCCAATCGCCCCGAGCTCCATGATGTCCATGAGATGCCCTCCTTGGGGAGGGAGCGTAGTGCGCGAGGGGCTTGATCCATCAGGTCGACGCGTGGGTTCCTGCCCCGGCTTCGGGCTCGTACCAGGGCGCCCGTTCGAATAGGGTTCGTGCTCCCGTGCTCTCCATGTTGGACACGAGCCCCTCGATCGTCTGTCGGAAGCGGGGGTCGTAGGTTTCGCCCCACTCGGTCCACCACTCCGCACCGCCTGGGGTCCGCATCATGCTGGCCACGAAGTTGTTGAAGGGCTCCACGATTCCGCTGTCGGCGAGCGACCGATGGTCGAGGTAGGTGTTCGTCTGCGCCAACACGGACGCTGAAGAGAGCAGAAGGTGGGCGGACGCCTGTTGATTCTTGGGCAGGTCGGAGAAGCCACCCAACGCGTTGCGGAAGGCGTCGAGCTGCTTCGCATCCGTCATGTGCAGCATGATTGCGTTGCAGTCGCGCGCAAATTCCCGCGCGGCCGCCGCCTTCTGGATTTCGTTCCCCTGACGGAGATGATCGCTGTTTTGTCGCACTTGCACGCCGACGTAGATCAGCGACGCCACAACCGCCACGCCGCCCACCAGCTCCCCTACCGCCCCGAGTTCCATGATGTCCATGCGAAGCCCTCCTTGGGGAGGGAGCGTATCGCGGTTAACAACGGCCCCGTCACTGAGTTGACTACCTTCTAGTAGCGGAAGCCTTCCACCTCGGGCATCCACCAATCGCCCGCGCATTCGATTGCGGGCTTAGGGGTCCCCCACCACCAGTCCGACTCCAAGACGCCGACCGGTCGTTGGGCGACTAATGACCCATCTTCATCCTGCGGGGAGATTCGATAGACACTTAGGCTTAGTGGTCCGCCGAACATGAACCGTCGTTCGCGTAGCTCCTTCCACGCGAGATTTTGAGGTCGCAGTCCCCTCTCACAGTGGGGTCGAAAATCCTCGCCCCACGGATCGTTGTCAAGATCGACTGCGCATGGATCCTCGAGGCGGAGTGGAACCGGAATGCTGCAAACAACCCGATAGCGGAAACCTGCGTCCGTCTTGGCCGTAACGAAAGAGCGAATCAGCCGATTCGTTCCAAACCAGCCGCAATCACTGCAATGAAAACGGCAATCAACTGTCAAAACATGCTCTCCAGGAGAGACCCGTACCGAAGAGGGCTGGCCGACTGACACACCATCCACGCCGACAAGATCAGCATCCAACCAGGGATTCTCAACATCGAACCAACCACGCCGTGGAGTGTCTCTATACCGCGCCATAGGCGTCCTGAAAGACCCATCGACGATCGACACCGCGGCGTCGTCTTGGATTCCCGGGGTAAGATCTACCTGCCGATACAAGAAACATGATGAGGCGCAGACGATCAGGCCCACAAGGACAACCAGTTGAGGGAACATCACCACTACGCCGGATCGGCTCCTCGTTTAGGTGCTAGGAGGCCCGGGACACGTGGCGTCTCCACCAACACCAACACCTCCCCCACCAGCTCCCCTATCGCCCCGAGTTCCATGATGTCCATGATTAGGCCCTCCTTGGGGGGGATGGTAGGGCGACCGGCGATGGGTCAGCCGTATTCGGGGTAGGGGTTTTCCCGTTGATCTGCGTCAATTGGAACCGTCGGCGTGATCGCTGCAGATGACACAACGCCACCTCTCCCTCTACTCTGAGCACCGTATGTCTGACAGCGAAGCCCGCCGTTCGACAGAGCGCGATCTCCGTCTCCTCAAGCCCTTCCTACGGGCGATGAATCAGGCGAACATTCTGCTGTTCCGAAGCACGGGTGGGTGGCTTGGCAGCTGGCTGCCGAGGGGCGCCCGGATTGGCCTGCTCACCACGACCGGTCGGAAGACGGGTCGGCGCCGAACCGTCGCTTTGGTCTACTTGCGCGACGATGAGCGAATCGTGCTCGTCGCGTCCCAAGGCGGGATGCCGCGCCATCCGATCTGGTTTCTCAACCTCGAAGCCGACCCAGCGGTCGAGTTTCAAACCGGACCCGCGCCGCGGCCATATCGCGCTCGTCGCGCCGACCCGGCCGAGCGCGGACGCTATTGGCCGCGTCTCTGCGCGCTCTATCCCGGCTACGAGACCTACCAGCAAAAAACCGAACGCGAAATTCCGATTGTCATCCTCGAGCCGGCTTGAACCGAGCCGGTTCTTGGGTCTTTCAGCGCTCGTCCGGGTGCGCCCGCTGCAGCGACCCGTCCCGATCGCGGGTTAGCGCGCTTGCTGCTGGAGCCACGCGCCGACTTGGGGCCAGAGCTCTTGCTGTGCCGCAAGGCTCACCGCGAGCCCGAGGTGCCCTGACGCGAAAATCAAGTTGCTCGCATCGCCGCGTCCCACACGGTCGACAAACGAGGCCGCGGTCTTTGGCGGGACCAGCCGATCGCGCCCTCCGATGATGCTGAGCACCGGACAGCGGATGCGGTCGAGGTCGACACGTTCGCGGCCGACGCGCAGGCGGCTCTCGGCGAGTTGCCGATGCAGGAAGACGTCCTTCATGACCTCGCGGAAGATACGCCCCGCCATCGGAACATCGCTCTCTATCCATGGCTCCAACGCCCTGTGCAAAGAGGATTTCGAAGCCCAACGCGAGCGAGCCAGGTCAGGTTCACCGAGGTCTCGCGACAGGTAGAGGGGCAGGTAAAAGCGGCTCGGCACCATCGCGTTGAGGCCGGCACGGATCAACCAGGCTGGGCAGTTGCCAAAGACTCCGGCGATGTAGTCGACGGCCTGCGGGACAAGCGGCATCCGCATTTCGAACGGCAAGGCGAATGGCACCAGGTGACTCACGGTCTCGGGGTGGAGCGCGGTGTAGATCACCGAGAGGAGTCCCCCGAAGCAATATCCCACCAGAGAGACGCGCTCGACGTCCTCGCGCTTCCGCACGCACTCCACCCCGCGGGCGAGATCTTGATTCACGTAGGCGTCGAAGCCGCGCCAGACATCGGCCTGCGCGGGCGGGATCCATTCGGTGAGATAGACGGGGAAGCCTTGTCGCAAGAAGTTCCGGACGACGCTCCGGTCGGGTTGGAGATCGAGGATGTAGGGCCGCTTGAGGAGCGCGTAGACAAGCACCACCGGCGTGCGTTGTAAGGGCTCGTCTGGCCGGTAGTAGCGCAGGCGCAGCAGCCCACCTTCGTCGACGACCTCGTAGGGAGTCGTCGGCGGGGGATCCCCGACCGACGGAAGAGGCTTCGGGGCGTGGTGGTCGCGCCGCGCAGTGGGGGCTGTGCGCCGCGGGGTCCGCGTCGGGTAAGGGGGTTCGCTCGACATGGGCCCGTTACGGTAGCGCCGGGTTCGGCCAGCACGACTCGGCTTGACTGATCTGATTGCTCTGTCGCACTTGCAAGTCCACGTAGATCAACGATGTGACCACCGCGAAACCGCCCACCAGCTCCCCGATCGCCCCGAGTTCCATGATGTCCATGAGAGTCCCTCCTTAGGGAGGGATACTAGGGCGGCCGCAGTGGCTCCGATTGAAATCGCGTCTGGGTGCAATCTGCGGCGCAGGTATAGTTGAGCCAACTCACGGGAGCGACTGCGCCTTCGGGCCAGCGCGAAAGGCCAACCCATGCATGAGTCAGAATTGATCAAGACTTTCAATGCGGCGCTTGATGCGCTGATCAACCAGCCCGAGAAAGTGCCCGATTACTTTTCCGCGGACACTCTCTGGATCAACTACGTACCCGACCATTTGCCCTGTGGAGGCGAATATCGGGGCCTCGACGCGAGGAAGAGACGGACCTCAGCTTTGCCGAGTTCGACGTCTCCGGGCGTCTCTATACGTCTCCGGCCGTTGGCAACGGGGACGAAATTGAAAACGCCCCCGATCTAAGTGACCGAGGGCATTCAAGAAAGCTGGAGCACGAGACCGGATTCGAACCGGCGACCCTCACGTTGGCAACGTGATGCTCTACCAGCTGAGCTACTCGTGCTTGGAATTTTCCCTGCTCTGGCGGGACCTTAGCGCTGCTCTCCCTGGGGTGTCCAGGGCGTTGCGGATGGGGAACATAGCCGATTCGGCCGGGGGCGCGGGGGGAGGGCCTGGAGCGCGCTAGGCCGCGGAGGCGGTGTTTCGCGCGTGGCGGGGGAGGACGCCGCTCTCGATGCCGTAGCGCTCGGCGACGCGGTCGAGGGTGGCGCGACAGTGGGCGCCGTAGGCGGAGGCGTTGCGTTTGAGCACGGCGAAGTCGAGGAGTCGCCGGTAGGTGGGGAACCAAAGGTCGAAGTTCAGGCCGAAGTCGCGCAGCACCTCGGGCGGCGCGCTCCCGGCGATCAGCATGGTGTTGTAGAGCGCCTGGGTCGCGCAGGCGGGGGCCCAGGCGCGCTTGTTCTTGAGCAACAGGTCCTGCTGGTTGAGTTCGTAGAGCGGCAAGGTTTCGATCGTCCCGAGCATGAAGAGGTGGGTCAGGAAGTAGGACGCCACCGTCGTGAGGAAGTGCACCGCCGAGGTCGGCTGGATCGAGAGCACCGCGCCGCGGTCCGAGAGATAGGGCTCGTAGGGCCGTGGCTGCTTCATGATGTGGCCGCTGGTGTTCACGATCCAGCTGCCGGCGGGGATCGCGAGCGAGCCGCCGCTGCGGAAGTGCAGCCGGGTCGCGGCGCCCTCGTCGACCGCGTCGGCGAAGTACTCCATGTGGAGACCCGCGAGCCCTTTGGAGATGGTCTCGTTCTCGTGCTCGGAGAGCACGCCAAACATGAACTGTTTGCACTGGTCGTTGAGACAGAGGCCATGGGTGCGGCGGTACCAGTCGGTCGCCTCCTGCTCGTTGTCGCCGTTGTAGTGGAGCGCGAAATCGCGAAAGAGCCGAAAACCGGTGTGGCCGCTCCACCAGCGCTTGGCGCCGGCGGGGAAGCTTCGGTCGCGGTTGGTGAAGACCGTGCCGGCGCCCGCGAGGAGGTGCACCTCGCGCCCGGGCACGCGCCGCACCAGGTCGTAGACAGTGTCCATGCCCGTCTTGCCGCCGCCCACGACGAAGACCGGCGCGTCGCTCGCGGCGAGGGCGGGGCCGAGAAAGGCCTCTTCGTGGGGGGCCACCGAGTGCACCCGCTCGCTCGACACGGGGAGCGGGTCGTTCTGCTCGATGCGGTAGCCGAAGGACTTGATCAGCCGGTCGGCGCGGAGCTCGGCGGGCGCCCCGGCGGCGTCGGTGTAGCGCACCACCACCTCGGTGCCCCCCGGCGTCGCGACCTCGTCGTGGCCGGTGTAGGCGTGGCCATAGAGCTCCACCAGGTCGACGCGCTCGCGCAGCACCTCGAGACAGTGCTGGAGGTGGTCGAGCACCTCGGGCTTGCTGGCGAGGTGGGCGGGCTCGCGCCCGAGGGTCCAGGGGATGTTGCCCGCGGTGAACATCGGATGGGGCTGGTGGAGGCGGACGTAGTCGTAGGTCTCGGTCCACATCCCGCCCACCCGCGGGTTCTTCTCGATCAGCACGACTCGGTCGCGTTTGGTGAGATGCACGCTCGCGGAGAAGAGCGCGTTCAGCCCCGCGACCCCGCCCCCGACGATACACAGGGCACAGCGTTCGGGGGCCTGCGTCGTCTCTCGGTCGAGGTGCCGGTCGGCCATCGCGTGCGTCTCCTGCCTCGCGTGATGTGCGAGGGTCGCGCTCGGAGAGCGGCGAGTCCAGCCCTGCGGCGAGGAGAACGCCTACGGCGTCACCCGCCGGCCATGGGTGAAACGAAAACGCCCCGGTCGCTCTCGCGACCGGGGCGTTCAGACGAAGGGCCTCGAACGCCGCTAGGCGTTGAGCCGCCGGCGCCCGGCCAGGCCGAAGAGGCCCAGGCCAAGCAACATCGCCGTCGAGGGCTCCGGGATCGGCTTGGTCACGACCCGGATCCAGTCGCCGGGCTCGGTGACACGCATGTCCACGCGGATCGTGTCGGGAGCGATGATCTCGTACCCGTCGGGGCTGCTGCCACCTTCGAGACCACGCGCACGGAAGGCCGCTACCGGGTAGAGCGTATTCTCCGCGCCGAGCTCGTCGGAGGAACCCACCTCGAGCGACCCGGTGCCATCGGACATCACGCCGATGATCCGCCCGTCAAAAGTCCACTCGACGTTGAAATGGGTGACCGCGCCGGGGTTGGGATCGGTCGTGGTGTTGAGGAAGATCATATGGCTGTCGACCCTCGTGCCAGCCAGAATCACACCCATATCGGTCGCGATGTTGTTCATCGTGGTGTAGCGCTGCTGCTCGTCGAAGCCCTGCTGGGCTTGATTGGTCTCCGCGTCGTCGTTGACGTCGGCCGGGGCAGCGACGATCGCAGCTGCGATCCCAAGGGAACTCGTCTCCGCGTCGAAGACGCTGATCAGCGCGGCACTCGCGCCCTGGGGAATCGCGACACCGCCAAATACCGCCGCGACTGCTACGGCAAGAAGGCGGTTCCGCGTGGAGCTCGCTCCGTGAACCATATTCCGTCTCCTCTGTCGTTGCGGCATCGCATGACCTACGGGGCGCCGCGATTCGACCCAGGTAAGTGCCGCGGCCGCGGCGGCGGTGACGCAAGGAGGAGAGGAGACGAGGAGGAGGAGGCGGAAATGACCCTTCCGGCAGCGTGCGTGCAACTCACACGCGGGGCTACACTGCGCCCGCCTCGAGCCCAGGAGCCCCGATGCCCTACGAAGTAATGCGCTTCCCCCACGACGGGACGATCGACGCCGACGGCCACATCCTCGAGCCGGCGGATCTCTGGGAGACCTATCTCGAGGAGCGCTACCGAGCCCGCGCGATGCGCATCCAGGTGGACGAGCGCGGCCTCGAGTATCTGGAGCTCGACGGGCGGCCCTCACAGCGGGCGAACAAGGGGATGCTCGGACTGCTGGGCGCGATGGGCGAGACCGACGTGCGGCGCAGCCCCGAGCGCCGCTACATGGACCACATCCCCTACGGCGGGGGCGACGCCGCCGAGCGGCTCGAGCTCCTCGAACGCGAAAACCTCGAGAAGACCGTGCTCTACCCGACCCTCGGGCTCCTGTGGGAGGCCGAGGTCGAGGACCCGGAGATCAGCGGCGCCTACGCCCGGGCCTACAACCGCTGGATCGCCGACTTCTGTCGCGGCTCGGGGGGGCGCCTCGTCCCGATCGCCCACCTCTCGATGCTCGACATCGACGCCGCCTGCACCGAGTTCGAGCGCGCCGTCGCCGACGGCTGCCGCGGGGCCTTCGTCGCCCCCTTCACCCACAGCCGCAAGCCCCACGGCCACCCCGACCACGACGCCCTCTACGCCACAGCCTGCGCCCTCGGCGTCCCGCTGGCGATCCACCCGACCTTCGAGCCCGACTGGATGCTGCCGACGCGCTTCTCCCCGGAACACATGGGCCGGGAGAAGGAGTACTTCTACAACGTGATCGTCCGGCAGGGGATGCAACAGGCGCTGCTCTCGTTCTTCACCATGGGCACCCTCGAGCGCTTCCCGACCCTGAAGCTCGGCGTCCTCGAGGCCGGGAGCGGCTGGATCGGGAGCTTTCTCGACCGCATGGACGCCGTCTTCGAGACGATCACCGCCAAGGGCGTGCAGCTCGAGAGCCGGCCCTCCGAGGTGTTCCGGCGCCAGTGCTTCATCTCGGGCGACCCCGACGAGACGGCGGCGCCCCACGTGATCGACCACGTCGGCGCCGACTGCTTTCTGTGGGCCACCGACTACCCCCACCCCGACCATCCCGGCACCTGGGTGCCGGCCCTCGAGCGCTTCGTCGCCCCCCTGGCCGAGAAGACCCGGCGCAAGCTCCTCGGCGAGAACGTGCGCCGGCTCTACGGCCTCTAGGCCAGCGGCCCGGGAGCCTCGGCACCCCCGGCCCGTCGACCGGTGCCCCGGCGCCCGGTCCGCGCATCAAGCCCCGCCCCCGCCCCGCCGATCCAGGGGGATCGGAGGGCCCCGTGAAGAAGCATGTCGTCTTGAGCGCCGCCCTGGCGCTGCTTTTCATCGTCGCGAGCACCGGCTGCACCAAGAAGGTGCGGGTGCCGCCCCGGATCGACCTCTCGAGCTACGGCACCCTGGGGATCGCGCGCTTCGACGGGCCGGGCGTGCGCCCGGTGCACGGCGCGGGCGACCTCGCGATGCGCGAGTTCATCGCCTACGTCCACCGCGGCCAGCCGGGCACGCCGATCGTCGAGATCCACGGAGTCTCGTCCGCCGCGCTGCGACAACCCGCCGAGCTCAAGCGGGTGGCGAAGGAGCACGGTGTCGACGCGATGATCCTGGGCGAGCTGCAGCTCACCGAGGTAAAGCCCAAGATTCATCTGGGCCAGTTCCTCCGGGAAGGAAGCCTCGAGGCCTCGATCGAGGGCACCCTCCACGTCTCGATCGTGGGGGGTAAGAGCGCCGCGACCCTGTGGTCGAGCTCGAGCCGTTCGAGCGAATCGGTCGCCCACGTGGGAGTCGAGCGCAACCCGATCGCCGGGACGGTGCCCACCGCCGCGGTCGGCGACGTCGACACCTCCCGCGCGCGGCTGGTGCGACGGATGAGCGAGTGGGTGACCCGGGATTTTCGCTCGCGGATCGTGAAACAGCGGCGCTAGCGGGCGGACGCATCGCGCCGGTTCGGGATGCTGGCGGCGAGCGGCCTAGACCCGAGTGCGGAAGAACGCGGCGAAGTAGCGGTAGCCCGACCACAGGGTGAGGGCCGTCGCGGCGATCAGAAACGCCATCCCGATCGTGTGGGCGGGGATGACCCCCGCCAGCGGGTCGGGGAAGAGCAACGCGCTGATCGCGATGTTCTGGAACACCGTCTTCACCTTGCCCGACCACGCGGCCGCGACGATCTGGCCCTCGGCGGAGGCCATGCCGCGCAGGCCCGTCACCGCGAGCTCCCGGCCGATGATGACCACCACCATCACGAGCCCCCAGGTCGGGATGCGCCCCACCACGAGGAGCACGATCAGGGCGGCGGTGACGATCAGCTTGTCGGCGAGGGGGTCGAGGAGCTTGCCGACCCGGGTCTCCTGGGCCCCGCGGCGCGCGAGCCAGCCGTCGACCAGGTCGGTCGTGGCCGCCACGATATAGATCCAGGCCATCACCAGGCTGCCGGTGTGGGTGAACACCCAGGGGAAGGCGAGGAGTGCCGGCACGGCCAGCACCCGCAGCAGCGTCACGGTGTTGGGGAGGTTCCAGAAGACCTCGCGGGGCGGCGCTGTCTCCGGGGGCGCCTCGCGGACGTCTTCGACCGGGCTCGCCATCGCGCGGATTCTAGGGCGAAACGACCGCACCGCCATTTGGACGCGCGACCCGGGACGCGCGACCCGGGACGCGCGAACCGGGACGCGCGGACCGCGCGGGGCTACTGCGAGAAGTCGCGGTTGTAGCGGCGGTAGAAGCGCATAACGCGTTTCACGTACTGGCGCGTCTCCGGGTAGGGCGGGATGCCGCCGTAGCGGTCGACGGCGGTGGGGCCCGCGTTGTAGGCGGCCAGCGCGTAGCGGACGTCGCCGTAGCGATCGAGCATCGAGCGCAGGTAGCGGGTGCCGGCGAGGACGTTCTCGGAGGGGCGAAAGGCGTCGCGCACGCCGAGCTGCGCCGCGGTCTTCGGCATCAGCTGCATTAGCCCCTGCGCCCCTTTGCGCGACACGGCGTCGGCCTGGAAGTTCGACTCGGTGCGCACCACGGCCTTGATGAGGGCCGGCGACAGCCCGTAGGCGTGGCTGGCGCGCTCGAAGAGATCGTCGTAGCGGCGGAAGTCGGCGCGGTTGGTGTTGGACACCGGCGGCGGCGCGCCGAGCGTCCCGCGCACCGCCAACGGCCGGTAGCTCCGGTAGCGGGGGTCGGAGGGGACGTTCGAAAGGTGGACGACGCCGTGCTCGTCGACGAAGCGGTAGACAGCCCCCGCCGCCGCAACCGAGGGGAAGCTGGCGCTGACGACGACGGCGAGCAGGACCCCGAGCGCGGGGGGAATCCCGCGTCGGCGTGCTCGCCTCATCGATGCGCAGTCCGTGTGCATGCTGCGGCTCCAGTGCCCCGGATCGACTCCGGAATTCCCACGGGGACAAGTCTCCGGTCCCGCGCCGCGGTTATCGGACGACCCGCGACTCACCCTTAGCGCCGGGCGCTGCGGGTGCCAGGCCCACCCCCCTTCCCTATCGGCAGCTCCGCCCGCCGGCAAGGGTCTTTGGATGTGGCCGCCCGGGGGGATACACTCGATCGTTTCCGATGCCCGAACGCAACGACTTCGACTTCCTCGTCCTCGGAAGCGGCCTCGCGGGGCTCTTCTTCGCGCTGCGGGTGGCAGACCACGGCCGCGTGGGCGTGGTGACCAAACGGAGCACCCGCGACTCCGCCACCGACTGGGCCCAGGGCGGAATCGCCGCAGTCGTGGCCCCGGACGACTCCGTCGACCAACACGTCGAAGACACCCTGCTCGCGGGGGCGGGCCTCTGTCACCCGGAGGTGGTGGAGTTCGTGGTGTCGCAGGGGCCCGCGGCGATCGAAGCCCTCGAGGGGCTCGGGGTGCGCTTCGACCGCAGCCCGGACGACCCCGCCCGCTACGCCCTGGGCCGGGAGGGCGCGCACCGCCAGCGACGTGTCCTCCACCATCGCGACGCCACCGGCCGCGAGGTCGCGCAGGCCCTCGAACGCCGCGCCGAGGCCCACCCCAACGTCTCGCTCTTCGAGCACCACCTGGCGGTCGACCTCATCACGGCCCGGCGCGCCGGCCTCCCGGGGCCCGAGCGGGCGGTGGGGGCCTACGTGCTCGACGCCCGCACCGGCCGGGTGCACCGTTTTCTCGCGCCCCAGACCGTCCTCGCTACCGGCGGCGCCGGCAAGGTCTACCTCTACACCTCGAACCCGGACATCGCGTCGGGCGACGGGGTCGCGATGGCGTACCGCGCGGGCGCCACGGTCGCGAACCTCGAGTTCATGCAGTTCCACCCCACCTGTCTATTCCACCCGCAGGCCAAGTCCTTCCT
>CAJIBI010000476.1_pt1 | contig 13207 bp, 15 predicted proteins | sample 9199321 | NCBI WGS metagenome assembly CAJIBI01 (sample SAMEA7708294, study PRJEB35096) | sediment metagenome | biome: marine neritic benthic zone biome [ENVO:01000025]; feature: sediment [ENVO:00002007]; material: shallow marine sediment [ENVO:03000034] sea grass bed [ENVO_01000059] ... | reverse complement strand
GCAAGACCCTCCTTTGGGAGGGATTCTAGGGCTGCCGCGCCCTGGTCAGCCGCGGTCGCGATGGCGAGCCTCGGCCGACCTACGGTTGCACACGAGTCTGCGGAGGTTGTGTCACCATAGAGTCACTCACAGGGAGGGAAAGCGATGGCCAGTGCTCACCGAGAGACAGCGGTGGCTGCGGCGCAGCCCGTAGCGGAGCTGGAGGCAATCGTAATCGGCGCCGGTGTCACCGGCCTCTATCAGCTTTATCGCCTTTTGCAGCTCGGGGTGAACGCCCAGATTTTTGAGGCCGGTGGCGGTGTGGGGGGAACCTGGTACTGGAACCGCTATCCGGGCGCACGCTTCGACTCCGAGAGCTACACCTACGGCTACAGTTTTTCCGACGAGCTGCTCCAGGAGTGGGACTGGAAAGAGCACTTTTCCGGGCAGCCCGAGAATGAGCGCTATCTCAACTTCGTCGCCGACAAATTCGAGCTGCGCCCGCACATCCGCTTCAACGTTCGAATCACCTCGGCGGTCTACGACGAAGACGCGAACCGCTGGGAGGTCGAGACCGAGGACGGCCAGCGCGCGCGCACCCAGTTTCTGATCGCGGCGGTGGGCATCCTCTCGGCTACGCATATGCCCCACATCAAGGGAATCGAGAGTTTTCGCGGGGAGTCCTTCCACACCTCTCGGTGGCCCCACGAGCCCGTGGATTTCCGCGCCAAGCGCGTAGGGGTAATCGGCACCGGCGCGACAGCGGTACAGCTCATCCCAGAGGTCGCCAAGGAGGCCGGCCACCTGACGGTCTTCCAGCGCACGCCCAACTACTGCGCGCCGCTCCGGAACTCGACGATTGACGACGAGACCCAGCAGTCGATCAAAGCGAACTACCCCGAGATCCTGCGCAAGTGCCGCGAGACCTTCGCCGGCTTTGTCCACGATTTCGACCCGCGCTCGACCTTTGACGTCACGCCCGAAGAGCGTGAAGCCCACTATGAGGAGATCTGGGCCCAGCCGGGTTTCAAAAAATGGTTTGGCAATTTTCACGACATCATGAGCGACCGCAAGGCCAACGAGCTCTACTGCGAGTTTGTGCGCAAGAAGATTCGCGAGCGGGTTCACGACCCGGAGGTGGCCGAGAAGCTCTGCCCCAAAGATCACCACTTCGGCGCCAAACGGATCCCCTTGGAGACGAACTACTACGAGGCGTACAACCGGGACAACGTGGAGCTGGTCGACGTGCGGGAGGCGCCGATCGAGAGCATCACGCCGACGGGCATCAAGACCACCGACGCAGAGTACGAACTCGACGTGATTATCTACGCCACCGGGTTTGACGCCGTCACCGGTGAGCTGACCCGGATGCACATCCAGGGCCTCGGCGGCGAGACGATCGGAGAACGATGGGCCGAGGGCCCGCGCACCTACCTCGGCCTCCAAAGCGCGGGGTTCCCCAATTTCTTCATTGCCAACGGCGCGTTCTTTTGCAATTTCCCGCGCTGTGCCGAAGTTGTTGCCGAGTGGATCAGCGACTGTATTGGCCACATGAAGAAAAATGGTTACGAACGCATCGCGACCACGGCCGAGGCCGAGCACGAATGGGTCGAGCACGCCAATTCGCTGACCGAGAATCTGCTGACCTCAAACGTCAACACCTGGTTCTTTGGCACCAATGTTCCGGGCAAGCATCGCGCGTTCCTCTTTTACGCGGGGGGCGCACCCGCCTTCCGTGAGAAGGTCGCGGAGGTGGCGGCCAACGGCTACGAGGGGTTTGAGTTCAGCTAGGCGAGGGGTCGCGCCACCACGGCCCGGATCGCGTCCGGGCGCCCGGTGGAGCGCCTCGGTCAAGGGGTCTAGAATCCCCCGCGCAGAAGGCGAGGGATTCCATGCCGAACGTTGTCGAAGACATCCCGCAGCAGCTCCGTCCGGCCGCCGAAGCCGCGCTGGCGTGGATCAACCGCGAGCGCGGGGCTCAGTTCGAGCTCACGGGGCTCGTCGACCCCGAGGAGGCGCTCGCGCGGCCGCCCGGAGAGCCGATGGAGCTCGGTGTGGTGCTTTGCGAAGGCGACCGCTGCCTGCGCGAGCAGGTCCGCGTCGTGCCCGGGAGCGATGGGTTCGCGGTGACCGCGGTCGAAGGGGACGACACGGCGATCCCGGCGCTGCTCGATCCGCCCCCGGGTGTCCGCGGCACCTGGCTTGACGAGCAACTCGCCAAGCACTCCTTCATCTTGCTCCTCTTCTACCGCGGCCGCTGGTGACCCCCCTGTCGCTTCGAGTTGCGAAGCTATGCAAAGGCCGGGGTCGTCGACGCCATCCACGAGGCGGGTGGCGAGATTTTCGCTATGACGAGCGAGCCGCAGAGCCTCGCCACCGAGGCCGAGGAAGACTGGGGGTTTGGGTTCCCCGCCGTCGGCGACCCGCATCAAGAAATCCTTGAGACGCTCCGCGAGCGGAACCTGCTCGAGATGTTTGTCAACCAAAACTACGGCCACCTACGGAAGCGCCCTTGGGCCTCGCACCCCAAGGGCTACTACCAGCCCGGTGTGCTCGCCCTCATCCGCGAAGGTCGGGTCCTCTACCGATGGCGCTGCCGCCCCACCCGCGACAACATGAACGGCGCCGGCGAACGCCCGACGCCGGGCTACGTCTGGGAGCAAATGCAATCCCGTCTCACAGCGGCGGAAGAGCCGCCCCTCGACGAGAGCCCCGAGTTTGCCCGCGAAGACCTGTCTTGGTTTCGCTTTATGCTGCTCCTCTCGGCCCACGGCTGGTTCCTGCGCCCCAGGGCCTTCCCGCTCGGTCGCCCCGACGACCCGGCCTCCGTGAGCCCCCGAAAGATGATGCGCCGGGTTGCCGTTTTCTTGGGGGGATGGATCGCCGCCTTCGCTTTGCTCCCCACCGCTTGGGTTGCGGGAGCCCTCGGCGTCTGGGCCCTCATCCTCACCGCGGGTCTCGTCGAGGTGAACCGACAGTTCCAGCACGAACCCAAGGGAGAGCCCGGCGCAAACCCGGCCTAGGCCGTCGGCGCCGCGCATGTGAACGCGCTCGTGTCGTCCGCTCAGCACGGCGGGCCGCCGATTACCTCTCCGCGCCAGAGGAGCCGCATCGTGATCCTGTACCAAGACCTGCGCTCGCCATTCGTACTGCGGGTTCGAATCGCGATCTACGCCAAGGGGCTCCACGACGCGCTGACCTTCACCCCACCTCCGGATGGATTTGGCTCGCAGGCGTTTCGCTCGATCACGCCGCTCGGCAAGGTGCCTACGCTGGTGCTCGACGATGGCACCGTGGTGCCGGAGTCGGAAATCATCAACGAGTTTCTCGAGGACCGGTTCCCCGAACCATCGCTCCTGCCTGCGGACCCGGCCCCGCGCGCGACGGCGCGCGCGATCACGCGGATCGCCGACAACTACGTGATGGCGCCGTACCTGCCGTTGTTTCGCACCGTGGAGAAGGAAGGCATCGAGAGCGCCGCGGTTCGCGACGGCCTCGCCCGGGTGCGCGCCGGGCTCGCCTACATCGAGCACTTCATCGGCACGGGCAGTCACGCAGTGGGTGAACGGCTGACACTGGCCGATTGTGGCCTCGTCCCCATGCTGCGCTATCTCGACGAATACGCCGAGACCTGGTTCGGCATGCATGAGCCGCTCGCGCCCTTTCCGCGCACGACCGCCTATTGGGCGCGCATCCAAGCGGATCCGCATGTCGCCCGCGGGCTCGAAGACATCGTACAAGCCACGACACGCACCTAGCCGCCGCGAGACTCGATGAACACCGAGGGCTCGCGTTTAGCCGGCTCTCCGGGCCGCCTCCAAGATATCGGGCAGGCCGCCGTGGGCGGTCAAACCACCGTCTGCGGCAACGGCGGCGCCGGTGACGAACGAGGCGTCGTCACTGGCGAGGAAGGCGATGACGGCCGCGATTTCCTCGGGCTGCCCCACGCGACCCATCGGATGCGCGCGGTGATAGGGCTCGAGGAAGGCTTCTTCTCGGCCCTTGGCCATGAGCTCGGCCAGCCTGGTATCGACCGTACCCGGGCACACGCAGTTCACGCGAATGCCGTAGGACGCGTTCTCGAGCGCCGCTGCACGCGTGAGATTCACGACGCCCGCCTTGGCGGCGTTGTAGGCACTCATGTTGTAGTCACCGGCCAGCCCGCAGATGGATGCGGTATTGACGATCACCCCTCCGCCCTGGGCGCGCATGATGGGAACCGCCCACTTGATCCCGTAGAACGTCCCGGAGAGGGTGACATCGAGGGTCTGCTGCCAGCTCTCGACGCTTTGCTCGTGAAGAGCTCCGGGTGTCGCCAAGCCGGCGTTGTTGACCAGAATGTCGAGGCGGCCCCAGCGATCCACGGCGTCGCGAAGCAGCGCCTCGACCTGGTCCGGTTGTCTTACGTCCACCCTCGCCACGAACCCATCCCCGCCCTGCGCGCCGATCTCCTCGAAAACGCCCTCGGCACGGCGAACGCTCAGGTCGGTCACCGCCACCGCCGCTCCCTCGGACGCAAAACGGCGAGCCGTCGCGGCACCGATTCCCGACCCGGCGGCGGTGATGACGACGCCCCTACCCTTGAATCGACCGGTCATCGCGCTCCTCACACTTCGGTTGTGGGACGGGGTTACGTATATCACGCCGTTGGGACGGGCTGGGCCACGTTTCTGTATTGATCGACAGTTCTGGCTGATGAAGACTTTGCCTGTGGCCCGCCGGACGCGACGGCAGCCAAGACGCGTTGCCTGAGAAAGGAACCCACGATGCAGACCATTAGCAGGGACCACGTGGTCCGGACCTTTGATGCCACCCATGCTCCGGCCGCCCGGGTCCAGCCCGGAGAAGTGTTTGTGATGGAGACCAACGATCGCTTTCGCGACTGGAACGAAGGCGGGGAGTGGCCCACAGAGCAGCTCTCCGTCATGACCGGACCCGCGTATATCGAAGGGGCTAAGCCCGGCCAGGTGCTCGCCGTGGAAGTGTTGGACATCAAGCCTTCACAGGGGTTTGGCTATGTGCTGACGATTCCGGGCTTTGGTCTGCTCAAAGACCGGGTTGAGTTTCGAAAAAAGGTCGTCCCGATCGCGGGCAATCGGATCCGGTACAGCGAGACGCTGAACCTCCCCTTTGTTCCCAACATCAGCAAAATGGGTCTCGCCCCAAGCGAGGGCGTTCAGCCGAGTAGTGCGTGTGGAGCGTTTGGCGGTCAACTGAGCAATAGCCAGCTCGGCCCCGGCTCGACCCTCTATTTGCCGGTGTCTGTGGAGGGCGGCCTGCTCACCGTCGAAGATGTGCACGCCAAAATGGGTGATGGCGAAGCAACCGCTTCCGCAGTGGAAATCGCCGCAGAGGTAACGCTGCGCTGTCACATCGAAGAGCAATTGGCGCTCCGCCAGCCGATTGTCGTCACCCAAGACGAAGTCCAAACCATGGGCACGGGTGAAACGGCGGAGGCAGCGGCTCGGGCGGCCTTGGAGGAATTGGCTCGTCTGCTGGTCGACCGAACCGACGCCGACATCACCGAGGCAGCGATGTTGGCGAGTGTGGCGGCAGATCTTCGCATCTCCGAGATGGCCGGCACGCCGTGCCATATTCGGGCGGCGATGAAACGTGAGATCGTCGGCTTGTAGACAAGGCGGGTACGCAAAGCGCGCATTTTGGGCGGAGCGCCGAGGCGACAATGTGACACGGGATCAGCCCCCGGCGTCGGCTCCTCCGCCGGCCTTCTTCGCCACCAGAAAAAGCGCTTTTCCCGGGGCCGGTTGCCACTCGTAGTCGATCGCGAAACCCGCTCCCGTCAGGCTGTGCTTTAGCTCGTCGGCCGTGAACACGGAGACGCGGGGAATCAATCCCAGAAAGGCGCCGATCGGCCCGACGATCTTGAAGAACTTCATGGTGTCGCCGAGACAGGCCGTGCTGCTGACGAAGAGGCCGCCCGGCTTCAGCATCTTGTGGACCTTGGCGATCACCTTTTCCCGATCCGCAACGAGATGAAGAATGCTGAGGCCCAGCACCGCGTCGTAGTGCGATGCGGGGGCTGCGAATGCGTCGATGTCGGCGCACTCGAAGTTCAGGTTTCCGACCCCCGCCGCCTCGGCCTTGCCCCGCGCGATCTCGATCATCCTCGAAGAGAGGTCGATCGCGTGGAGGTGCTTTACGTGGGGGGCGTGGACAAGCGCCGTCGAACCGGTGCCGCAGCCAAACTCCAGCACCTCCATCTCGGGCCGAAGATACTCGCGCGTAACCGCGAGCTTCTTCTGATAGGAGGCCTCGTCGGCGACCGGTCGCCTCGCATAGCGCTCCGCGATCCGGTCCCAAAAGCGGCTCGATCGGTCCATGGAACCCCGCTGCGTGATCGACGGTGGCCGGAAGGCTCCCGCGCCAGAGCAAGGCTACCAAGTACCGGCGCAGGACGACGCAGATTCGAGAAACGATGGATCGCCGCCGCTCGAAACGTCCTTGTCTTCTGACTCACCCGGAGCGCAGGCACAGCGACCTCGCGAACTCCGCGATGCCACTGCTCAACCCATCTGGGCTTGTCAATCAACGACCCCCGTGTTGAAATCTCCGCGAATCGGCGGTTTCCCCGATCTTCCAACAAACGGAGATTCTCATGCATCGTTGTCCGTCAGGTCATTGGTTTGTCAGCGCGATCGTAGGCTTCTTTGTTGTTTTGTTCGCGTCGCCCGCGATGACCTCCGCCGGCATCAGCCTTCCGCAAAAGGATGCGCTGATCAACATAATGCTCTGTTATGGGCAGGGCACGGATACGATCGGAGACTCCACGAACCCGGGCAAGTTGGCAGAGGGCAAGGCCATCTATGGAGAGTGCTTTACCGACGACGCCGTGTTCAGCGTCTGGTTCCCCGGCACCCCCTTTGACGGAGCGCCGAGCATTCCACCGATCGTGGGCCCGGACGAGTGGGCCGATTTTGTTTTCCTGAGTTTTGACGGAACCTACACCTTTACACAGCACACACTCTCGAACTTCATGGTTGACGTCGGCGGGAACAAGGCGACGCTCAGCGCCTATCTCAATGCCGCACACGTCGTCCAGGACGAAATCGCCGATACGGTGCAGGTGACGCGAGTCGATGTCGCGCACGGCACCTACACGTTGGAACTCCGGAAAATCAAGGGCAAGTGGTTGGCGACGTCACTCTCGCTGACGCTCATCGATTTCAACCCGTACTTCCCGTAGGCTCCGGAAGCCAATCAATCGATCGAGAGCCTGGGTGACCTGGTCTGGTCGGGGGCGATCACACCCTGAAAGGACAGCCAGGACTTCCACGAGTCGGCCGCCGTTTCCGACCGGGTGTCGCGGGACCGGGTTCCGCGCCCGCGAAGATACGGTTTCTCCCCGAAGGCCCCTCCTTGGGGAGGACCCTTTCGCTGGGCTCCGTGCGCCGCTGCGGTATGGTTCCAGTCGATGGCAACAGCGAGCGACCACTCGAAACCTTCGGTGACCGAATTTGACAAGGGGCGGGCCAAGGCGTTCACCCAGCAGATGGTGGGCATCCTCAACTCGGGCGCGATGGCGGTGATGGTCAGCGTGGGCCACAAGACGGGGCTCTTCGACGCGATGGACGGGGCACCGCCCGACACGGCGGAGGGCATCGCGGAGCGCGCCGGTCTGCATCCGCGCCCGGTTCGCGAGTGGTTGAGTGCCCTCGCGTGTGCGGGCATCGTCGAGCACGACCCCGCGCGCGGCACCTTCCTACTCCCCGCGGAGCACGCCGGCCTGCTGACCCGACGCGCGGGCCCGCTCAACCTCGCGGTGCAGGCGCAGTATCTCGGACTGTTCGGCGCCGTGGAAGATGACGTTGTGGAGGCGTTCGTCGACGGCAGCGGGGTGCCCTACGACAAGTATCCGAAATTCCAGGCGGTGATGGCTCAGTCTTCGGGCGAGCGTCAGGAGCGCACGCTGATCGACGCCGTCGTGCCGATTCTCCCCGGCGGCGCCGAGCGTCTCGAGGCCGGGGCCGACGTCGCCGACGTGGGCTGTGGAAGCGGTCTGGCGCTGTGCTTGTTGGGTGAGGCCTTTCCCAAGAGTCGCTTCACCGGGTTCGACTTCTCCGAGCACGCCATCTCAATGGCCCGCCAGCGGGCTGCCGAACGCGGCCTTACCAACGTCGCGTTCGAGGTGGCCGACGCCGCGGCGCTCGAGCACGCGCACGAGTTCGACCTGGTCACCACCTTCGATGCCATTCATGATCAGTCGCACCCCGCCGATGTTCTCGCCGCGATCCACCGGATGCTGCGACCCGGTGGAACCTATCTCTGTGTGGAGCCGAAGGCCTCCAGCGACCTCGCCGAGATGCTCGATGAGCCGATGGCCCCGTTTCTCTACACGATATCGACGATGCACTGTATGCAGGTCTCGTTGGCCTATGGCGGCGAAGGCTTGGGTGCGGCGTGGGGCCAACAGACCACTGTCAAATACCTCCAGGAAGCGGGCTTTGTCGACATCGAGATCACCGGCGTCCGCGAGGATCGCGCCAACAGCTTTTTCATCGCTCGGGCTTGAGCCCCCGTTTGCCGCTCTGTAGGGCTCCGGCGTGCGATCATGGCACTGCCGCAGGACCCGTGCGTCGGCGGCGAGGAGGCGCATGATGGAAGACGACGCGCCGCGTGGGCATCACGACATGGGGGGCCTGCCGGCGGGGGCGGTGGTGCGGAGCGATCATCAGCTCGAGCGCTGGGAAAAGCGCGTCGACGCGCTGATCACGCTCCTGAGTGGCAGAGACTACCGGGTGATCCGGGTGGACGAGCTGCGCCGCGGTATCGAGTCCCTCCCCCCAGACGCCTACGACACCATGAGCTATTACGAGCGCTGGATCGCATCGCTTTCCGCAATCCTCATCGAGAAGGGCATCCTGACCTCGGATGAAATCGACGCACGCGTCGACGAGATCGCCGCCCGCGCGGAGCCCCTGCCGTGAGGGCCCGGTTCACCCCGGGCGAGCGCGTACGCGTGCGCCTGGCCCACCCGCCGGGGCACATTCGCACGCCCTGGTACATCCGCGGAAGGAGCGGCGTGGTGGAGCGCGTCTGCGGCGAGTTCGGCAACCCGGAGACGCTCGCGTACGGCGGCGACGGCAAGCCCGACCAGCCCCTCTACCGGGTACGCTTCATGCAGACCGAGGTGTGGCCCGACTACGACGGCGCCGATCGCGACACCCTCGACATCGAGATCTTCCAGCATTGGCTCGAGCCGGCCGCGGAGGCCTGACGTGAGCACCCACCGCAACGGCCACTCCCACGCCCACATCCCCACACCCAAAGATGGCGACCCGCCCACCCGCTACATGCTCATGGGGCTGGCCGTGCGCGAGCTGCTGATCGAAAAAGGGGTGGTGACGGCGGAGGCGCTAGACAACGCCGTGACCGAGATGGACGCGCGCACGCCCGCGCGCGGCGCCCGGGTGGTGGCCCGCGCCTGGACGGACCCGGCCTTCAAGCAGCGGCTGATGACTACCGGCACGGCCGCGGTCGAGGAGATGGGGATCGCCATCGAGCCGACCCTCTTGGTGGTGGTCGAGAACACGGCCGAGGTGCACAACGTCATCGTCTGCACGCTGTGCTCGTGCTACCCGCGCATGCTGTTGGGCCCGCCGCCCGACTGGTACAAGAGCCGGCCCTACCGCTCGCGCGTGGTCAACGAGCCCCGCGCGGTGCTGCGTGAGTTCGGGACCGAGCTTGGCCCTGAGGTCACCGTACGCGTCCACGACTCCACGGCCGACATGCGCTACATGGTGCTGCCCATGCGCCCCGCGGGCACCGAGGGGTTGAGCGAGACGGAGCTCACCGAGTTGATCACGCGCGACAGCATGATCGGCGTCGCTCTTCCCAAGACGCCGTAGATTCGCGTCGTTCCATCGGTGAAGGCGCGACACCTCGAAGGGGTGTGGCAACGTCCGCCGGGCGTTCTCGCCCGCCTCACTTGGCAGCCATCACCATGATCTCGACCTTGTAATCCGGCGCTGCGAGCGCGCTGCAGAGGCCGGCGCGGACCGGAGGATTCGCAGGGTCGATCCAGGCGTCCCACACTTCATTCATCGCCGCGAAGTTTCGCATGTCCGTCACCCACAGTTGGGCCCAGAGGAGCTTCGACCGGTCGGTGCCGCACTCCGCAAGCAAACGGTCCACCTTGGCCAGAATCTGCTGCGTCTGGGTCGCGGCGTCGGCGGCGGCCTCATCGGCCACTTGGCCGGCGAGATACACAACACCGTTGTGCTCGACAGCCTGGCTCATCCGCCGCCCCGCGTGGTGGCGCTTGATGTCGGTCATCGAATGATTCCTTCCGTGTCGTGCGGTGCGTTCGCGCATGGTATCCGAGCTTCGCGCGAGACCCACTGCTTGTGGCAAGATTCGCAGTGAAGCCGTCGCGGTGACCAGGAAGTAGCCCTAGCCCGCATCGCCAGGTCTTGCCCGACCCTCGGGAGCTCGCTGCCTATGCCGATCCGGTTCCAAATGATCGGGCTCATCACCCTGGGCACCATGATCAATTTCCTCGACCGAGTGAACATCTCGGTCGCCGCCTCGAAGATCATGGAGGCGACCGGGTGGGACGAAGCCCGATTTGGCTGGGTGTTTTCCTCGTTCCTGATCGGCTACGCCCTCTTGCAGTACCCGGGAGGCGCGCTCGCCGATCGCTGGAGCCCGCGCAAGGTGGCGGGGATCGCGTGCATCGGGTTCTCGACCTTTACGTTGCTCACGCCCCTCGGCCAAAACGCCTTCTTCCTGCTGTTGGCGCTGCGGTTGTTCGTGGGCGCGTTTGAGGCGTTTACCTTCCCGGCCTTCGCGTCCCTCAACGCGCGCTGGATCCCCCGGAGCGAGTTTGCGAGGGCGCAGTCGGTCTTGCTTTCGGGGGTCTATATCGGGCAAATCATCGCCTATCCGACCACCACTTGGATTATCGAGCATTTTTCGTGGCAAGCGGTCTTCTACGCCAACGCGGCTCTCGGCGCTCTCTGGGTCATGCTCTGGCTCTGGTTCTCAACCGATACGCCACGCGGCCATCCGAAGATCAGCAGCGACGAGCTAGAAAGGATCGAGGCGAATGTTGCAGCCAAGGGGGAAGCCCCTTCGGTCTCGCTCGTCGCTATCCTGCGCCACTCGCGCGTGGCCTTTCTCTGTCTCAGCTATGGGATCTTTGGTTTTACCGCCTGGATCTTCATTCTGTGGTTCCCCACCTACCTGGTCAAAGAACGCGAGCTAGCACTGATGCAGATGGGGTTGGTCGGCATGATCCCGATCGCCGCCGGCTTCCTCGGTGTGTTGAGCGGTGGGATGCTCTCGGATCTCCTGCTTCGCCGCGGATTCAGCGCCACCACGGCGCGCGTGCGTGTCCCAGGCGCGTGTGTCGCTCTCTCGGCGCCCTTCCTCGTCGCCGCCGTCACGGTGCCGTCCATCGCCCTGTCCCTTGCCGGGTTTGGCGTCTTTTACTTTTTGTTCTCGTTGGTGATTCCCGGCTACTACGCGTTGCCGCTCGAACTCAACCCCCGCTACGTCGGTTCGATCATCGGCGTCATGAACACCTCTGCCAACTCCGCCGGCTTTTTTGGCCCCATCACAGCGGGCTATCTCGTGTCGGACACTGGCCAATGGGCCGTGCCGTTCTACCTGGCGGCGGGCCTCGCCGTGGTCTGTGGTTTGATCTACGCCCTGCTCGTGACGGCGGACCCGATTGAGATTGAAACGTCTGCCTAACCCCTCCCGGAAGGACTTCTGCCATGATTCGTCGTCTTTTTTGTTTCGCCCTCGTGTGGTTGGCACCCTCCTCGGCGGTCCTCGCCCAGGACTGGGCGCCTTCCAAGTGGGGCGCCGGCGATACGCTCGGGGCGGTCAACGAGATCACCCCCGAGGTCGTCCTCGACGCCGTCAAGCTCGTAACCAAGGGCAAGCGGTATTCGCTCGGTCAGATTACGAGCCGCGAGACCCCGGCGTCCGGCACCCGCATGTTCGAGCTCTTTGTCTTCGCCGCGGGCGCCGACGGCCTCGGTGCGCCGATCGGAACCAACCAGTTCAACTTTTTTGACGACTGGATGCTCACCTACATGGGTGTCGGGTCCCAGATCGACGGCCTCGGCCACGCGACGATCGGCGACGTGTTCTACAACGGCTTTCGGTCAAAGGATTTCTTCCGGTCGGATGGCCTTACAAAGATGGGGATCGAGGCGATTCCCCCGATCGTCACCCGAGGCGTGGTCCTCGACATGGTCGGGTACCTGAAAGAGCGGGGCTCCGAAGCGGTGATCCACCGCGGCGGGGTGGACATGCTCGCCGCCGGAACCGTCTTCAACCGCGCAGAGATCGAAGGCGCCGCGGCACGCCAAGGGGTCGCGTTTCGGAAGGGCGACGTGATCCTGTTTCATACCGGGTACATGAAGATGGCCGAACTGGACGCCGCCGCCTCGTTGGCGAGCTGGCCCGGGGTGGGCGTTGAAGGCGCTGTCTTTCTCGCCAGCAAGAACCCGGTCGCGATCGGCGCAGACACGCTCGGGACGGAAGTGCAACCCGCAGAAAAGCAGGGAGAGTTCGTGCCCGTGCATCAAGAGCTGCTCGTGAAGCGCGGGATCTACATTCTGGAAAACATGGTGACCGCCGAGCTCGTGGCGGATCAGGCCTGGGAGTTTCTGTTCACGCTGGGCCCCGCCCGCTTCAAGGGAGCCGTCCAGATGATCATCAACCCGATCGCGATCCGCTGAGACGCGCTAGACAACACGGACGAAATCGGGCCTCCCGAGCCAAGTGTAGACGCTGGATTGGACGGCCAGTGCGAGCCGGCCGTCTAACCCTGCGAACACCTCACCTACGGCATCATGGGCGGGGGACCGCCGTGGGCCAGATAGTGGACCAACTCCACACTCTTCAGCTGCCAGTCGTCTTGGGGGCTTCGTTTCAAGGTCACATGAACGTCTGCGAACAGCATGACTTGTGCGCACCCAAGGTTGCCAAGCGCACACCCCGCCGGAAAATTGACGGAGTTGGCAAACCGGAGGTGGGCATCTGCGGTGGCTTTGGTTAGGAGCTGAACATCCATCGCGCTCGCGAGTATGTTGGGTCTGGTGTTCACGACGACCATTTGCCCGTAGCCTGCAATCACCTGGTTTTTGCCAATAAACGCCATCGTCATGGGCGGAGGGCCCGACGGGGTGGGGGGAGGGGTTGCGTAGAGCTCGATCTCCGGATGTAGAGCGTCCGCGATAGGTCCGAGCGGGTC
>CAJIBI010000109.1_pt1 | contig 13218 bp, 22 predicted proteins | sample 9199321 | NCBI WGS metagenome assembly CAJIBI01 (sample SAMEA7708294, study PRJEB35096) | sediment metagenome | biome: marine neritic benthic zone biome [ENVO:01000025]; feature: sediment [ENVO:00002007]; material: shallow marine sediment [ENVO:03000034] sea grass bed [ENVO_01000059] ... | reverse complement strand
AGAACGAAGTCGCGGCCCTCGGATCGTGACGCGTCGGCGGCTGTCGTAGAATCGTGCCGACGGCCGGGAGCCGCGTGCGCGCGGCAAGGAGGGGGCGCGTGACCTTTGCGATCCACGTGGTCGTTTCGGCGTTGGTGATCAGCTTTGCGTCGTGGCTATCGGGGCGCTTTCCGACCACGGCGGGGTTTTTGGTGGCGCTGCCGCTCGCCACGATGTTGGTGCTTCCGTTGTCGTATCACGAGCACGGAAACGCCGAGACCTCGGTGTCGCTCGCGCGGAGCATCTTCGTGGCGATCCCGATTAGCCTGACCTTCTTTGTTCCCTTTCTGCTTTCGGAGCGGCTTCAGCTCGGTTTTTGGCAGGCCTATGCGCTGGGCTGTGGGGTACTCCCTTTGGGATTCGTGATCCACCGGGCGGTTACCCGGGCGTGGTTCTCCTGATCAAGTGGGCGCCGCGAGGCGCCGATCACGGGGTATGCGGGCGCGGCGGGGGAATGGAAGGTTTCAGTGGAATCGCGGCGGCTGGTTTGGCAGCCAAGTCGGAGCGACCCTCTGGCTTGTGCTCCTCGGCGGCCTTCTGTTGCTGCAGGGCCGCGCGATCGGTTCCTGGGTGTTGATTCTCGGGCTGCTCACCAACCTGGTGGGGTGGCGGCTCTGGCGTCGGCGCGACGCGCTCGCGCCCTACCCCGCGCTGCAGCTCCTCCTGGCGACGGCTGGCGTAGCCGCCGGGTTTGCGATGGTCGGCGTGTCGATCGCGGATGTGCACCCCACCTCGCTGCAGCTCCCCCGCGACGTCTGGTTTCTGCTGGTCTACCCAAGCCTGATGTTGGTGTTTCACGGGCAGGAGCGGGCCGCGCGCCGGGCGAGCGGGTAGCGGCGCCGCGACCCAGAGGTCGGCAGGCCGCGGCCCCGCTCGGTAGCCTCTGCGAAGACATGCGGGTCGTGTGCGAGCGAAAAATCCGGGTCGAAGCGCCGGCGGAAGCGGTGTTTGAGTCGCTTCTGGATCCTGCGTTTGTGTTCTCGCTCAACCTGTTCCACCGCGCCGTCGACTGCGACGACCCGACGCTGCGCCGCGGAAGCATCGCGCGGATCGATCACCGCTTCTTCGGTCTTCGCCGGGAGCTGCGCGTCGCGCGGGTGCACTGCTGTGCCGATGGCCGTGTCGCCTGGGGAGAGCTTGCGGACGGTGCCCATGACGTGTTCCCCCACAGCCAGTCTTTCACGATCCGGCCGCTCTCGAAGGCGACCTGCGCCGTGCTAAACGAGCTCCGGGGGAGTTTTCGGTTTCCGGGGGCGCGCCTCTGGACGCCCGTCTATCGCGTGGTCGTGCCGCGGATTCTCGACGCGGAGAACCGCAAGATCCGGGCCCGCTTCGCGCTGACGCTGGGTCTCGCGCCTGCCAAGGGATGACCTCGTTCACGCTCGTATGGGGCAATGCGAAGATCGCTGAGGTGGTGGAGGAGGACTGCGATCTCCTCTCGATCATGGGCTCCTACCGCCTCGTCGAGGGAGCCCGCTCCAATGCGGCGCTGCGCGACATCATCGTCTGGCACGATGAATGTGTTCGGCGCGCCGCGTCGGTCAATCGCGGGCGGCCCGTCGAGCCCGGAGTCGACTGGCAGAGCTGCCGTCGGGGGCCGGCCGCTTGGCGGTCGTGGGCGATGGTCGATGCCGAGGGTAAGCGGCACCCGATCGCTGCGCCGCGCTTTCTCAGCGGGGGAAAGATCGTGTGGGGTTGGTCCTAGGGCCTGGGGGTCCGGTGATGAGTTCGCCAATGGCACACACCCATCATTGCGAGCCCGGCCGCCATCAACGCCGCGTGGAGGGGTTCGAATTCACCCGACAAGGCGACGACGCTAGCGCGCAGTGCCGCGCCGTTTGCAAGCGCTCGCCTGCAGGATTGGTAGCGTAGGGCCTTGCGCCGTTCGCGAGGAGATCGGACCTTGACCACCCCTTTTTGGTGTCTCTTGATCGTGGCGGCGTTGCCCTATGTGCTCGCCGGCGTCGGAGGAATCCTCCGCGTGCGGCAGCTCGGGGCGCTCGACAATCATCACCCGCGTGTGCAGGCCCTCGAGCTTCGCGGCGTCGCCGCGCGCGCCTACGCATCCCAGCAAAACGCTTGGGAGGCGCTCGCGCTGTTCGGGGCCGCGGTGATCGTCGCCCATCTTGCGGGGGCAGACCCGGGCCCCTCGGCCACCGCATCGGTTGCGTTTGTCGGGACGCGGATGCTCCACCCGGTGTTGTACATCACCGACCGCGCGTCGCTCCGCACCGGGGTGTTCATCGTCGGGCTCGGTTGCTGTTTGTGGCTCTTCGCACTCGCCGCGCTCGCGTAGTCGCCGCCGGCGCGGCGGTCTAGCCTGCGGGCGCTCCGGGAGGCAATCCGATGTGTCGGAACATCAAGACCCTGTTCAATTTCGAACCGCCTGCGACGGAGGACGAGATCCGCGAGGCATCCCTGCAATTCGTTCGAAAACTCAGCGGATTCACCAGGCCTTCGCGCGCCAACGAGGAGGCGTTTGAGACCGCGGTCGGCGACGTCACGCGGGTCGCGACGGCCCTCCTCGCCTCGCTCACCACCGCGGCGCAGCCCCGAAACCGCGAGGTCGCGGCGGCCAAGGCCCGGGAGCGCGCGGCAAAGCGGTTCGGGTCCACGGCGCCTACCTAGGCGGGCGCGTTGGGGCGGCGGGGAGCCCCGCGGCGGTGCCTACTCGGGAAGCGCGGCCCGCGAAAACAGCCCCAGCATCACCTCGCTCGGCTCTCCAAAGTAGTTGGCGTAAATCGCGTTGATCTCGCCGGATCGGTAGAGCTTGCTCAAGGTGCGGTCGACGAGCAGCCGGAAGTCCTCGTCTCCTCGCTCCAGGGCGAGGGAGATGGCTTCATAGGTGAAGTAGCGGGTCAAGACCGTCAGATCTTTCCCGCGCGGGCTGCGTTGTGCCTCGTCCAGCAGAATGGCGCGGTCCCCGAAGAGCACGTCCGCGTTGCCCGCGGCGATCGCTTTGATGGCGTCCCCGTGAAGACCCACGGGCGTAACCTTGGCGGTGACGCCGAGGGACACGAGTTCGTCATCGACCCACGTCTCGGCCGTGGTGCCGAGGCGGACGGTGATCGTTCGGCCCCGGAGCGCCTGACCGAGCGCCTCTCGGCCGCGGAACGGAGGCTCCTCGCCGGCAAGCGCGGCGCGGAGACGCGCTGGTGCGTCCTTCCGCACCAACGCCGCGATTCCGCCCAAGAAAACGGGGATCGAAAACGACACATCCTCTCGCCGGCGGAGGGTGACCGTCGACGCGCCGCAAAGGAGGTCGATCCGGCCCCGCTTCACCGCTAGAAAACGCTCGTTGTTGCCGACGAGCACCGTCTCGACCTCGAGCTTGGGAAGCGACAGGTCGGCTTGGAGCTTTTTCGCCACCCGCTGGCAAAGCTCTACGGAGTAGCCCGCGGCGCCTCCGGGCTTGCCGTCGTAGGAGAAGGGTTTGGCGTCGGCGCGATACCCGACGCGAAGCTTGCCGGTCTCGCGGATGCGATCCAGCGTCTGGCTCTCCGCGCGGGGAGCGCCCCCGAGCAGCACGACGGCGAGGGTCAACGACGCGGCAGCAGTGGCGGCTGCACTGCGGTGGTTTCGACGGCGGCTGCAGGATGCGGGAAGCTGCATGGGTGTCCTCTCGGGCGCAAATCGCCTCGGGTTGGGTCGCGGTGAAGCCGGAGAACCATATCGCGAATCGCGAACGTGACGAGCGGCGGCTCCTGAGAAGCCTACGCGCATCGTTTCCGGCGGCGTCCGGGAGCTATGTCCTTATCGTTGAAGCGTCCGGGGAGCAAACGATCGCGGTGGGTGCGCTCGGAAAGCTCCTCTTGCAGCGGGGCTTCTATGCCTACGTGGGCAGTGCCCGCGGGCCCGGCGGCCTGGCCGCGCGCCTCGCCCATCACGGCCGGAGCGCGCGCTCGCCACACTGGCATATCGACTTCCTCCGGCACCATACGGCGCTACGTGAGGTGTGGGCACTGGAGGATGCGGGGGTTTGGGAGCACCGCTTTGCGGACGCGTTGTCGAGCACCGCCGCCGCAACGATTGCGATGCCGCGTTTTGGGGCTTCGGATTGCCGCTGCCGCTCCCATCTGTTTCGTCTTTCGCGCCGGCCCCGAGCTTCGGCGTTTGAGCGGCGGCTGCGGTCGTTCGACCCGTCGGGTGGCCAAGCCCCACGCCCGGAGCTCGTCCGCTGGGCGCTCGACCGCTGAGCCACAGAGCACGGGGTGGGCGGCATGGGGTCGAGATGGATAGCGTTGCCGCTGCGGCCCCGCCGCGATCGAGACGCGCGGGGCGCCTTCGATCGGCGGGCATTCGGCGAAGAGGGCGGAGCGATCAGATGAGTGACTCGACGCCGGAGAAGGTCAACCTCGCGCAAAAGCTCTCGCAGTTCCAGGAGCGCTGGAGCCCGCGCATCGTGGGCGAGCTCAACGGCCAGCACGTCAAGCTGGCGAAGCTCGAGGGCGAGTTTTTGTGGCATCACCACGAGCACGAGGATGAGCTTTTTTTGGTTCTCCGTGGACACCTCGCCATTGAGCTCCGCGACCGGACGGTCGAGCTCGACGAGGGGGAATTTTTTGTCGTCCCGAAAGGCGTCGAGCACAAGCCCTTCGCGCCGGCGGAGGCACACGTGCTGCTCGTGGAGCCGATCTCGACGCGCAACACGGGGAACGTCGACAACGACCGCACGGTCGCGTCGCCGCAGCGAATCTAATCCGGTGCCGGCTTTCGTGAATCGGCCCATCGTCGGCTTTCATCTCGACGACGAGGGACACTGGGTGGCGGAACTTTCCTGTGGCCACAACCAACACACGCGTCACAGTCCGCCGTTCTTGGAGCGGCCGTGGGTGCTGACCGCCGCCGGGCGCAAGGCCCGGGTCGGCACGCCGCTCGACTGTATCCGGTGCGGTCGCCGCGAGATGCCCGAGGATTTCGAACCCTATAAACGCACCCCGGTCTTTAGCGAGGCGACGATTCCCGAGGGTCTGCGGCGCACCCACGCGACAAAGCGGGGGGTCTGGGGTCTGATTCAAGTTTCGCGCGGGCGGCTCGACTACTACATCCACGCTCCCCTCGAGGCCCACGAGGTGGTTACCCCGGAACGCGCTGCGGTCGTTGTTCCCGAGGTCGAGCATCACGTCGCCGCCGCGGGCCCAGTCTCCTTTGCGGTCGAATTCTGGCGGCGGGCCCGCGAGCATCGCTAGGCGCTTCATGCCGCTGTAGCCTTTCTGGCGGCGACCCTTCGCGCGCCCGGGAGCCAGCCAATGATCGAGATTGGCGGTGTCTACGAAGTTGCGATCCGCGTCCGCGACCTCGCCCGCGCCGAGGCGTTTTATCGCGACGTGCTCGGGCTCGAGGTGGGCCTCCGAGACGCGGAGCGGCCGTGGGTGTTTTTGCGGGTGGGCGGGCTCGACGGCATGGTGGTCCTCCAAGAGGACGCCGGCGACTGGCCCACGCAGCACCTGGCGTTTCGCGTCGGCCGGGAGGAGCTTGGCCGCGCGCGCCGTGCCCTCGAAGCGCAGGGGGTAGCCGTGGACGGGCCCGTCGTTCACGAGTGGATCCCCGCCAGCTCGCTCTATTTCCGCGACCCGGACGGCCACGACCTCGAGCTGTGCGCACCCCTGCGACCGGTGCCGCGAGGGGGGTCCGGCTCGCCAGCCAAGGAGGCTCGATGACGATCGAACTGAACCACACGATCGTCCCGGCTCGCGACAAAGCGGAGTCGGTGCGCTTTTACCAGCGGACGTTCGGCTTTCGCTATGAAGGCCCGATGGGTCATTTCGCTCCGATCCAGATCCCGAGCCAGTCCCTCACGCTCGATTTCGACGACCGCGAGTCCTTCGAGACCCAGCACTACGCGTTCAAGGTCAGCGAAGCGGAGTTCGATGAGATCTTTGGGCGCATCGTCGAGGCGGGCCTCCCGTACGGAAGCGGCCCGTTCAGCGCCGAGGATGGGGAGATCAACCACTGGAACGGCGGCCGCGGTGTCTACTTCCGCGACCCCAGCGGCCATCTGCTCGAGTTGCTCACACGCGACTACAGCGCGGAGCAGTTCGACCCGTCCTAGTGGCGCGCTATTCCGCGCGGGGAGGGGTCGATGAAGTGTCCGGGCTGCGGCGGCGGGCTCGCCGCATTTCGCGCGCACGGGATCGATCTCGATCGTTGCCCGCAGTGCGCGGGAGTGTGGTTCGACGCCGGAGAGCTCGCCGCCTACCGCGAGGCCCGGCCTCACCTGGTGGGCGGCGGCGACGACGCGTTCACCGCGGACCCAGCCGGCGCCCCGCTCCGCTGCCCGCGCTGCGAGGACGATCGCCTCGCTCCGGGGCGCGCCGGCACGCTCTGCTTCTACCGCTGTGGCTCGTGCCGCGGTGCCTTTGTTCCCAAGCCCGAGGCTGGGAGCGGGTGGGCGCGGCGGATTTCGTGGACGTGGAATCGGGGATGTGGGTGGGGGAAACGATCCTCGACCTGGTGTCGGGGATCTTTGGGGGCATCGACCTGCTGTAGCGCGAGCGAACAGCGTCGCCGACGCGATAGCGTCGCCGGCGTGAGCCTCCACATCACGCGTCAGATCCTCGCCGCGACGCTGGTTTCGGCGGTGCTCGTTGTGGGGTGTGACTGGGGACGCGGCGATCTCCCCAAGGACCCCGGGTCCGAAGCGCCGCGGGCGGCAGCGCGCGCGTTTGCCGAGGCGTTTCTCGCCGCCGCCGATGCGGGTGAGGTGGCGGACACGTGGCCGCTGGTCGCCGAGACCCTTCGACAGCGCTCCGGGCGCGAGGTCTGGGAAGCGACGCTGCGGTCGACCCGCGCGGCGCTTGGGTCGTTGAGGTCGCGCGAGCTCAGCCGCCACGGGTTCTCCGAGACCCTCGCCGAGGCGCCGCCGGGCGACTACTTCGTCTTCGATTTCAATTCCGAGTTCGAGCGCGCGATGGTGGTCGAGCGCGTCGTGTGCGTGCTCCAGGGCAGCGAGGGCTGGCGAGTCGCCGGCTACTTCGTCACCACCGTTGCCGCCACGGAATAGGCGTGTGCTCAAGCGCTCCCGGGTAGCAGCCGATTCACCGGCCACTGCCAACCGGGGGCGCGCTTGGAGCTTCTCCTCAACGGAGAACCCACCGAACAGGAGCCCGATGCCGAGTTCTTGCGCGAGTGGTTCCGAAAAGAACACGATCGCGGGGATTTCCTGATCCTGCGCGATGTCGTGTTCGGAGAGCTGCGTGCCACCGCGCCCGAGCGCGGACTCTGCTTGGTACAAGCCGAGGGAGCCGCTACCGATGCGCTCCACGCGGAGGCCGAGCTCCCGCGTTTGGAAGCGGCCCAGGTCTTCGCCCAATTCCTCGCGCGGGATACGAGCTTTCGCGTCGCCTTCGAGCACGACGCGCACGCCCGTGCCTTCTCGTGGCTGGGATGGCTCTTTGGGGTGCTGGCTGCCGCGGTAGCCTGGTGGGTCTGGTATCAATACTGAGCCGGGCCGCACCCGGGCCCGCGGCGGCAAGCCCGCACCAGGGCCCGGCGCCGCATCCGCAGCGACGCCGCAAGCGATTGAATTCTCTACTGAAAATTGACTTTTTGGCTCAACCGACGCACCCGAGCGGCCGCTACGGCGGGGAGCCGCGAGATCGGGGGTGCAGATGGACGTCGCCGCCATCGCCGCATCGGGAATGCGCAGCGCGGAGCGCCGCCTAGCGGCCTCCGCCCACAATGTTGCCAACCTCACCACCGAGGACTTTCATCCTCTGTCCGTGCGCCAGGTTTCGACGGCGCCTGGAAGCGCCGCCGTGATCGAACGCGCGGACACGCCGCGTGGGGTGGATCTCGTTCGGGAATTCGCGGAGCAGATCCGCGCGGCCCATCAATTCAGGGCGTCTTTGCGCGTTCTCGGCATCTCCCAAACGCTGCACGGCGCGACGGTCGACCTCTTCGCGTAGCGGCCGGGCGGACGAGCGCCGGCGTTCTTCGGCGTTGGGCCTGAAGCCCCGGTCCGGACGCGGTAGCGTCTGCGCTCCACGAAACGCTCCGAAAGGCGGCGATGGACACCGGCCCCAAGCTGCTCGTCGCGACGGCGCTCTTGCTGCTGGGCTTGGGGGCCTCCTGGATCGTGCTTCCGCACCAGATCCTGCCTTACTTGGGGGTTCCACTCCCCGACGTAGGCGCGGGGGTCGTCGCGCGCCTGGCGGGCACGGCCATGTTCGGGTTGGGGGCAATCGCCTGGTTGACGCGAGCCGCAGCGCCGGGTCTCCTCCGTCCGGTGCATCAGGGCTTCGCCGCGTACTTCCTGAGCCAGTCGGTGGTCATCTTGTTGGCGTTGATGGCGGGCGTCTTCAACCTCTGGGGCTGGGTGCTTCTCGCTGTCGCGATTCCGCTCTTCGCCATGCACGCAGGTGCGGGGCTCGGGGAGCAGAGCCGCACCCGGTAGGGGTGCGCCGAGCACCGGCGTTCCGTGGATCGCGCTAAAGTTGCTCCCGCGAACCGCGAGGAGGGCCGCGATGTACCACCAGGCACCCGTTCCCGTCCGCCCCGAAATCGAGGCTGCCCACCGCGAGATCTGGGCTGCACTTGGCCGGCCCGGAACCTGGTGGACCTCGGCGCAGCGCATCGGAATCGCCCGCGAGGCGCGTCGCGCCCGTGCGGCGCGCGGCTTGGCGCCGGCGGTCGACGCGCCCGTCGAGCCCACGCTGCCCGAGGTCGCGGTCGAGGCCGCGCGCCGCATCGGCGGCGACCCGGCGTCGCTTGACGAAGGATGGTTCGGAAGCGTGCGCGACCGTCTGTCCGACGCGGAGTACGTCGAATTGGCGGCGATCGTCGTCCAAACCGTAAGCGTCGACGTCTTTTGTCGCGGACTGGGGGTACCGCTTCACGCCTATCCGTCCCCTACCGCCGGCGAGCCCAGCTGTGAGCGCCCAGCCACGGCGGTGGAAGAAGAGGCGTGGGTCCCGACGGTGCCCTCTGGTGAGCCGGGCGGCGAGGTCGCACAGGCCCTCTACGGTGGACACCAGATGCCCAACGTGATCCGGGCGCTCAGCTTGGTGCCGGCGGACGCGGGGCTCGCGATCCGCCAGTGCGAGGCGCAGTACCTCGAGATTCCCCAGGTGATCGACGCCGGCTTCGAGCCGGGACGCGGGCTCAGCCGCGCACAGATCGAGTTGATCGCGGGCCGGGTGTCGGCGATCAACGAGTGCTTCTACTGAACCAGCTCCCACGCATGGCTGCTCCGGGTGGGCGGCGAAAGACAGGGCAAGGCCTACGACCCGCGAGCGACGACCCAACCCGGTGTCGAGAGTGGCGTCGAACACGGCGACCGGTTGGTCGAGTTCTCAAACGCGGTGATGAATGACGATGAAGCGCGCCTCGAACGGGCCCGCCTCGCGGTGCGCGAAGCGCTCGGCGACGCGGGGTGGCACGAGGCGGCGGCGGTTGCCGCGAACTTCAACCAGATGGATCGGATCGCCGACGCAACCGGCATCCCGATCGACGCGTTCGGGCGCGAGGCCATGACCGAACTCGGGCGTGAGATCGGGACCGTGAACTTCGCGTCGGCGAAGAACACCCTTCAGCTCCTGTAGTGGCCGGCGCGGAACGCGGGTGACCGACGCGACGCCGGGGCGCTGCCCGCTCTGTGGCAAGCCGAACCAGTGCGCCCTGGCCCTCCCGCCCTCTGAGCGGCCGGCCGAATGTTGGTGTGTCGCGCTCACGTTTCCAAAAGAGCTCCTGGCGCGCGCGCCCGCCACCTCCTGTATTTGCGCCGCGTGTCTCGCCGCGGCGGAAGATGGCGATGCCTAGCGGCTGCGAATTCCTCACCACGGGCCCAGGGGTTCGAGGTATCGTCTCGCCCCGGGGTGAGGTGAGGAGGAACCGATGGCGATGATCAACGGCGGTCAGGTAGCGGGTCGTCAGCTCGAGCGCGCGGGGATCGATACCGTCTTCGGAGTCGTTGCGGGCCCGATGATCGAGGTGTTCGCCGGCGCCCAGGAGCAGGGCCTCAAGGTGGTGGGCTGCCGCCACGAACTGAACGGCGGCTTCATGGCCTCTGCCTGGGGGTACCAAAAGCAGAAACCGGGCGTCTTGATCGTGGGCTCGGGGCCCGCCGCAACCAACACGCTCACCCCGCTCTACGTCGCGACCCAAAGCGCGATGCCGCTCGTCGTGCTCGGCGGCTCGGCGTTTTCGCAGACGCTCGGTCTGGGCGCTTTTCAAGAGGCCGACCAGGTGTCGATGACCCAGGCCGGCTGCAAATGGGTGGGTCGCGTGGACTCCACCGAGCGCATCGGGGAATGGATCTATCTCGCCTTGAGCAAGGCCCTCGAGGGGCGACCCGGCGGGGTCTATCTCGATTTCCCCGGCGATCTCGTGGCGAACCAGATCCCCGAGGAGAAGGCGCGCTACCGCGATGCCCCGCAGATCACGCGCCCCCACCCCGACCCCGCCGCCGTCGACCAGATGGCGGAGGCCTTGGTGTCGGCGGAGCGCCCGCTGCTGATCGTGGGCAAGGGCGCCGCGTGGTCCGACGCAGGGCCGGCGCTGCAGCGGATCGCGGACCAGGGCATCCCCTATTTGTGCTCGCCGATGGCGCGGGGAACCCTCCCCGATGACCACCCGAACTTTGTCGGAGGCGCGCGTTCGGCGGCGCTGGGCGGCGCGGACGTGGCGGTGATGTTCGGTGGACGCTTCAACTGGATCTTTGGGCTCGGGCGCCGCTTTGCGGACGGGGCCAAGCTGATTCAGGTCGATATCGAAGCCGAGGAAATGGCGTCGGGCGCACCGGTGGACTTGGGCGTCGTCGCCGACGCCGGCGCTACGGCGACGCAGCTCGCGGGTGCGATCGAGGGGCGCACGCTGCGCACCCAGCCAGCGCAATGGCTCGAGACCTTGCGCGAAAAGACACGCCTCAACGAAGAGAAGGTGCAGGCGGCGTTGCAGGACGATTCGATCCCCATCAATCCATACCGCTTGGTCTCAGAGGTACGCAGCGTTGCGCCGCGCGACGCGACCCTCGTCGCCGAAGGCGAGACCATCATGGGGGTGTGCCGCGCGGTATTGCCGAGCTACGTGAACCGCGGGCGCCTCAACGCGGGCACCACCGGATGCATGGGCGTGGGGGCCCCCTACGCCACCGGGGCGAGCCTGGCGCACCCCGAGCGTCCCTCGATCGCGGTGCTGGGCGACTACGCCTTTGGCGCCGCCGCGATGGTGGTGGAGACCGCGGCGCGGGTGGGGGCCAAGCCGCTCTTTGTCGTGGCGAACAACGAAGGCATCGCCGGCCACGGCATCCAAGACCGGATGCTCCCGCCCGGCGCGCCGCCGATCGCGGCGCTCTTGCCGGCTCGCTATGAGAAGCTGGCCGAGATGGTGGATGGCCACGCAGAGTACGTCGAGGCGCCGGGCGAGATCCGGCCCGCCCTCGAACGCGCGCTCGCGGCCGACCGCGTCGCGGTGGTCCACGTGCGCATCGATCCCAAGGCGGGGCGTATCGGAGGAGCGAACTACCTGCAGTAGGCGGGAGACCGGCGAATGTGGGAGGGGATCGCGCTCTTTGGCTGCGGCACGTTCATTGGCGCCGCGCTGCTCCTCTATCTCTCGCAGGTCGTATAGCGGGCGATGGCTGACGCAGAGGCAATCGCATTGCGGGTTTTCGAAGAGATCCGCGCGGCGTTCCCCGAGTTGCGGAGCACGGTCGATCGCCACCCCGCCGAGGTGGAGCTCGCGATGGACTTCGACGCGCAGCCGGGCCTTCTCTTCGACGTTCACCTGAACCTGCAAAACAGCGACGAACTCCACCTCAACGCCGCTGCGTTGTGGGTGAGCTGGTTTCCCTGCACCGAGCCCGACGTGACCCGCGCCTACCTCGACTCCGTCTGCGGGCTGCTCGCCGGGCGGTATCGAATCCTCGAGCATCGGCGCGGCTCTCGCGCGGTAAAGGCCGAGCTGCAGAAGCCTTTGGGCAAAGTCTGGGAGACGGTCACCGGCGTCAGCTACCTCTCGATTCCCTGGCCCACGAAACGCCTCGAGGTGGTTCAGAACGCGCCGGCGCCCCGCTTCGAGCGGCGGTGACTGCGCGCCGGCTAGGGCACGTCGACGATCGCCGCGACGTCGTCCACGAGGCGCCGGATCTCCTCGTTCTCCGTCAGGTACTCGATCGCAAAGCCGCTCTCGGTGCGGTGGACGACGGTGCCCTGGAGCTGGAAGGGGCTCACCGGCTGCACGAAGACGTAAAGCGTCACCTTGGACCCGACTTCGGGTTGAAACGAGGTTTCTTCCAGACGGGCGCCCGCATACGAGATGTCCGTCAAGACGCCCGCTCCTTCCTCGCGCCCGGACGAGCAGAGCGTGTCAAAGCGGGTGCGGAAACGGGGGTGTTTTCGCTTCGTCATACGGAAACTCCGGCGCTCATGCGACTCCTGGAGAGCTCCAACGGCTATCGGTGTGGCTCGCCGCGGACTTGAGCCCCGGTTCTTCCGCAGCCTTGCCGCTGGGAATCACCCTCGCGGCGGAGCGCTTCAACCCCTAGCTTCTCCAAAACGATGCTTCAGCGACATCCGACGTTGAAGACCCGGCGCCTGCTGCTCCGCTCCTTTGTGGCGGACGACGCTGCGTCGCTCCAGGCACTCGCCAGCGATCGCGCGATCGCCGACACCATGATCTCGATCCCTCATCCGTACTCGCTCGCCACCGCGCGGTCGTGGATTGCGGCGCAGGCGCATGCTTTTGGGACCGGAACCGAAGTCCACTTTGCGCTGATCGAGGCGGAGGAGGGTGAGCTGGTCGGCGCCGCGGGGCTTCGCGAGATCGACCGCGACCACCGGTTGGCGGAACTCAGCTTTTGGATCGGCGTGCCCTGGTGGGGGCGCGGATACGCCACCGAGGCCGCCTACGCGTTGCTCGCCCATGCGTTCGGCGACCTGCGGCTCAACCGCGTGTATGCCTACCACATGGTGCGCAACCCGCAGTCGGGAAATGTCCTCCGGAAAATCGGTATGAAGCAGGAGGGCTTGCTGCGGGAGCGGGTGCGGAAATGGGGCGTATTCGAAGATGTCGTGTCAATGGCCGTCCTCGCCGGGGACGGGGCGGCCGTCTAGCGGCGCTCGTGTTGGTCCGCGTAGACGCCGACCTGGTGTTGCGCTCGGTCGAACCCCTCGATGCCGAGGCGCTCTTCCTCGTGATCGACGGGCATCGTGATCACCTGCGCACATGGCTCCCGTGGGT
>CAJIBI010000374.1_pt1 | contig 13232 bp, 13 predicted proteins | sample 9199321 | NCBI WGS metagenome assembly CAJIBI01 (sample SAMEA7708294, study PRJEB35096) | sediment metagenome | biome: marine neritic benthic zone biome [ENVO:01000025]; feature: sediment [ENVO:00002007]; material: shallow marine sediment [ENVO:03000034] sea grass bed [ENVO_01000059] ... | reverse complement strand
GCGCCTTTCGTGGCTTCGATTTCGACGCCGTCGCGCGCTTCAACCGGCGAAGCGTCGAGCGTCTGCTCCGCGACGCGGGGATCGTCCGCCACCGGGGCAAGATCGAGTCGACCATCCACAACGCCAAACGTGCGTGCGCACTCCGGGACGAGTTTGGGTCGCTCGCGGCGTATCTTTGGCAGTTCGAGCCGCCGCCCGCCGAACGTCCAAAGCGCTTCACGCGCGCGACGCTCGGCAAGCTCGCCAACACCCCGACCTCGGCGGCGCTGAGCAAAGACCTCAAAGGGCGGGGCTGGAGCTTTGTGGGCCCGACCACGATGTACGCGCTCATGCAGGCGATGGGCCTCGTGAACGATCACCTCGACGGTTGCTTTGTGCGAGACGAGGTGGCGGCGGCCAGGCGCCGCTTCCGCCCGCCGGTCGGGCCCTAGCGACGGGGGCGGGCGAGACCCAGTCGACCGTCGAGCTGATCGGTGAGCGCGTTGAGATCGCGCTCAAGGGCGAGCCGCGTAGTATCGCGCTCCGCCTGCGTCGTGCTCGCTGGCACAGCGAGGGGCGCGCCCCAGCGCACCACGACCTTGGCAAAAGGCCAGGGCAAGAGGGTTCCGTCCCAGCTCGGAAGCCGCAGGCAGGGTCGGGCGCAGAAGGCGACCGGCGTCGCGGAGACGCCGGTGACGCCGGCAACCGCAATCGCCCCGGTTTTGGCCCGGCGCGCGGGCCCCCGCGGCCCGTCACAGGGCACCGCGAGGACCGCCCCGTCGCGCACGCGACGGATCGATTCGCGCAAGACGCTGGTCGCCCCCCGAGAGCTCGAGCCGCGAGGCGGCGAGGCCCACCCGAGTCGTACCACGATTCCTGCAATCAGCTCGCCGTCGCGGGAGCGGCTGATCGTCACCGAAAAGCCGCGATCCCGGTACAACGCGGCGCCGATCAAGATGTTGCGGTGCCACGTGGCGATCACGGCCGGGTCGGGACGCTGTGCCGCGACGGGATCTGGGCCTTCGATGCGCACTCGCCAGCTCCGACCCAAGCCGCGCAGCAACCACGCCGCGAGGGTCAACCAAAGCGGGCGCGCGCGGTACAAGACTCGCCCGATTCCACGGGGCTCTCCCAACCGGCCCTCCCCTCGTGCCGCGGTGCTCAAGTGCCGCGCCCGGACGGGTACAGTACCGGGACGCGAGAGTGGCCCGCAGCGTCGCGCGTGCAGCCGCGCCGGTCAGGATGAGTGCTTTGCGACCTTGCGCAGCTTTTTGATTTCTTTCAGCGTGAGACCGGCAAAGTGCGGGCACTTCTTGCAGGCCCTTCCCTTGCGTTTGTAGCGCTTGCAGCAGGTTCGCTTCATCGAGGGCGCAGCATACCTTAGACCCCCGCCGTCTCTCTCGGCGCGGGTCGCGAGTGTCCGACTACAGGACTAGCCGCGCGAGGCGCGCGGGTCCACCCGCCAGTAGCGCATCGGCGGGCCCTCCCCGGGCACGGCGGGCGGCAGGTCGTACTTGGCGCGGTAGGCGCTCCGCAGGTCGCGGATGGACGCGGCGTCGTCCAGACGGGCGAGCTCCGCGTCGTAGACCTTGCCGTCGATCCCGATGCGGACCTCGGGCTTGTCCTCGACCCAGCCCGGCCAGCGTTTGGTGTCGGGGTCGCGGGCCGCGATGTAGAGCGTCCCGTCGACCGAGACGCACCAGATCGTGACGGAGTGCGCCAGGAAATAGGGCGTCGCGACCTGGAGCGCGATCTCTTTGTGGGCGTCTGTGAAGGCCCAGTCACTCGGCGCCGGCGTCTCCTCTCCCGAGAGCCAAAGCCCGGGGCGTTGATCCTCGGGCGCGATACAGGCAGCGGCGAACAGTGCGCTCCACGCGGCGATCGCGACAAAGGTGAGCCAAGAGCGCATGGCGTGTCCTCCTCTCCCAACCTTGGACTAAGATTCTACCCGTCCTTTCGACGCGGCCGCGGCCCAGCGTGCGCCGCCCACCGGTCGGCAACGCGCGTGCGGCGGGCCGACAGCGGGAGTATGCGATGCCCTCGGTGACAACTCTGCCCGCCAACGCAACGCGAGACGACCTCCTCGCCGTCATCCATCGCGACGGGGCGGTCATCCTCCGCGACATGCTTCGGGAAGATCAGGTCGACCGCGTCCTGGCGGAAATCCAGCCCTACGTCGACGCCACCGAGAACGGGCAAGACAATTTCGCGGGCTTCCGCACCACCCGCACCGGCGCGCTCGTCGCGCGCTCGCCCGCGTGCCGTGAACTCATCATGAACGAGACGGTAGTCGCTGCGGCCCGCGAGTTCCTCAAGCCCTACTGCTCGCGCATCCAGCTCCATTTGGGCCAGATCATTCGCATCAAACCGGGGGAGACCCGCCAGGAGATCCACCGCGACCGCTGGGCCTGGGGCACCTACTTGAAGGACGTGGAACCCCAGTTCAACACGATCTGGGCGCTCACCGATTTCACCGAGGAGAACGGCGCGACGCGCGTCGTCCCCGGGAGCATCAAGTGGCCCGACAACCGCAAGATCGAGGGGCGCGAGATCGCTTGCGCCGAGATGCGCCGCGGGTCGGCGCTGCTCTATACGGGCTCGGTGTTCCACGGCGCCGGAGCGAACCAGTCGGGCGCCGATCGCGTCGGGATGAACCTGACCTATTCCCTCGCCTGGCTACGCCAGGAAGAGAACCAGTACCTCTCGTGCCCGCCCGAGATCGCCAAAGACCTCGAGCCGGCCATGCAGGACCTACTGGGCTACACGCTCGGGAGCTACGCGCTCGGCTACTACACCCCGCCGCTGCCGCCGGGTGAGGGGCCCGAAGCCACCGCCCCCGAGTACGCCGTGGGGCGCAAGCTCGAGGGCGGGTCACTTGGGGACGAGGAGCTGCTCAACGCGGTGCGCGAGCAGACCGCGATGAGCGACTCGCCCTGACGAGGGGAAGCGCAACGAGCCACCTCGCACCGGGCGAGGCCTGGTTCACTTACCCTGCAGCTCCGCCATGGCCCTGTCTAGATCCCCGAGCACCTGCTTTGCCGCCGGTCGCTGCGCGATTTGCTCCAGGCACTTCTCCAAGCCCGGGACCTCGGCCACGATGTCCCAATTGTAGATGGCCTTGATCACGTTTCGGGCGAGCCCGACGTGGAACAGCGCCGCGATGTCGGCATAGGTGTAGCTCGGGCCGGCGAGAAAGGGATCCAGCTTGGCGACCTGACGGAGCGCGCGCAGGCCCTTCTCGAGGTCGGGACGCACTTCTTCGACGGCCGCCTCGTTGCGCGGCGCGCCCAAAAAGACCGTGGGGATATGGCGCCGCGCGGGCAGGTCGATGTAGAGCTCGACGTAGTGCAGGATCTCCTTCGCCTTCGCGCGCTCGAAGGGGTCTGCGGGATAGAGCGCCGGCTCGGGGTAGAGGTCTTCAAGCAGATCAAAGATCACATTGCTTTCGGTGAGGTACTTCCCGTCGATCTCGAGGCAGGGCACTTTGCCCATCGGGCTTTTGGCCGTGAACTCGGCCTCTTGGCGCGGCATCTCGTAGACTTCTTCGAAGTCGAGCCCCTTCTCGATCAGGGCGAGCTTGACGCCGTTGTAGTAGTTGCTGAGCGGAAAGCCGTGAAGTTTCAACATGGCGGCTCCTTTGGGCCGGGGGATTGGGCCAGATCGTTCGCGCGCACGCTAGCCCAGCTATCGTACGCTTCTACTGATCGAAGCGCGTGCGTCGCGACGCCGGGCGACACCAGGGAGAACGCCATGGCCATCAAGCTCACCGAGTTCTTCCAGCGACGCCCGGGCATGTCTTCCGAAGCGTTTCTCACCCATTGGCAGCAGCAACACACCGGCGTGGTATCCGCCATCGAAGGCCTGCGCCGCTATATCCAAAACCCCGCCGCCGGGCTGCTGGAAAACGCCGCCAAGCCCTACGACGGAATGGTCGAGGTGTGGTTCGACGACCTCGCCGCGATCGAGCGGATCCAGAAAAGCGATTACTGGGACACCATCGTCGAGGACGAGCTGCGCTTTGTGGACCGGCCCACGCTGCAGCTGTTCTATTCGGAGGAGCCCCTGCCCGAGCGCCCCACCGCGGGCTGGAAGCGCGTCTATCTCCTCCACCATCTACCCGGGCAGACGCGGGAGGAATTTCGGCGGGCCTTCGCGGCGGACCCGGCCTCGCCTCCCGCCGGGTTCCGCGGCGGCGCTGGCTTGGCGGGCTTCTTGGGCGTAGAGCGCCTCTTGCCGCTGGATGCGGGGCGCACCGGTGTGGAGCCCTGCGCCGACGCCCTCGAGATCTGGCGCTTTGAAACCCGCGGTGCTCTCGAAGCCGGCTTCAAGGACGAGGCCGTGGCGCGCGTCTGTGAAGTGCGGGGCCGCTGGGCTGCAGCGAGCGAGCCCATGACCAGCGAGGAGCGGGTCATCCGCTGATCCCGGCTCCTTCCCCAACCCAGGTCAGTGGGGGCGGGTTGGATCGCTGGGCTTGTAGTCAAGCGGCATGCCCTCGTGCAGACGCTTGCGGATGCGCGTGGCCAGCGGAAGCAGCAGCCGCCCGAGCTCCTGATCGCGGCCTCCCAGGAGCTCGAGGTGCTCGGCCACCTTGGTGAGGAGCTCCCGCAGCCAGAGGCGCTCCCGATCGTCAAACCACGTCCGGCCCATCGCGGCGAGCATATCACGATTTTCGCATTTTTTTCTCCCCCCAAAATGCTTGCTCGTCAGACCAGGAACTTCAGGTCCGCGTGGAAGGTGGGGTAGGCGTACACCCGCGCGGCGATCTCCGAAGCCGGGATGGCCTTCTCGATCGCCAACGCCAGGGTGTGGATCGTCTCCTCGGCTCCGTGGCCGACAAGATGCGCCCCGACAATCCGACCGCTCCCGCGCTCGATGAGCACCTTGGCCCACGCGGCGGCCTCCGCGTAGGTACGCGCCGAGCGCCATTCGCGCATGTCGTTGACCCGCACGTCGACATCGAGGCCCGCCTCCGCGGCTTCGGCCTCGCTCATCCCGACGGTGGCCAGTGCCGGGACGGTGTAGACCGCCGCGGGCTGGAATCCGTACTCCGCCGCTTCCAGGGTGTCGTGGGTGAGGTTGTGCCCGACGACGCGCCCCTCGTAGCTGGCCAGTGGCGAGAGCTGCGGGCGACCCGGAATCGCGTCGCCCGCAAAGAAGACGTCGGGGTTCTCCACGCTGCGCAGGTAGTTGTCGAGCTCGACGCGACCCGCTTCGAGCGTGATGCCGGCGGCGGCCAGGTCGAGGCCGCCGAGGTCCGCGACTCGACCCGCGCCGTTGGCGACGACAGCCGCGTCGATGTGGCGCGTGCCCTCGCCCGCCCCGTTGCCGCGATACGAAACCCGCAAACCGTCGCTTCGCTTCTCGATGCGCTCGATCGTGACCCCGGTCTCGATCACGACCCCGAGCTCGCGCGTAAGCCCGGCGACTTGGTCGGCGGCATCGATGTCGACGGCGGGAAGCACCCGCGGCGCGACCTCGAGCAGCGTGACCCGCGCGCCCGCCCGGGCGAGCACGTGGGCGAACTCGAAGGCAATCACCCCGGCGCCGATAAAGGCGATCGACTCGGGCAACGACGAGCGCTCGAGCAGGTCATCGCTCGTGATCAAATGCTCCGCCCCGGGAATCGGCAGCGGGCGCGGTGTGGAGCCCGTCGCGACCACCACCTTCCCCGCCGTGTAGTGTTCACCGGCCACCTCGATCTCACGCGGGCCGACAAAGCGGGCCCGGCCCCGCACGAGCTCGATGCCGCGGTTGGCCAGGCTCTTTTCGAACTCCTGCGGAACGCCGTCGACAAAGCTGCGCTCCCGGGCGATCAGCGCTGGCCAGTCGAGCGAGGCCGGGCCCACGGTGATTTCGTGGGCGGCGGCGCGCGCGATCGCGTCGAGCGCCTGGGCCGCCGCGACGAGGACCTTTTTCGGGACGCAGCCGCGCAGCGGACACACCCCGCCCACGTCGCGCGATTCCACCATCAGCACCCGCTGTCCGGCGGCGCGCGCCGCCCCCGCAGCGGCCAGGCCGGCATTTCCCGCTCCCAACACCAAGACGTCGTAGTTCGTGGTCATGACCCTCCTCCGGGGTGGTGCTTATGTGTGGTCGCTAGCGAGAGCAGGCGGCGTGCCAATTGCCGCGACACGAAGAAATCCAAATTGGTTCAATACGTTACGGCTTCGCTCGGATCCTTTCGGCGCGACGAGAATGCGTGCCATCACGAGAATGCGTTGTGCAGCGGGCCCTATTTTCGGACTCTTCGAGCATGGGATCTCCCGATTTCGACCTGCCCTTCGATGCGGTGCGCGGCCTGCTGCTCGACCTCGCGCGGGAGCGCGCCCTCGAGCCGCTGTTGCAACGGATCGTCTGCGAGCTGGGGCGGCACCCGGAGGTCGCCCTCGCCCGGGTCTGGTTGATTCGCGACGGCGACATTTGCGACAGCTGCCCCATGCGCGCCGACTGCCCGCGGCATGTTCCGTGCCTCCACCTCGTGGCGAGCGCTGGTGAATCGCTGGCGGAGCCCGACGCCGACTGGTCGCGTGTCGACGGCGACTTTCGGCGCTTCCCGATCGGGCAGCGCAAGGTGGGTCGCGTGGCAGCAACGGCGGAGCCCGTGTGCGTTGAGGACGCCGGGCGGGACAGCCGCTGGATCGCGAGCCCGCAATGGGCCGAGCGCGAGCACATCCTGGGCTTTGGCGGACAGCCGCTCGTCTACCGCGGCGAGGTGCTCGGCGTGCTCGGGGTCTTCACCCGCGCGCGATTTGGCCGCGAGCCGCTGTCGCTACTGCGAATGCTCGCCGACCACGCCGCCGCGGCGATCGCCAACGCCCGCGCCTTCGAAGAGAACGCGCGCTTACGGCAACGGCTCGAGCTCGAAAACGCGTACCTACGCGACGAGATCACGCAGACGCAGGCCTTTGGCGAGATTGTCGGGACCAGCGCTCCGATTCGGCGGATCGAAGAGCAAATCGAGCAAGTGGCACCGACCGACGCCAGCGTGATGATCCTCGGCGAATCGGGGACGGGCAAAGAGCTGGTGGCGCGGGAAATCCACCGCCGCAGCGCGCGGGCCGAGCACGCGATGGTGCGGGTGAACTGCGCCTCGGTTCCGGGAGACCTGTTCGAGAGTGAATTCTTTGGCCACGTAAAGGGGGCGTTCACCGGGGCGGTCAAAGACCGCGTGGGCCGCTTCGCGGCCGCCGACCAGGGCACGCTCTTTCTCGACGAAGTGGGTGAAATTCCGCGCGACCTGCAGAGCAAGCTGCTGCGCGTCCTGCAGGAGGGGCAGTACGAACGCGTCGGCGACGACCGCACCCGAACCGGCGACGTCCGAGTGATCGCCGCCACCAATCGCGACTTGGCCCAAGAGGTGAAGGCGGGGCGCTTCCGGGAGGACCTCTTTTACCGCCTCAACGTGTTCCCGATCGAGGTGCCACCGCTGCGCGAGCGGCCGGAGGACATCGCACTGCTGGCGGAGCTGTTTCTCGCGCGCGCCAACCAGAAGCTGAAGCGCCGCGCGGAGCTCAATGAGGACAACCGCGCCGCCCTCCGGCGCTACGCCTGGCCCGGCAACGTCCGCGAACTCCAGAACGTGATCGAGCGCGCCGTCATCACGGCAACCGACGGGGTTCTCCACTTCGAACTCGGGGGAGTGGATCGGGCGCCGGCCGGGACCACCGTCGGCGGCGAGGCTTCGGCAGAGATCCTGAGCGACGCGGCGATTCGGGAGCTCGAACGCGCCAACTTGATCGCCGCCCTCGAGCGCGCCGACGGAAAGATCTACGGCCCGGGCGGGGTGGCGGAGCTGCTCGGGCTAAAGCCGACGACGATCGCCTCGCGAATCAAGCGGCTCGGGATCGAGCGCCCCGCCTCCTGACGCCACGGCGCGACATCGTCGCGACCACGAGATTGCGTCGGCGCTGCGCGATGCATGGAGTTGGGGGCGCGCACGCAACACCGTGAAAAGCAACGGGGTTGTCATCGGAAGCCTCGATGGCATGCGCCGTGCAGTCCCTCCAAGCGCAACGCAGGCAGTGGAGGATGCACACCATGGAAACCACCCCGTTTCACGCTGGCGAGCACCACGTGCAGGAGCGGCTCGGTGTCCGCGAAGAGATCGAGCCCTGGGCACGACGCGTCGTGCGCTCGTACTTGCCGGAGGGCCACCGCTCCTTCTACGCGCAGCTCCCCTTTGTCGTGTTGGCTGCGCGCGACGCCGACGAGCGCCCGTGGGTCACGCTATTGGCGGACGAGCCGGGCTTTGTGTCGTCTCCCGAGCCGCAGCGCCTCGAGATCGGGGCACGGCCCGCGCCCGGGGATGCCCTCGCCGGCGCGTTGCGCGAAGGACATGACGTCGGGCTCCTGGGCATCGAGCTCGACACGCGCCGCCGCAACCGCGTGAACGGACGGGTGGGCGCCGAGGACGCGGGCGTCCTCGCGCTTTCGGTGGAGCAGAGCTTTGGCAACTGCCCGCAGTACATCACGGCGCGGCGCTGGCAGCGCGCGCCCCGCGCCGAGGGGCCACCGCGCGCGCGGCGAACGCAGGCGCTGACGGAGGCCCAGCAGGCCTTCCTTCAGGAGGCTGACACTTTTTTCATCGCCTCCGGGTTTCGAGGGGACGGGGACCACGAATCCTACGGGATGGACGCCTCCCATCGCGGGGGCGCCCCCGGCTTCGTGCGGGTCGCGAGCGCCCGCGAGATCGTCTTCCCCGATTACGCCGGCAACAACCACTTCAACACCCTCGGCAATCTCGTGCTCGACCCACGCGTGGGTCTCACGTTTGTGGACTTTGAAACGGGCGACCTGTTGCAGCTCTCCGGGTGCGCCCGTATCGATTGGGACTCACCCGAAGTCGCGACGGTCGCCGGTGCCCGGCGGCTGGTCCACATTGAGATCGAAGCGGTGGTGTCGCTCGCCGGAGCGCTGCCGATCCGCTGGGCGTCGGCGGGCGCTTCGGTGCGCGAGCTCCGCGTGGTGGGAAAGCGGCGCGAGAGCGCCGACGTCGTCTCCTTTCTCTTGGAAGCGCGCGACGGCGGCGCCCTTCCCGACTTCGGCGCAGGCCAACACCTCCCGATCGAGCTCGAGATCGACGGCCACGACACCGCCGTGCTCCGCACCTACTCGCTCTCGAGTGGCCCCGACGAGCCCGTCTATCGCATCAGCGTGAAACGCGACCCGCTGGGCCTGGCCTCGCGGCACCTGCACGACCGCGTCGAGGTCGGCGCGTTCCTCGCGGCGGGTGCGCCCCAGGGCAGCTTCCACCTGGCCCCCCCGAGCGAGCGCCCGGTCGTCTTGCTGAGCGCCGGAGTCGGGTTGACCCCGATGGTGAGCATGCTGCACACGCTGGCGGGAGATGACACCGACCGGCCTGTTTGGTTCGTGCACGGCGCCCGGGATGGCGAACACCACCCGCTGCGACCCGAGGTGGCGCGGCTGGCGGCGTCGGACCCCAAGATCCGCCACCACTTCGCCTACAGCCGCCCGAACGCGCAGGACGTGGCCGGCCGCGACTATCACAGCATCGGGCGGATCGACGCGGCGTTGCTTGAGAAGCTGATTCCCGGGCTCGAGGCAGACTTCTATCTGTGTGGTCCGCTCCGATTCATGGGATCACTCGAATCCGACCTCGTTGCGCGCGGGGTTCCCGCGGAGCGCATCCACAGCGAATCGTTTGGACCGAGCGCCTAGGTCGAGGCGACCCGGCCACGCGTCGAGGGGGCCGCGCTGCCGGCTTCGAGTACCCTCCCCACTTCGGAGGAGGACGCCATGGGCTGCGTAATGGTTCGCTACAAGGTGAAGGCCGACCGGGCCGGGGAGAACGAGGCGCTGATCCGCGACGTATTCAAGGCGCTGGAGGCCGCAAGACCCGAAGGGCTTTCGTACGCGTCCTTCAAGCTCGAAGATGGCGTGAGCTTTGTGCACATCGCCTCGATCGAGACCGAGGACGGCAGCAACCCCCTGGCGGCGACCGAGGCCTTCAAGAAGTTTGCCGGCGACATCAAAGATCGCTGTGAGGAGCCGCCCGTCGCGGTGACGCTCGCGAACGTCGGGGCCTATCAGTTCTTCCCCGGCCAGTAGCCGACGCATGATCGACGCCGGCGAGACCTTTGATGGCACCTGGCCCTTCGCGCCCCACTTCTTCGACGGCAACGGCTTTCGGATGCACTATGTCGACGAAGGGTCGGGCGGCAACGAGACGTTTCTCTGCCTCCACGGGGAACCCACCTGGGGCTACCTCTACCGGAACTTCATCCCCAAACTCGTGCGCCACGGCCGGGTCGTGGTTCCCGACCACATGGGCTTTGGGAAAAGCGAGACGCCCCAGGATCGCCGCTACACGATCGAGGAGCACTACCAGAACCTGGAACGCCTGGTGTTCGACCTCGACCTGCGCGACATCACCTTGGTCGTGCAGGACTGGGGCGGACCGATCGGGAGCAGCCTCGCCTATCTCCACCCCGACCGGGTCAAGCGGCTGTGTGTGATGAACGCGCTGGTCGGCGGGCGCCCGCCCAAGGGCAGCACCTCGATCCGTACCTCCGCCTGGTTTCAGTGGGTCAACGGGCCCGCCTTTGAGGGCACCGTTTCGAACCTGGGGTCGACGGCGCTCTCGGTGATGAAGCGCATCGGCTTCGAGCGCACCGCGCAGGTCGACGAAACCTGGGTGCGCGCCTACGCGTCGCCCTTCCCTACGGCCGCCGACTGCATCGCCGCGATCCGCTTTCCGGAATGCATCGCCGACCAGGAGACCGTCGACTTCCTGACCCGGGTGCGGACCCCCGAAGCTGTCGCGGCGGTGCGCGCCAAACCCGCCATGTACGTCCACGGCGAAGCCGACCGCGCGCTCCCGATGGACTGGGTGATCGGTGCCTTTCGCGACCTCTGGCCCGAGGCGCCGGTGGTGACGCTCCCCGGGGTTGGCCACTTCCTCCAGGAAGACGCCCCCGAGGCCGTGACGGCGCTGATCGAACAGTTCGTCCAGATGACGCCCTGAGCACGGGCGACAAGGAGAAACGCCATGAGCAGTGCGGACCGTTTCCAGGCCTACGCCGCCGCCTTCGAGGAGAGTTACGTCGACGACGACTGGTCGCGGATCGCGCCCTACTTCACCGCGGATGCGGTGTACGAGGCCGACGGTGAAGCCCGCGGCCGTCAGGCCGTGCTCGACCGCCTCAAGGGCGGCGTCGACGGCTTCGACCGCAGGATGGACACGCGCACCCTCGACTTCGACCCGCCGCAGGTCGAGGGCGACACCGTCACCATCAAGTGGCGCGTCCGCTACACCAAGGCGGGCCTTCCGGACCTCCACATTTCGGGGATCGAGACCGCCACGTTTGAAGGCGACCAGATCGCGCGTCTGGTCGACATCTTTGACCCGGAAGCTCAGAAAAACATGGAGCAGTGGACGGCCCAGCACGGCGCCGCGCTGCAAGGCTAAGCGAGCCGCCGACCTCGTCCGGTGCAGTTCCACGCTCTCGTGATCAACCGGAGCGTCGCGCGCGGCGCCGGCCTCACCGCGTTCCAACGGCGGTTGGCGAAGCTCGAGGCGTCGGGGTTCTCCGGGATCGCGATGCCCGACAGCCAGTCGCTATGGCCGGAGATGTACCTCCAGCTGAGCGTGGCCGCGCTTGCGACCGAACGGCTGGTGCTCTGGCCCGCGGTGACCAACCCGCTGACGCGTCATCCGACGGTCGCGGTATCGGCGATTGCCACGCTCGAGGCGCTGGCACCGGGAAGGGTGTGGTTCAACCTCGGCTCCGGGGACAGCGCGGTCTACAACCTCGGCCTCCGGGGCGCACCCCTCGCCGCGATGCATGAATACCTGGAGACGATGCGCGCATTGCTCGAACGGGGCGAGGCGTCGTACCAGGGTCGGCCGGTGCGCGTGACCTGGCCGCAGCGCCCCGTGCCGATCTACGTCACGGCCGAGGGGCCGAAGACGCTGCGGATGGCGGGCGAGCTCGCCGACGGCGTCCTCGTCGGCACGGGCCTCCAAGCCGACCTGATCGCGGACGCGCGGGCGCACATTGCGGAAGGCGCCCAACGCTCCGGGCGCGATCCGGCGGCGCTCGATGTGTGGTGGTTCGTAAAGTGGAACCTCGACGACGACGCGGGCCGGGCGGTGCACGAAGCCCGCATGACGCTTAGCGCCAGTGCCAACCACGCGTTTCGCTTCACGCTTGAAGGGAAACGCATCCCCGAGCGCTACAAAGACCCGATTCGCGAGCTCCAGCGCCGCTACGTCTTCTCCGAACACGAGAGCGTCGGCGCGCACCGGCGCAACGCCGAAATCGTGGACGAACTGGGGCTCACCGACTACCTCGCCGAGCGCTTCACCCTGTGTGGCCCGCCGCACTATTTTCGGCGCCGCTTGGCCGAACTCCGCGAAGCGGGGGCGGACAACTTGTTGCTGGCGTTTTTTGGCGAGACCGAGCGCGATGCCAAGCACGAACGTCTCGCCGCCGAGGTGATGAAGAGTTTCCTCTAGACCACGGCCGGACGCAGCGCCGCCGCCCATCCCGTGTGCGTGTGAGTTGGCCGGCGACCGCAGACGGAGCCCCGCTTGATGCCGATTCGCTACCGCATCATTGGCCTGATCACCCTCGGCACGATGCTCAACTACGTCGACCGGATCAACATTTCCGTCGCCGCCAGCGAGATCATGCGCGACACCGGCTGGGACGAAGGCCGCTTTGGCTGGGTCTTCTCGACCTTCTTGATCGGCTACGCGCTGTTCCAGTACCCCGGCGGCACCCTGGCCGACCGCTGGAGCGCGCGCAAGGTGATCGGGCTCTCGTGTATCGGGTTCTCGCTCTTTACGGCGTTGACCCCGCTGGGCCAGAGCGCGCTCTTCTTGCTGCTCGCGTTGCGCTTTTTGGTCGGTGCCTGTGAATCGCTGAGCTTTCCGTCGTTCGCATCGCTCAACTCGCGCTGGATCCCGCGGCGCGAGTTCGCGCGAGCCCAGGCAATGCTGCTCTCCGGGGTCTACCTGGGGCAGATCGTCGCCTATCCGTCCACCGCCTGGCTGATCGATCGCTTCTCGTGGCCCGTGGTGTTCTACGTGAACGCGGCGGTCGGGGTGCTGTGGGTCTCGGCCTGGTTCTGGTACGCGCGCGACCAGCCGCGGCAGCATCCCTCGATCGGCCCCGCGGAGCTCGCGGAGATCGAAGCCGACGTCGTCGAGAAGACGCCGGGCGCCTCCGCCTCGCTGGTAGCGATCTTGCGCTGCCGGCCCATCATCTTCGTGTGCCTGAGCTACATGC
>CAJIBI010000324.1_pt1 | contig 13308 bp, 16 predicted proteins | sample 9199321 | NCBI WGS metagenome assembly CAJIBI01 (sample SAMEA7708294, study PRJEB35096) | sediment metagenome | biome: marine neritic benthic zone biome [ENVO:01000025]; feature: sediment [ENVO:00002007]; material: shallow marine sediment [ENVO:03000034] sea grass bed [ENVO_01000059] ... | reverse complement strand
CGCGGGGTTTGCTCCGGTGCGCAAGGCGGGGAAGCTCCCCTTCGACACCGTGGCCGAGACCTACGAGCTCGAGTACGGCACCGACACCGTCGAGATTCATGTCGACGCGCTGCGCCCCGGCGAGCGCGTGCTGGTGGTAGACGACCTGATCGCGACCGGTGGCACGGCGGCGGCCACCCTGCGGCTGGCGCAAAAAGTGGGCGCCAAGGTGGTGGGCTGCGCCTACGTGGTGGAGCTCCAAGCCCTCAAAGGCCGCGAAGTCGTCGGGCACCCGCACCAACACGCATTGCTCAGGCTTTGAAGCCTTTTCAAGGCCCCCGCTTCGGGTGTACCCTGCGCCACACAGGAGGTCTTGGAATGGCAAGCGTGAACGTTCAGGAACAGGTTGCGGCATCGGCAGATCAGGTCTGGCAAATCATGGCCGACTTCGGGGGCATCGATAAGTGGGCCGACCCGAATCTCATCAAGAGTTGTGAGGCCGACGGCAACAGCGCCGGCGCGATCCGCACCATCACCCTGGCCGACGGCGCCGTGATCCGCGAGCGCCTCGAAGCGATCGACGCCGACTCGCGGCGCTTTAGCTACTCGATCCTCGGCGAATGTCCGCTTCCGGTAAAGGACTACGTCGCGACTGCCAAGGTCACCGAGACCGGCTCGGGAAACTGCCAGGTCGACTGGCAGAGCACCTTTGAGCCCGTGGGCCCGGCCGACGAGGCGGAGAAGATGATCCGCGGGGTCTACACCGGCGGTGTCGCGGGAGTGCGCAAAGCCCTCGGCGTGTAGGCCGCGCTGTGGACCTCGGACTCGCATTCACCGGCGGCGGCATGCGGCTGGCCGAGCTCGTGGAGCTCGGCCGCCGCGCCGAAGCCAGCGCGTTTGATGCGGTCTACCTCACCGAGGCGTGGCGCAGCGCCTTTGTGCCGCTCTCGGCGCTCGCCACGGCGACCGAGCGCGTGCGGCTCGGGTCCTACGTGCTGAACGCCTACGGGCGCAGCCCCTTCATCACCGCGATGGCTGCCGTCGACCTCGACGAGCTCTCGGGCGGACGCCTGGTGCTCGGCGTCGGCGGTGGCAACAAGGTGATCAACGAACAGTGGCAGGGCATTCCCCACGCGCGGGTGCTCACCAAGATGGAAGAGTACGTGACGCTGCTGCGGCAGGCGGCGCGCACGGGCATCGGCGAACGCCTCGACTACCAGGGCAAGGTGCACGAGATGCACTGGGTGCCCGCGGTCGATCCGATTCGCGCGTTCCCGGTGATCCTCGCGGCGATCTTTCCGCGCATGCTCCGGGTGGCGGGGCGCTGCGCCGACGGGCTGGCCTGTGGCGCGGTGATCTCGGCCGAGTATCTCCGCGACGTGATCCGCCCGGAGGCGAGCAAAGCGGCGGCCGACGCCGACCGCGACCCCGACGCGCTCTCGTTTTACACCGGCGTGCTCATGGCGGTCGACGCCGACCGCGAGCGCGCGCGCCGGCGCGCGCGTGAGTCGATCTGCGCGCTGTTTGACCCGTTGCCGCACCCCTACTACGAGTTCACCCTGCGCGAGCAGGGCTTTTCGGCGGCGGCCGACGCCGCGCTTCGCTTCATGCCCGCCGGTGAGCTCGACCGGGCGGTCGACGCCATCCCGGATGAGCGCCTCGACCGCGTCGCGATCGCCGGCACACCCGACGAATGCCTAGAGCGCCTCGCGTCCTACGAAGGTGTCGTAGACGAGGTGGTGTGTGTGAATGTGACGCCGCCGCCCGAAGGCGACCCCGGCGCCGCCTACGACGATGTGTTCGCTCTTGCCCGAGCGTTTCGCGCCTAGTCCAAAAAAAAGGAGACTCCGATGTCCGCGAATCCCAACGATGTCGATACCAGCCATGCCATCGATGCCGATGGACACGTGCTCGAGCCGCCCGACCTCTGGCTCAACTATCTCGAGGACAAGTACCGCGACCGGGCGATCCGGCTGGAGACCGACGAGAACGGGCTCGAGATCTTTATCTACGACAACAAGCCCTCGCAGCTGGTGCAGCCGGGTTTTGCCGGGATCTTGGGTGCGATGGGGGCTCCCGACATCCTGCCGAGCGTCGAGCGGACCTGGGAGGTGGGATCGCCCAAGGCGGCCTTTGACGCGACGGCACGCGTGGCGCACTGCGACGAGCAGGGGCTCGCGGCGGCGGTGCTCTACCCGACGACGGGCTTACTCTGGGAGGCCGAGGTAAGCGACCCGGAGCTCTCGATCGCCTACGCGCGCGCCTACAACCGCTGGATCATCGACATGTGCTCGGAGGCGCCGAACCGCCTCTACGCCGTCGCCCACATCCCGCTCGCCGACGTCGATCTCGCCGTGGAAGAGCTACAGCGTGCGGTAAAGGCGGGGTGCAAGGGCGCGATGGTGGCTCCCTTTACGTGGACGCGGAAGGCGCAGGGCCACCCCTACTATGACAAGCTCTGGGCCACCGCGCAGGATCTCGACGTCCCGATCGCGCTGCACCCCAGCTTTGAGCCGCTCCAGTTCTCCCAGTTTGGCCGCTTCGAAGAGCTGATGCCGAAGGCACCGATCGACTTCAGTTTCTATTTTGACGTGCTCGTGGTGCAGGCGATGCAACAGGCCTTTGTGTCGCTCTTCAACTACGGGGTCTTCGAGAAGTTCCCAAAGGTCAAGGCGGTGGTACTCGAGTCGCAGGCCGGCTGGATCGGCCAGCTGCTCGACCGCATGGATGCGGTGTGGGAGGGCCCGCTCAAGGCCACCACCCAGCTCAAGCACCCGCCGCGCTTCTACTTCGACCGCCAGTGCTGGATCTCCGCGGACCCGGATGAACGCGCCCTGTCGAACTTGATCGAGCCGATCGGTGCCGACAAGTTCTTCTGGGCCTCGGACTACCCGCATCCCGACCACACCGAGAACTACATCGACCGCCTGAAGGGCTTGATCGCGCCGCTCTCCAAGGAGAGTCGGGACAAGGTCATGCACGAGAACGTGACCGCGGTGTACAAGCTCGACTGATTCGCGCGAGTGGGGAGGATGCCTACGCGGCGGGGTGCACGCAGTTGCCCCCGCCGCGTTTTGCGTCGTACACCTCGTTGTCGGCGCGTTCGATCAACGCGAGAGGCGTGTCTCCGCTGTCGGCGAGGGCGAGGCCGCCGCTGGCGGTGACGGGCGAGGCGGGGAAGAGCTGTACCCCCACCTTGTGGACCCGCTCCACGAGCCGCCGGGCGGTAGCCGCGGCGTCCTCTTGTCGCGTGTCCGAAAGAATCACGATGAATTCGTCGCCGCCGTAGCGACCGACGGCGTCGCTGGTGCGGCTTCCGCGGCGCAGCGCCTCGGCGATCGCCTGCAATAGGCGGTCACCCTCGACGTGGCCGTAGCGATCGTTCACCTCTTTGAAGCCGTCGAGGTCGACGAGGAGCAGCCCGAGGGTGTGCCCGCGCCCTGAGCGCGCGAGCTCGATCTCGAGCCGGTCAAAGATGCCGCGTCGGTTGAGCAAGTTGGTCAGCGGGTCGCGCTGCGAGAGGTCCTCGAGGCGTCGGTTCGCCTCGCTGAGGCGCTCCTCGACTTCGCAGCGTCGGGAGATCTCATCGAAGAGGCGTTGGTGATTCTGAAAACGCCCAAAGACCAGGATCGCGGACACGAGCCCCGACGCGCCCAGCACGAACGAGAAGCGCACCAGCTCGGGTGCGCCACCGATCGGATAGGCGACCCACGCCCAGGCGCCATACGTGGCGCCGAGCAGCGCGAGCTGCCAGCGCACCGAAAGCGCGACGGAACCTGCACCGATCAACAACACGACCAGGTAGTGCGTGTAAAACAGATCTCCCACATGGTGCAGCGAGAAGAGGGTGTCTGCGAGCAAAACCGCAGCGCAGAGCCCCAAGAGTGGATGGGCGTGACGGGTCGCTACCAGCTCGGCGCGCAGAGCGAAAAACACCCCGGCAAAAAACGCCACGACCGCGCCGTTGACCGCGGTGAGCTGAAGCACGCCGACGGTATCGAGCGGCAACCAGGGGTCGAGAACGTTGTAGAGGGCGAAGGCAACGAAGAGCCCCGCGAGGCCGACGGCACAGAGGCGGGTGCGCTCGAGCACCACGGCGTCGCGAGACGCTACGCGAGCGGCTGCCTCGCGTTCTCGCGATTGCGTTCGCCCGGCTCGCTCCGGGTTCGTGTGGTCGGGCCGTACCGTTTCCGCCATCCATCCACCGGCGCAGCGCGCCCGCCTCGCGTACGCCCCATGGAATCGACGAAACCAGTCTCGGCCCTAAGGGTTATTTCTCACCCAAACGCCGCGTGAATCACCTATTTTGCGAGCGCGATGGTGCCCGCTTGCACCAAACGGTCGACCGCCTCGCGGTCGAGCCCCAGGTCGCGCTGGAGGATTTCACCCGTCGCCTCGCCGAGCTCCGGCGCCGCCTGCATCGGAACCTCACTTTCCGAGAGCCGTGCCGCCCATCCCAGCAGCTCTACCGAACCCTCGCGCGGGTGCTCCACGCTCTGGATGAAGTCGCGCTCTCGCAGGTGCTCGTCGCGGAAGAGATCCGCGGTATCCGCGATCGCGCTGCAGGGCACGCCGGCTTCGGCGAGCAAGCGCATCGCCTCGTCCTTGGTTTTGGTTTGGCTCCACGCGCGAATCGCCGGGCTGATCTCGTCGCTGTAGCGGAGCCGTGCTTCGCGCGACTTGTAGCGTTCGTTCTCGGCGAACTCGGGACGCCCGATCGTCTTACAGAGCGCTTTGAACATCCGGTTGGTGGCCACGACAATGTAGATGTAATCGTTGGGCCCCCCGGGCGCGCAGGGATACAGGTCGATATCCGAGCCCATCCCCGTGCCGCTGCGCTGCACCGCCTCGTCTCCGAACCCCATCCCGATCGCGACCATCGTGCGCATGTAGTAGGTCATGGCTTCTTGCATCGAGATCTCGATGCGCTGGCCCTTCCCGGTGCGAAGCCGCTGGACGTAGGCGGCCAAGATCGCGATCGCGAGCTGCACGCCGGTGCCGGTGTCGCCGATCGTGGGCCCAACCCGCATCGGGGGTCCGTCGGCCTCCCCCGTCACCGAGAACGCGCCCGAGGCCGCCTGCGCCACCATGTCGAAGCACTTGTAGTGCGCTTTGGGCCCGTCCATGCCAAAGCCTTTGACGCTGGCGTAGATCAGCTCGGGGTTTTCGGCGCAGACCTGGTCGGGGCCGAGGCCCAGCTTTTCGAGAACGCCCGGGCCGTAGTTTTCGACCAAGACGTCGTAGTGCGGGACGAGCTGCATCAACAGCGCGTGGCCGTCATCGCTCTGCAGATCGATGGCGATGCTGCGCTTGTTGCTGTTCCAGTACCAGAAGTAGGGCGACAAATCCTTGCCGGTGCCGACATAGCGCCCCGGCTCGCCCTCGCCCGGTCGCTCGACCTTGACGACTTCGGCGCCGAGCCAGGCCAGCGCTTGGGTGCAGGACGGGCCCGCCTCGTATTGGGTGAGGTCCAAGATGCGCATTCCGTCGAGTGCCGGCATGAATGATCCTCCTGGCCCCTACGTTAGCTCTCTTCGCCGCTGATCCCCGCGTCGCCCGGTGCGCGCGGTGTGTTAGCGGTCGAACCAACCGCGCGGCCCTTTGTCGCGCGGCACCGCGCGAAGGCGCGCGCGCGGCGCTCGGCGTGGCGGCATGGCGGCGTGATGGAGCCAGAGGACCACCCGCCCGCGTTGGCTCGCGGCGGGCGCGAGCAGCGCGAGCATACGCTCATCGTCCGCGGCCGCGAAGTCTGCGCGATCCCCCAGGTGGTAGGCCGCGATCTGGGGCAAGTGATAGTCGCCGAGCGGCACCGCGTCGGCGTCGCCCAACCCGCGCAGCAGCAGCGAACGGGCCGTCCAGACCCCGATTCCGCGCAAGCTGCGCAGGCCGGCTTCGACTTCGCTCGGCGCTCGCGACGCCAAGGCTTCGAGCCGCGTTGCGCGAAATCCGATCTCACGCAGGAGCTCGCTGCGGCGCGGGCCGATGCCCAAGGGAACCAGCTCGGCCGGCGCGAGGGCGGCCAGGGTGTCGACCGCGAGGGGCAAGCGCAGGCCCGGAAACGGGCCCGGCGCTGCGGAGGAGAAGCGCCGCAGCAGTGCCCGGTGCGCTCGGCGCGCCTCCTTTCCGGCGACCAGCTGCTCGAGCACAATCAACACGAGCAGGTCGACCAGCCGGGGCGCCCGCAGCAGCCGCAGGCCGCGCCCGGCGCGGGCCAGGGCGTGGAATTGGCTGGGGAGCTCGGCAACCTCCGGCGGCTCGTCGCCCAGCCCGCACCAGGCCGGCGCCGCATCGAGGATCCACTCGGCGCCGGGGCCCCAGGCGCGGCACACGAGTGCGTCGCCCTCCTGCACACATTCGAGGGTGGCGGGGCCGTCGGGGCCGCGCGCGCAGCGCACGACCTGGCCCCGGCCGATGTGTGCGCTCGGGTCGCCTGGGCCCGAGAGCTGGGCGGCGTGCGACGCGGCAAGCTCGAGCTCGCGCGGAATCCGCCAACGGGCCGTGGGCGGAGCAGCGCTCATGCTCCCCACGCTTGACTGCCCGCAGGCCGCTGTGCGGCTCCCAGCTGCTCGGCCATGTTCCCCCTGCGCGGCACCTGCGTCGGCCATGATACCGCGGCGGCAATGCGGCAGGCCGATCCCGGGCCGCTTCGCTCGGCCCCGGCCGTGTCAGGCGCGGGGCTTTGCGGCACCTTTGCGAGCGTCCCCGACCACGCGGCAGCGCTCATTCGCGCCCGTGGCAGCGGTACAAGGAGGAGGGCACATGAGTTCTGCAACGGAAGGCCGGGTCGCCAGCGGCGACCCCCGCGCGTTTGTCGCGATCGCGCCGGAACACGCCATGGAGGGGGCCGCGGACCACCCCTACTCGCGGGGGTTTGTTCCGGCGATGGGCCGGTTGTTGGCCTCGCATCCGCGGATCGGCTCCGCCTTTGCCGGCCTCTACCAAGAGATCATGTTCTCGGAGGAGGGCGCGCTCAGCCGGGAGGAGCGCGAAATGGTGGCCGCGGCCGCGGCCAGCGCACAGGACTGCTTCTATTGAACCCAGTCGCATGCAGAGTTTCTGCGTCTCGAAGGGGGGAGCCGCACCCTGGCCGATGCACTGCGCGACGGCAGTTGGCAAGAGATGAAGGGGCTTTCGCCGCGGGCGCTCGCGCTGCTCACGGTGGCGCGCAAGCTCTCGCGTGAGCCCACCAAGATGACCGAGGGCGACTGGAAACCGCTCCGTGACCAGGGCTTCGACGACGCCGCGATCCTCGAGACCGCCCACATCGTGGGGATCTTCAACCATCTCACCCGCCTCGCCGACGGGCTGGGCCTCGAGCTCGATGCGCCCACCGCCGCGGCCGCCCGGAGTGGTGCGCTCTTGGGTGAGGGCTGACGGCGTTGCCCGACCTCCGCATCGAGGGCCAACGCATCCACTACCGCGAGGCCGGGCGCGAAGGCCCCGAAGCCGGGCAACGCGTCCTCTACGTCCACGGCACGGGGTGCCACGGGGGCGTGTGGGCCCGTCACATGGATGCGATCGCCTCCGCGCACCGCGCCGTGGCGATCGACCTGCCCGGCCACGGTCGCTCCGAGGGCAGAGGGTTCCGCGGCGTCGCTGACTACGCGCATGGGGTGATCGCCCTTGCGGACCATCTCGGTTGGGAGCGCTTTGTCCTGGCCGGACACTCTCTAGGGGGCGGGATCGCCCTCGCCGCGGCGCTCTACTGGCCAGAGCGCATCGGCGCGCTGATGATGATCGACAGCGGGGCACGGTTGCGGGTCGATCCCGCGATCTTGGCGCGGGCGCGCCGGGCGGCGGCCGGCGAGACGGTGCCCGAAGACCCACGCTTGGGGTTTGCCGCCGGGACGTCCGACGCGCGGGTCGCGGCCGTGCGCGCTGAGGTGGGCGATGCCGACCCAGAAGTGACCTACCGCGACTGGATCGCCGACGACAGCTGCGATTTTCTCTCGCGGGTGGCGTCGATCCAGGCGCCGACGCTGGCACTCTGCGGCGACGAAGACGTCTTGACCCCGCCCAAGTACCACGAGTATCTGCGCGATCACATGCCCAAGTGTGAGCTCGTCGTCTTGAGTGGCGCGGGCCACTGGACCTTCGCGGAACAACCCGAGGCCTTTGATCGCGCGGTGCTCGCCTTTCTCGGCGGGTTGTAAGCGGGCCGCAAAAAACGAGGAGGGGTCGATGGCGACCGAGCGGAGACAGATCGGGTTTGTCGGGGTCGGTGCGATGGGCGAGGGGATGGTGCGGAACCTGCTCTCCGCGGGTCACGCGGTCGCGGTCTACAACCGCACCCGCGAGCGCGCCGAGGCGCTCGCGGGCGACGGCGCGCGGGTCGTCGACACGCCGGCGGCGGCAGCCGAGGGAGCGACCGCCGTGCTCAGCATCCTCGCCGATGACGGCGCCACCGAAGCTACCACGTTCGGGGCGGAGGGGATCCTCGAGGGCCTCCCCAAGGGTGCGGTGCACGCCTGCATGGCGACGATCAGCGTGGAGCAGGGGCGCCGGCTCGAAGCTGCGCACCGCGCGGCGGGGCAGGGCTACGTCTCGGCGCCGGTCTTTGGGCGGCCGCCGGCCGCCGCCGCGGGCAAGCTCTTTGTGGTGGCCGCGGGGGCGCCCGAAGCGCTCGCCGCGTGTGAGCCGGCCTTTGCGGCCGTAGGCCAACGCACATTCGTCGTCGGCGACGATGCGGTGATGGCCAACATCGTGAAGATCGGTGGCAACTTTATGTTGGCATCGCTGATCGAGACGCTCGGCGAAGCGTTCGCGCTCACGCGCAGCTACGACGTCGACCCCGCTCAGTTTCTCGAGATCTTGACCGGAACCGTGTTTCCCGCGCCGGTCTACAAGATCTACGGTGGGATGGTCGCGAGCGACCGCTACGAGCCGGCGGGTTTCAAGCTGCCGCTGGGCCTCAAGGACGTGGGCCTCGCGCTCGAGGCGGCGCAAGCCAAAACGGTCCCGATGCCGATCGGGAGCCTGGTCCGCGATCGGTTTTTGACCGCGCTGGCCCGCGGCTATCACGAGTTCGATTGGGCCGGGTTGGGACGCGTCTGCGCCGAGGACGCCGGGCTGGCTCCGCTCGAGGCGCCCGACCCAAAGCGAGCCTGACGCCCCTCGGCCCACGCGGCCCTAGCGATCGCGTCTTGCCAACGGTGCCCGTCTAGGCGCATGATGGGTCCATCGCTTGGGAGGGCACATCGTGCAAGCGGACCACGTGTACAAGTCGATCGAACTCACCGGGTCTTCCACCACCACCGTCGACGACGCGGTGCGCAACGCCGTCGACAAGGCGTCGAAGAGCCTCCACAACCTGCGTTGGTTCCAGGTCACCGAGATTCGCGGCGGGATCGAAGACGCCGCGGTTTCGCACTGGCAGGTGACCATGAAGGTCGGCTTTACCCTGGACGACTGAAGTCGTCCGCAATGGGGCCGCGCTCTCTGCTGTGACTAGCGGGAGACCCGCGGGCCGCGCGATGATCTGGGTCTATGACCCAGATCAGCATCGTCTACTACAGCCACTTCAAGGGCTCGACGCAGCGTCTCGCCGAGGCGATCGCCCGCGGCGCCCGAACCGTCCCGGACACCGACGTGGCGTTGATCCCCGTGGACGAGGTCGACTCCCAATGGGCGCGGCTCCACGCCTCCGACGCGATCGTGTTTGGCACCCCGACCTACATCGGGAGCGTGGCCGCGAAGTTCAAGGAGTTCGTCGAGAAGCTCGCGGGCGAGGTGTGGCTCGAGCGGATGTGGGTCAACAAGATCGCGGCGGGCTTCACCGTCTCCGCCGGACGCAGCGGGGACAAGCTCGCGTGCCTCCAGCAGCTCGTAACCTTCGCGGCCCAGATGGGGATGATCTGGGTGCCGCTGCGCATCACCGGTGGCAACTACTCGACGCAGGGCAGCGAGGGCGACCTCAACCGCATGGCCGGGTACCTGGGCGTCATGGCCCAGGCCAATATCGACCAGGGGCCCGAGCTGGCGCCGCCGCCGAGCGATCTCCAGACCGCCGAGCTTCACGGCCATCACATCGCAAACGTCACCCGCCAGTTCGCGCGGGGGCGACGCGAGCACCCGGCCGAGTACGACGCGTACGCGACCCAGGTGCCGGCGGGCGACCGCGTGCCGCTCGGCTTGCCGGAGCTCCTGTCGGAATGAGCGGCGGGCGTGCGGGGAAGGCAACGACGGGGCTGCTTCCTTTGACCGAAGACCTGGCGTCCCGACTCGCCGGCCTCGCGCAGCAAACCCTCCCGGCGGGCGCCGCGTCCGAGGTCACCCGGCTGGAGCGCCTGTCGGGAGGGAACGCGCGCGAAGCGTGGTCCTTCGACCTGGCCTGGCACGAGGGGGTGGCCACGCAACGCCGGCGCTGTGTTGCGCTGCTGCAGGTCGCCCCCGGTCAGCTCGAAAGCGACCTCGGTGCGGAGTTCGCCGTGATCCACGCCCTGGGCGGCAAGGGCGTGCGCGCACCGGATGCCTACTGGCTCGACGCAGACGGGGCCGCGCTGGGCTGCCCTGGGTTCGTCATGGAGCGCATCGAGGGGGAGACCAGTCTTCGCACCTTGCTCGACCCCGGGCACGAGGCGAGCCGGGCGATTGCGCTGGAGATGGCCGACGCCGCCGCAGCCCTCCATCGTCTCGACGTGCCGGGCGCACTCCGCGCCCGCTTCGCGGGCACGCCCGAGACCGTGGCGCGGCAGCAGGTCGAGGAATGGGAGCAGCTCTTTCTGCGCCACCGCATGGAACCCCATCCGGCGCTCGCGGCCGCGTTTGGGTGGCTGCGGGCGCACACGCCGCGGGCCGCGCGACTCTCGGTCGTTCACGGCGACTTCCGCTTTGGCAACCTCGTCTACCGAGACGGCGCCGTGCGCGCGTTGCTCGACTGGGAAATGGCGCACCTCGGCGACCCCTGCGAAGACCTCGCCTGGGCCTACCGCACGCTCTGGGGGCCGGCGGCGCACCTTCCCTTCGAGGCGTTCCTGCGGCGCTACGAGGACGTGGGCGGGCCCCCGGTGCAACCGGAGAACCTGCACTTCTACCGGCTGTTCGGCGAAGTGAAACACGCCGTGATCTCGATCACGGGCGCCCACGCCTATGCGGCGGGGAACACCCCCAACTTGCGATTGGCCGACCGAATGGCCTGGGTGCCCGAGTGTCTCGAGCAGTTCGCCGCGTGGTGCCCCGGCTTTGGGTGGGGAACGGCGCCCCGGTGATTCGACCGCCCATCGGCGAGCTCTTGGACGGCGTGGCGACCGCACTCGAAGAAACGGTGGTTCCGGACCTGGCGCCGGCGACGGCCGCCCGCAGCCAGGCCCGCGCGGCGATCGCGATCCTCCGTCGGGTCGCCGCGGTGTGGGATCAGGTCGTCCCGACCGTGGAGGCCGACAACCGCGACATCGAGGAGACGCTGCGCGGCCTTGCAACGGCGCTCGAAGCAACCGGGGCCCTGCCGAAGGAGGGGTTCGACGCTCTGGAGGACGCGCCGCCCGCGGGCGGTGCCGTTCCCGACTTCGCCCACGTCTCGCGTCGCAACGAGGTGCTGCAGCGCCTGCTCCTCGACGTGCAGGACGCGCTCGCCAATACCGAGAAGGGTGGGGCGGCGGCGGAGCTCGGTGCGCTCCTCGAGCGGAGCGTCGCGCGGGAGCGGGCCCTCGCCCGACGCTGAGCGGCGCCGGTTCAGGCCTGCAACTTCTCCAAGTAGGCCGCGATCTCGTCGCACGAGAGCAGGTCGGCGTACTTCTGCTCCATATCGAACAGGTTCGCTTCGTGGGGGCCGAGTGCCCGGTCGCCGACGCCGTCGCGCGCAACCACGGTCCGGAAGTTGTGGCTCATCGCGTCCACCACCGAGGCCCGCACGCACCCCGAGGTGGTGCAGCCGGTGACGATCACGGTGTCGACCCTCCTTCCCACCAGCCAGGGTGCGAGCCCGGTGCCAAAAAACGCCGAGGGTTGGGTCTTGCGCACGACGTACTCGCCGGGGACCGGCTCGAGTTCGGCGACGATCTGGCTCCCCGGGGCGGCCTCGGTCAGGGTGCGGAGTCCGTGGGCTTTTTTGGCAAACACCCCGAGGTCGGACCCGTCGTCGGCGTAGACCACCCGGGTGAAGGCCACCGGGTAGCCCCCGTCGCGGAAGGCGGCGAGGAGCTCGCGCGTCTTGGCGATCGCCTCGTTGATGTTGCCGCCGCCAAACGACTCCGGGTCGGTGAAGCTGTTGACGAAGTCGACGATCAACAGCGCCGGCCTGCTTCCCAGCCCGGAGCTGTTGCCAAAGCCTTGCTTGTCGTAGATCTCGAGCTCAGTCATCGGGCGCTCCGAGGAAGGGGCGGCCTGGCGGCCGCGGCGTTCACCCGGTGACGTAGCGCACGAGCGAGCGCATTCCAAGCGACCCGGCCCAGCAACACGAGAGCGAGCTGTTCTAGCATCCGTCCATGCTGCTGCTCAAATGGTCGATCGTGCTCTCGCTGTTGTTGCCCCTTCCGGCTCTCGCCGCTCCCTCAACCCCTCCCACCGCGCAGGCGTGCGAGTACGGGCGCGGCATCGTGTCGGAGCTCACTGCCGCGATCCTGGGAGACGCCGAGCGCGCGGCGCGTCACCGCCACAACCCGCTCTCTGTTGTGAAGCGAGCGGAACGCCGCTTTCAACAGAGCGAAGGGATGCAGATCTTGCTGGCGCGTTGCGGTTCCCACGGATTGTCGGGGCGCGAATTGCGCTGGATGGCCTTCGTCGTCGAACGCGCCCTCGAAAACGCGGTGGTGGGCCAGAACGCACCGAGCGGCGCGCGGCTCCTGCATCTGCTTCGGCTGCTCGACGAAGCGATCTTTTCCTAGCGTCGACAGGCGGCGCCGGTCTTTCAACCGAGCGCACTCAGGTGTTCGGCGGAGCGCCGCGCTCCGCAAAAACGCCGATCGCCAATGGCGCATCGCAAATAGTGCCGCACCGCGAACAACGCGTTGTCAAGCGGGTTTCTGGCCGCTCCGATAGGCACCGCGATGGCGTTTTTTGCGCGCATAAAACGGGAGGTCCAACGAGAACGCATCGGACTCTTGTTGGTGGTCGCTCCGCTGATCGTCGTGGTGTTCGCGGTCGGCCTCGTCCTCTACGTCGAGCGCGAGGCGCGGGCCGACCAGATGCGGTCGCAGGGGATCGACGTCGCGCGGATTCTCTCGCGGCTCCCCTACGAGCAACTCGTTTCGGCTACGGGCGAACCGAGTGCGCTGCGCTTGGTGCAGACGCACCAGGGCGAGACCGGGTTCGCCTACGGCGCGGTGCTCGACACGCGCGGCGCGCCCCTCGCCGAGGTGGCCGATAAGGGCTTGATGGTCCCGCCGGGCGCGG
>CAJIBI010000377.1_pt1 | contig 13914 bp, 12 predicted proteins | sample 9199321 | NCBI WGS metagenome assembly CAJIBI01 (sample SAMEA7708294, study PRJEB35096) | sediment metagenome | biome: marine neritic benthic zone biome [ENVO:01000025]; feature: sediment [ENVO:00002007]; material: shallow marine sediment [ENVO:03000034] sea grass bed [ENVO_01000059] ... | reverse complement strand
GGCGAAAAACGGGCTGTCAACGCGTAAAGGCCGCAAAGCGGTCGACGAGGAGGTCCCGTCCTCGCGAAACTTCGCGCGCCTCCGGCGCGCTGCGCGGGCCGCTTTGCGGCCCTTGCTCGCGAAACTTCGCGCGCCTCCGGCGCGCTGCGCGGGCCGCTTTGCGCCCCTTGCTCGCGAAACTTCGCGTGCCTCCGGCGCGCTGCGCAGTGGCGGCGGTACCGGCTAAACGCGGCCCACCAAGCTCTCGGCGCGCTCGATGACGATGCTCTCGAGCGATACGCCGTCGAGCGCGTCGATCTCCTGCATGCCGGTCGGACTCGTGACGTTGATTTCGGTGAGCCAGCCGCCGATGACGTCGATCCCGACAAAGAAAAAGCCTTCGTCGCGTAGGGGTTGGCGAAGCCGCTCACAGATCGCCCGATCGCGCTCGTCGAGGCGGGCCTTGGCGGGCCTGCCGCCGGCGTGAAAGTTGGCCCGTGTTTCGCCCTCGCTCGGGACCCGTAGAACGGCGCCGATCGGGTCGCCCTCGAGCAGCAGGATGCGTTTGTCGCCCTCGCGAATCTCCGGCAGATAGCGCTGCGCCATCGCCCAGCGAGTCCCGAACGCGGTGATCTGTTCGAGGATCGAGCCGAGGTTCGGGTCTTGGGGCCGCAGCCGGAAGATCCCTTCCCCCCCTTTGCCGTCGAGCGGCTTCACCACCATATCGGCGCCCAGCGACTCAAAGAAGGCGAGGAGCTGGGAGATCGAGCGGGATACCACGGTCTCCGGCATCAAATCCGGGAAGTGCTGTGCATAGAGCTTCTCGTTCCGGGCGAGGATCGACGCGGGCCGGTTCAACACCACTGCTTTCTGGCAGAGCGCGAGAATTTGGGTCGAGGCGACATAGGCGGCGTCGACCGGGGGGTCTTTGCGCTGAAAAGCCAGGTCGACGTCTCGGTCGAGCTCAAGCTCCCGCGCGGCGCCGAGGCTCGCATGGTTGCCCGCCTCGCGGCGCAGCTTGGCCGGGCGCGCGACGGCGCGCGCTGCGCCGCCCGCCACGGAGAGGTCTTCGATCTGGCATACCAGGACCTCGTGGCCGCGCCGCTGCGCTTCGAGCATCAGGACGAAGGTGGTGTCTTTCTCGATGTCGACGGCCTCGATCGGGTCCATGACAAAGAGGCTGCGCGTGGCGGAGGGGGAGCTGGGCAATCGGGGCTCCTGTTGCGCGAGAGGGGCGGTTTAGCGGACGCGCTGTTCTGCCGAAGCGGTAGCGCAGGAGCCAAAGCGTCGGCTACGGTGAAATTGCCTCCTTTTTGGGCCGGGAGCTACGCCATCACAGTGGGCAAATCGGGGGCCGAGCGATCCCGCGGATCTCGGCCGCGGCGGCTGCGACTCTGGAAGGCCTTTGTGTGGTTGCTGGGCGCGGGCTGTTTCACCGCGCTGGCTGGCTCGATCGCCTTCTACTTCCTGATCCTCCGCGGCCTTCCGGATTTCGAGACCCTCTCTGAATACCGGCCGGCCCTCGTGTCGTCTGTGGTCGACCGCGAGGGAACCCTGATCGGCGAATTCTTCGAAGAGCGCCGCCGTCTGGTCGCGCTCGACGCGGTCCCCGACCTCGTCGTCCAGGCGTTCATCGCCAGCGAGGATGACTCGTTCTACGAACACAGCGGCGTCGATTACCGGTCGATCGCGAGAGCGGCCTGGATCGATCTCACCGCGGGGGAAATCAAGCAGGGCGCCAGCACCATCACCCAGCAAACGGTCAAGAGCTTGCTGCTCACCCCGGAGCGCCGCTTCGAACGCAAGATCAAGGAGATGATCCTCGCTCGCCGGATCGAGCGACACTTCAGCAAAGAGGAGATCCTCACGCTCTATCTGAACCAGATCTATCTGGGGAGCGGCGCCTACGGGGTCTCCGAGGCCGGGCGCACCTACTTTGGCAAGGAGCTCGACGAGCTGAGCGTCAGCGAGGCGGCGCTCTTGGCGGGCTTGCCCGCGGCTCCGACGCGCTACTCGCCGCGCTCGGCGCCCGAGGCGGCGGAAGCGCGCCGGCAGTACGTCCTCGGGCGCATGCGCAAGCTCAGCTACATCGACGAGGCCGAATATCGAGACGCGGCGGCGCACCCGCCCCCCTTGCGCGAGCCGGAGGACGGGAGCGACAGCGAGGTGTCCGCGTGGTTCACCGAAGAGGTGCGACGCTACCTCTACAACGCGCTGGGCGGTGAGCTCGTGTTGCGGGGTGGGCTGCAGATCGAGACGACGCTCGATCTCGACCTTCAACGGGCCGCCCACCACGCGGTGCGGAACGGTCTCGAGGCGCTCGACCGCCGCCAGGGATGGGACGGGCCGATCCGGCAAGTCGACGCGGAGGAAGTGGAGGCGGAGCTGCTCCGTCTCGCCGAGGAAAACCAGTGGGTCGTCGACCTAGAGGGCGTGGAGCCGAGCCTCGCCGAGCTACCCGAACGAGAGGAACCACTGGTCGGTCTCGTCCTCGCGCTCGACGCCGAAACCGAACAGGCGAGCGTCGGGATCGCACCCGGCGTCAGTGCACCCGTGCTGCTGGCCGACGTCGACTGGGCGCGGCGCCGCGAGCCCAGCGTCGCTTCGACGCCGCGCAAACACATCCGCGACGTGCTCCGGGTGGGCCAGGTCGCGCGCTTCCGGGCGGTCGCGAACGACGAAGGCGAAGTGCGTTTGGTGTTGTTTCAGGAGCCCGAGGTCGAGGGCGCGCTGCTCGCGCTCGACGTCGTCACGGGCGAGGTTCGGGCGCTCATCGGTGGCTACGACTACGGACGCAGCCAGTTCGACCGCGCGATTCAGGCGCGCCGCCAGCCGGGCTCTGCATTCAAGCCGATCATCTACGCCGCGGCCCTCGAAAACGGGTACACAGCGGTGACCACCTTGTACGACCGCCCGGTCGTCTACACCGATCGCGAGTCGGGGTTCGAGTGGCGGCCCGAAAACTACGGGCGGCGTTTCCTCGGGCCCCTACCCATGCGCGAAGCGCTGGCGCGGTCGATCAACAACGCCACCATTCACCTCCTCGACGACTTGGGGGTGGCGCCGGTGGTGCGATTTGCACGCCGCCTCGGGATCCATTCCGAGCTCGAGCCCAACCTCTCCCTCGCGCTGGGCTCGAGCCCCGTGACGGTGCTCGAGCTCACCCGCGCCTACGGCGCCTTTGCGAACGGCGGCACCCTGCCACCGGTTCCCTTCATCCGCCGGGTCCTCGACCGCGATGGAAACGTGCTCCTCGAAAACATCACGTTCCCGGAAACCGACAGCGACCCGGAAGAAGACGCCCCCTCGGAGCAAGACGGCGCGAAGGGGGTCGCCGAAGGCGAAGGCCCCGAAATGTCCCAGGACGAGCCCGTGATGGACGTGGACGGCGAGGAGACGCCGCGAGAGCCCTGGCGCGATGACCCGTACCGCGTGCTCGACCCCGCGACCGCCTTCCTCGCGAGCGATCTGCTCCGCGGCGTGGTCGAAGACCCGCGCGGGACGGGGCGGCGGGCGCGCGCCCTCGGCCGACCCCTGGGCGGCAAGACCGGAACCACCAACGAACAGGGCGACGCATGGTTTGTGGGGTTCTCGCGGGATCTCGTCGTGGGGGTATGGGTCGGTTTCGACGAACGCAAGGTCCTGGGGCGCGGCGAGACCGGGGGAAGGGCGGCGTTGCCGGTCTGGCTTGACTTCATGCGTGAGGCTCACCGCGGCAGCCCCGCCCGGGACTTCCGCGTACCCGAGGGCATCACCTTTGCGCGCGTGGACCGCCGCAATGGGAAGCTCGCGGCTCCCGACACCGAAGACGCCTACTTCCAGGCCTTTCGCGAGGGAGACGAACCGACCGAGCATGCCGGCGACGGACCCTCCTCGACGGACACCCGAAGGGTGCTGCGCTTCGATTTCTGAGCGCGGGGTCGCAGCCCGGCCGGCTTGAAAGAACCCGTCCCTTTCGGTAGCTACAGCGTCTGTGGAGAGCCGTTCGCAAGCGCCCCCCCCGGTCGCTCCGTCGACGTCGCCCACGCAGGGGGAGCGCGCTCGCGTCGCGCGGAATTCGCCGGGGCCCGCCGACCTCGAGCAGCTCTCGCGCCTCGCCGGTGTGGGAGAGCTGCTCGCCGAGGTCGTGCACGAAGTGCGCAACGGCCTTGTGTCGATCAAGACCTTTGTCCAGCTCCTCCCGGAGCACCGCGACGACCCGGAGTTCCAAACGCGCTTCCGGGAGGTGACCGGCGAGGAATTCGAGCGCATCGAGCGCCTGCTCGCCGCCGTGCTCGATCAAGCGAGCGGCCAGCGCGCTGCGCCGGAGGCGCGCGCGAGCGAACCCGTCGCTGTCATCGAAAGCGTCGCATCGCTGCTCAAGCTCCGCGCCGACAAGCGCGGCGTGGAGCTCACGAGCGAGTGCCTTGCCAGCGGCCCGCTTGCCATCGGAGACGACGCACTGCGCCAGGTTCTCCTAAACCTCGTCCTCAATGCGCTCTCCGTGAGCGAGCGCGGCGATGCGGTGCACCTCGCGACGCACCGGCGTGGCCCCTTCTACGAGATCCGCGTCGAGGACCAGGGGCCCGGGGTCGGGCGCGCAGACCGCGAGCGGATCTTCGAACCGTTTTTTACGACACGGAGCGAGGGAGCGGGCGGGCTCGGCCTGGCCATTTCCCGCCGCCTCGTCGAGCAGGCCGGCGGCACCTTGACGATTCGAACGCGCCCCGCTGGTGGCAGCAGCTTTCGCATCCGAGTCCCCTTGCGCGACGGCGAACCGGAGGACGCGGGAGCGTCCTAGACGCCAAGCCAGCGGGCGGTGTGCTTGCCGAGCTCCGAGAGACCCGCACCGAAAAAGTGATCGGCTTGGTCGATCACCACGCAACGCGCGGCGGGGAGCGACTCGGCCAGCTGGGTCAGCCCGTCCGGGTCGGCGATCGAGTCGCGTTCACCCACCAAAAAGAGCACCCGCTGGTCTTCGCGAAACGCCTCCCGGTCGACCATCGAAGGGGGCGGCGCCACGAGCACCAGGTCGCGGACGCGATCGCACTCCCGCGCCGCCGACACGGCACTGACCGCCCCGAACGAGTAACCCGCCGCGGTGACCGGGCCGGTGACTGTTTCGAGGAGCTGCTCCAGAGCGGCGGCGTAGTCGGCGACCGCGTCCTCGATCTCGCCACTGGGAGCGCCGCCGCTCGCGCCGACGCCGCGCCAGTTGAAGCGCAGCGACGCGCGCCCCGCAGCGGCGAACGCGAAGGCGATCTCGGTCACCACCGGCGACTCCATCGAGCCGCCGTACAGGGGATGGGGCGGGGCAATCACCGCTCCCGATTCGCCGTCCAAAGACCCCCGCTCTCCTGCGACAAAGAGGGCGTCGAGCACGATGTCGCTTGACGGGACCGAGACCGGGACCGCGCGTTCTTCGCGTTGTGCCATGAGAAGCCTCCACGAACGGACTGCTACGCTGCGGCGCGATGGTGCCGAGAAACGACGCCGGGAGCCAACCGCCCCGTGACCGCGTGCCCAGGTATCGTGGCCGCAGCATTGATGTCTACCGCGATGCCGTGGCGCTGCCCAATGGGCGTGAGGTCGAGCTCGACTTGGTCGAGCACCCGGGCGCTGCCGCGATCGTCCCCTTCGAGACAGCGGACACCGTGCTGTTGATCCGCCAGTACCGCTACGCCGCTGGCGGGACCATCTGGGAGGTGCCGGCCGGAAAACTCGACGGCGAAGACCCGACGGTCTGTGCCGCGCGCGAGCTTGAAGAGGAAGTGGGACGCCGCGCCGGGCGCCTCGAAGCACTCGCGTCGATCTGGACCTCTCCGGGCTTTTGCGATGAGCGTATCCATCTCTTCGCCGCCTACGACCTCGAAGAGGTTCCGCCGCGGCGCGAGGAGGACGAGATTATTGAGGTCGTCCCCACCCCTCTGGACGAAGCGGTGGCGCGGGTGTTCCGGGGCGAAATCGATGACGCCAAAAGCGCCCTGGCGCTGCTCCACGCCGCCCGCCGCGTCGGAGTGCTAGCGGCTGGGGCGCCGGAACGTCGGTGAACCGGGCGCCGCTCACCGGCACCGGGGTCGTCTTCGGCGGCCACCTCCACGAATGGCCGGTTCTCCTGGAATTGACGCGAGCCGCCGAGGCGCTCGGCGCAGAAGTCGTCGTGATCGACGGCGATACCTCTTTTCGGCCCTCGCGACCGGATGCGCCGGCGTTCCACTCGTGGACCGCGACGGTCGCGCTCCTCGCTCACACACAGCGCGTCTCGATCGGCTCGATGCGCATCGTCTCCCATTGGAACGCGGTGCAGCTCGCAACCGCGGTGTACACCGTGGTATCGGTCGCTCCGGGTCGGCTTCGCTTCTTTGTTTCAATCGGCGGTCAAATTGCGGACCGGCGCGCCGGCTTGCTTCCCGCAATCGACGCCCGCGGCCGCATCGCTTGGTTGGATGAAATGCTCGACGCGCTTCCCGCGCTTTGGGCAGGCGAGTCGGTCGAGCGACGCGGGCGCTTTGTCGAACTCGACCAGGTCCGTCTCGCACCGCTTCGCGAACCGCCCCGCCTTGAAGTCGGGGGGCGTGGAGCGGCACTGCTCGACCTGGTCGCACGCCGGGCCGATCGCTGGGATATCAACCTGCCGCCGGTGGCGCGACTGGTCGAGCGCGCGGATCGCGAGCTCAGCTGCGCCTGTGAGAGAGTCGGACGCGACCCGAGTGAAATCGGCCGGTCGATGTGGATTGCGACGCGGGTCGGCGCTCGGATGGACGACGCGTTGCGCCGGGAATACCGCGCGATCAACCCGTGGTTCCCGACGCTGCGCGACGACGAAATCGACGACGCAGTCGTGACCGGCCCCCCCGAGCGTTGTCGCGAGCGCATCGCCGAGATCCGTGAAACGCTGCGTGTCGATCTACCGCTCCTCGATTTCAGCGGCCTCTCGCGCCAGGCGGTGCTCCGCAACCTGGAGCTCCTCGCCTGAGGGCTGGCCCGGGCGTCGTTGACGCGTTCCAGGGCACTCCGTAGGCTCTTCCGAGTCCAGCGGACGAGAGGAGCCTCGGTGCAGCGCGGCTACGGCGGAGGAGGGATGGGCTTCGGCCCCCCGGTCACTCCCCAAGTGATCAAGACTTTGATGATCGCAACTGCCGCGGTGTTCGTGGTGCAGGAGCTGCAGCTCCTGAGCCCCCTGCTCGAGGCGCGTTTTGCGGCCGTTCCGATGCTCTTTTGGTACGAGCTCAACCTCTGGCAGCCACTCACCTACATGTTCTTGCACGGGGGTCTCTTCCACATCGCGATGAACATGTTCATGTTGTGGATGTTCGGCTCGCAGCTAGCGATGGTCTGGGGGGAAGATCGCTTCCTTCGCTACTACCTTTTCTGCGGCGTCGGCGCGGGCTTCATCATTGTCACGGTGCCGATGGTGCTCAACCTGTTCGGATTTGAGAGCAACCTCGCCATTCCGACGATCGGGGCCTCTGGCGCCATCTACGGCGTCATCCTGGCGTTTTCGCTCACCTGGCCCGACCGCACCATCGTGCTGCTGTTCCCACCTATCCCGTTTAAGGCGATCTGGCTGATCCCGATCCTGTTTCTGATGAATCTCTACTTCGACCGCGGCAACACCAGCCATGTCGGCCACCTGGGCGGCGTCGTGATCGGGTACCTACTGATTCAGGGAAGCGGCGACGGCGGCGGATTCAATATCGATCAGCTCAAGCACAAGTGGCGTCGCTTTCGAATGCGGCGACGGTTGCGAGCGGTGCAGATGGAAGAGCGCCGCGACCGCGACCGTTTCCGAAACCTGCACTAGCTCAGGGCCCGTCCGCGCCGAGTTTGTGGCGGAGCTCGATGTTCCCGGAGCGGAACAGCACCGAGCCGGCATCGATGCGCGTGACCGCGTAGCGTCCGACGCGCTCGCCCTCGCGAACCTCGCGCGCCGTCTCCTCGCCGTCGACTCGCAGCCACGCCCGGCGTTTCTCCGCGGTCGGATGCCAGAGAATCCGATCCACCCCGACGGGCGCCCCCTTGCGGCTGCCCGACGTGCCCCGCGCCTCGATCTGCAGCTTCGGACGATCGCCGGCGGAAGGGACAGGAGCGGCCGCTGCACGGGGGAGCTTCGCCGGCGGCGGATCCTGGACCTCCGCAACGGGGACGCGGCCTGTCGACGCGCCGGGCGCGAACGGGGCGATCTCCCGGGGCGGCCGCGCGGGGGCCACGAGGCGCGAGGGGGGAAGCGCCAGACGCGCCGCCACGGATGGAGCGGGCGATGCTTCCCCCCTGGGACGCAGCCAGCTTGCGGCGGCGAGCAGGAGGCCCCCAACGCAGACGGCCGCGACGACCAGGGCAGCCAGTGCCATCCCAGTCCGCGCCGGGCTGCGGCGCCTGGTTCCCGGAAGCACGACGTGTTCGTGCAGGGTTGCGCCGTCGTCTTCGCGCGGGCGGGCGTCGGCCTCGAGGCGCCGCAGGGCGCGCAGAATGCTGCTCATTCGATCACCCCGTCGCTCAGCCGGGGGATTGGGTAGCGCGGCAAAGACCGGTACAGCGCCATCTTGGTCAACGGACCCACCTGCCCATCCGATTCGAGGGTGAACTCGGCTTGAAACGCACGAAGCGCCTTGGCGGTACCGGGGTCGAAATAGCCCGACGGCTCTCCGCTGAGGTACCCGAGCTCGACGAGCACACTCTGCAGCCAGCGGACGCCCGCGCCGCGCTGGGTCGGCGTCAGGATTGCGGGGAGGCCCTCGAGGTCACGCCAGAAAATGTGGGCCTCACCGGTCCAGTGGGGGGCGAGCTCCTCGGGCGTTACGCGCAGCGGGGCAGCCCCGATCCCGAGGATTTCGAGGCCGCTGCCGTCGAGCGCGCGCAGTCCGACCACGTGGCCGGTATCGAGACGGAGCAGGGCAGGGTGACCGAGGTAACGAAGCTGCGCGAGCTCCATGCCCGTCCCCGAGTGTACGCGCAAACCGAGTGCGCGCGCCTCCCCAAACACGGCGCCCAGGTCGGGGCCAAGCGCTTCCGGGCTCGGTTGGAGGTCCCAGGCTCGCAGCAACGCGCCGGCCGAGGCGCGCAGAGTTTCGCTCGCCGAGCGCGACGTCAGCGCGTCCCCGAGCGGATCCAGACGCGAGGGCGGATCGGGCGGAATGAGCAAATGGGGCGCGATCACCGGTGGTGCCGCGGCGGCGGAAACCGAGGGCGGTCTGGCGTCGTCCGATGCGAGCCACGCCTCGAGACGCGACTGCGTCCAATTGAACGCCCCCGACAGAATGAACCCGGCCGCGAGGACCACCGCGCAACCCGTAACGACCGCGGCGCGGAGCCAACCGGAACGCAGCGCTCCGCCCTCGATCTCGACTGCGGCGCGCTGCACCATGCGCCGTGTGACCCGGGGAGATCCGGACGCGTACGCCGCCAGCAGCGCACGGTCGCAGAGCAGGTTGATGCGGCGCGGAACGCCGGCGCTGTGACGGTGGATCGCGCGCACCGCGGCGGGGCTGAACAAGTTGCGATCGCTTCCGGCCGCGATCCGCAGCCGGTGCGCGATGTAATCTTCCGTCTCCTCGCGCGCCAACGGCGCGAGACGCCAGCGCACCCCGATACGCTCCTTGAGCTGACGCAGCGCCGGTGTCTCCAGCATCGCGTCGAGCTCGGGCTGACCCAGCATGAGGATCTGAAGAAGCTTGGCCCGCTCGGTCTCGAGGTTCGACAGCAGGCGGACTTGCTCGAGCGTGGCGGCCTCGAGCCCCTGCGCCTCATCGAGAATCAGCAACACCCGCCGCCCTTCGCGCCGTTTCTCCAGCAAGAACTCGTTGAGGGCAGCGGTCAACGCCCGCGGCGTGGGGTTCTCGCACTTGATCTCGAACTCTTGGAGCAGCGCCTCGAGCAGCTCACGGGCGCCGAGGTTGGGATTGAAGAGGAAGGCGGTATCGACGTCGTTGGGCAGCCGCCGCAGGAGCGTCCGGCACAGGGTCGTTTTCCCGGTGCCCACTTCACCCGTGACGGCGATGAATCCCTCGCCTTGTTCGATTCCGTAGAGGAGGTGTGCCAGCGCCTCGCGGTGCGCCCCGGAAAGGAACAGGAAACGGGGGTCCGGGCTGAGCGAGAACGGCTTCTCGCGGAGGCCAAAGAAAGCGGTGTACATCCGCGTGCGAGCCTATCATCGTCCATGCCCCAGGCAACAGATCGCCCGGGGGGAAGAGCTCGATGACGCAGCGACCGTTCCCTCTCCACAGCGCCGTGGCGGCCGGTTTCGACCTCGGCGCGAGCCTCCTCAAAATGGCCGTGCGCGATGCCGACCGCGCCGTTCACTACGCGAGCTTTCCGATCGAGGAGGAGCCGGCCGTGTTCGAGCAACTCGCCCAGGCGACATCGTTGCGGAGCGCGGGGCTCACCGGCGCAGGTGCCGGACGGGCGGCAAAGCGACTGGGGAATGCGAGCGCGGTGCAAGTCGCCGAGTTCGATGCGTGGGGCCGGGGAGCACGGACGCTGTTGCGCCACCACGGGCGGCCCGTCGAGGCTCCCTTCCTGCTCGTTTCGGTCGGAACGGGAACACCGATCCTGCGGGTCGAGGCGGACCGGGTGCGCCACGTAGGCGGGTCGCCCCTGGGTGGGGGCTGCGCCCTTGTGCTCGGGGCGAGCCTGGCGGGAACCTCTTCGTTTCGCGAGCTCGCGAGCCTTGCAGCGACCGGGGATCGCCGGAACGTCGACCTGCTGCTGGGAGATCTCTATACGGCCGGGGACACGCCGCTCCCCCTCGAGGCGACGGCGGCGCACCTGGGCAAGCTACCCCGACGCGCCCGTCTCGAGGATGCGCGGCGCGCCGACCTCTGCGATGCGATTTGGGGCCTCATCGGCGACAACATCGCGCTGTTGTGCGGAGCCGTCGCGGGGCGTGAACGCCTTCGCTCCATCGTGGTGGGTGGCTCGACCGTCCAGAACAACCCCGCACTGCGCCGGGCCTTGGGCGGCATGTTGTGGGCCCATGGGCTCGACGTCCATTTTCTCGAGGACGGCGCCCACACCGGAGCGCGAGGCGCCCTCGAGTCGCTAGGGCGCGACCAGGCCTGAGCGGATCGCGAAGCGCACCAGGCTCGACACCTTGTGGATGTTGAGCTTCTCCATGAGGTTGGCCCGGTGCGATTCGATGGTCTTGAGCGAGACGCCGAGCAAGCCAGCGATCTCCTTGCTCGAATGCCCTTCCGCGATCAGCTGCAGCACCTCGCGTTCCCGGCCGGTGAGTACCGCCGCGGCCGACGTGCTGGTGTCGCCGGGTCGCGTGATGGCCTCGACCACCTGCTGCGCCACCGCTGGAGACAGATAGGAGCGCCCGGCGCGCACCGCTGCGATCGCCTCAAAGAGATCCTCGGTTGCGGAGCTCTTGACCACGTAGCCGCTCGCCCCGGCGCGTAGCGCCTCCTCGACGTAGGTCCGGCTGTCGTGCATCGACAGCGCGATGCTACGCGTCGCGCGGGTCTTTGAGATCCGGCGGATCGCGTCGATTCCGGAAAGACGCGGCATCCAGATATCCATGATCGCGATGTCCGGCTGCAGCGTCTCAGCGATTTGCACGGCTTCTTCGCCGTCGTCCGCCTCCGCGACGACCTCGAAGGCGTCGTTGGCGTTGAGCAGTTGCCGCAAGCCTTCTCGTACGATTCGATGGTCGTCCGCCAAGAGAATGGTGGTGGTCATGATCCCTGCTCCCCTCCCCGAGGTCCTGGGTTCGAGTGACGTTGTAATCAGGTCATCGGTCCAGCCACCGTCTCAGCAGATCCGTAACACCCTGCAATTTATGATGAATTTCTACCGAACCGGAATCCGTGGAAACCCGGTTTCGAGTCCGTTGAAACTGGACATCGAAATCAGTTCAAATACCTAGAAGAGGTGATTTCCCCAGACCGAGAGTCGCGCTGCGGTCGCGGCGCGGTGCGGAGGACGCAAACTGTCGCTGCCGAGCGACTCGGCGCAAAAATGCGCGCCTCACCGCGCGGACGGGGTTTGAACCTAGGGCGCGACGAGCCCCTCTCGAATCGCGAAGCGCACGAGCCCGGACACCTTGTGGATTCCGAGCTTCTCCATCAGGTTGGCGCGATGCGCTTCGACGGTCTTAAGGGACACGCCAAGGAGCTTGGCGATCTCTTTGCTCGAGAGACCTTCGGCGATGTTTTGCAGCACCTCGCGCTCGCGGTCCGTCAGCATCTCGGCCGGCTCGTCGCCTGAGGTAGGCTTCGACAGTGCGTCGAGCACTTGCTGCGTGATCGAGGGCGAGAGGTAGCACTGACCTTCGCGAACGGCGCGAATGGCGGCGACCACCTCGTTCGCACCGAGGTCCTTGAGCAGATATCCCGAGGCCCCGGCCCGCAGCACCTGCTCGACGTAGGTTCGGGCTTTGTGCATCGAGAGGATCAGGACCTTGGTCGCGACGCCGCTTTTTTTGATGCGCCGCGTGGCGTCGACGCCAGAGAGACGCGGCATCCAGATGTCCATCAAGATGACGTCTGGACGCAGTTTCTCGCAGAGCTCCGCGGCCGCATAGCCATCGGCGGCCTCTCCGAGCACCTCGAAATCGTCCTGGGTCTCGAGTAGCTGGCGCAGACCCTGCCGCACGATCTGGTGATCGTCCGCGAGAACGATAGTCGTCTTCATGCCGGTGCCTCTCCGCCCCACCCGCGAACCTGGCACGGATCGCAATGCGGGGTTTGACGGAGGGTATGCCTTTGCCTGCCGCTCGCGACTGGTAAATCCACGGATTCGACCCGGGAAAAGACCTAGCCCAAAGCCAAAGGCCGAAGGCGTGGACGGATGCCCCTCATTCCCCTGGGCGGATTTTGCTAGCTGGCGGGAACCCTCGGGACCGGCTCGGTGGCACCACTCGAGTCCTCGTCGGCGTCGCCAAAGGAGCGCACGACGCGCTGGGTGCGCGCGATCGCGGCGCGTTGGACGCGCAGCTCCTCGGTCTGCGCCGCCAACTGGCGCTCCATGGCCTCGCGTGACTGCGCGAGCTGCTGCAGGGTCGCCTCGAGCTGCGCAACGCGGCTCTCGAGGTTCCCACTCGACACCGCTGCGGGCGGCGGGGGCGGGGGCGGCGCCGAGGCTGTAGATCGGGCGGTCGGGACGGGCTCGGTCGCCTCCGCTTCCGGGCCGCCAAAGAGGTCGTCGCCGTCGTTTCCGAGATGGTGTGCGGACATCACAGGCGAGAGCGCGTCGTCGCCTCCGCGTCCGCGGCGGATCACAAAGAAGACCAGCAGCGCCGCGACGACGCCCACCCCGGCCAGCACCAGTTTATTGATGCCGCCGACGAAGCCCTGGAGCTTGGCAACGAGGCCACCTCCCGATTCACCCGCAACCGTTGCGTCGGGTTGTCCCGAGGCGGCGCGCCGTTGCGAGGGCAGGGGCGGAACCTGGAGCTTCTCGCCCCGCGCTGAAGCGGCGGGCCTCGGTACAGGGGAACCGGGGATCGCGAGCGCGTTTGGACGGCCGGTCGCAGCACCGTCGAGTGCGAGCGGCTGGCCGGGAACGACGCCGGCGTCCGGGGTCTGCACCCCCGCTACGGGCGCGGGAACCGGCGGCGACACGACTTCGCGCCGGGTCGGTGCCGGCTCGCTCGGCTCGCCGCTTTGGGCGGGTGCGGCCACCGAAGTGCCGGGCTTTTCATTCGTCTTGGCGATGACCGCGATCGGTTTCCGCGGGCGAGGCGGCAGTCCCGCCGCAGTTTGCGTGGCGGGTTGCGCCGGAGTCGCTGGAGCGACGGCGGGCTTCGGCGGGGCGGGCCGTTCCGCCAGCTTTGGGGCGGGGCGCGACGCGGGGGCGGCCTTGGGCTTCACGGCGGATTTTGCCGCGGCCGCAGTAGCGGGCGTCGTTTTGGCCGCCGCGGGCTTCGCCACGCGGGCCGCGCTGGCGGCCGGGTCTCGGAGGTCGAACACCAGGCGAGGCGGCGAGAGCAAGATCATTTCGTTGATCTGCACCTCC
>CAJIBI010000092.1_pt1 | contig 13915 bp, 9 predicted proteins | sample 9199321 | NCBI WGS metagenome assembly CAJIBI01 (sample SAMEA7708294, study PRJEB35096) | sediment metagenome | biome: marine neritic benthic zone biome [ENVO:01000025]; feature: sediment [ENVO:00002007]; material: shallow marine sediment [ENVO:03000034] sea grass bed [ENVO_01000059] ... | reverse complement strand
GGTGAGCTTCACCCTTCCCCGCGGCGGGGGGGCGCTAGAAGCGGTGCCCGGGTTCATGATCCCGGTGCGCGCGGTGCTCCCCGAAGCGGATGACGGATGTTCGGTCTTTGTCTTCGATGAGGGAAGCTCGACCGTCGCGAAGCGCCCCGTTACAACGGGAGGGGTGGGCGACAACACCGTCGCGATCCTCGACGGGCTTGAGGAGGGCGACATCATCGCCACCGCTGGCGTTTCCTTTCTCCGCGACGGTCAGGAAGTGACGCTGCTGGACCGCCACCTGGTGCGAAACGCGCCATGAACCTCACCGGCTTTGCCCTGCGCAACCAGCCGCTCGTGCTGACCGTGGTCGGCGCCATCGTCCTCTTCGCCTTCTCGGTTCTCGACAACTTTCCCAGCCAGGAAGACCCCCCGATCACGGTACGGGAAGCGGTGGTGATGACGTTTATGCCCGGGATGGAGGCCGACGATGTCGAGCTTCTCGTCACGCGGCCGATCGAGCAGGCGCTCGCCCGCATTCCCGAGCGCGACTACATCTACTCGTGGTCGCGAACCGGCGTGTCGGACGTCCGCATTGTGGTCCACGATCGCTTTGAGCAAGACGACCTGGACATCATCTGGCAGGACGTGCGCAACGAAATCATCGACGCGGCGCCGGGTCTCCCCGACGGTGTGCTCGGCCCCTTTGTGAACGACGACTTCGGCGACGTGACGGTCGTGAGTGCCGCCCTGACCGGCGAGGGTTTCTCGTTGGCCCAGCTGCACGCCGTCGCAAAACGGGTCCAGGATCAGCTCTACATCGTCCCCGGCGTCAAGCGCGCGACCCTCTACGGCGTCCAGGACGAGACCATCTGGCTCGAATTCTCGACCGCTCGGCTGGCCCAGCTGGGCTTTTCGGTCTCGAACATCTACCAGACCCTGGTTGCCGAGAACGTGGTCCTGCCGGGCGGCACGATCGACACCGGGCAGCGCGAGATCGTCGTCACGCCGCGGGGTGATTTCCGAAGCGTCGAGGACATCGAGAACGTCCCGATCGAGGTGCCGGGCACCGAGGACGTCGTGTATGTGCGCGACCTGGCGTCGGTGCGGCGCGGGTACGTCGATCCCCCGAAGGCACCCTTCTATTTCAACGGTGAGCAGGCCGTGTTGATCGGCGTCAGCATGGCCGAGGGCGAAAACGTCCTCGACGTCGGCCCGCGCGTCGCCGAGCGCTTGACGGCCATCGAGAAGGTGCTCCCGCTCGGCTTCGAGCTTCAGATCGGGAACTATCAGCCGACCCACGTCGAGCGCGCCGTGGCCGCGGTCCGCAGCAATCTCTTTCAGACCATCGCCATCGTGCTGGTGGTGATCGTGGCGTTTCTGGGGGTCCGCACCGGGCTGATCGTGGGCCTCCATGTTCCGATGACGATGATCGTGACGCTCGCGATCATGTTCTATCTCGGGATCGCGATGCATCGCATCTCGCTGGCGACGCTGATCATCTCGCTGGGGCTCCTTGTCGACAACGGCATCGTCGTGGCCGAAGAGATCGGCAAGCGTCTCTTTCAGGGCGAGAGCCGCACCGATGCGGCGACCAACACCGGGCGCGGCCTTGCAAAGCCGCTCTTGATTTCCTCTATCACCACGGTGTTGATGTTCATGCCCCTGGCGCTGGCCCCCACCGCCTCGGGGGAATATCTGCGCTCGATGTCCCAGGTCATCTTGATTTCGCTGACGGTGTCCTGGGTGCTCGCGATGACCGTGACGCCGATCTTGTGCGCCCGTTTCCTGAAGGCCCCCGAGGTCACCGAGGAGGAGATCCGCGCCCAATACGAGCGCCCCCTGTACCTGCGCTATCGGGGGATACTCGAGGCGCTGCTCGGCCAGCGTGCGCTCTTTCTGGCATCGATGGTGGGTGTGCTGGCCCTTGGCTTTTGGCTCTTTTCGAAGGTCCCGCAGCAATTCATGCCGCAGTCGGATCGCCCCCAGATCCTGGTCGACGTCAAGCTCCCCAACGGTTACGGCATCCGCGAAAGCGACCGCCGCATCCGCGAGTTCGCGGCGTGGCTCGCCGATGAGGCCGAGAACCCGGAGGTGTTGCAAACGCTCACCTATGTCGGCAGTGGCGGGGTGCGTTTCTTTGTGACGATCGCCCCCGAGCCGGCCGCCTCAAACATGGGCTTCATTCTGGTGACGGTGGGCTCGCTGCCCGAGGTGGAGCCCGTGTTGCAGCGTCTTCGTGCCCACGCGCGCACCCGCTACCCCGCTGTGGACATCAAGGCGAAACGCATGTTCCTGGGGAACACGGAAACCGGTTTGGTGGAGGCGCGTATTTCGACGCTCGGCCTCCCTGGCCAGCGCGAGCGGCTGTTCGAGGCGAGCCAGCGGGTTGTCGCGGCCTTTGGGGACCTGCCCCACACGGTCAATGTCTACAACGACTGGGAGAACCGCGTCATCAACGCCATCGTCACGGTGGACCCCGCCCGGGCGCGGCGCGCCGGGGTGAGCAACCGGGATATCGCGAGCTCGCTCGAATCCGTGCTCGCCGGGGGTACCCCGACCGTCCTCCGCGAAGGGGACGAAGAGATCCCCATCACCGCGCGAGCGATCGCCGTGGAGCGCCTGTCCACCGAACGCCTCTTCACCGCAAATGTCTTCTCGTCGGGCACCGGCGCCGTCGTACCGCTGATTCAGATCGCGACACTTAGCCCCGACAATGTCTTTGGCATCATCAAGCGGCGCGACCACGCGCCCACCATCACGGTACAAGCCGTCAGCATGACGAAAACGGCCGTGGAGCTCGAGGCCGAGGTGGCCGCCGAGATCGACGCGATCGTGGCTTCGCTTGGGCGCGGCTTTTGGTGGGAGTGGGGCGGCGAAACCGAGTCGTCAAACGACGCCCAGGCGGCGCTGTTCAGCTTTGTGCCGCTGGCGCTACTGGGCGTGATGATCTGCCTGGTCGGGCAGTTCAATTCGATTCGCAAGCCGATTGTTATCGTGCTCACGGTGCCGCTCGCCTTTACCGGGGTCGCGATCGGTCTGCTGGTCGCAAACGGGCTCAATAGCTTTATGGCGCTGCTCGGCATCCTGAGTCTGGTGGGCATCGTGGTGAACAACGCCATCGTGATGATCGAACAGATCGACGTCGAGGCGGCCGGCGGGCTCGAGCCCTACGAGGCGATTGTGACCGCGTGCCTGGCGCGGATGCGCCCCATCCTGATGACCGCGCTCACCACCATTTTGGGCATGATGCCCATCATCATTTCGCGGGACCCGCTCTTCTACGACCTCGCCGTTACGATCGCGTTCGGGCTGGCCTTTGCGACGGTCTTGACGTTGGGGCTGGCGCCGGTGCTCTACGCGGCGATCTTGCGCGTCCCCTCGCCGCCCCGGGTCTGACGGTCGAGAAGCGCCACGTCGCGCCGGGCGCCGGGTCGGCCAACGGCTTCGAGCCCTCTACACTGCGGGCCATGAGGAAAGCGAAGTGAGCGAGGCCACCGCGGGCCTGAAGGATGACCAGCTGGCCGCGCTGTTGGAGACGAGCCCCAACCCGATTCTCCGGGTGGACGGCGATCGACGCGTGCTCTTTGCGAACCGGGCGGCGCACCGCTATGGGCTCCTCGGGCCCGAAGACGGCGCGCTTTGCGCTGAGCTCGCCCACGCGCTGAAGGCACTCCCGGTGGGCGGCGCGGAGACCCGCTTCGATCTCGAGTTGGCTGCGGCCGGGTTGGCGTTCTCGGTGGTGGCCACAGGGTCCGCGCTGGACCTCTTTGGCACCGACCTCGGGGCGCAGCGAGGCGACACGCAGCGCTTCGAAGAGCAGGCCCGCATCTTTGCCGGCGTCTTGCGCAACGCGGGCCTGGGCATCGCCGCGTTTGACGCGGACGCCCGTCTGCTGGCGTGGAACGAGCAGTACCAAAAGGTCCTGCGGCTTCCCGACGAGCTCTTGGTGGCCGGCGGCGGGTTGGCAGAGATCGCAATGTTTATCGCCAAACGCGGCGACTACGGCTCGGGCGACCCCGAGACCCTGGTCCGCGAGCGCGTCGAGGTGCTGACCTCGGGCCAGACGGTCGAGAGCGAGCTCCGGGTCGAGGGCGGGCAGACCTATGACGTCATCGCGCGCCCCAGCGACAACGGCGGGTTTGTCGTCACCTACTCGGACATCACCGAGCGCAAACGGGAGCTCAGCCAGCTCGAGCATCAGCAAAAGCTGATCATGGAGATGTCCACGCCCGTCACGCAGGTGTGGCAGGGCATCCTGCTGCTTCCGGTGGTGGGTCTGGTCGATTCCAAACGCGCCAACGACATCATGAACGCCGCCCTCACCGAGATCTCGGAGACGCGCGCTCAGATCTTTGTGCTCGACATCAGCGGCGTCGCGGTGGTGGACACGACGGTCGCGAACTACCTGGTCAAGGTGGCGAAGGCGACCGCGCTGATGGGGTGCGAGTGCGTCATCTCCGGTGTGTCGGCGGCGGTGGCCCAAACAATCGTGGAGCTTGGAATCGAGGTCTCGAGCAAGACGACCGCAAGCCTGGAAGAGGCTCTGCGCCACGGCTTTCAGCGTCTTGGCGTCGACCCCAAAGCGGCCAGCGCTCTCAGAACCCGCTAGCCGGGGTCGCGGCGGGTCTCAGTCGCCGGCCTTCTCGGGGAGGTTCCCGCGCCACCAGCTTTCCGCGCGTCCCGGTGTCCAGGGCTCGGCCAGCGGAACCTCGCCGAGGCGCTGCCACAGCTCGGCCGCCGAGCCGGGCCGGTCCGCGGGCTGCTTGGCCAGGCACGCCATGACCACGTCCTCGAGCGCCTGCGGGATGGCGGCGTCACTCAAGAGCGAGAGCGGCCGGGGCTCGGCCGTGGCGTGGGCGACGCACATCGCGGTGGGGCTGTCAGCCTTGAAGACCGGCTGGGCGGCGAGCATCCAGTAGGCCACGCAGCCCAGCGAATACAGGTCGGCGCGCCCGTCGACGTCGCGTTCGCCCAGCACCAGCTCGGGGGACATGAAGGCGGGGGAGCCCACCACCTCGGTGCCGGTCAGGTTCACGTCGTCGGGGTTGGCTTCCGCCTTGACCACTCCGAAGTCCAGGATCTTGAGGACGTCAAACTCCGGCCCGAGGATGCTCGCGAAGAGGTTCGCGGGCTTGATGTCGCGGTGCACGAGCCCGGCGCTGTGCGCTTCACCGAGGGAGCGGCATGCCTGGCGCAGCAGGTGGACCGCTCGTTCCACGGGAAGCGGCCCGAACTGCTTCACAAGCGAATCTACATCGAGCCCGCGCAACAGCTCCATCACGTAGTAGATCTCGCCGCCGTCGCTCACGCCGTAGTCGTAGAGCTGCACCGTGTTCGGCGACCGCAGCGACGCGGTGGCGTGCGCCTCGCGCTCAAAACGCTTGAGGGCGGTGTCTCGCTGGCCGAGATCTTGCGTGTGCTTGGAGGCGATCAGCTTGACCGCGGCCGGGCGCCGCAACAGCTCGTGCTGGCCGCGCCACACCTCGCCCATCCCGCCGGCGCCCAGGCGCTCGATCAACTGATAGCTGCCGACCCGGCCGCCGCCCGCGAGGAGCGCCTCGTCGACCTCGAGCTCGCGGCCTTCCGCTGCGATCAGCGCGCACTCCAGCACGCTTTGGAGCTCCTGGACGTCGCCGGGCCAGCTGTGTTTGAGGAGGCGTTTGAGGCTCGCCTTGGAGACGCGCTCCACGGTTTTGCCCAGCCGCGATGCCAGGCGCTGCAGGAAGTGCTCGACGAGGGCCGGTAGATCGTCGGGGCGCTCGGCGAGCGGGGGGAGGGAAATCGCGTGGGCGGCGAGCCGCTCGTGGAGCGCGGGGTCGAAGGCCCCGGCTTGGCTGAGCTCACCGAGATCGTGACCGGTATACGCGACCAGGCGCACGGCGTATCCCGCACCGCTCCGGGACGCGTCCTCGAGCCGGCTGAGGAGGGCTTTCTGGGTCGCGGCGGGCAGGGCATCGATGCGGTCGAGAAAGAGCGTGCCGCCCTCGGCCAAATCCCATTTTCCGGGCTTGCGGTCGCTTCCGAGCTTCAGCAGCGAGCCGCGGGCCCCAAAGAGGGTGTCTTTTGCGTCTCCGCCGAGCGCCATGCAATGCAGGGTGATGAAGGCGCGGTGGCCGCGACCCGAGGCGTCGTGCACGGCGTGGGCCACGGCCTCGCGCCCCGCGCCCGCTGGGCCGGACAGCAACACGGGTCGGTCGTCGGCACCGCTTGCCTGCACCCGGGCGCGCAACGAGCGCACGGCCGCGCTCTCGCCGAGCAGGGGGCCCTCCACGCGGACACCGGCGTCGTGCACCAGCTCTTGCGAGACGCGTAGCTGCCGTTCGAGCTCGCGGTTGCGCGCCTGAAGATCGGTCTGGAGCCGCTGGATGGTGAGGTGGGTCTCGACACGGGCGACGATCTCCGATGCCTCGTAGGGCTTCGCGACGTAGTCGACGGCGCCGAGGTCGAACCCCTTGACCTTGTCCGATGCTTCATCGAGGGCGGAGCAAAAGATGATCGCGGCGTCCGCGGTCTCGGGTTGTGCCTTCAGCCGCCGGCAGGTTTCGTAGCCGTCGATTCCCGGCATCATGATGTCGAGCAGGATGAGCGCGGGCCGTGCCTTCGCCGCGATTTCGAGGGCGCTTTCCCCGTCCTTGGCGGCCAGGAGTTTGTAGCCCCTGCCGTTCAGGGTCTTGAAGAGCACCTGCAGGTTGGTCGGGGTGTCGTCGACCAACAGCACCACCGGTGCCTGCTCTTCCGACGCCGCCGCTCTCTCCGCCCCGTCTGCGTCTGCCATCCGTGGTTCCGCTCTCCCGCTCGCTATCCGGCTGCCGCTTCCAAATCCGCCACGAGCCTCTCGATCGCTTCGAGCTCGAAATCGCGCGCCATACGGTCGAGCTCGGCGCCGACCGAGGCCTCCGGCCCCCCGGCGCTCTCGAGCTCGGCCGCGATCTCCGCCAGCGTGCCGACGTCGCCAATCGCCGCGGCTTCCCGGATCCGCGCGATCACTCCGGGAGCGATCGCCGCGGCCGGGCCGTGCCCGCCGATCGCTGCCGCGGGCGGGGCGGGCTCCGGTTCCGGTGCGGTAAATGCAAATTCGGTGTCGAGGAGTCGCTCGAGGCAACGGAACAGATCGCCCGCACGAACGGGCTTTCGCACAAAGCTGTCAAAGCCAGCAGCTTTGATCTCGTCCTCGCGCTCGGCGAGCACATCCGCCGAGACCGCGACGAGATGCATGGTCGCGGTCTCGGGCCGGGCGCGAAGCGTGCGGGCTGCCTCGATGCCACCCATCCGGGGCATCCGGATGTCGAGCAGCGCAAGCGGAGGGCGGTGCGCCTCGATCTGCTCGAGGGCCTCCACTCCGTCACGTGCCTCGAGGGCGCGGAAACCCACTTGCGCGAGCATGCGCACCAGGATGTCGCGATTGACCTCGTTGTCGTCGGCGACGAGGACCGCCACGTCTTCGCCCGGTGCGAGCTGGAGATTCCACACGCCGGAGAGAGACGTCTCCTCGTCCTCGGCCGTCTCGCCGAGCGACGCCTCGACGAGCGGGAGCTCTGCGGTGAAGCGGGTCCCGCTCCCCTTGGTGCTGCGCACGTCGATGCGTCCGCCCAGGGCCTCGACGATGCGCTGGCTGATGGCGAGCCCAAGCCCGGTTCCGCCGCTGCGATGGCCACCCTCCGCCTGTTTAAAGGGGTCGAAGACCTGGGCCAACTCCTCCGGCGTCATGCCGATCCCGGTGTCTTCCACTTCGAAGCACAACGACCCCTCGCGGACGCTCGCGCGCAGGGTCACTCCGCCGGCCTCGGTGAACTTGACGGCGTTTCCGAGCAGGTTGAGGAGCACCTGCTTGAGCTTTGTTTCGTCGGTCTCGATGCCGCGCGGCATCGCCTCGTCGACGTCGAGCTCAAAAGCGAGGCCCGCGGCGTCGGCCCGGGGACGGACGATGTCAAACACGCTGCGAAGCAGCTTTTCGAGGTGGCAGGGCGCGCGCCGGAGCTCGAGCCGCCCGGCCTCGATCTTGGACAGATCCAGCACGTCGTTGATCAGGGTGAGCAGGTGGCGCCCGCAGTTTTCGATGGCGTTCAGGCTGTCGCGTTGCTCGCGGGAGAGGCCGGCGTCTTGCTGGAGGAGCTGGGTGTAGCCGAGTACGCCGTTGAGCGGCGTCCGCAGCTCGTGGCTCATGCTCGAGAGAAACTGGCTCTTGGCGCGGTTGGCCTCCTCGGCGAGGTTCTGCGCCTCCCGCAGCTCGCTGGTGCGGGCCTCGACGAGCTCCTCGAGCTGATTGCGGTGGCGCTCGAGCTCGGCGTTTTGTCCCTGGATCTCGCTCATCAACTCGTCGCGGGTGCGTTCGTGAAGACGCTCGCGCAGCTCCTGCAGAAAGGCGTCGTCGAGCCGCGCCGCGCGGGCGGGCAGGCGGGCCGCCGCGACGACCCGCGCGTCTCCCGCTGTATGGTCGAAGTGCACGCTGTCCACGAAGCGCTCGAGCGAGCTTGTGTCGGGCGCCACCGACCACCCTTCGAAGCGGAGGACGAGCCGGGGTTCGCCGCCCTCCTGGAGCAGCGCGATCGAGATGCGCGGGTGTTCGGCGTTGCGGAGCAGGAGCCGACCCGTTTCGGAGCAAATCATCCCCAGCCGCGTCGCGCGCACGGAGTCGACGCCCAGCGAGACCGCCAGGCTGCGAATCCGCCGCCGCGCCGTCAGCACCGAGGCGCGGCCGCCCTGGAGCCCGATGGTTCCCAGCTCGATCACGGGCCGTACTTCAACGCGAGGCAGCCCGCGTCGTCGTGTTGTTTCCCAAAGCGTCGCACCACCTGCGCGGCGATCGTCGAGGTGGTGTGTGCCCACATTCCCGGATACTCCGAAGCGGCAAAATGGGAGCGCACGCCGTCCGAGTACAGCAGCACGAGGTCGCCCCGCTGGAGCGTCATCGTCTCTTCGCGCGGTTTGCTCCGGAGGCTGCCCAGCAGGCCGTCGCGCGACACCAGCCGCGTCTCGCTCGATCCGAAGCGACGAATCACCGTGTTGCCCACCCCCGCGTAGCGTACGGCCCCCGTCTCTTCGTCCACAAAACAGAGCCCCACCGCGGCACCGATCGAACCCTTGAGATGTTCGTCGAGACGCCGCATGACAGCGGCGACGTTGGGCTCCGCGGCGTCCTCCAAGAACGCGAGGGCGCGTCGGGCGGTTTCGTGGGCGCGCGGGCCGTGGCCGGAGGCATCGACGATCGCGGCAAAAGCACCCGGACCGAGCCGTTGGAAAAAAGTCGCGTCGCCGCTGCAGGCTTCGCCCACGCAAGGCCGCACACGGCTGCCGTGCTCCAAATGCGCCACGGCTAACGCCACAACGTCGCGCGAACCCGGGTGCCCTCGCCCGGGGTCGACTCGATGGAGAACTCGTTCATCATGCGCTTCACACCGGAAAGCCCGAGACCCAGGGTGCCCGACGAGCTGTAGTGGTCCTCGAGCGCTCGCTCGATGCATTCGATGCCGGGGCCGCGATCGTTCGCGACGACCTCGATCCCCGGCCGGTGCGCGTGCCCGACGCGGCGCAGACGGATCTCCCCGCGGCCAGCGTACTTGAGGATATTGCGCGCGAGCTCGGAGACCGATGTGGTCGCGCGGCTCTTGAGCTCGGGGCGAAACTCGAGCGCGTCGCAAACCCGGCTCGTTTCGAGAATCGCGCGGGTCAAGCCGGACTCGTCGGCGACCGCGATTCGGACGTCGCCGCTTCCACTCACCCCGCGTCTCCCGGTTCGGCTGCGGCTGGCGGATCGGCGGGGCCGGGCTCTTCGGCCGTGCGGGCCGCGATGCGATCCATCGGCTCGGGCTGGAGGACGCGGAACGCCTCTTCGAGGTCGAGCTTGGCCTCGATCCCCTGGAGGTCGACATCGAGGTCGACCAACGCCGAGACGACGCCGGGCTGAAGGCCGACGAGCATGCAGCGCGTTCCCATCACACGCGCCATGCGGGCGCAGCTGCGCAGCGCCTCAAAATCCTCGACGTCCATGAGCTCCACCCCTGAGACATCGAGAATTACCGCGAGTGGGGCGTCGCTTTGGATGCGCGCCAAGAGCTCGCTTTGAAACTGCGCGAGGATGGCTTCGTCGAGCTCGATCTGGATCGAGGCGACGAGACAGCCGTGGGTACGCTGGATCGGTACGTGGAGGACGTCGCGTTCCATCTCGCCAGATCAATCCGAGTGCTGCAGGGCGATCCCCGTGACGCGGAACGCGTCCTCGAGGGCGTCGCGTAGCGTTGCCTTGGTCTTGATCTCGCCGACGTCGATGCCGAGCTCGACGATGGTCTGCGCAATTGCCGGCGAGACACCCGAAATCGTGCATTCGCAGCCCATCAACTTGGTGGCCTTGGTGATCTTGATCAAGTGGTTGGCCACCCCCGTGTCCACGACCCCGACGCCGCTGATGTCGAGGATGATCACCCGCGAACGGGTCTCGGAAATCTTGGTCAGCATCGCGTTCATGATGTCCATCGAGCGCTGGGAATCGATCAGGCCGACGATGGGCAGCATGAGGATGTCCTGCCAAATCGCCGTGACCGGCGTCGACATCTCCATCAACGCCTTGCTCTGCTGGCCAATGAGGTCGGCCGTGATCCGCGTGAACTCTTCGATGATGATCGAGGCGTCGAGGCGGAGCAGCTTGCTCAGGGAGCGCAGGCTCTCGGCCAGGTCCGCCGGGTCGAGACCCACTTTGGCCAGGGCGTCGGAGAAGATGTTCTCGATCGCGTTCATTGCGGAGAGGTAGGCTTGCGGTGGCAGGCCGATGCGGGCGTGCGTGGCGCCGATCGTCCGGCGCGAGCGCAGATAGGCGTCGTCCACCTGACCGGCCAGAAAGACCCGCCAGTAGCCGTCTTGCAAAACCTTGACGCGGTCGAGGATCTCCGGGTCGGCGAAGAACTCGCCAAAAAAGTCCTGGCGCTCGAGCCACACGTAAAACGAGTCGATGTGTTCTTCGAGTCGCTCCAGCAGCGGCTCACCGCAGCGCCGGACCCGCTCAAGGTCACTCGGGGTGATCTCGTAAAGCTCGAGCAGATCGCTCACGTTGGGGCCCGCGCCCGTCTCGCTGCTCGTGGCGCCGTCGCCCATGCCGTTCCCCTCCCGGCGCCCGTATGGCCGCTCGCTCCGCGGCGGAAGCTTAGCGTGGCCCCCGCTGGCTTCCGTTGGGTATCGGCGCGGCGCTCGGGCGTCTCCGGAGGCGCGCGGTAGAGTTGCCGGCTTGGTGAAACGCTTGGCCGGCGAGGACGCGGCGCCGCTGTTCGCTTTCGGATCGGCGTTCGCGATTATGGGAGCCCAGGTCGCCGCCCGGGCGACCCGGGACGCGATCTTCCTCTCGACCTTCGCCGTGGAGACGCTGCCGGCCATGATGCTGGCGTCGGCGGCGCTCTCGCTCGGCAGCGCGGTGCTGCTTTCGGCCGGGCTCGGGCGCCGGTCCCCTGCACGCTTGATCCCGCTCGCATTCGGCGCGAGCGCTGTGCTGTTCTTGGGCGAATGGGTGCTGCTCGGTCCCGCGCCACGAGCGGCAGCGGTGTTGCTGTATCTCCACCCGGGAGCCCTGGGTGTGGCGCTGTTGAGCGGCTTCTGGTCGGTCCTGAACGAGCGTTTCGACCCCTACACCGGCAAGACGGTGCTGGCGCGGGCCGGGGCCTTCGCCGCCCTGGGTGGAGTGTTCGGCGGCCTCGCCGCCGAACGCATCGGCGTGCTGTTTGGCCTGCCCGCAGTGCTCGGTCTCCTGGCCGCGCTCCATGTGATCTGCGCACTCAGTGTACGTGCGGTCGGCGGGGCGCAATCCGCTGGCCCCGGGACCCCCGCCTTTGAAGCGTCGGCCGACTCGGCACTGGCCGTGCTTCGGCGCGTGCCACTGCTGCGGGCGATGGCGCTCCTCATGCTGGTCCTCGCGGTCATGAACGCGCTGGTGGAGTACGCCTTCAAGGCTTCCGCCGCGCAGACCTTTGGCGACGGCCCCTCGCTGATCCGTTTTTTTGCGCTCTTCGAGGTCGCGGTGAGCGGGCTGGCGTTTCTGCTCCAGGCCGCCGTCGCCGGTCCGCTGTTGCGTCGCTTTGGTCTGGCCTGGGCGATCGCGCTGCGCCCGATTTCGGTCTTCTTTGCTGCCCTGCTGGGCGTCTTGTTGGCGCGCTTCTGGACCGTGGCGTTGGCGCGCGCCGCGGATCTGGTGTCGACCGCCTCCACCTTTTCCACGGGTTTTGAGCTCCTCTACACGCCGCTCACGGCCGAGCAAAAGCGCCCGACCAAGGCCTACATCGACATCGGGGCCACCCGGGTCGGCGAGATGGCCGGCGCGGCCATGGTCTTGACCTCGCTCTGGTTTGCACCGGCCCTCTCGCTCGGGTGGGTGCTCGCGGCGGCGGGGGTTGCCGCGGGGGCGGCCGCCCTGTTGTTGGTGCGTCTGCAACGCGGCTACGTCGCGCAGCTCGCCGACAACCTGCGCGCCGGGGCGGTGGTCCTCGACGAATCCGGAGACACGCTCGACGCCCTCACTACGCGAACGATCTGGTCGGAGCGAACCAGCATCGACCGGGGTGCGCTGCTGGAAGAAATTCGCGCAGTGCGAGAACGCCAGGCTTCGGAGCGAGCGGCGGACGCCGCCGCCGCGCCCAATGCCGGCGCGCGCGCCGCGGCCGCGGCGGAGCGACAGGCGTTCTTGGAGCGCATCGAAGCGCTCGAATCGGGCGACCCCGCGCGCATCCACGGCACCCTCCAGGACGCCGCCGGAGATACCCGCCTGGTGTCTTTCGCGATTCCGCTGCTCGGTAGACCCTCGCTCGAGGACGAGGTGCTCAAGTTCGTTCGCGGGCTCGAGGGCAAAGCGGTTGGCCAACTCACGGACCATCTGGTGGATCGCGACGAAGCGCTCGAAGTGCGGCGCGCGCTCCCGCGCGTCCTCGAGCTGGAGACCAGCCCGCGAAGTATCGAGGGATTGGTGCTCGGGCTCGAGGATCCCGACGCCGAGGTGCGCATCGCGTGCGCGCGGGGCGGCGCCCGACTGATCGGCAAGGACGCCAGCTTGCGGTTGCCGCCAGGTCGGGTGTACGCGCTCCTCGAACGGCAGCTCGCGCTGAGCGGTTCGGCGCGCTTTCCGCGCACGCGCGGAACCCGCGAAGACCCCGTTCTGCTCGACCGGTTCGAAGCCGCCCGCGTCGATCGACGACTCGAGCACGTCTTCACGGTGCTCGCCCTCGGTTTGGGCCCGGATTTGATGGCGGCCACGCTGCGATCGCTCTACAGCGACGACGCCCACCTGCGCGGCACGGCGCTCGAGTATCTCCAAGCGACCCTGCCCGAAGGGATTCGCGCGGCGATTTGGCCGGAGCTCCCCGGTGCGGGGCGACCGGTGGGGGAGGCGCGGCCCGAGTCGGAGATCGCCGATGAGTTGCTGCGCACCGCGGTCCACTTGCGTCTCGAACCGGAGCGCTGACACTGCGGCGGGATCGCGTTGGGTGCGGAGCCGCTCGGCCGGTTGCCGGGGCACGAGGCGGCGAGCCCGACGTCCGTAAAGGAGGCGCACGTGCAGCGAAACAACTTCTACTTTCTGTTTGTCGGTCTGGTGATCGCGCTTTGCGCCGAGCCCTTCTTGACGGAACTGCCGAGCAGCGGTGCGTTGATCCAGCTGGCGTTCACCTCGATCCTGGTCGTGGGCGTGTTCAGCCTCACGGCGAACCGGTGGGTGTTCCGCCTCGGCCTCGTGTTCGCCGCGATCGCCCTGCTCAGTGCTGTCGGCTATTTGATCACCGGCTCACTCGCGGTGCGCTTGGTCGATCTCACGGCGATCGTGTGTTTTTTGGCGCTCGCCATCGGTGTCACGTTTGAGCAGGTCGTGGTCAGGCCCGGCGTGGTCACAGTCAACCGCGTGGTGGGCGCGCTCTGTCTCTATCTCCTGCTCGGCACGCTCTGGGCACTCCTTTTTGGGCTCGTCGAGCTG
>CAJIBI010000381.1_pt1 | contig 13969 bp, 14 predicted proteins | sample 9199321 | NCBI WGS metagenome assembly CAJIBI01 (sample SAMEA7708294, study PRJEB35096) | sediment metagenome | biome: marine neritic benthic zone biome [ENVO:01000025]; feature: sediment [ENVO:00002007]; material: shallow marine sediment [ENVO:03000034] sea grass bed [ENVO_01000059] ... | reverse complement strand
TACGCGATGATGAAGCGCATCCAGACGGATCTCTCCGATGAGCTCGAGATCGCCACCTTCTACCTGACCGGCTACAGCCTCGGCGCCACCCACGCGGCGTTTCTCGGCGAGCTCGACCGGCGCGAGCAGGCCATTGGCTTCGAACGGATCTTGCTCATCAACCCCGCCGTCAGCCTCATCCACTCGGTCGGGATCTTGGACGAGCTCTTCGAGATCGGTCTGCCCGAGGGGCCGGCGAGCGCGGAGCAGCTGCTGACGCGGCTCCTCGCCGAGATCTCGCGCTACGCCCGGGAGCAGCAGGGCGTCGTGCTCGACAGCGAGCTGCTCTACCGCATTGCGGAACGCCGCATCGCGGAGGGCAACCCGCCCAGACGCCAGGCGCTCCAGGGCCTGATCGGCGCCGCATTTCGGCTCTCCTCGGCGGAGATGGTGTTTACCGCCGACGTCGCGCACGGTGGCGGGCATGTGGTCGAAGCCGGCGCGCGGCTCGGTCGGACGACGTCGCTCACCGTGCCCTTCAAGCGTTCGGCGCGCTGGCCCTTCGAGCGCTACCTCGATGAGCTCCTCCTGCCCTTCTGGAGCGGCCGCGAGCCGGGGATTACGCGCGAAGCCCTGGTGGCGGCGGGCGACCTGAACAGCATCCGCGCCTTTCTCTCCGAGGCGCCCCACGTCGGCATGATGACCAACGCCGACGAGATCATCCTGACCCCCGACGACCTCGCCTTTCTCCGCGAGGTCTTTGGCGAGCGCGCGACGATCTTCCCGACCGGCGGGCACTGCGGGAACATGCGCTACCACGAGAACGTCGCGACGATGCTCCGCTTCTTTGAGGCGCCGCTCGCGGGAGCGCAGCCGTGAGACGGGCGGCCGTCTTCGCGCTGGCCCTGGTGCTCCTCGGTTCGCCGCTCGCCGCGCGTGCCGCCGAGGGGGGTGGGACCGCGAGCCTGCTAGAAGACCCGGGCCCCGGGCTGGTCGACCGCTTCGACCCGTGGGAGGGGAAGAACCGCGGGGTCTACCGCTTCAACGCGAACTTCGACCGCTTTGTGTTTCTACCGGCGCTGCGCGGCTATCGCTTTGTCTTGCCCATGTTCGTGCGCCAGCGCTTTTCCAACTTCTTCCGCAACCTGCGCGAGTTCACGACCTTTACCAACTCGGTGCTCCAGCTGAGCCCGGGAAAATCCGCCGGCACGCTGGGGCGCTTTGTCGTCAACACCACAGTCGGCATCGCGGGCTTCTTTGACCCGGCCACGCGCTTTGGGCTCTTCCGCTACAACGAGGACTTTGGCCAGACCCTCGGCCACTACGGCCTCGGCCCGGGCCCCTACTTGGTGCTACCGATTTTCGGGCCGTCGTCGCTGCGCGACACCACGGGCATCATCGTGGACTGGGCGGCGCGGTCGGCACTGCAGAGCGTGATCCTCGGCAACACCTTCGAAAACCGCCCCTACCTGTACTCGATCCACGGAGTGCAGGCGCTGCAGCTCCGCGACGACACGCCCTTTCACTACGGCGAGCTCGGCCCCTTCGAGTACGACCTGGTGCGCCTCTTCTATCTGGAGCACCGCCAGCTCCTGGTGGACAACTAGGGCGCTAGAGCTCGCCGATCGGGCGGCGGAAGGTCTGGTCGACGGGCTGGGTCCAGCAGATCTCCACCAGGTCCTCGGTGGTCCCGGTCGCAGCGGCGACCGGGAACCCGGCCACCAGGAACGCGGCACTTGTGACGGTCTGCGCAAACCCCAAAGGTCGCAGCACCAGGACGTCGAAGACCTTGCGCGCTGTGTCCTCGGCGTCGGATTCGGCCTGCGCCGGGGTCGCCAGCAAGAAAGCGAGGAGCGGAAGTACGATTGCCAGACGCTTCATCTCAGCCCTCTCATTCCGGCGCGCCACTCGGGCCCGGCGTGCTCTCGTCCCAGTCTTCGCGGATACTGCGGAGCGCCCCGTTCCACAGCCAGCCCGGCTCGGCGTGGGGAATCGTGCCCGGCGAGGGACGATCCATCAGCCATAGGGCCCCGTTGCCAAACTCGCCCAGCGCGGCGCCGATCACCACGATCCCCCCACGCAGGCCGAGAAACGGCGTCCCGAACCAGCGCTGGTACTCCTCGATGGCGAGCTGCGCGCGGGTGTCTTCGTGCTGCAAGATCGAGGGGTCGTACAGGTCGTAGTCGTCCTCGGCCGCGACCACCGGTGCGCCGGACATCGCGTACACGGCGACGAGCAAAGACGCGAAGATCGCGGCGCAGCGTTTCACCCAGGCCCTCCCGGCGCGGTGGAGCGCGCCCGATGCGGCGGATGGTATAGGATGGATCCGCGTCGCCCAATGTCCGTTGCCGATGGCGGCGACGGCGTTGACGGTGACGGGAGGGAGGAAGCGATGGCGGTACAACCCGACCCGGCGCGCGAGCGCGCGCTCGTCTCGACCGCGTGGCTCGAAGACCACTTGAATGACGCCTCGCTCCGGGTCTACGACTGCACCACCTATTTGCGCCCGGCCGCGCCCGGAGAGGGGCCCTATCACCCGGAGAGCGGCCGCAAGGAGTACGAGGCTGCGCACATCCCGGGGGCGGGCTTTATCGACCTCATCGGCGACCTCTCGAGGCGCGACACCTCGCTCCACTTCATGCTCGCGGCGGACGACGTGCTCGCGGCCGCGTTCTCGCGGCTCGGGGTGGGCCCGGGGACGCGGGTGGTGCTCTACAGCGCGGGGCACATCATGTGGGCCACGCGGGTGTGGTGGACACTGCGCGCGCTGGGCTTTGACGACGCCGCGGTACTCGACGGCGGCTGGGAAAAGTGGGCCGCCGAGGGCCGACCGACCTCCAGCGAGCCCTGTCGGTATCCGGCGGCGTCGTTTGCCCTGGGCGAGCGACGTGCGCTCTTTGTCGACCGCGAGGCGGTGCGCGGCGCGCTCGACCGACCCGACACCTGCCTGATCAACGCGCTCAACCCCGACTACTACCGGGGCGAGGGCGAGAGCCGCTACGGGCGGCCGGGGCGCATCCCGGGGAGTGTCAACGTGCCGGCGCTCTCGCTGCTGCGCGACACCCACGACTTTGTGTCGCTCGACGAGGCCGCGGCGTCCTTCGCCGCGGTGGGTGCCGACCGCGCCGACCAGGTCATCACCTACTGCGGGGGCGGGATCTCCGCGACGGTCGACAACTTCATGCTCTACCGGTTGGGCCACGACAACGTCAGCACCTACGACGCGTCGATGGGCGAATGGGCGCAGGACGAGGCGCTCCCGATCGAACGCGACGAGTGAGCGAGGGGTTCGCGCCGCCGGCCCGGGAGCCACTCACTGGAGATCGAGACGCATGAAGGAGCGCGCCTCCGCGCGAAGCCCCATGCGGTCTTCCCGCTCGAACAACTCTCGCTGTGGCGGCGCGAGCGCCGCTTCGCGAACCACCGCAAAGCCCAGCCCGCGGTAGAAGGGCGCGTTCCACGGGACGTCGCGGTAGGTGGTGAGGGTGAGCGCCGGGTAGCCCTGCCGCTTCGCCCAGCCGATGACCTCGCGCACCAAGGCGGCGCCAATTCCGCGGCGGCCGTGGGCCGGCGCGACGTCGAGCTCGTCCAGGTGCGCGCAGCCCGCGACGATCTCGACAAAGGCAAAGGCCACCGGGGTGTCGTCTTCGGCCGCGGCGACCCACAGGTGGCCCGCGCGCTGCGCGGCGGCGAAGTCCGCCACCGAGGTGGCGTCGCCCTCGACCGCCGCGGCGTGGGGCGTGCCCGCAAAGAGCGTCGCGGCCGCGAGTTCGATGGCGGGCAGCGCTTCGAGCTCCTCCGCACGCGCGGGTCGGATGGTGTAGCGCGGGTCCAACGCTCCTCCTTTTTGGCTTTCCCGGTGCCAGCGGCTCCGCGACAATGAAGCGGCCCGACCCGAGGAGCCCGTCATGCCGCCGCTGCAGACCGCCGTGATCGGGAGCTATCCCCAGCCCGCCTGGCTCGTCAACCACGCGTTGCTCGCGGAGAAGTTTGTCCCGCGGGTGCGCGCCCGCGAGATCTGGCGGGTGGACGAAGCGTTCTTGCAGGAGGCGCAGGACGACGCCACGCGGCTCGCGATCCGCGACCAGGAGCGCGCCGGGGTCGACGTCATCACCGACGGCGAGATCCGGCGCGAGAGCTATTCGAATCGCTTTGCGACGGCGCTCGAGGGGATCGATCTCGAGTCGCCTTTCCTCCGCGAAGTGCAGGGCTTCAAGCTGCCGCTGCCGCGGGTGGTAGGGCCGCTGCGTCGCCCAGCGCCCGTGGAGGTGGAGGACCTCCGCTTTCTCAAGGCGAACACCGCGCGCCCGGCAAAAATCACCCTGCCCGGCCCCTTTACCCTGAGCAAGCAGGCGGCCGACGAGTACTACGGCGACGAAGAGGCGCTCGCGATGGCATACGCCGAGCTCGTGAACCAGGAGGCGCGCGACCTGGAAGCGGCCGGTGCCGACGTGATCCAGCTCGACGAGCCCTGGCTACGCCAGGATCCCGACGCGGCCAACCGCTTTGCCATCAAAGCGATCGACCGCGCTCTCGCGGGCCTGCACGCGACCACGGCGATCCATCTCTGCTTTGGCTACGGGTTTGTCGTCTCGCGGGAGAAACCCAAGGCCTACGCCTTTCTCGCGCAGCTCGCCGATTGCGCGGTAGACCAGATCTCCATCGAGGCAGCGCAGCCGCATCTCGACCTGGGCGTGCTGCGGGAGCTCTCGAACAAGACGATTCTGCTCGGCGTGGTCGACCTCTCTTCGAACCAGGTCGAGACGCCGGAGACCCTCGCGGAGCGCCTGCGGCGCGCGCTCCCCTTTGTCGCACCCGAACGCCTGGTGGCTGCCCCCGACTGCGGGATGAAGTACCTGAGCCGCGCGGCCGCCTTTGGAAAGCTCGAGGCGATGGTCGCGGCGGCGACGCGGGTGGGCGGCGAGCTGGCTTCCTGAGCGCCCCGTTCGAGCCGGTCGCGTCGCGCTCAGCGCCGCGTCAGCACGCTCTGCCCCGCGGCGTCCGCGCGGTGGCGCGGTGCGTGGCAGTACTCGCACGCCCCGGAGACGGTGCCGGCGAAGTAGTAGTTGGGCGGGTTGCGGCGGGCGCCAAAGAGCGCGCGGTTGATGCGGTTCTCGAGAAGCGGCGCCGAGCGGTTGAGCTGCGGGTGGTTGGTTTCCTTGCCCTTGGTGAGGTCGCGCGCCAGCGTCTGCATCGTCTCGAGGATTCCGATGATCTTCTGGCGGTCGCTGCGCAGCGGGGTCTCCGCCTGCTGCATCAAGGTGTCGAGCGCCTGGATCTGCACCGCCAGCTGACCCATCGTTCCGCGGATTTCCCCCTGCGTGATGTAGTGAAAGTTCGGCGGGTAGGTCGCGCGGCGCACGTCCTCGCCTTTGATGCAGGCCATCGCGAACAACAGGGGGAACAACGCGTAGACGATCGTGCGCATACCGCTCAGTGTTGCAAGCGGCTCGCCAACCCGCCCCCCCTTTCGCGCTCGCACAGGGCGCTTCGACACCTGTGGAGGCGCCGCCCGTTGGACGCTGTGACCTTTTGTCCCAGGATGGTGCGGGGGTGCGCCCGACCGACAGTGGCAAAGCGAGCGGTGCGGGCCAGACTGTGTCGCATGAAGTGGACGGCTCTCGGAGGAAGCGCCAACCCATTGCGCCGAGTTCGCCCATTTCACCCGCTCCGCGGAACGGCGCTACTCGCCGCCACCCTCGCCACCCTGTCGTGGGGTTGCGGCGAGTCGGAACGGCGTCCCGAAGCGGGGGCCAACCTCTACGCGGTCTACTGCGCGTCGTGTCACGGCCTCGCGGGGCGGGGCGACGGCCCGGTGGCGATATCGCTGACCCCCGCTCCCAGCGACCTCACCCGGATCGCCCTGCGCAACGCCGGGCGCTTTGACGAGCACGCCGTGCTCTCGGCGATCGACGGGCGCTACGAGGTCGCCGCCCACGGTCCGCGCGACATGCCGGTGTGGGGGGCCGAATTTGTCGAAGCGCACCGCGACGACCCCTTCCCCGTGCACCGGGGCATGGACGACGCGCGCGCCCTGGTCGATTTCCTGGAGACGATCCAGGTGACGGACGAGGCCGGAGGCAAGCCGGCCCGCTAGGCGGCGTACCCGGGAGCTAGGTCGATTTTTGAGGTGCCGTGTCGGGGAGCACCTGCAGCGCGGGAAAGCGCGCGGCGTCGAGGCCGTCGACCACGCCTGCCTGGCCGTACCACTCCACGGCCGGGCCCACCTCGGCGAGGGAGAGCATCAGCTTGAGCAGGCGTTCCTCGGGTGCGGGGAGTGCACCCAGCTGGAACTGCGCCAGGTGCGCGAGGGCGGCCTCCGCCCGGGGCAAGAGCGCGTCGTAAAAGGCGCGGAGCTGGTCGATCGTGCACGCTTGGCGCCGCTCGCTGCGAGCCTGGCTGTCGCGGAGGACCCAGCTGTCCACCCAGATGGCGAGATCGTTAAAGCCCTCCGGAAGGGTGGCGCCGTCCGCGACGTCGGCGCTCACGATGGGGCACCTTCGTAGGCGTCGACCCAGCCCATCACCGTGTGGTGGTGGTAACGCAACGCGAGCTCGTGGTCGTGGAAGACGAAGTGACGAATCGCTCCCTGTCGCATCGAGGCCTGGATGCGCTCGAGGGTGTTGGTGTCCTCCAGCACGGCGTCGCGCAGCTCGACGATCGAGTTCTCCTGGCCGAAGCGCTCGGCGGCGTTGTCGGCGCCGCGCAGAAAGCCGCGCATCTCCCAGCTCACTTGATGGGGAGAGAGCGGCCAGATCTGGTGGAGGAAGTGCATCCCCCCGCCGACCAGGAGCAACAGGTTGGGAAAAAACACGGCGACGTCGAAAGCCCAGGTGGGGTCACGGGTGGGGTTGAGCCCCTTGGGCAGCTCGCGGAGGCCGCTGCCATCGCCGCTCGTCACGGCGGCGCCCGGGGCGTGCCGGTATGCCAACCCCTGTACCGGCCGTGGCTGGTAGCCGGGATTGCCCGAGACCGAGACCTTTCGGTGGTGTCCCGAGAGGCGGATGTCCAAGAGGCGACCGTAGGGGTTGTGCGGTCCGCAAATCGAATCGCGCACCGAGCGCTTGTGGAGCACGGGCACGTGGTAGGCCTCGGTGAACGAATCCACCATGCACTTCCAGTTAGTGCCGATCGTCCCGCGGTAGGCGAAGACCGCCTCCCCCGCGTCGTAGGGATAGCCGGCGAGCGATTCGCCCTGTTCGCCCAAGAATTGGGCGAGGGTCTCCGGGGGGGCCGGGTCGAAGTGCACAAAGAGAAAACCTTCCCACACGTCGACCGCGAGCTTGGGTAGGGCCAGGGCGGCGCGATCGAGGTCGTAGAACGCGTCGGCGTCGGGAACACCGGCCAGCTCGCCTTCGAGGTTGTAGGACCAGCCGTGAAAGGGGCAGGTAAACACCCTGCAACGGCCCGCCTCGCGGAGCTCGAGGTGATTGCCGCGGTGTTGGCAGACGTTTTGAAAGGCGCGGATCGCCCCATCCTTGCCGCGTACCACCAACACCTTGGCCTCGAAGGTCGGCACCTCCTTCACAAAGAAATCGCCGGGCTCCGGGATCTGCTCGACGCGCCCGGCCCACAGCCAGCAGCGGCGAAAGATTGCCTCTTTCTCTTTTTCGTAAAACGCGTCCCGCCAATAGCTGTCGGTGGGCACCGGGCCGGTGCCAAGCTCCGGGTACTGGGCGGTGAGCCTCGGGGAACGCGTGTCTCTCGTCATCTCGTGTCCCGTCGCAGCGGCGCACGGGACCGACCGGCAGCCTGCTGAGCATTGCCGAGAAGGCTACGGGGTACGTCCGCGTTGGACTCGGTGAGCCTGGGCCCCGGGGAATCCCGGACGCTTTCGCGTCCGTTCTGCGATTCGCGGAGGATCGTCGTCGCGGTCGCTTCGATGGGCTCGAATCACCCGACGCTCTGCTGCCCTCCGGTCTCCCGGTTGAATGCTTGGAAGCTCCCGGTTGCGAACGAGTCCCCCGTACAAGAGCCGCTTCGCCGACAGTGTGACCGGCTCAAGACCCGCGGACCGTTGGGCCGGAAAAGCGGCTGCCTTCTCGCTCCGCCGCGGCTCGGCCGGTCACCCTGATCATAGAGCAGTGCGAGCCCATTGCGACGGGGAATGTGCCTTCCGAACCTCGTATACTATTGAGTCCCCGCCGCGACGGCGCCGCGAGGCGCACACGGCGAAATCCCGACAACCCGATCGAGAACGCCATGGCGCGCTTTGGCCCGGGAATGATCGTTGCCGCGGCCTTTGTCGGGCCGGGCACACTCGCCACCGCGAGCGTCGCCGGTGCGCACTACGGTTTCGCGCTGATCTGGGCGATCGCGTTTTCGCTGTTCGCGAGCCTCGTCCTGCAGGAGATGGCGGCGCGCCTCGGCTTTGCGAGCGGAGCGGGGCTCGGCGAGGCGCTCCGCGGCGGCATCGCCAACGCGGCGCTGCGCAGGGCGATCCTCACCGGCGTGATCGGCGCGATTGCGCTTGGCAACGCGGCGTTTGAGGTGGGCAATATTACCGGCGCCGCCCTGGGCCTCGAGGCCCTCACGGGCCTCCCGCGTCCGTTTTGGTGCGCCGTGGTCGGGGGGCTGGCGGGTGGGCTGCTCTGTTCGCACCGGGAGCTCCGGATCGACGGCCTCGTCATGCCCGCGGACGCTCCAATGGGCGTCGCCTTTGTTGCGACGGCCCTGTTCGCCCTTGCGCACGCACCGCCCCTCGCGCCGCAGCTGCTGCGCCCCGCGCTTCCCCAGGGCGCGCTTCTCACCACGATCGCGTTGATCGGCACCACCGTCGTGCCGTACAACCTCTTTCTGCACGCGAGCGCCGTCGCGCAAAAATGGCCGCGTTCCGCAAACGCGAGCCTGCGGCGGGTACGCGTCGACAGCACGCTGTCGATTGCCCTCGGTGGAATCATCACGATGGCGATCCTCGTGACGGCGGCGCTCTTTTACCGCGGCGAAGGAGAAATCACCGGGGCCGCCCAGATCGCTGCCCTGGTGGAACCCGCGCTGGGTGCCGGCGCGAGCGGGCCGTTCCTCTTTGGGCTGTTTGCGGCGGGAATCACGAGCGCGGTCACCGCACCGCTGGCCGCGGGGTATGCGTGCGCCGGGTGTCTCGGGTGGGAAGGCGAGCGCCGGGAACGCCGGATGCGGCGCGTGAGCTGGGCGGTAGTGGGCGTTGGGACCCTCTTCGCGATCGTCGGAAAGCGGCCGGTGGCGGCCATCGTTGCGGCGCAGGCCATCAACGGCGTGTTGCTGCCGATCCTCGCCGGCTTCTTGCTGATCGCCGTGAACCGGCGCGCGCTGCTCGGGCCCTACCGAAACGGGTGGATCACCAACGCGCTGGGTGTCGTGGTGATCGCGGTCGCACTGGGGTTGGGGGGCGCGCAGGTGTTCTCGTTGGTTTCGCGGGGCGGCTAGCGCTCGGCCGCCGGTTGGTCGGGCTCGTCCGCGTCGGCACCAGCGCCCTCCGAGTCTTCGATCCGGCCCCGCATCGGCACAAATCGCACCGGGAAGATGGTCTCGACCTCGATTCCATCCTCGCCGCGTGTGTGCACCTGGAGCTCCTGAAAATAGTCGCCCACCGGAATGACCAGGCGGCCGCCGACATCCAGCTGCTCCAAGAGGAGCGGCGGGACCGTCGGCGGAGCCGCCGTCACGACGATCGCGCGAAAGGGCGCGGCGGCGGGCCAGCCCGCGTACCCGTCGCCCTGGCGCGCCTCGACCCCGGTGTATCCCAACCGCTTCAGGGTCTCGGCGGCCTCCGCGGCGAGCTCGGGGACGAGCTCGATGGAGTAGACCTCCGCGCCGATCTCTGCGAGAACCGCGGCTTGGTACCCGGAACCGGTGCCGATCTCGAGCACGCGGTCGCCGGGCTTCAGCCGAGCCAGCTCGGTCATCACCGCGACGATGTAGGGCTGGCTGATCGTTTGGCCATAGCCGATCGGAAGCGGCCCGTCTTGATACGCCATCGAGCGCTGCGCGGCGGGGACGAACTCGTGGCGCGGCACGCGCCGCATCGCGGCGAGGACGCGCGGGTCGCGCACCCCGCGCGTTTCGATCTGGCGCGAGACCATGTTCTCGCGCTGCTCGACCTCATCGCCTTTTGCCGCGGAGCCTGACAACACCGTGTACACAAACACAGGGATGGAAAGCAGCTTTTTCCACCACACCGGGACAGGCTAGCGGAAAGGGCTTGGCTCAGCGCTTCCCGCGCAGGGTGCGCCGAATCCAGCGTCGCGCCCGCGTCTGGGTGCGACGCGGTTCGAAGCGGACCGCTTCGTAGCCGATGTGAAGGGCCCAGCGCGTCCCCTCGCGGACCGTGCCCCCCCGATGGATGCCGCGGTCGCCGTCGAACGCGATGCAGTTCGCGTCCTCCGACCGAAATACCTGCTCGCCCGCCAGCAGACGCGCGCACAGCGCGGTCCCGTCACGCACGTCGTCGCCCAACTGGCGGGTGGCCCGAAGCGGCGTCGGGAGTCGCATGAATCCCTCGCGCGTCGCGGCTTCGCGCAAGTAGGGGCGACGGGAGGGTTCGGGCTGCGGATGCCGCTCGCGCCACGCCGCGTCGCGGCCCTGGTCCATCGCCTTCACAAAAGCGGTTGCCGCCGGAGAGCGTCGCCAGCGGTGGCTCCCGCCGACGTAGCCAAAGGCGCCGCCACCCGAGCCGACCTCGCTCAGGTACACGATCGTCTTGAGCGTCCGGTGGGTGGGGTCGTTGTGAAAGGAGGCGCAGCGCCCCGCCGCCCGGCCCCCCTCCGTGTACGGGTCCGCCCCCCAACGCTGTGCCGGGGTCGAGTGTTCGAGCGTGGCCCACGCCACGCGCAGGCGGTGCCGATCGTATTGGGAGAGACCGGCTTGCAGCCCCGTATCGCGGACCAGCGCGGCGACCGCGTCCCAGAGCGGCCCCTCCGTGGGAACCGGCACCTGGCAGCGCTGCTCGGGCGACTGCCGCGCGCGACGCTCGGCCTGCTCTTGCAGGGGTTCGGCCAGCCTTTGGATCCCTTGGATCCGCCAGGCGTCGAGGTGGCAGGCGTACACCCCGGCTTCGTTGAGACGGTGGGCGATCTGCCGCGACGGCGCATCGCGCGGCGCGTTCGCGGGGTAGCGGCGGCGCTGGCTCGCATAGCGGGCGTTCTCGAGCAAGGTGGGTCGCAGTACGGCGGCGGTGCGGCGCAGCGCGTCGCGTTCGAGCGCGGCGGCGCCGATGCAACGCGCCGTGATCGCGATCAGCTCAGCGAGCCGTTCGTCGAGATCGGCGCGGAAGAGCGCGTCGATCTTTCGCCGGCTCGCCCCGGGATAACCACCGCTGGCGATTCGCAGGGTGGCGTCGATCTCGCCCAGCAACTCGAGCGCGGCGTTGCTGGCAGAGGCCGGCGCGGCGGGAAAACCTCGGTAGGCGGGGTGCCCGTCGTAGTCGACCACCGGAAAGTCCGGTGTCGGCCGCTCCGCGGGCGCGCCCGCTAGGCGCAAGTGCGCTTCGGTCACAGTGGCGGCGAATCTAAAAGTCGGTGACGCCTTCGTCGAGGGTCTCGGCCCGCCTTCCGTGCTCGACTACGCGAACTGGTGCGCTTCGCCCTTCGCGCCTTTGAGGTTCCGGATGGCGACGTCGGCCAGATTGCTCGGCAACGCGAGCGCCTCGGCGATCATCTGGATGCCCTTTACCTCGGCCGTGTCGACATGGCCGTCGACCGCGGCGATCACCGCGATTTCCTCCAGGAGCCTGAAGCAATCCGGGCGCTCCAGCTGCTGTGCGAGCGCCTTGCCGCGCTCCTGGATCTCGTTCCACACCGCCTCGAGACCCACCTCGGCACACCACGCGCGCACGCGTTCCGCGAGCGCTTCTCCGACCAAGCCGGAGAGCCAGTGGAACTCGACCGAGCTGATCTGGCCGTCGGCGGCGATCAGGAGGAAGCCGGCGAGCGTCAGGAACTCCATGTGCTCGTCTGGATGATCGAGACGCTCGATGTGGGTGAGGTCCGCGTCCATGGTGCGGAGCTGCTCGTGCGCTGCGGCGTCCGCCTCCGCGACGCTGTGCTTGGGCGGCGCCCCGCCGCTGCCAAAAAACGTGCTCCAGTACTCCGACTCGGCGAAGGCGCGGGCGCACTGGACCCGGATCGAGTGAATCGGATGGGAATCGTCGAGGCCTTCTCCGGCGACCTTATCGCGCACCCACTCATCCATCTGCGCGTCGAAATCGTCGCCGGCTCCCAGGAACCGGTCGGACAGCCCCGAAGCGAGCTTCAAAAAAGCGCGGGTCGCGACCTCCGCGGACTGACAGCAGAGCAGCCCCATCCGGTCGGCGGAGATCTCGGAGGCGCGCGACCACGCGAGAAGATCCATACAGGTGGCCCAGGGGAGCTGGTTGTCGTCGTCTTCCGGGTGCACCATCGCCTCGGCCGGGAACTGGTAGTGGCCCAGCAATCCGTGTCCGATCTCGTGACCGAGAAGAAACAGGAACTCGCGCTCGGAGAACCGCTCGACCGCTCCCGACGAGATCACCAGCAGCAGCGCGCCTTCCGGCAGCGGCATGCAGAACGCGTTGATCGAGTCGGAAGGAGCCACGTAGAGCTCGACCCGCCCGGCGATCCCGAGGATCTTGCGGACGTTCCCGAGCAGCTGGCTCAAATAGGGGGAAACCCCCTCCGTAACCCGCAGGCTTCCCGACAGCATCCGGCGGCGCTGCGCCATCAGCACGTGACCGGCGCCGCCGTGGGTGCGTTCAAACCAGCGCTGCACGCAGGGCTGGCCCCGAAGACTCCGCTCGAGCTCCGCCTCGCGCTCCAGACGGACCCAGTCGGGATCGATCTTGCGACGAGGCAGGCGGAGCTTGGGAGCGGCGGCGGCCATCGAGACCTCCTTGCTGAGGCCTCTATCGGCGCCGCGTTGCCCTCGATGTAGCGAAAGACACCCGATCACGGCCTGCGGGTGCCGAGAAAGCAACCCTCTGCTGGATGCTTTTGCACCCTGTTGCGCATCGGGCGCGTGGGGGCGGGCCGGCCCGGCAGAGGCGAGCGGTACGCTCCGCTCGCTCTGCGGGCGGCAAGCGGACTAGGCGGTGATCATGCGGCCGCGGACAACCCCGACGACACAAGCGGCGAACACGGCAACGGCGAAGAAGACGATCGAAACCAAGCGAAACCCTCCGGGCAAAATGAACCTCCTCCATCGGTGGACTGCGGACGCGCCTGTTGACAATTCTGTGAAGAGAGCGAGATCGGGGGGCTTCGGACGCGTCGCGGTCGGAGCCCGCGCGCGTCGGCGCCGCGGGGGTGCCGATGGGGCCTGAGCCGTTGCCGGAGTACGTGCGCCGCGAACGCCGTGAGCGGCTCGGCTTCAAGACAAAGCTCTACCAGGGCATCGGTGCGATCCCCGACACCGTCAAGAACTGGGTCTTCAGCACCTTTTTGCTGCTCTACTACAACCAGATTCTCGGCGTCGACGCGGTGCGCGTCTCGGTGGCGCTGGCGATCGCGATCGTGTTCGACGCGATCACGGACCCGCTGGTGGCGTCGCTTTCGGACAATCTCTCGACGCGTTGGGGGCGGCGGCATCCGCTGATGTTGCTCGCCTCGCTCCCGCTCGGCGCCGCGATGTTCGCGGTCTTTGTGCCACCCCAAGGGCTTTCGCACGACGGCCTGTTTTTCTGGCTGCTGGGCTTTGTCGTGCTGACACGCGGCCTGATGACGCTCTTCTTTGTCCCGTGGGCCGCCATCGCCGCCGAGCTGTCCGACGACTACGACGAGCGCACCTCGATCATGTCGTACCGGTTCGCGGTGGGCTGGACCGTCGGGGTGTCGTTTCCCTTTTTTGTGTTCACCGTCGCGATGCCGGGAAGCGAGGCGTATCCGGTCGGACAACTCAACCCCGACGGCTACCCGGTGATGGCACTTTGGGCGGGGCTGCTGCTGACCGGCGGCGCGCTCGCCACCACCGTTCTGACAGGGCGCGAGATTCCGTTCCTGCGTCAGCACGCGACACCGCAGAGCCGCTTCCGCTTCGCGAC
>CAJIBI010000507.1_pt1 | contig 14060 bp, 9 predicted proteins | sample 9199321 | NCBI WGS metagenome assembly CAJIBI01 (sample SAMEA7708294, study PRJEB35096) | sediment metagenome | biome: marine neritic benthic zone biome [ENVO:01000025]; feature: sediment [ENVO:00002007]; material: shallow marine sediment [ENVO:03000034] sea grass bed [ENVO_01000059] ... | reverse complement strand
CGAAGCCCCGGAGCGCGCAGCGAAGGCGAAGCCTTCGCGAAGTTCATCCAGGACGGAGGGGCGAAGCCCCGGAGCGCGCAGCGAAGGCGAAGCCTTCGCGAAGTCCACCAAGACGAGACCGGTCTCTCTCCGAGGCCGACGCGAGGTTCAAACGTGCCGGACGCGCAGGGTCCGCAGGCGGTTCAACGCCCCGGCGATCTCAAAGAGACGGGGTCGCGCGAGCGCGCCGGGGTGACGCCCGGGTGGGGTGGTGCTGAGGGCCTCGATTCCCTCGAGGTCGAGTCGCGCTTCGAGGGCTTCTAGATGTTCCGCGACACTGTGCTCCGGGTTTCCGCGCTCTGCAATCCAATGCAACGCCCTACCCAGCGCCCGGGTTTGGCTGGGGTCGTCGAGCTGCTCGAGGCCGCGCAGATCGAGCTCCGCCTTTCCGTAACGCAAATGATGGAGGCCACGCGCGCCGATGCGCGGCGGCCGCCCGGACCCGTCCCGGGGGTCGAGGCTCGAAAGCACCGGGATGCGGGGGGTCGGCGCCCGGAACGGCTCCCGTGCCTCTCGCGCGCGGGTCGGGCCTTCGGACACGGCCAGCGCGCGCGCCGCTTCGCTGCGGTCGCGGGGCAGGAAGTTCCGCATCTCGATCACCGTGTCGGCCACCGCGAAGAAATCTCCGGAACTGCCAGCGACGAGCAGCGTTGATACGCCGCAGCTTTCCGAGAGCTCGCGAACGCGGTCGACCAACGGTGTGATCGGTTCCCGTTCCGGGGCGACGAGAGCCTGCATGCGGGCGTCGCGCGTCATGAAGTTGGTCGCGCAGCTGTCCTCGTCCATCAGAAGCGCTCTCGCCCCGGCTTCCACCGCCTCCATCAGGCTCGCCGCTTGGCTCGTGCTGCCGCTGGCATCCTCGCTTCGGAACGTGGCGGTGTCGCGGCCGAAGGGCAGGTTGCGAATAAAGGGCTCGATTGCGACGCCCTCGACCCGGCGGCCGTCCTCGGCGCGGATCTTGACGGCGCGCGGATCGGTCACCACGGCTTCGCGTCCGTCGCCGGGGATGTGGGGATAGACCCCGCGCTCGAGGGCATGAAGCAGCGTCGATTTCCCGTGGTACCCACCGCCCACGATCAGGGTGACACCGTGGGGAATCCCGAGGCCGACGATCCGGCCCGGGGGGTGCGGGAGCTCGAACTCCACCTGGAGCGAGGCCGGGCTCTCGAAGGGAACACCGCCGGTCGCGAGCGGGGCATCGTCGACGCCGCTCGCGCGTGGCAGCAGCGAGTTGTTTGCGACAAAGGCCATCAGACCTCGAGGCTCCAGCGCGGCGCGGATCGCCTCCTGATTTTCGACGCACGCGACGAAGGCGGCGGCCGCGTCACAGTCGCGCTCGTCGAGCAGGATGGCGCGGGTCACCGCCGCCGGAATGTGATCGAGAAGCAGGGCTTCCGCGTGCGCACCCTGGATCCGCCGCCCTGCCGCAGGCAAGCCGACGTCGAGGCGGGCTTCGAGGGCCTCTCCCTCGAGGCGGATCGCACAGCGGTCCAAGACGCTTTGACCGCCGACATCGATCGCGACCCGTCCGCTGCCACCGCTCCCACCCCGCTCCCCCGGGCGCCGCTGCGACGCGTGGATCACCCCGAGCGACCGGTGCACACGACGCGTCAGCCAGTCGCGAAAAGCGAGCTGCGCGCCAGCGTCACGGGTCAGAGCCTCCGGGAGCCCCACCGCCGCATGAGGGTGGCGCACCCGTACCCGCGAGGGGGCCGCGAAGGGGTCACCCTGGACGTGGTCGACGAAGAGCTCGAGGTCGGCCGCGCGATAGCGACCGTCGCGAAGCTCGGCGTAGGCCTTGTATCCGCGACCGTCGATGCGCGCCAGCGTCGCCCGCAACGTGTCTTCACTTTGCACGGCCGCGGAGCGTAGGCCCCATTTCACCCCAGCTAAAGAGCTCTCCCGGCCGCTGGAAACGATCGGTGCGGAGCGGCTCGCGCTCGGCGTCGAGACCCGCACGCCGGCGCCAGAGCGCAAAGACGGCGGCGATCTGCTCGGCATATACGCCCGCGCCGCGGTGACGCGTATGAAAACGCGGATCGTTGAGACGCCCCGATCGCAACGCCTCGATGCGGTGCAGGACTTTGTCGCGGCGCTCGGGCACGTGGCGCTCAAGCCACGCCACAAAGAGCTCTTTCACGGCGTGCGGGAGACGGAGCAGCGTATACCCCGCGAAGCGCGCGCCGGCATCGGCCGCGGCGCGGAGGATGTCCGGAAGCTCCTGGTCGGTGAGCCCCGGCAAGACCGGGCCAATCATGACGCCGACGGGAACGCCCGCCTCCGCGAGGCGTTCGATGGCGCCGAGCCGCAAGGCGGGCCGCGGCGCGCGCGGCTCCATCGCGCGCTGGAGCTTGGGATCGAGGGTGGTCACCGATACCGCCACGGACGCGCACCCCTGTTGTGCGAGTGCCCCGAGCACATCGCGATCGCGCGCCACCAACCGGCTCTTGGTGATGATTTGCACCGGGTTGCGAAACTCCAGCAGCACCTGAAGACAGCGTCGGGTGATCTCGAGCCTCCGCTCGACCGGCTGATACGGGTCGGTTACGCCCGAGAGCGCGACCACCTGTGGGGTCCAGCTCGGAGCCATCAGGGTCTTCCGCAAGAGCGCGGGAGCCTCCTCTTTGACCAGAATGCGTGTCTCGAAGTCGAGGCCCGCGGACAGACCCAGGTACTCGTGGGTCGGGCGCGCGAAGCAGTAGATGCACCCGTGCTCACAGCCCCGGTAGGGGTTCACACTGCGATCGAATCCGACGTCTGGGCTCTCGTTGCTCGCGACGACGCTGCGCGATGGGTCGCGGCGGTACTCGGTGGGGCGGCCACCCGCTGCGTCGCGCGCGCCGGGCTCGTCGCCGTCTTCGCCCTCGAACGCGTCCCAAGGGATCGGGTCGAGATGGATTTGCTCGAACCGGTTCGCGGGGTTGCTCGCCGCGCCCCGACCCGCGCCCGGCCTCGGCCCGGCGATGCGGCGCGCCCGCGGCTCCTTCATGAGGCGAATATATGGCGAAAACAGACTCTCTGTCTATCTCAATCTTTGCTGAGCCAGGCCTTCAGTGCCGGAGCCGCTCGCTTGCAGAACGCCGCGTCATGGCGGAAGCGCTCCAGGGCTTGGTCGAGGCTCCGGGCTCCCGCCGGGAGCGGGTGGGCGCGGAAGAAGCGGCGCACTTCGGCGGCCGCCGACGGCCCCAGGGCCGGGGTCGCGTCGACGAGGCGGCTGGCCAGCATCGGCGGGATGCGCCCGGCGATTCGCTTCCACTCGTCGCGGATGAATCGCCAGGTGGAGGTGCGCGCGGCGGGGTTGGAGAGCAGGCGGGCGAGGACGAACGCGACGTCCTGGGTCGGTACCCGCGCGCCGAGGCACAGGCGCTGCGCACGACGCACCAGACGCTCGTCGCGGAAGGACGCCAACGCGAACAAAAAACGCCGGCGCGCCTGCGGGGTCTCTCCGCTCTCGGCCGCGGCCAGCAACGCGTCAAAACGCGCTGCGTCGCCATGGCGCGCGGCGAGCTCGACGACGGCGTCCACTAGATGCGGGTCGAGAGAACGCGGGTTGCGGAGCAGCGCCTCGAAGCGCGGCTCCGCGGCGGCTTCGATGGCCGGCCACTCGGCCACCAGCCCCAGCAGGTCGATCAGGGCAGCGCGGCGTTCGCGCTCGCGGGGTCCTTCCCCGCGCGCCGCGGTCCAGGTGACCTCCAGGAAGTGCGGACCGAAGATCTCGACCAAGCGATCTTGGAAGCGCTGCGGTCCTCGTTCGCCGAGTCGTTGTGCAAGCGGGTCTACGATGGATGCCAGCGGAGCGCGCAGCGCAATGAGCACATCCGGGTCGGTCTCGCCGGCCAGCGCCACAGTGAGCCGCAGAAAGCGCCCGAGCTCGGTCGCGCCCGCACGTGCAAACGCCCACTCGTGATCGACCAACCCCATCCGTTCCACCGGCTCGAGGCGGTCGATCCCGGCCAGAATTTCACCGAACCAAGCGTCGTCATGGAGGGGCCGGAAGAACCCCCCTTCGTCGGCGTTGCCGTAGCCGGCCCGCGCGCCCGCCGGCAAGGCGATCCGATCGCGTCGTTTCGCCACGCGCTGGCGGAGCGCGATGCGACGTCGTCCGCGCGGCGGCCACGCCTTTCCGACCCACGGGATCGGCCAGCGTGCGGGGTCGCGCTTCGGCCCCGGCGCCGCGCGAAAGCGTGTCTGCTCGAAGCGGAGCTCGCGGGCCCTGCCGCGCCCGCTGACGGTGAGCTGGGGGAATCCCTCTTGTTCGATCCACGGGCGCACGAGCGTCTCGACCGCTTCGCCCGCGGCCTCTGAGAGCGCGTTCCACAGATCGGCGGCAACCGCGTTGCCTTCGCGATGACGGCGGATGTAGCGGCGCACGCCTTTGCGAAACACCGTTGCGCCGAGGTAGCGCTCGATCATGCGCACCACCGACGCGCCCTTCTCGTAGGTGATCAGGTCGAAGTTGGCGGTCGCCTCTTCCGGTGTGCGTACCGGCGTGTGGATCGGGTGGGTGTTTTGCAGCGCGTCAAGACGCAGTGCCGCGGCCCGGTGAAGCTGAAAGTCTTGCCACATCTTCCACTCGGGCTTCCAATCGTCGACGATCTGAAACGCCATCCAGGTCGCGAACGCCTCGTTGAGCCACAGATCATCCCACCACTCCATCGTGACGAGATCGCCGTACCACATGTGGGCGAGCTCGTGACAGATCACCTCGGCTGCGCGTTTGCGCTCGCTCGGCGTCGCCGTTCTGGGGTCGAGCAGGAGAAGCGTCTCGCGAAAGAACACCGCGCCGGCGTTCTCCATCGCGCCCGCCTCGAAGTCGGGGACCGCCACCAGGTCGAGCTTCTCGTAGGGATAGGGCAGGGCGAAATAGCGCTCGAGGCGTTCGAGGGTGGCGTGGGCCGCCTCGAGCGCGAAGCGGGTGAGCTTTCCCTTCCCGGGCGCGTGCCACACGCGGATCGGCGTGTCGCCGAGACGGACGCTTCTCGAGGCCTCGAGGGGCCCAACCGCGAGAGCGAGGAGATAGGTGGACAGCGGCGGCGTGGTGCGGAAACGGTGGACTTTGCGGCGCGGGTCCCGCGGATCGCGTCTCGTCGAGGCGACAGGGGCGTTGGACAGCACCCGGTGACCGGCGTCGGTGGTGACGCGCAACGTGAACCGGGCCTTGAAGCTCGGCTCGTCAAAGCAGGGGAAGAAACGCCGTGCGTCGGCCGCCTCGAGCTGGGTGAAGGCGTAGTGGCGACCCTCCGCGCTCACGCGGTAGAGCCCGCGCAGATCGCGGCGCAGCGACCCGCGGAAGCGCATCCGCAGCGTCAGGGTTCCGGCGGGTAGCGGCGTCTCGAAGCGCAATGCGATCTGCTCCGGTCCGCTGCCCTTGTCGACGCGGGCCGGCCGCTCCCCGGCGCCCTCGACCTCGGCGCGCGCGCGGTCGACACGCAGCTCGGCCGCGTGCAGCTCGATCTGTCGCTGTGGCGCATCGAGGTGTACCTGGATCGCTACTTCGCCGCGATACACCCGGCTGCGCGCCGGGTCGAGTTCGAGCGAGATCGCGTAATGGGTCGGCCGCACGGCGGTGGAGAGCCGGTACGCGCCCTGCTTGGCTGTTGTGGTTCTCAGCGGAATCCCTCCCTCTCACCCGCCGGCTGCGCGCGGCGCGTTGCAGTCTCATAATAGAACCCGTGGGGGGAGCGTCGCCTATGTCAGCGGGAACCGGCCGCGCGCCGCGAGAGCACTGGGGCGGTCGACTGGGTTTCTTGCTCGCCGCCGTGGGCTCTGCGGTCGGGCTCGGCAACATGTGGCGCTTTTCGTACGTCGCTGCCGAGAACGGCGGCGCGGCCTTTGTGCTGCTCTACCTCGTCCTGACCTTCGCGGTGGGTCTGCCGGTGCTCTTGGCCGAACTGGTGATCGGGCGCGGGGCGCAACGGGGCCCGATCGGGGCCGTCGCACACTACGCGGGGCCGGCGTGGCGGCCGCTCGGGGCCCTGTTCGTCCTGGCCGGCGCGCTGATCTTCTCCTACTACGGCGTGATCGCGGGGTGGACGCTTCGCTACGCCGTCGCCGGGCTCTTGAGCGGCTTTGAGGGAGATGCGGGGGCCCGCTTCGCCGCCGTCGCGTCGGGGCCGGCCGCGATCGGCTGGCATCTCGCCTTTGTCGCGCTGACGGCTTGGATCGTGGGAGGCGGGGTGCGGGGCGGGATCGAGCGCTGCGCCGTCGTATTGATGCCCCTGCTCTTCTTGATCGTCGTCGGTCTCGCGGTGTACGCCGCAACTCTCGAGGGCGTGGGGCCGGGCTACGCCTACTACCTCGACTTTGACTTCGGGAAGCTGTGGAGTGTCGAGGTGTTTCGCGCCGCCGCGGGCCAGGCTTTTTTCAGCCTGAGCCTCGGGATGGGCGCGATGATGACCTTTGCAAGCTACCTCGAACGCGACCACCCGATTCCCCGCGAATCGGTGACGATCGCGCTCTCCGACTTCGCCGTCGCCTTTATCGCAGGGCTCGTCGTGTTTCCGCTGATCTTTGCGTTGGGGCTTCAAGCCCAAGTCGGGGAGAGTACGGTGGGCGCGCTGTTTATCACGCTGCCGGAGGCCTTTCAGGCGATGGGCGCCGCGGGCCGCGTGGTGGGCTCGCTGTTTTTTGGCGCGCTGCTGGTCGGGGCCCTGACCTCGGCGATCTCGATCCTCGAAGTTGTGGTGGCGTCGGCGGCCGAACGCTTTGGCTGGTCGCGGCGCAGCACCAGCCTGCGTGCGGGCCTGCTCATCGGCGCCCTCGGGGTTGCCCCCGCTCTCGATACCGACTTGCTCGGGCTGATGGATCTGTTGGCGGGCAACGTCTTGTTGATCGCCGGCGGTCTGGGGCTCGCCATCGCCGTAGGCTTTGTCAGCCGGGATGCGCGCGCCGCCCTCGGCGAGGCCCCGTGGGTCACCGGGTGGGTGGCCACGCTGCGGTGGGTGGTGCCACCGATCCTCGCCTTTGCGTTGTTCTACGCGGTCGTCGGCTTCTGGGACGCGGCGACACAGTACCTGTCCCCCGCCACCGTTCCCTAGCCACCGGCCCGGTGTCCTCGCTAGCCCCCGAGCGCCTCGATCCCCAACCGGGCGAAGAGGGCGGCGTCGCGGTCACGCGCCGGGTTGGGGGTGGTGAGCAGCCGCGGCCCGCAAAAGATCGAGTTCGCCCCAGCGTGGAAGCACAGCGCCTGCGCTTCGTCGGTCATGTGCTCGCGACCGGCCGAGAGCCGCACAAACGACGCGGGCATCAAGATCCGCGCCACGGCGATCGAGCGCACGAACTCGAAGGGGTCGAGCACCTCTTGGCCGTGGAGCGGCGTGCCCTCCACCTGCACCAGCAGGTTGATGGGAACGCTCTCCGGATGCACCGGTAGGTTCGCAAGCGTCTGCATCATTCCAGCGCGGTCGGCGCGGTCCTCGCCCATCCCGACGATACCACCACAACACACGTGGATCCCAGCATCGCGAACATGTTCGAGGGTCTCGAGGCGATCGCGGTATTCGCGCGTCGTGATGATCTGGCCGTAGTAGGATTCGGAGGTGTCGATGTTGTGGTTGTAGAAGTCGAGCCCGGCGTCGGCGAGGCGTTTGGCCTGGAGATCGCTCAGCATGCCGAGGGTGACGCAGGTCTCGAGCCCCAACGCCTTCACCCCCTCCACCATCTCGCAAACGCGGTCGAGGTCGCGATCGCGCGGGCTACGCCAAGCGGCGCCCATACAGAACCGCGATGCGCCGTCCGCCTTGGCACGGGCGGCGGCGGCGAGCACCTGGTCGAGCGCCATCAACGGCTCCGACTCGACGGCCGTCTTGTGGCGTGCGCTCTGGGGGCAGTAGGCGCAGTCTTCCGGGCAGCCGCCGGTTTTGATGCTGAGTAGCGTGGAGAGCTGGACGCGGTTGGGGTCGAAGATACTGCGGTGGATCGTCTGCGCGCGGTACAGCAGATCGTTGAAGGGGAGCGCGAACAGCGCCTCGATCTCGCTTTGGCTCCAATCGTGGCGCAGCGCTGCGTCGTTCGAAGCGCTGGCTTGAAGCGCCGGCTGGCTCATGCTCTCTCTCCTTGGCGTGGGCGGGCCCTTTATACCTCGACTCCTAGGTGTCGTGCAGCCGCGAACGCCTCCACCGCGTCGACCCGCCGGACTGCCTCGGCCATCTCCGCCGCAAAGGCCGCACGTCGCCGCGCGAGATCGCCGGTGTCGGGCCCGAGCAAATCGCGCCCCCCGGCGAGGCGTAGCCCGGTTTCAAAGATGCTCTTGGACACCGATTCCGCGCTCCGGATCCTGCGTTGCAGGGTGTATTGCTTGCCCAGGGCGAGACAGGCCTCGAGGATGTCTTCGCGCGGGCCGGATGTCGGTGCGTGGAGCAGGACGTCGGCCAGGATCCGGTACGCCTCGAGAAAGGGTCGCAGGACATAGTGCGCGGCGAGCGGGCGAAGTCTGCGCGCAAGGCCTGCGACATCGGCGGCGGTTCCCGCAAGCGCCTGCTCCCAATGCGCGTCGTGGAGGCTCATTTCGCGTCCGAGCTCACTCACGAATTGTTCCCGCTCTGGAAAGAAGAACTCGAACTTGAGCAGGTCGCGCACTGCTAGCGATTCCCGGTAGAAGGCGTCCCGACGCTGCTGCCGCGGCGCGTGGGCCGCCGCCAGCAGCCCGAGCTCGGCGATGGCAGTCGTCAGAAAGAAGTGGATGACCGTGTTGCGGTAGTACGCTGCCGCGAGGTGTTGCTCGTCTCCGATCCGGTAGACCGCCTCGCGGCCCCCCGCGAACACGGTGACCACCCCGGAGCGTTCGAGCTGGCGCAGCGTTGCCTCGACCCCCGCGCTCGTGCGCAGCCCCTGGACTCCGTTGCCGGGGAGCGCCCGCCGCTCGGCGTAGTGAAGCAAGTCGTCGAGCGCGTCGCGTGTTTCCGCCACGCTCAGGGCGCGGTCGCCGACCGCGAGCAGCGCGAGCGTCACCAGAGAGGTCGGTGTGAGCGGCGTGGCGCGGTTGATTCGGACGCACACCTCGAAAGCGAGTTTTTGCAGGCTTAGGTTGTCCTCGTCCGGTGCGGGTGCGGCATCGCGGTCGGGAGGGCCGAGCATTTTGGCGACGGACACCGGCTCCCCAAAGCGCACCTCGATTTCGCCAAAGCGCCGCAGCCTGCGGAGCAGGCCCAGCAACCATCGGAAGCTCTCGCGCTGCTTGGCGCCGCCGTGTTGCTCGGCCACGTAATCGCCGACGTCTTGAATCTGGTCGTAGGCGATCGAGATCGGTACGAGCACGACGTCGTCGCTTTTACCGCGGCGGTAGGCGTCGACCACATAGGCCAACAGCCCAAAGCGGGGAGGCAGCAGCTTTCCCGAACGGGAGCGCCCGCCCTCGATGTACCACTCGAGCGAGAAGCGTTTCTCGATCAGGTAGTCGACGTAGTGACGCAGAACGAGTTTGTAGACCTCGTTGTCGCGGAAGCTTCGCCGGATAAAGAACACGCCGGCGCGTCGCACCAAGGGACCCATCGGGAAGAAGTTCATGTTGATGCCGCCCGCAGTGTGGGTCGGCGGAAGGCCGTTCTCGAAGAGCATCGAGTAGAGCGCGGGGTGATCGAGATTGGATTTGTGGCTCGGCAAAAAGACCAGGGGGTGGCGCTGGCTCTGCGCCGCGATCGCCTCGAGCTCGGCCCGGTCGTAGGCGAGGCTGCGGTACGAACGCGTGCACATAAAGCGAAAGAGCTGGTAGGTGAGGTCGATCATTGTGGGGCTGTGGGCGGCCGCGATCTCGCGCAGGTAGCGATGCGCGTCGCGCAGGACGCGCTCCTCGCTCCGCCCGAGCTCGTTCGCCAGCCGCGCCACCGCCCCGCGGAACGCCGGCCGCGCCACGATGTCCTCGCGCACCAGCCGCGGGACCTTGTAGCGGTTGCCGCGCATGCGGCGCTCGGCGCGCTCGAGCGCCAGCCGGGCCTGGCGAATCACGAAATCGGCGAGTCCACCCTCTGCGTCGACGTCGATACCGCCCGCGTGGCGCCAGCGTTCGCGGAGCTCTCGGAGCGGCGCCGGCTCGCCGGCGACGATCTGGATGCGGTCGGGCGCGCGAGCGGCGATCCAGTGCTGCTGTAGCGGGCTCGGATCCCGCGGGTCTCCCCACAGCACCGAGAGCCATCCCACGCGCCGCGAGCCGTCGGGCCTGCGCCGGGGAAACCAGGTGACACGGAGCGGGGCGAAGAGCGGGTCGTCGCCCTGGGCGATCCGGGCCTCGAGCCGCTCTTTGCCGCCGCGCAGCTCGATCGACTCGAAGCGCGTTTCGGGGTCGGGGCGGGCCTTGCGCACCCAGCGCTCGAGCAGTCGGTGTTCGAAGCGCCCGGCGGCGTCGAGCAAGAACACGGGGACCGACGGGCGGCCGTCGGAGGCGCGGCCTCCCCCGGCTCCGATCGGCCACTGCGGGTCGGCGGCATCGGGTGCGGCCATCCCACGAGTCTACCGCGGGCGCCGTTCCCGTTGGCTCACGCGCTTAGCTCCGCGAGGCCGGCTCGCTCTCTACCGGGTCGGCGTCCTCGCCGAGGTCGGTGGCCCGCTCATCTGCGCCGCCTTCGGGGCGCGTTTCGGAATCGCCCTCGGCCGCGGGCTCGGTGTCGCGGGTCTGGGGTTCGCCACCCTCGCCCCGCAAGCCCGCCGGCAACAGCTCTTCGGCCAGGCCGCGCGCCTCGATCGGCACCGCACTATCCGGGCACAGGGTGCGCGCGCCGTCGGCGAGGTGTTCGTAGACGGTGCGGTACTGGAGCGCCAGATCCCGCAAGTGCTTCGAGGTCTCTGTAAAGTGTCCGGAGACCTGCTCGCGGTAGGCGTCGAACTCGTCGCGGGTTTCGTCGAGCTGTCGTTCGAGCTCGCGCACGCGCCCGACGTTTTGACCGCGCCGCGAAAGCAAGGCCCCGAGGGCGTACCCGGCAAGCAAAGCCACCGCCACCACCAGCCACAGAAGTGCGGGCCAAGTACTGGGATCCAAGTTCACAGACAATCTCCGGTAAGCTCCGCAATTCTAGGGCATCTGGCGGGTCGACGGTCCCTCGTCGCCACCTGTCGACCCGTTCGCTCTGTCCACCCTGTCCGGTGTACGAAAAGTCGAAGGAGAAGATCGCATGCAGGGGAGCTACGCCGAGGAATACGAGCGTTCGCTGCGCGACCGCGAGGCGTTCTGGGCCGAGGCCGCCCGCGCGGTCGATTGGTTCGAGGCCCCCGCCCAGGTGCTCGATGCGACACGGCCCCCCTTTTACCGCTGGTTCCCGGACGGTGTCACGAATTCCTGCCACAACGCCCTCGACCGTCACGTCGAAGCCGGGCGTGGCGCCGACCCCGCGTTGATCTACGAAAGCCCGGTGACCGGCACGGTCGAGGTGCGGAGCTTCGAGACGCTGCGCGACGAGGTGTCGCGCTTCGCCGGCGCACTGCGCGGCCTCGGGCTCGAGCACGGCGACCGGGTGCTGATCTACATGCCGATGATCCCCGAGGCGGTGGTGGCGATGCTCGCGTGTGCCCGGCTCGGTGCGATTCACTCCGTCGTCTTCGGTGGATTCGCCGCGAAGGAACTCGCGACCCGGATCGACGATGCCAGACCCAAGCTCGTGCTCAGCGCGTCCTGCGGGATCGAGGTGGACCGGGTGATCCCCTACAAACCTCTGCTCGATGGGGCCATCGAGCTGGCGACGGAAAAGCCGGCGCGCTGTGTGGTGCTCCAGCGCGAGCAGCAGCGCGCCGAGCTCGTCGCCGGGCGCGACCTCGATTGGGAGGAGGTGCGCGCTTCCGGCGCGCCGGTGGCATGCGCGCCGGTCGCGGCGACGGACCCGCTCTACATCCTCTACACCTCCGGAACGACCGGTGTCCCCAAAGGTGTCGTGCGCGACAACGGTGGGCATCTGGTCGCGCTCACCTGGAGCCTGCGCAACGTCTACGGCATGCGGCCCGGCGAGGTCTTCTGGGCCGCGTCCGACATCGGTTGGGTCGTGGGCCACTCCTACATCGTGTACGCCCCGCTCTTCAGCGGCTGCGCGTCGATCCTGTTCGAAGGCAAGCCGGTGGGAACCCCCGACGCCGGTGTCTACTGGCGCACCATCGAGCGCCACCGGGTCGCGGCGCTCTTTACCGCTCCGACCGCGATCCGCGCCATCAAACGCGAAGACCCGCACGGGGAGTTCGTCAAAAAGTCCGACCTCTCGGGCTTTCGGACCCTTTTTCTCGCCGGTGAACGCGCCGACCCCGACACGATCGAGTGGGCCGAGGGGATCTTGGGTGTCCCCGTGATCGATCACTGGTGGCAGACGGAGACCGGCTGGCCCGTCGCCGCCAATTGCATGGGTCTGGAGCCGCTTCCCGTGAAGCGTGGCTCTCCCACCAAACCGGTGCCGGGCTACGCCGTTCGCATCGTCGACGAGGCGGGGCAGAGCGTCGCGGCGGGGACGTCGGGCAACATCGTGATCGACCTGCCGCTCCCGCCCGGCTGCCTCCCGACGCTGTGGAACAACGACGAGGGTTTCGAGCGCTCCTATCTCGAGCAGTTTCCGGGCTCCTATCTGACTGGCGACGCCGGGCATCTCGACGAGGACGGTTACCTCTACGTCATGGGCCGAACCGACGACATCATCAACGTCGCCGGGCACCGGCTCTCCACCGGGGCGATGGAGGAGGTGCTGGCCGGACATCCGGACGTCGCCGAGTGCGCTGTGATCGGGGTCGCGGACAGCCTCAAAGGCCAGGTGCCCGTGGGGTTCGCGGTCCTCAAAGCCGGCGTGGCGCGCGACCCAGCCGAGGTGGAGGGTGAGCTGGTCCAGCGCGTACGGGCCGAAATCGGCCCGGTGGCGGCGTTCAAGCAAGCGCGGGTGGTCGTTCGGCTCCCAAAGACGCGCTCCGGCAAAATCCTGAGGGGTACGATGCGAAAAATGGCGGATGGCGAGGCCTTCTCGGTGCCGGCAACGATCGACGACCCGGTGATTCTCGACGAAATCCGGGCCGTGATCGACGGGCTCTGAGCGTTCCCCCGGGGATTGTCACTCGGCCGCCTCGAGTGCAAATTTTTTTGGGCCCACCACCTTGACCTGGATCCGCAGGTGTTTAAACCCAGGGGCGCGCGGGGTCCGCGCAGTTGAATTTCGGCGAGCCAGTCTGGGGGAGGTCTCCATGCTGGCTCGATCCGCACCAGGTGGACGACATTGCGGCGAGCCCCCCGACTCCGGGGGCGCGCCCGGCTGCGTCCAAGGGAGTGAAGCGCGTTGAAGGTCCGACCTCTCCACGATCGCATCTTGGCCAAACGCATCGAAGAAGAAGAGCGCAGTGCCGGTGGGATCATCATCCCCGACACCGCCAAGGAAAAGCCGCTCCAGGCGCACGTGGTTGCGGTGGGGACCGGCAAGATCCAGGACGACGGAAGCGTTCGTCCGCTGGACGTCTCGACCGGCGACAAGGTCCTGATCGGCAAGTACGCGGGCAACGAGATCACCGTCGACGGCGAGGAGCACATCATCCTCCGCGAAGACGACATCCTCGCGATCCTCGGCTAGCCCGTCTCGCAGCAATCACTGATACACCAACGATCTAGGAGACAAAGCGAAGTATGTCAGCCAAAGAGATCCGCTACGACCAAGACGCCCGGGCCAAGCTGCTCGCCGGCGTCAACGGTCTTGCCAACGCCGTGCGCGTCACCCTGGGGCCGAAGGGACGCAACGTCGTCATCGAGAAGAGCTGGGGCTCGCCCACCGTCACGAAAGACGGGGTGACGGTCGCCAAAGAAATCGAGTTCGAGGACAAGTTCGAGAACATGGGCGCCCAGATGGTGAAAGAGGTCGCGAGCAAGACCTCTGACGTCGCCGGCGATGGCACGACCACCGCGACGGTGCTCGCCCAGTCGATCTTTAGTGAAGGCGCCAAACTCGTGGCCGCGGGCGTCAACCCGATGGATCTCAAGCGCGGCATCGACAAGGCCGTCGGGTCGATCGTCGAGGAGCTCGAGAAACTCTCCAAGTCGACGCGCAACAGCGACGAGATCGCCCAGGTCGGCACGATCTCGG
>CAJIBI010000370.1_pt1 | contig 14136 bp, 14 predicted proteins | sample 9199321 | NCBI WGS metagenome assembly CAJIBI01 (sample SAMEA7708294, study PRJEB35096) | sediment metagenome | biome: marine neritic benthic zone biome [ENVO:01000025]; feature: sediment [ENVO:00002007]; material: shallow marine sediment [ENVO:03000034] sea grass bed [ENVO_01000059] ... | reverse complement strand
TCCGGCCTGGATGTACTTCGCGAAGGCTTCGCCTTCGCTGCGCGCTCCGCGGCTCGCGCCGCTCCGCTTGCCTCGGTGAAACTCGGTGGGGCGCGATTCCGGCCTGGATGTACTTCGCGAAGGCTTCGCCTTCGCTGCGCGCTCCGCGGCTAACGCCGCTCCGCTTGCCTCAGTGAAACTCGGTGGGGCGCGATGCCGGCCTGGATGTACTTCGCGAAGGCTTCGCCTTCGCTGCGCGCTCCGCGGCTAACGCCGCTCCGCTTGCGTTCTTCGGAACAATCCGAACGCGGAGGTGTACGCGTGCAGAAAGGTGTGGCCGCCAACGGGGCCGATTTCGCCGTTGCAGAAAAAGCCGCCCAACGGCATGCCCCCCACCGAGCGCAGGAAAAGATGGCTGTCGTGGTCGCGTAGCCCGTACAGTTGCTCCCCGCGCCCGACGCACGAGAACAACAGCGCCGCCTCCGCCGCACCGTCGCTTTCGTTTCGGTAGCGCCGCAGCCGCATCTCGAGATCCGCCGACGAGGTCTCCGCGTCGCGGAGGTGAAACTGCACGACCTGCCCGACTCGGGGATGCGCGGCGATTGCAATCGCCCCGCACTGCGGGTCCGCTCCGACCAGATTCCGAATCAGAAAGTCGCCGCGTCCATAACTCGCCTGGCGCGCATGCATCTCGATCCCGAGAAACAACGAGTGACCGAGGAGAGCGCGGTCTTTCTCCGGAGCGGATTGGGCGAGCGCGCGGAGCACCTGAAGCGCCGGTTGCCCGTCGAGCTCCAAGACCCACTCGTCGCGCGTATCGGTGACAAAGAACGGCTGGCCGATCGGTCGACAGCCCTGGGCGACCACGGTATCGAGCGTCCATCCCGCCCCGTCGAACTCGAGGATCGCGCAGCCACCGCGTCGCGCGTCCCCTTCCGCGTACAGCGGCGCGCCCCCGTCGAGCGGCGTCCCGCTGGCGAGGCCGCCGACCACGGGGTGGCCCGCCCCGACCCGCGCGAGCTCGGTGAGCAGGAGCTCCCCGTCACAGGTCCACGGGTCGGCAAACACCAGCGCACTCGCCGCCTCGCGAAGCCTCGGGAAGGCGCCCTCGCGAAGCGCCTCGGGTTCGAGATAGGTGCTGCGCAGCCGCGCACCCTCCAAGTGGCCCGCTAGGACCGCGACCGCCGGCGCGTGTTCGATTTCACGTCCGCCGCCCAGCACCCCGCTGGCGCCGCAGCCCACGAGCTGCGCCGGTTGGAGCGCGTCCATCAGCGCGCCAAAGAGATCGGGCTGCCTTCGAGCTTCCGGGTCGCTCGCGTGAAAAAAGCAACACAGGTCCGGCGCTACACCCCCCAGGTTCTCGCGCAGCGCCGCCAACGCGTCGGGCCAACGATCGAGTTCGTTGCCCGACAGCGCCACGCTTCCCCAAGTCACGGTCTCCCCTCAGTGGATTGCATCGCCGGCATCCCCTTCGGCCGCCCCCGGGTGGACATCGTGGGGCGTCGGCCCGGCCTGATGATGCGCCAGACGCCACGCGGCCTCCTCACGCACAAAGACGTTGGTCGCCACGAGAGAGCCCGCCCCGAGATCCTCGGTGCAAAGCACCCACGCCGCGTCGCCGAGGATCTGAATGACGGGTCGCAAACACCGAATGGTGTCGGGCGCGCCGCCCCCTTCGAGGATCGTCTTCCAGCTCTCGATCACGGCCTCGCGGCCCACCAGCAGCGGCCAGCCGGGATGGATGCAGGTGGTTTGATGATGACGCGCCCAGAGTGCATCCATCCCGCCCATGTCGCGGGCGGCGAAGTTGCGGTAGAAGGAGGCGTTGGCGCGTTCGACCGCTTCGACATCCTCAGCTTTCATGCTGCCCTCCCCGACACGCTCAACCGCCTCCCACGACCTCACAACGCAGAGATTGCGGCGCCTTGCGTTCGCAGTCGAGGGTCTCGGTCACACCGCGGGTCAAGGGCGCGCACGCGGTGGCGACGGCGCTGCGCCGCGCTTCGTCCTCGGTCGCGGCGCGGGCGCTCTGGCAGCGCTCCACGCCGCCGAACACCACGCAGGCCTCACATTGGACCCCCGCTTGGCCGAGCGTGGCAAAATACAGGGCCGCCACGACGGCGGCGATCCCCGCCAAGACCAAGAGCGGCTTCATCCCATCTCCTTCTCGCGGGCTGCGGGCGTCACGCAGGTGACGATGCCGCAGATCGCGAAATTGATCCCAAGCGCGACCAGCCCGATGTGCCAACCGCCCACCCGTTGGAAGCCCCCGAGCGCAGCGCTTGCCGCGATCGCGGATCCCACCGCGAGCCCCGCCAGGACCGCGGGGGCGCGGGCGCGACGCCAATGCAAGCCCAGAACGAACGCGGGGGCGCATTGGACCAGCAGCTCCATCTTGAGCTCGATCAGTCGCCACAGCGTCAGTCGCGGCGCCAGCGCCAGGCCCACCATCGCCAGCATGATCGCGACGGCGAGTCGCTTCCCGGTGCGCGTGGTCGCCGGATCTTCGCGTGAGCGGCCCAGGAGGTCGCCGGCCACCAGCGAGGACAGCGTGAGGATCACCGAATCCGCCGTCGACATGATGGCCGCCAACGCCCCGACAAAAATGCTGACCGCGACGACCGTGGCCCAGGGGCCGGCGGCCGACCACATCCCGAGCAGCCGGGGCATCACCTTGTCGGCTTCGATCTCCCCCAGACCCTCGAGCCGCGCGATGGCGGCGATACCGATCAACGCGACCACTGCCGTCGTCGCCAACGGCATGAAGCTCATCGCGGCGAGAGCGCGCTGGAGGCTGCGCGCGTCTCGGCCCGCAAAGATGCGTTGCAGGGCCTGGGGATACACCACGCCCCCCAGCCCGATCAGCAGCACGGTGCTGGCCCAGTTGGCGCAGGTCGTGGCGTCGGGTACCGCCACGGCATCGGGGCGCATCTCGGCAACCCGCAGCGTGATGGCCCCGAGACCACCAGAATCGATCACCAGCCACCCGAGCAGACAAGCGAGCCCCACCAACATCAGCACGCCCTGAAAGGCGTCGGTCCACGCGACGGCGCGCATGCCGCCCAGGGTTTCGTAGAAGAGAATCATCGCCGCGAGCCCGACGACGCCGGCCGTGTAGGGAACGCGGCCGCCGGTCGCCTCCTGAGCGACCAGCCCCATCGCGGTGAGCTGGGCGAGCAGGTAGTTGGCGAGCGCGACCGTCATGACGACCGCGATCCCGATCCGGAGCGAGCGTCCGAACGGGTCGGCACCAAAGCGGTGGCGCACCCAATCGCCGGGGGTCACGAAACGCTTGGCGATCGCGATCGGTCGCAGCCGCGGCACCAACCAGTGGAAGCTCACGACGACGGCGAGCATGAAGCCCGGCGACATGATCCAGGCAAAGCCGCGGCGGTAGGCCTCCCCGGGATAGCCGAGCAGCGAATTGCCGCTGTACGCGGTGGCGTAGAGCGTAAAAAACAGGATGAACGCCCCGAGGCTGCGCCCCGCCAGATAGTGGTCCGAGGGTCTTCGGTTGCGTCGCGCGCGCCGCGCGAATTCCGCCACGACAACGAGGAGGGCCAGGTACACACCGATCGCGAACACACCGAGCTCGGCCAGGGTCACCGGGCGGCTCCGCGCCGATCGGGGGGTTGGCCACCGTCGTCGATCGGCGTGAGGCGCCACGCGGCCGCGTTGGCGAGCGCCGCCAACGCGTAGCTGACCAACGCGACCGCGGCCCAATCGGGCAGACCCAGCCAGATTCGGAGCGGTGCTTCGGGATCGCGGTACCAGGGAATCGAGGCGGCGAACAGCAACCCGATCAGACCGAGCAGCACCGTGCGCAGCGTCCGGCGCCGGCGTACACGCCTTTCGTCGCTGCCCTCGGCCACGGGCAAGGTATATCGAAGGCAGTGGGAGCGGCGCGAACCGGGTGGGTGCGCTACCCGCACACGCGCCCCGTTCCCACATTCGCGTGGGAGCGAGCCAAAAAGGCGGGAGCCGTGACCCAGGTGCCGTCCAAGCCACCCCTTCCCCCGAGCGATCTCGCGCGGGTGCTATTCGCCGGTGCGCTGATGGGCTGGGCAAACCTGGTCCCCGGCGTGAGCGGTGGGACGATGCTGCTCGTGTGCGGGGTCTACCCCGCCTTCATTCGCGCGGTGACCGACCTGACGGCCCTGCGCTTCCGCGCCGCGACCTTGGCCTGGGTTGCTGCCCTCGCCGCAGGCGGCGCACTCGCGGTGCTCGCCTCCGCGGGGGCCGTGAAGGCGCTGGTCGAGGCCCACCCGATCGCGATGTACAGCCTCTTCATCGGCCTGACCCTCGGCGGGCTTCCCCTGGTGCTGCACCGAGCCGGCCCAACCGGGGCTCCGGTGTGGATCGCGGCGGCGATCTCGTTCTCTGCGATGACCGCGCTGGCGCTACTCCACGACGGCGCACCCGGTGCTTCGGGGCTCGGCGCGCTGTTCATCGCCGGCGTGGTCGGCGCAAGCGCGATGGTGCTGCCGGGTTTGAGTGGGAGCTACCTCCTCCTGTTGCTGGGCCAGTACATCCCGATCTTGGGCGCCATCGCCGCGCTGCGACACGCGTTGGTGGACCCCTGGCTGCGCGGCGGCAGCGCCGATCTTGCGCCCGCCGGCGAAGCGCTTGCCGTCTTGGCCCCCTTCGCGGTCGGTGTCGCGGTGGGCGTGGTGGCGGTGAGTCACGCAATCCGCATCGCGCTGGAGCGCGCACCGGCACCCACCTACGGTCTACTGCTCGGGCTCCTGCTCGGGGCGGTGCCCGGGCTGTGGCCCTTCCAGGGGGGTGCGGAGCTCAGCCCGCGCAACGTCGCGGTGGCGGCGGCCTGCCTGGCGGCCGGATTCGCCGTAACCTTTGCGCTACGCCGTGTTGAGGCGCCGAGGGCAACACACCCCATATAGTGGGAAGGACGTTTCCGAGCGGGCGCCCCGCTGCGGGCGCAAGCGATCGGCAACGGCCACCCCAACTGCGCAGAGAAATCGGTGCCTTCTCGAGTTTTGAGCGGGAGCGCACGCTTTTTGCAGCGGGATTGGCACGGAGGGGCCGCCCATCATGAACACCGTCACATGGACCCACGACCGACTGCCGATCCTCCTGCTGGGGCTCGCGCTCACCACCACCGCCTGCGGCGGCAAGGACACCGGCGGCAATCGGTCACCGATCTTCAACACGGGCGTGAACGCCACGGTGGTGGAGCCGGGGGGCAGCCTCCCCGCGATGCCCCCGCCCGGGGTAAGCCACCGATCCGCGCCCGGTCAGTACACCCAGTCCTCTCGCGGAGGCGGGCAGACCCACGCACCGTCACAGACCGCGTCCCAAGGGGGCGCCCGAATCCTACCGCCCGGGGGCTACAGCCAAGCGCCACAGGGCGAGACCCCCGGCGCCGCCTACCCAGGCGCTCCCGCGGCGTATCCGCCCGCCACTGGGACTGGGGGCGGCATGGTTAGCATCGGGGGCGCGACCACGGTCGACACCCGTGAGGAACACCGACGGATGAAGCCGGTGGACGCGATGTGGCACAACCCGTTGCTCTGGCCCGTGGCTGCGGTCGCTTGGCCGTTCCAAAAGATCGCCGGGAGCGTCAAAGGCTCCGCCGATCGCTCGCACTCGGGGGGGCCGCAGAGCGCACCGCCCCCCCTCAGCCCCGAGGAGCTCGACCAGCTCCACGACCGCAACCAGACGCGCGCCATGGAACGCGCCCTCGAGTCGCAGCGGGGCGCCGCGCCGGGCGCGACCGCCGGGCCGCAGGGTCGACCGCCGGTGCAAACGCCCCACGTCGCCGCGCGATCGCAGACGCCAGAACGATGGGCTTCCGCGGCGCCGACTTCCCCTCACCCCAGCAAGCGGCCCTCGATCGCAGAAGAGCTCGCCGCGCTGCGCCGCGGTCTCGGCTCCGGCGACACCGGGGCCCCCCCGCAAGTCGCCAGCCGACAGGATCCCGGCGTTCCCGACGTCGGGCGCGATTCCTGGGCAACGCAGTCCGAACCCCGTAGGGGCCCCGAAGCCGACCAGCGCTTTCGGCAGCGCTTTGACGCCGACGGCGATGGGAGGCTCGATCGAGAGGAAATCTACGATGAAGACGGTTTGATCGCCGAGAGCGCGGAGGACGCCGACGGTGACGGCCAGCTGGATACGTGGACGCGCTACCGCAACGGAGCCCCGATGCGACGCCGCGCGGACGTGGATGGAGACGGCCTGATCGACGCGTGGACCTACTACGCCGAGGGCGGCCTCGACGTAGCCCGCCTCGAACGCGACACCGACGGCGACGGGTACCGCGACCAGATCGACTTCTTCGACGGCGGACAACTTGCCCGGCGCACCGAAGACCCCGACGGTGACGGATTCCCCGATCGCGTAACCCGCTATGCCCCGGACGGCCGACCCGCCGAGCGCGACGAAGACTCGGACGGGGACGGTGCGATGGACACGCGTTCCTTCTATGAGAACGGTCGCTTGGTGCGAAGGCTCTTGCTCAACGAAGACGAACGCTGGGAGCCCTGACCTGCCCCGAACCCCCGCACAAGCGATTGCGTTTTTGGTCGGCCTTTGGCTCGCTTTTTGGCTGCTAGTCCCACTCTGGGCGGCGCCCGCCGCCGCCGACACCGAGGCAGCGGCGAGTCCCTTCGCGACGCTCGAGGGCGACCTCTTTCGCGCCGTCAATACGACCCGCGTATCGCGGCATCTCGTCGGGTTGCGACGCGACCCGGGCCTCGACCGCGTCGCGCGCGCCCACAGCCGCGACATGGCGCGGCGCGGCTACTTCTCCCACACGACTCCGGAGGGCCTCAACCCAGTGGATCGTCTCTCGCGGGGAGGCGTGACCGGGTTCGCACTGGCCGCGGAGAACGTAGGCATGACCGATCGCCCGGATCCCAACCGCGAAATCCACGACGGCTGGCTGGCTTCCCCGGTGCACCGCAAGAATCTTTTGGCCCCGGCGTTCAACGTCACGGGGATTGGGGTCGCGGCGGCCGCCGACGGCACCCTCTACTACACGCAGCTCTATACCAGCGTGCCGCGCCCGTAGCCTACAGCGTCAAGACGGCATTCTCGATGCGCCGATCGTTCCAGTAGAGGTCGACGGGGCGGGAGAGGTCAAACCCATCGGGCAAGACCAGGTAGCCGAGGACCACCGCGTCGGGTGTCTGGACACCCCCACGGCCGCGCAACAACCCGAGTTGTGCGTCGTCTTCCGGATCGGGCTGGAACGCGAGCTGACCCTGGACCACCGTAAAGTTGGGATGAAAGGGAGCGGTCTGGGCGGCCACGGCGCTGAACAGCACCACCGGATTTCGTGCACCGGTGGGTACCAGGCCCGCTTGTTGGGCGCGCTCCACAAACGCGAGCGAGTACGCAAACGAGACGCGGAGCTGTTCGCGCCCCTGAGTGGTCTCGACAAAGTGGACCGGCGCGCGCTGCTGTGAGAGCTCGACCAGCATGAAGAGATCGCGGACCTCGCCCTCGCTCAGGCCGAGGTCTCGCACCCGATCGACCCGCTCGGACGCGCCGGGCGTCGGGGGCCCGGGCACCGCGGCAGCGCCGGGCCGGTTGGCGGCGCGCTGCGCTTCCGTCGCGGGTTCGCCGCGCCGGACCTCGTCCGCGCGCTCGATCAAGTGGTACGGGTTGCGGCTCACGTCTGCCTTCTCGCGATACACCTCCCAGAGATAGGGCCGCGGCAGGTTCTCGGGACGCAGCGGCGGGATCTTGGAGGGCTCGACCTGCTTGGCCCCCTCGCAGGGGATTTGTGAGGCGTTCTGGACGATGTAGACGCTGCCGTCCGGGCAGACCCCCGCGATCGCGTGGGCGGCATCGGCCGCGCCGAGCGCCGCCAGCGCGAACGCTGTGGCGACGCCGCGGGTGACGCGACTCGGTCCGAACCCGATCCACTCCATTGCCGTGACTGTTGCCAAGGCTCCCCTCCTCCGCGCTTGCGCGCGGTTCATCCTAATTGAAAACCTCCTTGTATTTCAATCTCTTCTGAATGATTCTCGAGAATGACTCAGAGCTTGGTGGGCCCGATTCGGGCTCGCCTACGCGCGCTTGGCGAGCCCTCCTGCGCAGACGCAGGCGCCGCACATGATCGAGGAGTCGCCGGCGCTCTTCGCCACGCAGGGGTCGCGCAGCGCCAGTAGGCAGGCGTCCCAAACGGAGTGGACCCATCCGCACGCGCACGAGGCGCACCACCGGATGACCGAGGAAAGCCATCGATCGACGGATCTGGCGCTTGCGTCCCTCGCGCAAGGTGAGCGCGAATGAGGTCGTGGGCCTTGGCTCTCGCGCTCTCTGGACCGCCGAGACGGCCGCGGCGGCGGTTCGGCCGTCGCGCAGCGGCAGCCCGCGTTCGAGGCGACGGAAATCCTCGTCGGACACGTGACCCCGAACCGTGACCCGGTATTCCCGCTCGTTCTCGAGCGACGGATGGAGCAGGGCGTGGGCGGTGTCGCCGTCATTGGTGAGGAGCACAAGGCCCTCTGTGTCGCGATCCAAACGACCCACCGGAGCCAAACCGGCGGCCTCCTTGGGGACGCGTTCCACCAGCGTGGGCCGGCCCTGGGGATCCCGGCGCGTGGTCAGCACGCCCCGTGTCTTGTTCGCGAGCCAGTAGGCGTAGCGGACCGGCCGCAGACGTTTTCCATCGACCTCGACCTGTTGGACCTGTGGATCGACCCGTTGCCCCAACGACGCCACCTCCCCGTCGACGCGGACGCGACCGGCGCGAATCAGCGTCTCGGCCCCGCGCCGCGACGCGACACCGGCCGAGGCCAAGAGCTTTTGGAGACGCAGCGCGGTCAACGAACGCGCTCCCGGTCAGTGGATCGAGGGGCCCGCCTTGTCGTCCGGGACCTCATTCTCCGCCTGGACGGCGGGCGTGCCGACCGCGGGCTCCTCCAGCGCGGGCTCGGCGCCTTCGGCTTCGCCGGCGCCTTCCACTTTGGCGGGATGCGCGGTTTCGTACTCGGCGAGGAGCTCCTCCATCTCGCGAAGCGTCGGAAGATCCGAGAGCGAGTTCAGCCCGAGGATCTCCAGCAGACGGCGGGTCGTGGCGTACAGCATGGGGCGCCCGGGAATTTCGCGATGGCCTGCGACGCGCACCAGCTGTCGTTCGAGGAGGCTTCGCAACACGGGGCCGGCCTCTACGCCGCGGATGTGCTCGACCTCGGCGCGGGTAATGGGCTGCCGGTACGCGACGATGGCGAGAGTCTCGAGGGCGGCCGCCGAAAGCCGCAGCGGCGGCGCGGGGCGCAACGCCCGGAGCATCGGCGCGAGGGCCTCGACGGTTCGCAGCTGATAGCCGCCGGCGATCTTTTCCACCCGGAAGGCGCGTCCCTGCGCCTCGTACTCCTCGTTCAATTCGCGGATGTGGGTGTGCACCATTTTGGCGTCGCAGTCCGGAATCAGATTCGAGATCCGCTTGGCCGTCAGCGGCTCCCCGGACGCGAACAGGGCACCCTCCACCCATTGGCGTTGTTCCTGGCGATCCACCCTTCCCTCCCGATCCGTTGGCCCTACAGGGACTCGACTGGTCTTGCCGACGACGCCTCGGCGCGGCGCAAATGAATCGGCCCGCTCGGTGCCCCGCGCTCGTCGTGGCTCTGGAACACCCTGAGCACTGCCAGGCGAGCCAGCTCGAGCAGCGCGAGGAAGGTCGCCACGAGCATCGGCCGCGTCGGCGGTTCGCCGCACAGCGCGTGCAACATCTCCATCAGCTCGACGCTGGGCGACCGCTCCAACGCGTCGACGATCGCCACCATTTGCTCGCGCACGGTGACCGGCTCGCCCCACACCTCGTGGGCGTGTTCCGCCGGCTCGGCGCGCTGCAGCACGCGGCGAAACGCCTCAACCAGGGGGAGGAGCGAAAGCGCGATATCGCGCTCGGCCTCGGGGACGGTCTCCGGCGCCTGCCCCGGAGCGGCGAAGCGATCGCGCCCGAGCCGGGGAAGTGCGTCGAGCTCCTGCGCCGCCTCTTTGAAGCGCTGGTACTCGAGCAGGCGAGCGATCAGCGCAGCGCGCGGATCCTCTTCCTCTTCCTCGTCCTCGGTCTCGCTCGGGGGCAGCAGCAGGCGTGACTTGATCCAAGCGAGCGTCGCCGCCATCACCAGGTATTCCGCGGCGATATCGAGGTGAAGCTCACGCATCACATCGAGGTAGGCGAGGTATTGATCCGCGACCTCCGCGATCGGAAGGTCGGTGATTTCGAGCTCGTTCTCTCGGATGAGGTGGAGGAGGAGGTCGAGCGGGCCCTCGAAGACGGTGAGGCGGATCGGACAGCCGGAGGAAAGGGGGGTCTCCACCTTGGTCGCCGGCCGCGCGCCGGCCGCGACGCCACTACGGGCGTCGGTCTGTGTGAAGAGCGGTTGTTCAGGCGGCGCCATCGGCGCTCCGGCGTGAGGAAGTCTCGTGTTCTGGGGTGGGTAGGAGCAGTATCCGCAATCGCTTCCCCGAGGGCAACACGAGGCGCAATCAGCGGCGGCGCTTTGTCGCGTGGGTCTTTTGCGCGCGCTCCTGCCGACGCTTCGCCCGCCGCGTCCACTCCGTGGCAAACGTGAGCGCGGCGTCCCGGCTCGGGAGCTTCCCGTCGAGCCAAGCGACACGCACCGCGGAGAGCGCGTCGCCCAGCAGCGGCCCTTCCAACCCGAGGCCCGCTAGATCCCGGCCCCCGAGCGGAGAACGCCGACCGCGGTCCTCGCGCACCCAACGGGCCATGCGGCGGCGCAGGGGAGACGCGGCTTTGGCGTAGAGGGCCAGGCGGATTTCCGGCTGCAGCGGCTCGAGCTCGCGATCGAGCGCGCCGCGACCGCGAGTTTTCTCGCAGCGCGACAGGTCGCGGCCCCCGTCCTTGGCAAAGCGCAAGACCATCTCGGCCTGACGCCCCCGCACCGAAAGGCGCTCCAAGAGCGCGCGGCGCGTGGCGGGTCTGAGGCCTTCGCACCAAAGCGCCAGCGCCGAAAGCCAGCACCGGGTTCCGTCGAGGGGCCAGGGCGGCAGCGCCACAATTCGGCCCAAACGACGCAGCGGAACGCGGGCCGGCCGGGGAATGATGAGACCGGGGCGAAGCGCCTCCAACACCTCCCAGTCCTCGAGGGCCACCAGCGCGCGCACAGGGTCGGCCCCGAGCCGCGCATCGGCGACCAGGTGCTGAAACTCCCGCCGCACCCGCTCGCCCGACACCTCGGCGAGCGCGCCGTCTTCGAGCGCGCCGCGGAGCGCGTTGCGCGTTCCACGCGCCAATCGAAAGCCGAGGCGCGCACAGAGCCGCGCAGCGCGGAGCCCGCGGGTCGGATCGTCGTAAAAGCTGCGGCCGTGAAACACGCGGAGGACCCCGCGTGCGAGGTCCTCGCGGCCGCCGCCGAGATCGATCACCTCCTCCCCCTCACGCAGGCGGGTGACTCCGCGACGGGTCAGCGGGAACGCCATCGCGTTCACGGTAAAATCGCGGCGGCGCAGGTCTTCTTCGAGGGTGCCGGCCTCCACCACGGGAAGCGCTCCCGGCCGCGGATAGTGCTCTTGGCGCGCGGCGGCCAGGTCGAGCGCGGCTCCACCGGCCTCAATCCGCGCGGTCCCAAAGCGTTCGTGCGTCTCCACCCGTCCCTCCGCGCCGGCCACGTCCCGTGCCAACGCGGCCGTGTCTTCGGCCTGTGCCTCGAGGAGCAGGTCGATGTCCCGGAGCGGGCGGCCGAGGAGCCAATCGCGGACCGGACCTCCTACCAGATAGAGCGCGAGGCGACGGCGCTCGGCCTCCTGCTGGGCGCGGCGGAGCAACGAACGCAGCGCGGGATCGAGGCCGTCGACGATCGCTCCGCTCAACGCCGACCCGAGCGCGCGCGCTCGCCGCGCGGATGGCGGGTCTCCACGACCTCGCGCAAGCGGCCACGGCTCACGTGGGTGTAGATCTGGGTCGTCGCCAGGTCAGCGTGGCCGAGCATCGCCTGAACGGCGCGAAGATCGGCGCCGCCTTCGAGCAGATCGGTAGCGAAGGAATGCCGCAGCACATGGGGCGAAACGCGCTCCGCGGGGAGGCCGGCACGGCGCGCCAACGCCCGCAGGCGGTGAAAAAAATTCTGGCGGGTCATGGGCCCGCCGCGTGTGGAGAGAAACACCGCTTCGTGGTTTCCGCGCAGGAGGGCCGGGCGTCCGTGCTCGAGGTAGTCGTCGAGGGCGCGCAGCGCCGGCCCGCCAAGCGGCACGATGCGCTCGCGCCGCCCCTTCCCGACCACCCGCAACAGCCCCGCGCGGCGGTCCAGCCCGTCGAGGGGAAGCGAGACGAGCTCGCTCACCCGTAGGCCCGCAGCGTAGAGCACCTCCAACATGGCCCGGTCGCGGAGGGCCAGGGGCGTCTCCCCGTTGGCAGCCGCCAAGAGCGCCGCGCTCTCGTCGGGCCGCAGCACCCGCGGCAAGGGTTGCCCGAAACGGGGCGCCAGCAACACGTCGCTGGGGTCCTGCTCGAGCGCGCCTCGATCGACCCAGTAGCGCACGAATCGCCGCAGCGAGACGGTGGCGCGCGCACGGCTCCGGGCACCAAGGCGGTGGGTGTCGAGGCCGCGCACCAGCGCCTGCAACACTGCGCGATCGAGTTGATCGACCCGTTCCACACCGGACGCCTCGAGCTGGTCCGCAAAGCGGGCGAGGTCTCGCGCGTACGCCGAGACTGTGTGTGGGGACAACCCGCGCTCGACCGCGACATGAGCGAGGAAGCCGTCGATCGCGGTGGCGACCGACGGAGCCCGCGCCTCAGGCATGCACGCCTCGACCCGGGGGCTGCCGCGCCACCGCCAGCAACGACTCCCGCAGCGCCTTGATCCGCGCGGGGTCTATCAGCTGGCGGGCTTCGCCGTCGCGCACGTAGAAGGTGTCTGCCACCTGGTCGAGAACCTTCGAGGCCTTGGAAATGTGGATCTCGAGGCCGTGCTCGGCGAGCGTGCGCGTCAGATCGTAGAGCAAGCCCAGCCGATCATTGGTCGACACATCGATCACCGTGTAGCGATCGGATTCGTCGTTGGAGATCCGCACCACCGGCGGGAGCCGCGACGGTGTCTCGGGTGCGCCGTAGCGCGACCGCGGTCGCTGAAGCAGTTCGGAGAGCTCGGCCTCGCCGCGCAGCACGGCGCGGAGCATGGCGTCGAAGCTCTTCCACGCGCGTTCTTGGTCGGCGTCGCCCCCGTCCGGGGTGGCCACCCGGTACACCTCGAGCGCCACGCGGTCCCGGGTGGTGTACACGTTTGAGGCGAGGATCTTGATGCCCCGTGCGGTCAGCGTTCCCGCCACCCGGGAGTAGAGACCGGGCGTGTCCTGGCACACCACGATCAGCTCGGAGAATCCAGACCGCAGCGTGCGCACGCGGGTGACGAGCTCGCCTCCGCTGCGGAAGGCTTCGATCGCCTCGAGGTGGCGGCCGATCTGGCGCGGCGTGTGGCCTACGAAGTAGCGTGCCGGGAGGTTCTGCAGCGCGGCTTCGGCTTTGGCCTCCTCCCAGTCCGCCGCGACCAGGATCTCGAGCGCGCCGGCGCGCCGGAGCTCGATGCGCGCGTGGATGCTCTCGAGCGTACGTTGCGGATCCAGGTGACCCGACTCGAGCACCTCGGCGCTCCCCTCGTAGAGTTCGCGCAGCAGCGTTCCTTTCCACTCGGTCCAGGCCGTTTTCGACGATGCCCGCATGTCCGCGAAGGTCAGCAGGTAGAGCAAGCGGAGGTTGGTGCGATCGCCGGCCAGCCGGGCGAACTCCAAGAGGGTCTTGGAGTCGCTCAAATCGCGGCGTTGCGCAACGTGCGACATGACCAGGTGTTCGCGCACCAGGAACTCGACCCGGTCGATGCGCTCCGGCGCTAGACCGAGCCGCTCCAGACAGCGCCGGCTACGCTCGGCACCGCGGGCGGAGTGGTCGCCACCCAATCCTTTCCCGATGTCGTGCAACAGACAGCCGAGAAACAGCACCGCGCGGTCGTCGACCGAGCGCATCAACTCGGTGAGCTCGGGTTGTTCGTCGCGGTAGCGGCCCCGCCACAATCGGCGCAGCTCTTGGACGAGAAAGATCGAGTGCACGTCGACCGTGTAGGTGTGGTACATGACGTGCTGCCAGCGGCACACGATGTGATCCCACTCCGGCAGATAGGCCCCCAGGATCCCGACCTCGTTCATCTCCATCAGGGTGCCGTGCAC
>CAJIBI010000276.1_pt1 | contig 14138 bp, 12 predicted proteins | sample 9199321 | NCBI WGS metagenome assembly CAJIBI01 (sample SAMEA7708294, study PRJEB35096) | sediment metagenome | biome: marine neritic benthic zone biome [ENVO:01000025]; feature: sediment [ENVO:00002007]; material: shallow marine sediment [ENVO:03000034] sea grass bed [ENVO_01000059] ... | reverse complement strand
ATCTCGTCGGTGATCGCCACCAGGCGGTCCCAGAGGATCTTCAGGTCGACCGGGTCGTAGCCGCTCACGAGGCACCCCTTTCCAGCTCGCACACGAGGTTGAGCCGCGCGTCGACCAGCGCGCGATCCCCTCGGCCGAGCACCACCGTCGACTCGTCCTCCTGCACCAGCGCCGGGCCCGCCACCGAGGCGCCGGGCGCGAGCGCGTAGCGGTCGTAGATCGGGCACTCGACGAAGTCCTCCTCGTCGGGCGCGAACAGCATCGCGTGGTCGAGCACCGGCTCGCGCCGCACGTCCCCGCTCGGGTCCTCCGCCCTCGCGAGACGCGGGCGGGCGGCGTGAGCCTCCACCTTCCAGTTCACCACCTCGAGCGGCAGATCGAGGCGGCTTCGCGAGAACGCCTTGGCGTAGGCGGCAGCGAAGAGCTCGGGCAGGCGCGCGACACTCGCCGCGTCGTCGACGTCGCGCGGCAGCTCCACTTCGACCTCGTAGCCCTGTCCCTCGTAGCGCATGTCGAGGCGGCGCTCGATGCGCACCGCGCCGGACTCGGCACCGGCCACCGCGAGGAACTCGAGCGCACGTTCCACGAGCGGCGCGAAGCCGGCCGCGAGATTCTCGGGCCCGAGCGAGGCGAGCGGGCGCCGCTCGGTCCTGAGCGTCTCGAAGCCGATCGGACAGATCAGCATCCCGATGGCGGACGCGACCCCGGCGCGGGCCGGGAACACCACCCGCGGGATGCGCAGCTTGCGTGCAATTCGAACCGCGTGGGCGGGTCCCGAGCCCCCGAACGCGACCATGGTGCAGCGCCGGTAGTCGAAGCCGAGCTCGGAGGCGTGCGCCCGGAACGCCCCCGCGACCTCCTCGTTGATCACCTCGTGCACGCCCCACGCGGCGCGCACCGTCGACGTGCCGAGCGGGGCGGCCACGCGCCCGGCGATCGCGCGTTCCGCCGCGCCCGCGTCGAGCCGCATCGTCCCGCCGAGGAAGCGCTCGGGCACGAGGTAGCCGAGGGTGACGTTGGCGTCGGTGAGCGTCGCGTCCTCGCCGCCGCGGGCGTAGCAGGCGGGGCCGGGATCGGCGCCGGCGCTGCGCGGCCCGACCGCGAGCAGGCCACGCTCGTCGACTCCTGCGATGCTCCCGCCGCCCGCTCCGATCTCGATCATGTCGATCACCGGGACCCCGAGGGGGAGTCCGCTGCCGGCGGTGAATCGGTACACGCGAGCGACCTCGAGCGCGTAGCGTTTCTCCGGACGCCCGTCGCGTACGATCGCGCCCTTCGCGGTCGTGCCGCCCATGTCGAACGAGAGCAGGTCCGAGATCCCCGCCTCCTCGCCGAGCCACGCCGCGACCAGCACCCCGGCGGCCGGACCGGATTCGACGAGGCGCACCGGGTAGCGTCGCGCCACCTCGGTCGGGAGCGCGCCCCCGCTCGAGGTCATGACCAGAAAGGCGCCTCGGAACCCCCGCTCCGCGAGGGCGTGCTCGATGCGTGCGACGTAGCGATCGAAGAGCGGCTGGGTGTAGGCGTTCGCGGTCGTCGTCGTCCAGCGCTCGTACTCGCGCATGAACGGCTGCACGTCGGCGGAGGTGCTGACGTGGAGATCGGAGTAGGACTCGCGCGCGATCTCGGCCGCGCGCGACTCGTGCGCGGGGTTCGCGTACGAGTGCAGGAAGCACACCGCGAGGGCGTCGACGCCCTCTTCCTCGACCAGGGCTCTCACCCCAGCGCGCACCGCGTCCTCGTCGAGCTCGCGCTCGACACTGCCATCGTGGCGAACCCGCTCGGTGACCTCGAGGCGAAGCTCGCGCGGTACGAGGGGATCGGCGAAGCGCAGCGCGAGGTCGAAGAGGTCGAAGCGGCGCTCGAGCGCGACGTCGAGCACGTCGCGGAAGCCAGCGGTCACGAGCATGCCGGTGCGCGCGCCGCGCCGCTCGATGATCGCGTTGGTGACCAGCGTGGTGCCGTGTACGATCGATGCGACGCTCGCGAGGTCGACGCGTTCGTCGCTCAACATCGCTTCGATGCCCTCGATCACGCAGCACGAGGGATCGTCGGGCGTGGTGAGCCGCTTGTGGACCGCGAGGCGCCCGGTAGCGTCGTCGATTAGCGCGAAGTCGGTGAACGTGCCGCCGATGTCGATTCCGAGACGGCGGCTCATGCGCGGGCCGCCTGCGACGCGGCGTCGAGGACGGCGGCGAACGCGGCGATCGTGGCCGCGATCTCGGCGTCGCCGACGTCCGGGTGGGTTACCAGGCGCACGGTGCGCGCGTCGACCGGCAGCACGAGGATGCCCTCGGCCGCGAGCGCCTCGGCGAGGGTCCCAGCGTCTAGTCCGGAGCGCTCCACCCCAGCCAGCACGATGTTGGTCTCGACCGGGCCGTCAATCCGGATCCCCGGCATCGCCGCGATCGCCCCGGCGAGTCGCCGGGCGTTGGCGTGATCCTCCGCGAGACGATCGACCATGGCGTCGAGCGCGACCACTCCCGCCGCGGCGAGGATCCCGGCGGGTCGCCAGCCGCCCCCGAACATCTGGCGCAACCGCACCGCTTCCTCGATGAGGTCGCACGGACCCGCGAAGATGGCGCCGATCGGTGCGCCGAGACCCTTGTTCAGGTTGAACGCGACCGTGTCCGCGCACGCCGCGAGGGCCTGCGCGTCGACTCCGAGGGCGGTTGCGGCGTTGAACAGGCGTGCCCCGTCGAGGTGGACCGGGACGCCCGCTCGCGCCGCGATCGCGCGGATATCGCACATGGTCTCGAGCGGGACCACCGCGCCGCCGGAGTGGACGTGGGTGTTCTCGACCACGACGAGCGCGGTGCGCGAGCGCTGCGCGTCGCCGGCTGCGATCGCCGCAGCGACGTCCATGGGCGCCATCGCCCCGCGCGTTCCGGCGACGGGTCTGGGCATCGCACCGCTCAGAGCGCTCGCCGCGCCCGCTTCCGAGCGCACGACGTGCGCGCTCGCCTCGGCAACGAACGCCTCGCCGGGACGGCAGTGCAGGTGGATGGCGATCTGGTTCGCCTGCGTGCAGGTCGGGCAGAAGAGCGCGTCTTCCTTGCCGATCCGCTCGGCCGCGCGCGCCTCGAGCCGGCGCACGGTTGGGTCCTCGCGCAGGCCGAAGGCGGGCGGTGAGCGCGCCGCCTCCATCATCGCCGCCACCATCGCCTCGGTGGGGCGGCTCACGAAATCGGTACGGAGATCAACGGGCAACGCAGCGTCCCTTCATTCTTCGCGAGTATGCCACAGCGCGGCGTCGAGCAGACGGCGCGGCTCGACGCGGGCATGGCGGGGGCCGGTTAGAGCCGCAGGAGACGACCGTCGGTGCCCGCGCATCGCGCCGTCTCGCTCGCGATCGTCGCGCTGTTCTTCGAAGGCACCAAGCTCGGCGACGACACGAACCTCGTCGGCGGGTTCGCAAAGGGCTTCTACTTCGACCCGCTAATGGCAACGTTCGGCCGGGCGAAGCGCAGCCATAGCCGCGAGCTCCCGCCCAACTTCAAGCTCAACCTGCTCTCGGGCGCTTGCGCCCAGAGTCGCTACAACGGCCGTCTCTACGCGAATTCGCAGAACGTGCGCGTCGCGGCTGAACGATTCGCGAGCACCACGTCTTCCGGCCCTGGCTCGTCTTCTCCAAACAGGACGAGCGCCTGCTCGGGAACTGCGGGCTTCGATGGTGGCGGTCATGTAAACGTCGGACTCCACGCTGCGCGCCGCGGAGCCAGACTTCAGAAAGGGACAGGTCATTGGAGTCGAGGCGGTGAGCTGTCGAACTTGGCCTGCCGACCCACGTTTCGCTGCCATCGGAGACCGGAAGATCAGTTGGGACGTACGGACCCATGTTTGTTCTGAGGATCCCTGAGCTGGCCCATGCTATTTTAGGACTCTCCGAGATCGGATGGGCCACCTGGGACATCGGGAAGTAACAGCATGACCAGCAGCGAGATTGTTTCCCTGGAGCAGCAAATCCACGAGCTGATGGCGCGGCTCAATGAGCTTCGCAAGATCGCTCCCCGCACACCCGTGCCCAGCTACGATTTCTCTACCTACGAGGGGCAGACTACCCTGCTCGACCTATTCGGTGACAAGGACAAGCTGCTCGCCATCCACAACATGGGCCAAGGCTGCCGTTACTGTACGTTGTGGGCGGACGGCTTCAATGGGATCCTCGACCACCTGGAATCCGCGTTCTCTGTCGTTCTCGTCTCGAAGGATCCCCCGGAGACCCAGCGCCGATTCGCAAGCTCCAGAGGGTGGCGATTCCGGCTGGCCTCACACGGCGGCGGTGACTATATTCGCGAGCAGACGGTCATGGAGGGCTCGGACAACATGCCCGGTGCGGTCGTTTACGAACGGGACGCCGAGCAGATCTATCGGAAGAGTAAATGCGCGTTCGGCCCGGGTGATATCTACTGCTCGATGTGGAGCCTCCTCGGGCTTGCCGGCCTGGGGGCGGAGGACTGGACGCCGCAGTACCGCTATTGGCAGCGACCCGGAAAGCTCGATGACGGGGGCGCGAACGTCATCGACTAGCTATCAAGTCCATGCCGAGCGCTGAAACGCTTCTCCTTCTATCGACCGTTGTCGCCGCGCTTGGGTGCGGATTGATGGCGGGACTGTTCTTCGCCTTTTCAGTTTGCGTAATGCGCGCGCTCGCTCGCCTGCCGTCCGCCGACGGCATGGCGGCGATGCGAATGATTAACTCGGCGATCATCAATCCGACGTTCGGTCTCGTCTTCTTTGGTACGGCCGCCGCCTGTGTCGTCGTGACCGTTGCATCTGCTTGGAGCTGGAGCCATCCCGGCGTTGGGTACTCGCTGTTGGGAGGGACGATCTATTTGCTTGGGAGCTTCTCGGTCACGTTCGCGGTCAATGTCCCCAAAAACAACGCACTGGCATCAGTCGTGCCCTCCGTACCGGAAGCCGCGGGTCTGTGGGCCGACTACCTGTCGAAGTGGACGGCTTGGAACCATTTGAGGACGGTATCGTCATTCGCCTCTGCGGTCTTGATGGCAATTGCGGGCGTGCAGCCGTCACTCCAAAGCTAGCGTGGAGGAGAAGGTAAGGGAGTTCGATCGTCTCGACTTTCATCGATCGAAGGCAGCGGTGATCCGGACGTTTCTCGAGTCTCGGCACCTCGATTTCATCATCGACCCGTTTCACGACGACGGTCCATGGCTTGTCGCGCTCAATCAGGTACGGGTCCACTTCGGCGGGACGGCTCACGAAGTCGGTTCGGAGATTAATGGGCAACGGCGGGTCCCTACGCTCGTCGCAAGTAGGCCACAGCGCGGGTCGAGCCGACGGCGCGGCTCGAGGGGGCGAGACCGCCGCTGCCACTCGCGGGAGACGGCCGTCGAAGCCTGAAGCGCTCCCGTCACGACTCGGCCCCGGTTACAGTGTCCGGACAGCGACGATCGGACACGGCGTCGAGCTCGGCCGCGAGCACGGGCCGTCGCCAAGCACATGCCGAGCCCCAGAGAAGGTCACGAGGAGTCAACTATGCCGCTACAGCGCCCGGACGTGAAGGAGGTGGTCGAGCTCGCCGAATCGCTCGGCATCCGGCTCACGGTGACCGAGGCCGAGATCTTCAGGACCCGGCTCCTCGAGCACATCGGGGCGATGGAGGCGTTCCTGGAGCTGCGCATCGAGGAGGATCGGCCACCGTTGCGCCACCTCGCGCGCGATCCCGGATACCGACCGACGGAGGCGGAAGATCCGCTGAACGCGTTCATCCGCAAGTGCCGCGTCGAGGGGGCGGCCGAGGGGCCGCTCGCCGGCAAGACGGTGGGGTTGAAGGACCACACCGCGCTCGCCGGGGTGCCGCTCACGCTCGGGTCCCACTTCATGGAGGGCTATGGCCCGGACTTCGACGCCACCGTGGCGACGCGGCTGCTCGACGCCCGTGCCACCATCGTCGGCAAGATGAACATGGAGGACTTCTCCTTCGGCGGGCCCGGCTTCAGCGGGCTCGGGGACTTCGGCCGCCCGCTCAATCCCCACCACCCCGACTGCGTCACCGGTGGCTCCTCCTCGGGGTGCGCGGCCGCGGTCGCGGCCGGGGCGGTGGACATCGCGATCGGTGGCGATCAGGGCGGGTCGATCCGCATCCCCGCCGCCTGGTCGGGCTGCGTGGGCCTCAAGGCGACGTTCGGGCTCATCCCCCACACCGGCGTGGTCGGGCTCGAGGCCACGGTCGACTTCGTCGGGCCCATGACCCGCACCGTCGACGACCTCGCCACGGCGCTGCGATGCCTGGCGGGTCCCGACGGTTACGACCCGCGGCAAGCGCAGGTGCCGTCGAGCCTGCCCGACTACGAGGCGGCGCTCGGGCGCGACGTCGAGGGCCTGCGGATCGGGGTCCTCGAGGAAGGCTTCGACGTCGCGGGCGGCGAGCCGGAGGTGTACGACGCGGTGCGAGAGGCCCTCGGGGTGCTTGAGGGGGCGGGGGCGCGGCTCGAGCCCGTCTCGGTGCCCGCGCACCGCAGCGCTTCGCTCGCCATCGTCGCGCTGTTCTTCGAAGGCACCAAGCTCGGCTACGACACGAACCTCGTGGGCGCGTTCGCGAAGGGCTTCTACCCTGCCTCGCTGATGGCGACGTTCGGCCGAGCGAAGCGCAGCCACAGCCACGAGCTCCCGCTCAACTTCAAGCTCAACCTGCTCTCGGGCGCCTATGCGCAGCGTCGCTACAACGGCCGGCTCTACGCGAAGTCGCAGAACCGGGGCCCGACCCGCCTGCGCCGCTACCTCGAAGTCTTCGAGCGGGTCGACGTCCTCGCGATGCCCACCGTGGCCACGAGGTCCCACCGTTACCAGGTACCGGCGGACTGGGCCGACGCGGTCGACCGCACCCTGTTCGGCGGCGAGCGGGGCGAGGACATCGGTCTCCTCATCGCCAACACCGGCGCCTTCAACTACACCGGGTTCCCCGCGCTCAGCATCCCGTGCGCGAAGTCCGGCGGCCTGCCGGTCGGGCTCCAGCTGGTCGCGCCGGACTTCCGCGAGGACGTGCTCATCCGCACCGCGCACCGGTTCCAGGAATCGGTCGACTGGGACAGCTTCTTTCCCGACTGAGGCTCTCAGGTCGCGTTCGAGATTCGATACCACTTGCGGTGTCGGGTAAGAATCCTAAATGAGATTCGATCGAAGTGGATTTCCGCGGGATATCGCGATTGACTCACGGGTGTTGCAAGGTCCCGCGCGAAAGCAACCAGGCGGATGTTGATGACCACTTCTGTCCGTGAAGATTGCTCGTGCACAGCCTCTGAGATGCTGTGCTGGAGATGTTCGCGAGTCCCGAGCTTTGACCGGGCTAGTTCGGCTTATGACCCCGCAAATATCTGGTCCTGTTCCAGGCATGAGACACCGCCCTTCTGGCGAACGACTCGACGCCCTCTCGCCGCCAGACTTCGGCCCCTATAATCGGGTACCACGCGCCCGACTCGGAGCGTCCGGCGGCAGGCAGATCCTCGGCAAGCCCTTCTTGGAGATCAGATGGCAACGGCGGTCGGTGTCGGATTGATGGAGTTTCCGTTTTCGGGGCCAGCCGCGTTCTGGCGCTGGATTGACCTCTGCGAGGAGGCCGGTATCGACTCGTTCTGGCAGACCGACCGGATGGTCTCCCGCGAGCCCATGCTCGAGTGCATGAGCGCGATGGCCGCGCTTGCCGGGCGTACGGTCAAGCTCAAGTTCGGAATGAACGTTGCCTCGGTCTCGCTGCGCGAACCGGTGCTGCTCGCCAAGCAGATCGCGACGATTGACATGCTGAGCGCGGGCCGCCTGCTTCCCGCCTACGGCATCGGCAGCCCTCACAGCCCCGACTGGCAGGGGCTCGGCGTGAGCCCGCAGGGCCGCGGGCGCCGGACAGACGAGGCGCTCGAGATCATCGCGCGGCTGCTCGCCGGGGAGCGATTCGATTTCGAGGGGGAGTTCTACACTTGCCGCGACGTCGCGATCTCGCCGCTGCCCGTGCAGTCGAAGCTCCCGTTCTGGACCGGGGGCTCGAGCGACGCCGCCATCCGCCGCACGGCGCGGATCGCAAGCGGCTGGCTGGGCGGTCGTGAGACGCCGCCCGAAGCGCGCAAGGTCGTGCGCGGCGTTCTCGAGCTGGCTCGCGAGTCCGGGCGCCCGTTCCCCAGAGATCACTTCGGTGCGGGCTTCTTCTACCGCTTCGGCCGCGAGGGCGATGCGATTGTTGCCGATCAGATCGACCGCATGCGTAATCGGTTCCCCGATCGGGATCCCTGGCAGTCCCTCGTCGTCGGTGGCCCCACCGCGCTGCTCGCCCGCATCCAGGAGTACGTGGACGTCGGCGTCACGAAATTCGTGCTCCGCCCGCTCGGCGCCGACGACGAGGACATCTACACCCAGACCCGCCGCCTCGCCGAGGAGGTGATCCCATCCCTACCGGCCGCTGACGTTTAGCTCGACCAATACTCGTCCTCGACCAGCGAACGTCGGAGACAAATGGGGACATGTTGAATTCCGTAGCAGCCACCATCGACTCGCCGGCAGCGAGACTGCGGAATTCAACATGTCCCCATTTACCCATCTCCCATTACCGCGTGCCGGCGGAACGGGTGGACGCGGTCGACCGCACCCTGTTCGGCGGCAAACGGGGCGAGGACATTGGTTTCCCATCTCCAATAACGGTGCCTTCAACTACCCCGGGTTCCTCGTGCTCGGCATCCTGTGCGCGAAGTCCGGCGGCCCGCCGGTGGGGCTCGAGCTGGTCGCGCCGGATTTCCGCGAGGACGTGCTCATCCGCACCGCGCATCGCTTTCAGGAATCGGTCGACTGGGACAGCTTCTTTCCCGCGTGAGCGGCAGGGGCCTGTCGCCGAGAAGTTATCCACAGCGCCGGAGTTATCCCCGATACCGCGGAAACTTCCTCGAAATCACTTTAGGTTCGCGGCGCAATTGACTACCGATGACGCACTGGCGTCGAAACCTCCGCTGCCTCGTCTTGCAAACGGCACGATAAAAGCAATCGGCCTGTCATCGTCGTCCGTCGGACGACTTCAATCGGAGATGAACTCCGACAAATGTCGCCGTCACTCTAACTTCTAATCTTGCTCTCTCCGCGTCACCTGGAATCGTTCAGTTATCGATGCGCGCTGTGGGCCTAGGCCGGGAATCGGTGATGAATGTCGCCCAACTCATCACCGCCGATAAGCTGCTGTTGACGGATAGAGTTGGCAGGTTGCCGGCAGCAAAGCTCCGAGAGTTGGACGAAGGGCTTCGATCTTTATCGGCGCCATAGTTGATGCGCTCGAGCCGACGCAGGAAAGCTTGGCGCCTGAGGCGAAAGAGCGGCCATCATCGATTGGTTGCGTCGGGCGCACCGATCACGGCCTGGTCAAGCAATCCTCGAAGGGATCCTCCAGGACCTGGGCTCGGTGACGCACCAGGCCTCCGAGCACACGTTCGACGGCGGCGCGTACCAACACGGTATGCTTCGACACGCTCGTCTCGATCCTCAGCTGATTGCCGCGAAATGTCACGATGCCGATCAGGGTCCTTGGGTCATAAACCGCGTTTTCGGCCGCGCTCTCGAAGACGTAGTAGCATGGTTCACTGCTCCCGCAGTCAGAGCTGACCACATGCTCTATCTCGAGCAGCAGGCGTGCGATCGACTCCCGGTCCACGGAATCGAAGTCCAGATAATCGGCAGTCACCCGGGGAATCCCGGCGGAGAAGCCCTCCGACCTGAGCGGTAAGCCCCACTCGGGTTGATACTCCTTGCCTAGTTCGTCCAGCTCATCCGTCCAATCCAGAGTCGGGTCGTCTTGCCGTGTCATCTGCCTCACCTTGCGAATTTCGAGGGTGTGACGATCGCACAGTCGGGATGCGGGTGAAATGCGAACGCTGCACGTCGCGCCAGCCGCCGACGGGTTGACGGGTTGGAGGCCTACATGGCGTCAATCGATGGTTGCCGGCTCGCGGTGCCTCGGTGCCCGTGGCGACTGCGCAACTGCGTACGAGGTGCTTTTGTGTGAAGGCATGCCTGCTGGTGCTCTTGCATTGCGAGCAGCCCGGATCGTGCGTGCCGGGAGAGCACCATAGCGATCGCGCCACGGATTCAATGCCGAGAAGATGCGGAACGACCGTGACCGGCCCCGGGCTGGAGTTCAGACCCGGCGCGGAAATTCAGCCGATGCGGAACAACAAGATACCCGCACCGACCCCGAGCCACGTCAACGCCAGCAGCGCCCACGGCAGCCAGTGCTGTCGGTAGCGCACGGACTCGATGACCTCGGTCGGGCCCTCGTTCGGCGGCTGCGCCTGGCTGGTCGACGGCTTCCGCACGCGTCTCTCGCGTTCCTTGGACTTCGCCTTCTCCCGCTTTTTGTACTGCTCGATGCCCTGCTCGATGCCCCGGGCGATCAGCCGAGTCTGCTCCTTGGTCTGCCCGGGGCGCTGGATGCTCATCGCGATCTGCATCGCGGTCTTCGCCGTCGCCTCGGGCGACTTCGGTCCTGAATGCTTGGCCATGTGAACCGAGGTACTCCGGGTTTGTTTCCGCGTAATTTTACGATGCGGCAGTGCGGGTCAAGCCCCCTCGATCGCACCGCGCAGCCGATTTCAGGAATCGGTCGACTGGGACAGCTTCTTTCCCGCCTGAGGGGCAGGGCATCGGCTGCGCTCGATTTCGCCGCTGACGAGGGGAAATGGGGGGAAATGGGGACATGTTCCGTTTCCACGCCGTGTCTGCAGGTACCGATGGTGAAACGAAACATGTCCCCAATTCCCTATCCAAAGCCCCCCAAAGAGTTCACGCCGAGGGTTGGCGGCATCGACGAGGCCGGCAATCCGGGTATGCTTGTACCCGATGCCTGTGAAACTCTCAGGTACACAACCGTCCGCACAGGAGATAGCCATGACGCAGCACGAGGAGATTACCGCCCTCATCGAGCACTGGACCCGTTCCCAGCAGCAAATCTGGGAGACCTGGATGGAAACCCTGGGGAAATCTGCAACCGGGGGGGCGCAATTGCCGACCCTGCACCAGGGCATGGAGAGCTGGCAATCCTCGGTCAATCACACGCTCGACACCCAGGCGGAGGCCTTGCAGGCATGGGTCTCACAGGTGGGCAACATCGAGGGTGCATCGCCGGAGGCCAAACGCTGGGCAGAGGAGGGCGCGAAGATGCTCGAGCAATGGACTGCAGCGCAACGGGGTCTCTGGCAACAATGGTTCCAGATGATGGGCAAGGCCATGGAAGGCAGTGGCGCGCAGCCCGGCGGCGACCAGTTCAAGCAGCTGATGGCTGGCTGGGAGCAGGTCGGCAAGCAGATGCAGGACGTGCAGAGAGCTTGGGCCCAGAGCCTCGCGCCGGGTAAGGAGAAGTAGCCGGCCAAATCGATGTGTCTGTCCGCCATACAGGGAGTCAAACGCTTCCTCGAACCCGGTGAACAATTCGACCCGGTCGAGGCGCGCGAAGTTGGCGGGCTCGGGGGCGTCCCGAGGGCTATTCGCGGGACCGGGCGCGCGCCCTCAGCGGTCCCAGCGCGAGCGCCGGCCCTCCATGTCGGAGTGCACGTCGATCAGCACCGTCTCGCCCTCGCCGTTCAGGCGCTGCGCCTCGACCAGGGCCGGCGCCATCTCGCCCGGCCCGCGCACCGTGATGCCCACCGCACCCATGCCCTGGGCGATCCTGGCGTAGTCGCCGTACATGTTGGACACGCCGTACTCGAGCCGTGCGGTGGGAAAGCCACCGGGATAGGTGGCCATGCCGCCGTTGTTGAGCACCACCGTGGTGATCGGGACGCGGGCGCGCACCGCGGTCTCGATGTCCGTGCCGGACATGCCGAATGCGCCGTCGCCCATCAGGTTCAGGCAGAAGCGATCGGGGTGGGCGAGCTTCGCGCCGATCATCAGAGGGATGCCGAATCCGAGGTGGGTGGTCTTGCCCCAGCCCACGTAGCTGTGCGGGGTGGTGGCGGTGTAGAAGGGCACGATGGAGTCGCGGGGCGCGCCGGCGTCGTGAGTAATGATGCTGTTCTCGCGATCGAGGGTGCGATCGATCTCGTGGATCACGCGGTAGGTCGAGAGCGGCGCGTCGCCGGAGGTGAGCAGCGGCTCCCACTCGGCATGCCAGGACGCTCGGGCCGCCGCGATCTCGGCCGCCACCGGATCGGCGTCGCGCGCCTTGCCCCCGAGCTCGCTCCTCACCGCCTCGATTAGGGCCCGCAGGGTCAGGCGCGCGTCGCCGACCAGCCCGACGTCCACGGACTCGTCCTTGCCGATCTCGTCCGGGTTGTCGGTGTTGTGGACGAGGAACGCCTCGGGGCGGATCTTCTGCCCGTACGGCGAGCGGGTGAGGCTCGAGCCGATCGCGAGCAGTAGGTCGCAGCTCCCCAGCCAGCGGTGAGCGGGACCGGTCGTGGCACCGCTCCCGGCCCCGAGGCTGAGGGGGTGACGTTCGTCGAAGGCCGACTTGCCCGGCATCGTGGTGAACACCGGCGTGGCGGTGAGCTCGGCTAGCTCGCGAAGCTCCGCGGTGGCGCCGGCGAACAGGACGCCCGCGCCCGCCCACAGCACTGGGCGCTTCGCGGCGAGCAGCGCGTTCGCCGCCTCCTCCACCGCCGAGGTCTCGGGCACCTGGCGCATCGCCTTCGGCGGCTCGTACGCGTCGGGGCTCTCCCGCGCCTCGCCCGCACAGACGTCGCCGGTCAGCTCGACCACCACCGGGCCGCCGGCGCCGTTTCGAAGCGCGGCGAACGCGCGGCGCATCACCGCGCTCACCTGGTCCGGGCGATAGAGCGCCTCCACCCGCTTGACCACCGCGCGGTAGCCCAGCGAGGCGGAGTAGTTCGGGCGCACCGCGACCTGGTCCAGCGACACCCCGCCCGGCAGCACGAGCACCGGGATGTTGTCGGCGTAGGCCTGGGCGATGCCCCCGAGGGCGTTCTCGGCGCCCGCCTGCGACTGGATCGCGACCACCCCGAAACGCTTTCGATCACTGGTGCGACTGAAGCCGTCCGCCGCCATGACCGCGCCGCGCTCGTGGCGGAACGCAATCGGCCGGATCCCCTCCTTCGCCACCGCCTCGATGAGCGGGTTGGAAGGAAAGCACGCCATCCACTCCACTCCCTCGAGCTTGAGAATCCGCGCCACCAGCTCGATGCAGTTCATCTCCGTTCCTGGCTCCTCGGTCGTCGTCGCGCGGCGGTGCCGCGGTCTCGCCCGGCGCGCAGCGGGTGCGCGCCCCGTCGTCGCTATCATCGCGCCAACGCGGGTTGCACGCCAGTCTCTTGTCGCAGCGCCACGTTTTCGATCAAGAGTACCTTGCGGGTGCGAGAGATGAGTCTGAGGGCATGGGCGCTCGGGGTCACGAGGAAGACGCACAGCCGGAGCATGGCGGCGGAGTTTGCCCTTGCGGCCTCCTGGTCTAAAGCCCTGCTCGGAGCAGGTCACGGAGTTAGCGCGCCACCGCAACCCGTTAGTTTTGCTCGCGGACGAGTAATGACGACGGACAGGTTTCGAACAGGCCCGACTCAAGGGCACCGGCGAGCCGCCTTCGCAAGTGTGCCGGAAGATCGACGATCGCGTCGGTCACGTGTATTCGCCAAAGTATGCCGCGTCAGCGACTCCAAGAACGGGCACTACAAGCGCGCGGTCGAGGTAGTCGTTGCGCATTTCACAAGAGGTCTCGGCAATCAGTGTACAGCCGTGACATGCTGCACCTTGGAGCAAGCGTTCTTCCAAGCTCTCACCCGGAGTATGTTGGGCACATATCGGATCGTTAGAGCACAGCCTCCGGCACGGAGTGCTTGTATCAAGTGCTCCTCCAAATGGCGGGCTTGCTGCACTAACCCGCCGAGAGTCCCCTCAGCATCAGGGCTTCCGGTGTAGAGCAGGATTCCGAAGCGCCCGGATACCGTGTCAGCGTAAATCCGTTCGCAAATCGAGCTTGTCGTATGGCCGCAGCGCATGGCGAGCGTCTCGATCAGCAGGTGCGATAGGGTGTGCAGAAGCACGTAGGGGCCGCCCGGCAAATAGTAAAAACAGTGCGACCAGGACAGGCTGGTCGAAGGGGAGTGGAGTATGCGATGACTTCATGAAACTTCGTTTGTCGTCCAGCGGGTGCGAAACCCGCCCGGCCAAGGGTGAGCCCGCCCGGGCCGGTAGCGAGCCTT
>CAJIBI010000134.1_pt1 | contig 14138 bp, 10 predicted proteins | sample 9199321 | NCBI WGS metagenome assembly CAJIBI01 (sample SAMEA7708294, study PRJEB35096) | sediment metagenome | biome: marine neritic benthic zone biome [ENVO:01000025]; feature: sediment [ENVO:00002007]; material: shallow marine sediment [ENVO:03000034] sea grass bed [ENVO_01000059] ... | reverse complement strand
CCAGGACGGCCCCCTCGTCGAGCAGCCGGCGGGCCTCGGCTCGAGAAACCCCGAGGGCTTCTGCCAAGAAGCGATCGAGGCGTTCGCGCGCCGGGGCCTGATGGCTCCGTTCGTCTTTATTCCCCTGGGGGATTTCAATCTTCCGAAGGTCGGACCCCATTCGCATACCCTAGCCGGGCACGACGGGCCCGGAGCGATCGCGAGACGTCTGTTGAAATCGCGCAACCCCTCGGGGTAGTCTGCGGTATGGACGTCACCCGGAGCCGGAGAGCCCCGACGCGCAACGCGGCGCGAGCCCGTCTCGATGTGGGGATTATCATTGCGGGCCGGGAACCCGGGGACTTCGGCGTCTAGCACGTAGTACCAGACGAACGAAGGCCGCGGGTCACGCCCGCGGCCTTCGCGCTTAAAGAGGCTCTTGTGTCTGAACCGATGCCGCTGGAGATCATGGACACCACGCTGCGCGACGGCGAGCAAACCCCCGACGTCGCCTATACCCCCGCCGAAAAGCAGGAGCTGGCGCGGATGCTGCTGAGCGAGGTGGGCGTCGACCGCGTTGAGATTGCCAGCACCCGGGTCTCGGAGGGCGAGCGCGCGGGCGCGCGGCGCGTCGCCAGCTGGGCGCGTCGCGAGAAGATCATCGAGCGGGTCGAAATCCTCGGCTACACCGACGGCGAAAAATCGGTGGACTGGATTCGCGGGGTGGGCGGCAAGGTCTTGAACCTACTGACCAAGGGGTCGGAGCTCCACTGCCGTCAGCAGCTCGGGCTCTCCCCCGAACAGCACCGGCGCCGCATCGCGAACACGATCGAGTACGCAAAAAAGCGACGCCTGCGCACCAACGTCTATCTCGAGGATTGGTCCAACGGGGTCCGGAACTCTTTCGACTATGTCTTTGGGATGGTGCAGCAGTTGCGGGACCTCCCGGTGGACCGGATCTACCTCCCCGACACGCTCGGCATCCTCTCGCCCGCGGACACCACCCGCTATGTGGGGCTGATGACCGCCACCTGGCCCGACGTCCATTTCGAGTTCCACGCGCACAACGACTACGGGCTGGCCACCGCCAACTGTCTCGCCGCCGTCGCTGCGGGCGCGCGCGGTGTCCATACGAGCGTGAACGGCATGGGTGAACGCGCCGGCAACACCCGCCTAGCCGAGGTCGTAGCCGCCGTGCACGACCAAACCCCGTCGCGGACACGCGTCGATGAATCCAAGCTCTCGAACGCCTCGCGCTTGGTCGAGACCTTCAGCGGCAAGACGATTTCGTCGAACGCCCCGATCGTGGGCCGCGATGTCTTTACCCAGACCGCGGGTATCCATGCCGACGGCGATGCCAAGGGCGACCTCTACGGGAGCAATCTCGCGCCCGCACGGTTTGGACGCGCCCGGCGTTACGCGCTCGGAAAGCTCTCTGGAAAGGCATCGCTCGACCACAATTTGGACGCGCTGGGGATCGAGCTCGACGAGGACGGGCGCGCGCGGGTCCTCGCGCGCATCGTCGAGCTCGGTGACAAAAAGCACACGGTCGTCCCGGCCGACTTGCCGTACATCATCGCCGACGTCTTGAAGCAACCGGAGCAGCGTCCCATCCGGGTCGACTTCTACCGCGTCGAGGTCGGGAGCGATGCGCTGCCCCAGGCCGACGTTCAGGTCGCGGTACGCGGGGAGAAGGTGGCGGCCCGGGCGCGCGGCGACGGGGGTTACGACGCCTTTATGCGCGCGCTCAAAAAGGCGTTGAAAACGCAGGGCCTCGAGGTTCCCAAGCTGGCGGACTACCGCGTCCGCATCCCGCCGGGCGGCAAGACCGGTGCGCTCGTCCAGACGGTGATCACGTGGCAAAGCGACGACGATTCCGAGGGCACTTTCACGACCTTGGGCGTGGACTCGGATCAGCTCGCCGCGGCGGTGATCGCGACGGAGAAGATGCTGAACGCGCTCGTGGCACGACAACTGGGGTGAAGGGAGCGGCTATGCGAGGCAGGGGGTCGATCGCGTGGGTGTGCGTCGCGGCGATGCTGTGCGTTTGGGCGGCCGGGGCCCCGGCGGCGACGCTGACATCCGAGGACGACGACGCGTACGCGCCCGCCAAAGGCATCCTCGAGGTCGTGGCCACGTTGCGCCGCCATATCCCCGACGATACGTACCGCTTTGAACCGGCGCGCGACCTGAGCGGGCGCAATGTGTATCGGGCGTCGCTGATCCGTCTCGAGAACATGGAGCAGCTCCACGCGGAAGCGCTGCGCGCGGGTCATATGGACGAGGTGATCGCCTTTGCCAAGGGGCGCGCGCTGGAGCGGCTGCGAGCGTTCCAGCTGGCCGCCGAGAGCTACCGCAGGGCCGCGCGCTTCAAGGGCAGCCTCGAGCAGGAGGCCCGGCTAAGCGAGGCGATGTGTGAGGGGCTCGCCGAGGCCGCAAGCCTCGGGTACGAGCGCGGACGCCCGGCCGTCGAGGGCGGTAACGGCGCCGCCCCCGACGAGCCGCGAGCGGCGCTCCAGGAGTACGACGCGAGGATCGCGCTGTTGGAGGCCCTGCTGAACGAGGCGGGAGCCAGCCACTTCGCTCCGATCGTACGCGAGGAGCTCGAGCGGGCCGATGTCGCGCGGGTCGGCTACTTCGAGGCGCGTCGCCAGCTATCCCCCGATGGCGACGTCCGGTCGCTCGCCGAGCACCAACGCCTGGTGACGCGCCACCGCGAGAGCAAGAACGCCAACCGCCACATGCTCGCCCTGGCCGACCTCTACGCCGCGCTGGCGCGCGAATACGTATCGGCGCGGCCGCCCGAGAGCCTCTGGTTCGACCCACCGGTTTTCCAAGATCTGGTCGACGGTGCGGCCAAGCTCTACGAGGTCGTGGCCAACCAAGACGGCACGTCGGAGAAGCTCGAGGCGGCGCGCCAGCTCGAGGCGTTTTTGGCCTTTACGCTTCGGGTGGACCGTGACCGCTTCAGTCGCTAGCAGGGTGCCGCGTTGGTCGGTCGCCGCGGCGCTGGTGGCCATCTTCGCACTCGGGTGCGCGGGCGGCGCCGTCCAGCCCGCCGGCACGACCCTCGTCCCCGAACGTACCCGCAGCGTGCGGCTCCCCGACGAAATCGACCGCGCGACGCGCGACCTACTCGCCGTGGCGCTGATCGCGTCGCAGGACCACGCCCTCGACGCGCGCGACCGCATCGAGGAACTCGAGGAAGCGCAGCGCGGCCGCGGAGGAGCGGCCACCGGACTCCTGCCCTACGCCGACCACCTCGTCGCGGCGATGAGTCGCGACGCGATCGCGTACCGAGCGGAAAGCGTTGCACTCCTGGAGCGAGGAGACCTCGACCCCCCGCTGCGCGAGTTCTTGGAGAGACAGATCGAGGACGACCCGCTCCGCTTGGCACAGATTCGCATCTCGGATTCACGCAAGCAGAAGGGCGCCCGCATCTTCAATGCCTTTGCGTCGGCGGCGGGGCGCTCGGCGCTGAACTTCACCATGGCGCCGGCCCGGCTGGCGAGCGCAGCGCTCAAGGTCGCCATCGCCGAGCACCTCGAGGATCCGATCAGTGTCCCCGAACGCCAAGCGCTGCACCATTGGAAACGCTACGTCGAGACCAACCCGGCCGCGCCGGAGACGCCACAGATCGTCCAGCGCATCGAGTCCGCGCAGGTCCGGTGGTTTGCGATGAAGCGAAAGCGTTCGCTTCGCGCCGCCCGCAACGGCCTCGACGTGGGGCAGGACGAGGTCGCTTTCCTCCTGGCGGACCGCGCGCTCCGTTACAGCATCGAAGACGACGAGGCCCTGGCGCTTCGCCAACGGGCGGACGCGCGATTGCGGGCCAAGCGGGAGCGCCGCGCGCGAAGCCTCCGCGCCCCGACGACCCTGGCTCCACTACAGACCGGCGAGATGGCGCGGAGCCTGTGCGTGGCCCTCCTCGACCCGAACGCCGACCTGCTGGCTGCGAGCGAAGCGACGCTCGCCTCGAACGCGACGGCGTTGCACCCCGAGGCGCGCTTTAGCCGGGCCATCGCCCACGCGGAAGCGGGCCGCGAACACACGAGCTGGAAAGAGATGAAGGTCGTCGCCCGCAGCCGCGACGGCATCGGGCGACACGCCAAAGGGTTGGCCGAGCAGCCGCACGCCAATCCCTACGGCGCCTTTCGCGACGCGATCGCAACCGACCGCAAAGAGGCGGTGGGAAGGATCATGTTCGGACCGCTGGCCGACGGCGGCCGCGACCTCGACCTGCCAAAGCCGCTGGAGTGGATGATCAACGCGCCGTCCTTTATCGGGACCTTGGGCGGCATTCCCCAGCGGTTGCTGCAGACCGCGATCCGCCCGCCCCCGTCGCTGCGACCGGCGGTCCACGGCTACCGCTACCTGCGCCGCTACCCCGAGGGTGAGCACGTAGAAGAGGTCCGGGATTGGTTGCTCGACCACGAGCGTTCTCGAGGAAATTGGGTGGGCGCCTACCAGCTGGCGCGTCGGGACGCGGGCGAAGGCGACGCGGAACTCGCCGCGATGGAGGAGCGCGCGGCGAAACAGGGGCTCGAGTCCGCGTTGCGACAGGACCGGCGCGACCTGCGGCTCCACTACCTGAACGAAGTCGGCTCGCGTTTCCCAGAGACCGCGGCGGGGCGCGAGGCGCGTCAATTGGCGCTGGACCAGATCCACGACGCGGCAACCCAACGCATCCGAATCTCCCGCGGCTTCCTGCTCGAAAACCCGCGCGCCGCAGGCCCCGAAGGCCTCGGCTTGCGACCCGCCCTCCTCGACGGCGACGAGCACAATGGCGAGCTACACCCCGACGGCGTCACGCTGGTCGGCGGGCGCAACCTCGAAGTCGCCCTGTTGGCGCGCTCGGGTGACAAAGACGACGAGCCGTCGGTGCGGCGCGAGCGGCTTTCGGCGGATCGACTCGGACGCCTCGTCGCGCTCCTCGACGAGACCGCCATCGAGAACGCGCTGCTCGACCCCCTCGCCGGCTTTGAGCCCGATGCCGACCGCGACCTCTTTTTCGAGCGCGCCCGTCTGGGCGTCGTCGAAACCCGCGACATCCGCGCCACCGCGTCCTCGAGCTACGCCTTCGTCGGGGTGCGCGAGAAGTATTCGATGGTGCGGATGCACGAGCCGCTGCTTCCTTTTGATCTCGTCGTGCAGGGCTCTTTTCCGGGTCTTGGCCTGGGCGCCTTCCCCCGCCTGCGCCCGCCGCGCGCGACGCCCGATGCCATTTTGTTTCGCTAGCGATCCGGCTGTGCGGTCGGAGAGCCGGATCTGTACGCGCGGTCGAGAAGCTCGACGGGATGAACAACTTGGGCGCGGTGGCCGCGTTGGCGTAGCCCTCGCTCGAGCTGCATAAGGCAACCGGGGTTGCCGGTCGCGACATAGTCCACCTCGGTCTCCTGGAGGGCGTCCAGCTTTCGGTCGAGCACCGTCTGCGACATCTCGGGGTGGGTCAGGTTGTAGATCCCCGCCGCGCCACAACAGCTCGTCGGGTCGCGGTGAGCGACCAGGGTGAGACCCGGGATCGCCTCGAGGATGCGCCGCGGGGCGTCGCGCACCCCCTGGCCGTGAACCAGGTGACAGGGGTCGTCGTAGGCCACCCTCGCTTCGAAGCCCGGCGGCGGCGGGCGCAGACCGACCTCGTCGAGGAACTCCAAGACGTCGCGCACCGCCGCGGCGAAGGGCTCACCCGCGCCGGGCAGCCACTGCCCCACCTCGCGCATCGAGGCGCCGCAGCCCGCCGAGTTGACGATGATCGCCTCGATCCCGGGCCGGTCAAAGGCCTCGATGTTTTGTGCGGCCAGCTCGCGAGCGAACTCGGGGTCGCCGGCGTGGGCGTGGAGCGCACCGCAACACCCCTGATCGGGCGGGATGGCGGTGTCGTATCCATTGGCCGCGAGGACCCGAAGCGTCGCGTGGTGGACGCCGCCGTAGAGTTCGGGCATCACGCAGCCGGAAAAGAGCGCCACGAGACCGCGGCGCTCGCCCTGGGCGGACATGCTCACCGGCAGCGGCAGCCGGTGCCGGGGAACCCGCGGCGCCCCCTCGACGAGACCAGCGAGCCGCTCGGGCAAGGCCTTTGCGGCCAGGCGATCGAGACCGAGGCGCTGGGCCCAACCGGTGAGGCGCAGCAGCGCCCGGAGACGCCTCCGGTGGGGAATGACATGGCGCAGCGCCAGGCGCTCGAGGTCCTTCGCGCGCCCGCTGCGCAGGCCGCGGCGCTCCACCTCGGCACGGGTTTCCTCGATCAGCTCGCCGTACCGCACACCGGACGGGCACGCGGTCTCGCAGGCGCGGCAACCGAGACAGAGGTACGCCTCTTCGGCTACGAGCTCGCCGAGCGGGATCTTGCCCTCTGCGACGCCCCGCATCAGGTAGACCCGCCCGCGCGGCGAAGAACGCTCGCGCCCCGTCGCGCGGTAGGTGGGACAGGCCGGAAGACAAAGACCGCAGTGGACGCAGTCGAGGGTGCCCTCGTAAATCGCCGCCAACGGCCCGTCGAGCGCGGGCGATGGAGTTGTCTCGAGCGCTTCGGCCACCCTAGATCCCGCCCGAGAAGCGACCCGGATTCAGGATGCCGGCCGGGTCAAAGCGCGTCTTGAGTTCGCGGAAGAGCGGCTGCCCCGCGGGCGCCTCACCAAAGACGTCTCGCACGCGGCGCGCCTCGATCGGAGCCGCTTCGAGTCGGGCGTGTCCGCCTGCGTCGCGGGCGATCGTCGCGACGCGGCTCCACGCATCCCGCACCGCGGCAGCCCCCAGGTCGGAGTGGGCGTCGCCTGCGCCGGGGCGGAAGCGTGCGTAGAGCAACCCGCTTGCGGGGTAGGCCATCCAAGCGGCGCCAACCGCGCCGAGCGATGCGGTCGCAGAGGCCAAGCGCGAGGGCAGCGCCGCGATACGAAATCGCATCCCGACCGGCTCGGGTCGCGATCCTTGCGCCGCGCGTACGCGTTCGAGCACCGCCGGTTCGGCGCGCGACAGGCCAAAGCGCTCGGCGAGACGGGTTTCCGCGGTCTCCACCACGTCGCCGCGCTCGGCCAGCTCCACCACCACACGAGGCGCGAGCTCGCGGCCCGGCTCCACCGCGGCGGCCAGCTCCGCATCGAGCCACGCAGCGGCTCGCACCCCGGGGAGCCGCGCGGCTTCGAGGACGGCGGGAGCGTCGGGAGCGACGCCGCTCATCACCCGCGTTTGCTCGGGGGCGGGTTTGAGCTTGAGCCACGCCTCGCTGATGATTCCCAGCGTTCCCAACGCACCGATGTGAAGTTTTGCGAGGTCGTAACCCGTGACGTTCTTCACCACCCGACCGCCGGAACGCGTGCTCGCGCCATCCCCGAGACACACCTCGAGGCCCAGCACCAGGTCGCGTGCTCGACCGTAGGCGGTGTGACGCGGCCCGAGGCCATCTGCGGCCAGGGTACCGCCCAAGGTCGTCGACCCGCCGGGCGGGTCGAGCGGAAAGGTCCAACCCGATTCCTCCGCCGCGCGCTGTAGCGAGGCAATCGGCGTCCCCGCACCCGCGCACACTACACCCTCGTCCGCGTCGAGCTCGCGAATGCCGTCGAGACCCGCGCTGCTGATAACGACGCGACCCGCCCGCGCCGGGTTGCCCCACTCCGCTCGGGTACCGGAGCCGCGCACCAGGACGGGGACGCGGTGCTCGCAGAGACGCGCCAGCAGACCCCCCAGCTCTTCGCGGCTCTTGGGTCGGGCCAGGAGTTCGGGATGCAACCCGTCGACCGTCGGGGCGTCGGGGGAAGTCGCGTGGTTGTCGAGCACGCGCCGGATTTCGTCGAGCGATAGGGTCACAAAGGAACGCTGTCGTAGCCGCGCGCTTTGGGGTTGGCCTCCATGCAAAAACGCGTGGTCGGAAACACCTTGCCGGGGTTGCAGCGGTTGTCGGGATCAAACGAGCGACGCAGCCGACACATCGCTTCGAGGTCGTCGGGGCCAAAGACGAGGTCCACAAATTCGCGCTTCTCGAGGCCGATACCGTGCTCGCCGGTGATCACGCCGCCCGCCTCGACACAGACGCTCAGAATCTCGTGGCCCGCCTCGAGGACGTGTTTGAGCTCCTCCGGGTCGCGCCGGTCAAAGCTGATGTTTGGGTGGAGGTTCCCGTCGCCGGCGTGGAACACGTTCGAGAGCTTGAGACCGTGGCGGTCGGCAATCGCGCAGACCTTTTCCAGGATCTCGGGAAGCTTGGTCCGCGGCACCACCGCATCGTGGACATAGAGGTCGGGGGCCAGGCGCCCCATCGCGCCGAAGGCGCCCTTGCGCGCGCGCCAAAAGCGATCGCGTTCGGCGTCGTCGGCGGCGCGGTCGACCCGGGTCGCACCTTCGGCGCTCGCCGCGTCGCGGATCGTTTCGATCTGGCTGGGCAGCGAATGCGCCGGGCCGTCCAGCTCGACGAGCAGGATCGCCCCGGCGTCGCGGGGGAGCCCCGCCGCGTAGACGCTCGATTCAACCGCCTCGATGGTGCGGCGGTCGACGATTTCGAGGGCCGCCGCAACAAGGCCGCTGCGGATGATGCGCCCCACCGAGCGACACGCCGACACCACGTCGGGAAACACCGCCAGCAGCGTCTCGACCGCTTCGGGAAGCGGCGTGAGGCGCACGGTCACTTCGGTCACGATACCGAGGGTGCCCTCGCTGCCGACGATTGCGCCCACCAGGTCGTAGCCCGGAGCAAAACCGGTGGGCGAGCCGAGCGTGAGGGTCTCACCGGCGGGAGTCACGAACTCGAAGCCCAGCACATGGTTCGTCGTGGTGCCGTACTTCAGCGTGTGGGGGCCCCCCGAATTCTCCGCCACGTTGCCGCCGATGGTGCAGGCGGCCTGACTGGACGGATCGGGTGCGTAGAAAAGCCCGTAGGGTTTCACCGCCTCGGAGAGCTCGGCATTGATCAAGCCGGGCTGTACCACCGCGTAGCGGTCTTCCGCGTTGATCTCGAGCACCCGGTTCAGACGGGAACACTCGATCACCACGGCACCCTCGACCGCCGTCGCGCCGCCCGAGAGGCCGGTCCCCGCACCGCGGGCGACAAAGGGCACCTCGGCGCGCACGCAGGCGGTCACGCAGCGGGCGATTTGGCCCTTCTCCACCGGCAGCACCACCGCGGTCGGCAATCCGCTGTGGACGGTGAGGCCGTCGCACTCATAGGGGAACAAGTCCTCGGCGCTCGACAGGCAAGACTCCTTGCCCACGATCTCCCGCAGCTCGTCAAGCAGGTGGAGCCGACGGCGAGGATCCAGCCCGCTCACGCCAGCCCGAGTCGCTCGAGGTCGTCTTCGTCGAGTCCTAGGTAGTGTCCGACCTCGTGCTTCACCGTGATCTGGACCTGCTCGACCAGCTGATCGCGGTCGGCGCAGATCTTTTCCAGATTGCGGCGGAACAAGATGATCTGATCGAGCTCGGTGGGTTGGTGGGCGGTGCTGAACTGCGTGCGGGGCGTCCCGATAAAGATTCCGAGGATCTGGGGCGACACGTTCTCGCGCTCGACGAGCTCCTTGGCTGGAAAATCTTCGACGAGGATCGGGATCCCTTCGACGTACTCGCGGATCGAACGGGGAAGATCACCGATCGCGTCCGACGCGGCGCGTTCAAACTCGGATTCGGAGATCGCGGTCGCAAGGGGGTACTGATCGGGCGCCAGCGCGTTCGCCTGGGTCAACGCGCGCTCAGCGTCGTCCTCGCGGCCCAGCCGCTCGAGCACCAGCCCGAAGTGGTAGAGCGCGTGCGGCGCGTCGGGCTCCATCGCCACCGAACGTTCCAGACGCTGGCGCGCCTCCTCAAAGCGACCCTGCTCGAATAGAATCTGTCCCTCAAACGAGCGGTAGATCGCGACCTCGCCGGCCGTCTTGAGCGCGCGTCGAACCAGGAACAACGCGCCGTCCAGGTCGTCCTGATAGAACAGCGCCTTGGACTTGAGATAGTAGACCTCGGCTTCGCTGTGATGGTCCAGGCGTGGCAGCGGGGCCTGGGCGGCGAGCAGGCGGTTGCAGTGGTCGATCGCCTCCTCAAACGCGCCAAACTCCTCGACGAGTAGCTCGGTTCGGTTGAGGTGCGCGGTGACGAACTTCGGGTCGGCCTTGGCCGACGTCTCAAACTCCGCCAGCGCCTCGTCGATCTTGCCCTCGTCCCACAGGATTTCGCCGCGACCGTTGCGCGCCTCGGCGCCGTCGGGATGCGCCTTCAACGCCTCATCGAGCCACGCCAAAGCCTCTTCTGTTCGGCCTCCGTGGGAGGCTTCCATGGCTTGGTCGAGGCAGTCCCAGTAGCGGTCTTTGTCCTTCATCGGCCTTTCCGAGCCGCGGCCGGGGGGTCCACCGACCTCGGAAAATGCCGTTCGATCATAGCAGAACGGGAAGGGGGCCCGAGCGTCTCTTCTCCCTCGGAACAAGCTTATAACTTTCTGATTTATCTCATAAAAACTCGAATTCGGCGTCGCTCTTGCGGAAGCCCGAACCGCGCTTGGTCCAAAGCCCTGCACGACCTGTTCGCGGGGCCTTTCTGGGGCAAAGGGGGGCTCTCGCCCCGCTTGCGGGCGCCCGGAAGTGCCGGATACTTCGGCCCGTGCTGCCTCCCCCCCGCCCTACGCGCCGCGCCCTGTTGCGCGCGATCGCGGCGTTCGGCCCGTTTGCCTTGCTGGCGCGCTCCGACGCCCGGGCCGCGGGTGAGCGCAACGCCGATCGGGATCCGGCGCGGCAACGTCCCCAGCGCGGTGACCGCTTGACCTTGCTCGAGGGCCCGAGCCGCGGACAGGCGCTCCGGGTGGAGAACCTCGAGGTGGGTGGCACGCCGGTTCTCGCGGTGCCGATCGACGTGGAGAGCGGCACCGTGCGAGACGGATCCCGGCTAAACCAGGTGCGGCTCCTGCGCCTGCCGGAGGAGGCGCTCGACGCCGAGACGGCGCGCTACGCCGCCGCCGGGGTGGTTGCCTACTCGGCCGTCTGCTCTCACACCGGCTGCCCGGTCTCCGAGTGGAATCCCAATGCGCGTCATCTGGTCTGCCCGTGCCACGGCTCCGAGTTCGACCCCGCGGCGCGCGCCACAGTGAAGAACGGGCCGGCGCCGCGACGGCTGGCCATCTTGCCGCTCCGCGTGGAAGCGGGTGTGATCGTCGTGCGTGGCGGCTTTCGCGGAAAGGTGGGGTTCAGTCTTGCTTGAGGCGAAGTGGACGCGCGCGGCGGCGCTGACGGCCCTTGTCGGGGTCGCTTGTGGAGCGGGCGCCGAGTACCCCAGCGTGACCGAAGAGCGGCTGCGCAACCCAGAACCCCACAACTGGCTACAAGTGCGTGGAACCGACAACGCCTGGGGATACAGTGCGCTCGAACAGATCAGCGCCGACAACGTCGCGGAGTTGGTGCCGGTGTGGACGTTCTCCACCGGCGTCCGAGAGGCTCATCAAGCGGCACCCGTGGTGAACGAGGGCCGTATGTTTGTCACGACCCCCGGCAACCAAGTCCTCGCCCTCGACGCCCGCAGCGGCGATTTGTTGTGGCGCTACGAACGCGAGCTCCCCGACGACCTCTTTCAGCTCCATCCCACCAACCGCGGCGTCGCGTTGTTCGGTCGCCTCGTGTACATCGCCACGGTCGACGCAGCGCTCGTCGCTCTCGACGCGGAGACCGGCGAGGTCGTTTGGGAGCAGGAGGTCGAGGACTACGCGGCCGGCTACTACATGACCCTCGCGCCGCTCGCGGCCGACGGAAAGATCTTGGTCGGTGTATCCGGCGGAGAGTTTGGAGTGCGCGGTTTTGTTCAGGCCTTCGACGCCGAGAGCGGGGAGTCGGTGTGGAAGACTTACACGATTCCCGGGCCCGGCGAGCCCGGTCACGACAGCTGGCCCGGCGACACCTGGAAGACCGGTGGCGTTCCGGTGTGGGTGACGGGTTCCTACGACCCGGCGCTCGGACTCACCTACTGGGGGACGGGGAACGGCGGTCCCTGGACCGGCGACACCCGGGGCGGGGCCGACAACCTCTACGCCACCTCGGTGATCGCCCTCGATATCCAGACCGGCGAACTCCGCGGCTATCACCAGTACCATTGGAACGACTCTTGGGACTGGGACGAGGTCTCGACCCCGGTACTGGTCGACTTCAAACGCGGCGAGCGCGACGTTCGCGGTCTCGTCCACGCCGGCCGCAACGGGTACCTGTGGTTTCTCGAGCGGGGCCCGGGGCCGATCGCCTTTGTCGATGCCAAGCCCTATGTGCGGCAGAACGTCTTCACCGCGGTCGACCCCGAGACGGGCCGACCGAGCTACGACCCGGCGCGGGTTCCGGGCCTGGGCAAGGCGGCCGAGTTCTGCCCGTCGTTTTGGGGGGGCAAGGACTGGCCGCCGGCGTCGTTCCACCCCGGGACGCGTCTGCTCTACATCCCCGCCAACGAGAACCTGTGCGCCGAACTCGAGGGGGTGCCGTCGGAATACCGCGAGGGTGAGCTCTTCTTCGGGGTCGAGTTCGACGCCATCGATCTCGTGCTCCACCCCGACGCGCACCAGCACATCGGCGAGCTGCAGGCCTGGAACGTCGACACGAGCGAGGAGGCGTGGACCGTCGAGTTCGAGAGCCACAATTGGGGCCCGATCCTCAGCACGGCGGGTAACGTGCTCTTTGCCGGAGGCACCAACGATCGCTACTTCCGCGCCTTCGACGCCCGCACCGGGAAGGAGCTCTGGAAGCAACGCACCAACTCCGGGGTGGTGGGGATGCCGAGCAGCTACGCGATCGACGGCGTTCAGTACGTCGCTGTTCTCTCGGGTTGGGGCGTCGACGCCGCGCGCAAGCAGGACATCCTAAACCGGCACCTCGACAAAAAGACCCAGGTGCCGCAGGGCGGTGTGCTCTGGGTGTTCGCCCTGCGCGAGAACGCGCGGTGACCCCCGCCTCGTCTCCGCTGCGGGGTGTGGCATATATCGTCGCGGCCATGACCGTGCTCTCGGCCAGCGACGCCGCCGCCAAATGGCTCGCGCCCCACTATTCGGTGGGGGAGATCATGTGGATCCGCTCGCTGATGGGTCTACCGCTCGCGGTCTTGATCCTCGCCGCCAGCCGGGGCCGCGCGGGCTTCCGCACCCAACGGCTCGGGGGCCACGTCGCCCGAACCGGCCTGATGCTGTTGGCGTGGGCGGCGTTCATCTACGCGCTGCGCACCCTGCCCCTCGCCGATGCCTTTACAATCGCGTTCTGCTCGCCGCTCTTTATGACGATCTTTGGCTTCCTGCTCCTGGGGGAGCGCGTGCATCGCTCGCGCTGGATCGCGGTCGTCGTCGGCTTTGTCGGCGTGATCGTGGTACTGCAACCGAGCGGGACCGGTGTCGGCCTGGCGGCACTCGCCACGCTCTTCGCGGCGCTCACCTGGGCGCTCTCGACGATCTACACCCGGCGCGTGACGGTGACCGATTCCAGCGAGAGCATGCTCTTCTTCTACATGCTCCTCTCGAGCGCTGCGCTCTCGCTGGGGCTACCGACCTATACCCTGGAGATTCGTCCGGAACATTGGTGGGTGTTCGCGGTGACCGGGCTCGCCGGGACCGCCGGGCACTGGCTCATCGCCCAGGGCTTCCGCTACGGAGAGGTTTCACTCCTCGCCGTGTTCGAATACCTGACGTTGATCTGGGCGCTGCTCTTCGGGTACTGGATCTGGGGCGACACACCCAACGCCACCGTCCTGCTCGGTGCCGCGCTGATCATCGGCAGCGGCGTCGCGATCGCGCGGATGGAAGGCCGCCGCGCCCGAGCCCCGAGCAAACGCGGAGCGACCGCGGCGGCCGAGATCGCTGCGTAGGCATCCAACGGCGACCCCGCCACCAAGGGCTACGCCGTGGCTTGGGGCCGCGTCGTCGGCTTTGCCTGGAGACCCATGACGCGGCCGACCTCGGCGGGCCGGCCCAGCGTATCGTGGGCGACCCGCATCTTGCCGAGCCAGTCGCGGATAGCTGGCGTCATCGGCGTCGCGCGGCGGGTGGCCTGGCTGACGTGGAGCGAAATGAGCTCGTTGGTCGCCGCCAGGTAGCCCTCTTCCGCGTGGAACATTTTGTGGATGTAGTGGACGCGCTTCTCGTCGAAGTCGAGGAGCTGTGTGGTGAAGCGCAGGGGGTCTCCCGCGCGCACCTCGCGCTGGTACGTCACGTGGCCCTCCAGACAAAAGGTGCTGAT
>CAJIBI010000045.1_pt1 | contig 14185 bp, 14 predicted proteins | sample 9199321 | NCBI WGS metagenome assembly CAJIBI01 (sample SAMEA7708294, study PRJEB35096) | sediment metagenome | biome: marine neritic benthic zone biome [ENVO:01000025]; feature: sediment [ENVO:00002007]; material: shallow marine sediment [ENVO:03000034] sea grass bed [ENVO_01000059] ... | reverse complement strand
CTGATCGCCGAAACCTTTCGCGATCAGGGCGGCGGCCGCCGCGACGGCGGCGGCCTGAGCGGCGAGCTCCCGCTTCACCTGCGCGCTCGCTTCGAGGAGCGCGCGCACTCGCGTCACCGCGTCGTCCGTCATGCTGCCTTTCGCTTCGGGGGAGCGGCCCGCGCGGCGCCCCGTGGCCCAAAAACGCTTTGAATTCTGGGAGATGCGCCGGAAGCGGGATGTCGCGAAGCTACCGGCGGCGGTCGGGGGCGTCAACGCGAGGACGCCGCACGACTGCTATGCTGCCCGGCCGACGCTTCTCCGGCGCGCGGCACGGGCCGGATTCAAACCGACATATTCCGAACACAACCCGACAGGATGGGGGCAGCATGGCCGATCTCAGCGAAGTCACCGACCAGAACTTTGAGGCGGAGGTGTTGCAGGCGGACACGCCCGCCATCGTCGACTTTTGGGCCGAATGGTGCGCCCCCTGCCGCGCGATTTCGCCGATCATCCAGGAGCTCGCCGATTCCTACGCGGGCAAGGTGAAGATCGTCAAAATGAACGTCGACGAGAATCCGGCGACGCCCGCGAAGTACGGTGTGCGGGCGATCCCCACGATTCTCGCAATCCGCGACGGTCAGGTCGTCGAACAGATGACCGGTGCGCGGCCAAAGACCGCGTTTCAGGAGATGGCCGAGAAGCTGCTCGCCTAGGGCGCTTCGAACAAGACGACCGGCCAGCGCCGAGAACGCGCCTTGCGATAGAGGATCGGGTCGGGGTTGACCACGACGGGGTGTCCGACCAGGTCGAGCAGCGGCAGGTCGGTGATCGAGTCGGTGTAGAACCAGCTCCGCGCGAGATCGATCCCGCGTTCCTCGATAAAGCGGCGGATCCAAAAGATCTTGCCTTTCTCGAAGCAAATCGGGTCGATGACGCGACCGGTGAGACGCCCCTCCTCCACCTCGAGCCGCGTGTAGAGCGCCGACGGAATCCCGATGTGGTTTGCGAGCGGCTCGACCACAAAGCGTGTCGCCCCGGATACGATCGCCAAGAGGTGGCCCTGCTCCGCGTGCCACGCGACGCGCTCCAGTGCCTCCGGATACAGTGCCGGCACGACGCGCGTCTCCACAAAGCCACGGGCTTCCGCGAGAAGCTCCGCCTCGTCGCGGCCGGCCAGTTCCGCCGAGAGCTCCTGGGTAAAGGAGCGCAGATCGAGCAGACCGACCTTGTAGCGGAGGTAGGCCAACAGACCGCGGGCGATCTCGGCCCCACCCACCTCGCCGCGCTCGTAGCGGTGACGCAGGTAGAGCGACCCCGAGTTCTCGGCGATCAGCGTCTTGTCCATGTCGAAGAAGGCGCCGACGCGCGGCGCTCGGTCCGGGTCGATCACAGCCCTAGAACATGTAGCGCCGCATCGAGACGTTGAGGAGCAAGCCGAGCGAAAGCAGCACCGTGACCATCGCAGAGCCCCCGTAGGAGAAGAGCGGCAGGGGCACCCCGATCACCGGTGCGAGGCCGAGGACCATCGCGATGTTGATCACAGCGGGCCAAAAGAGCGTCCCCACGATGCCCACGGCCAAGAGCGCACCAAAGAATTCTCGCGAGCCGCGCGCCACGAGCAAGCCCCACACCAGCAGGGTCGCGTAGAGCACCAGGACGGTGAGACCGCCCACGAGCCCCCACTCTTCCGCCAGCACCGAAAACACAAAGTCGGTGTGTTGGGTCGGCAGGAAACGCAGCTGGGTCTGCGTGCCCTGGCGAAACCCGCGGCCGATGAGGCCGCCCGAGCCCACGGCAATCCGCGATTGGTTGGCCTGGTAGCCGGAGTCCAGCGGATCCCGCGACGGGTTCACTACGTCGAGGACGCGGTCTTTCTGGTAGGGCTCGAGTACCAAGAGCCACACCGCTGCCAGCACGGCGGCCGCACTCACCGCCACGCCAAACCACGCGCGAAGCGGAATCTTGGTGAACGGGAGAAAAGTGCAGCCCACCAGCAGGGTCAGCAACGCGACGCCGAGGTCGCGCTGCAAAATGATGATCCCGACCGGCACCGCGACCAGGAGCCCCGGCAGCGCCAGATCGCGCAGCTGCTCGATCTCGCTTGGCGGATGGCGGTGGAAGTAGCGCGAGAGCACGATCACCATCGCGACCTTGGCGAACTCGGCGGGCTGAAGCCGGAGCGGCCCGTAGACGAGCCAGCTGCGGTTTCCCCCGACCTCCTGACCAAAGAGCAGCGTCGACGCCAGCAGAATCAGGCTGCCCAGATAGAGCAGCGGCGCGAAGCGCTCGAGACGGCGGTAGTCGACGACGACGGCGACCAGAAAAATCACCGCGCCGACGGCGAGCGCGACGAGCTGACGGCGCATCTCGGGCGAAAGACCCGCCGCCTGCACCCCGGTCGCGGAGCTCAGATTGAGGAGGCCCATCCCCAGCAGCAGCCCGACCAACCCAAAGGCGCGCCAGTCGAAGTTCTGGACCAGCCCGCGATCAACGCGCAGCATCGGGGCTCCCCGCGATCTGTTGCTCTTCGGCGATGGTCGGCGGCGGGTTCTTGGCGTACCACGCGGCCAACACCCGCTGTGCGATCGGCGCCGCGTTGGCCCCGCCGCCGCCGCCGTGCTCGACCACGACCACGACCACGATCTGCGGATCTTCGGCGGGCGCGTAGCTCGCAAACAGGGCGTGATCGCGGAATTCGCGCGGAATCTCGTCGTCCTCGAGCCCTTCGACCTTCTTGAGGCCGACCACCTGGGCCGTGCCGGTCTTGCCGGCGACCTCGAGGCCCGGGACCCGCGCGCGTTTGCCCGTACCCTCCTGGTCCATCACCACGGCCCGCAGCCCGTCCCGCACTTCGCGCAGGTGAATGTCGTCGATCGCCACGCGCGAGATCACCTCCACCGGCTCGCCGGCGTGCAGGCTCCCGTCGCGCGTCACTCGGCCGCGCACCAGGCGTGGGCGCAACACCTTTCCCCCGTTGGCCAACGCCGCGTAGCCCACCGCCAGCTGCATCGGCGTGGTCAGGTTGAAGCCCTGGCCGATCGCCGCGGAAAGCGTTTCGCCCTCGACCCAGGGCTCGCGGAAGCGCCGCTCTTTCCACTCGGAGGTGGGCACCAGCCCGCCGGATTCGCCGGGAAGCGCGACGCCGCTCCGACGCCCGAAGCCAAAGCTCCGCGCGTAGCGCGCCAGCACGTCGATCTTGAGCTCGAGACCGGCGCGGTAGAAAAAGACGTCGCACGACTTCATCAGCGCTTCATGGAGATCGACGGCGCCGTGCCCCTGGTGGCGCCAGCAACGGTAGCGGCGGCGGCCCAGACGAAAATGGCCGGGGCAGTAGGTTCCCGCCAGCCGTTCCGCCACACCCTCGGAGAGCGCCGCCGCGGCAACAAAGGCCTTGTACGTCGAACCCGGCGGGTAGAGGCCGCTGATCGCGCGGTTCTGCAACGGCCGCTGGGGATCTTCGTTGAGCGCGGCCCAGATCTCCGGGTCGATGCCGTCGGCGAAGTCGTTGGGGTTGTAGGCCGGTGCGGAGACCAGGACGAGAACGTCGCCGTTGCGCGGGTCGAGGGCGACGACCGCACCGCTTTTCAGCTCGCCTTCCTCGATCGCAAAGCCCTCCTCCGCCGCGCGTTGCAGGTCGAGATCGAGGGTGAGCTCGAGGCGGTCGCCGGCGAGCGCGTCCACGCTGTCCAGCGGATCGCCCACCTCGCGGCCCGCGACGTCGACCACCACGTTTTTTCCGCCGGCGCGCCCGTGCAGCACGTCTTCGTAGACCGCTTCGATCCCCGACTGTCCGATCTCGTCGCCCATGTGGTAGCCGGAGAAGCGGCGCTTTTTCAGCTGTTCGGCCTGGATTTCGCCCAGCGTGCCGAGGACGTGGGCAGCGAGGGAGCCATTGGGATAGAAACGGCGGGGCGCGACACCGGTGAACACGCCCGGGATCGCGAACCCCAGCGACTCGACCGCCGCCAGCTCTTCAAAGCTCAGATCCTCGACGAGTCGATAGGGCTGGAAACGCTCGCGGCCGCGGCGCGCCGCCACCGCACCCTGCAGCTCGTTGGGCTCTCGCTCGAACACCCGCTCTAGCACCGGAAAGGTGCGCGCGGGCTCACGGACCTCGTTGGGGACGACTTCGAGATGACGCGCGGGCCGGGTCGTCGCCAGCACGCGGCCCTCGCGGTCGACGATTTCGCCGCGTGGCGGGGGGAGGCGCAGCGAGCGGATGGAGTTGCGCTCGGAGGAGCGCGCGAGCGCCTCCCCCTGCAGGACCTGGAGCTGAAACAGCCGAAGTGCAAAGAGCGCGAACACCGCCGAGACGAGCGCGACCACGCGCCACACCCGGCCCTCGAAGAAGGAGTCGGGTGTGGAGGCCATGCCCTTCAACGCCGCACCCTCACGACAACACCGCCCCACTGCTGAGGCCCGTGCTAGGAACCGGTTCGCCCTCGCCAAAGCGCTCGAGCAGCGCCCACTGCGCCCAGCGGAGCGGCCCCGCGGCCAGCGCGTTCACCAGCGCTTGGAGCAGTGCCGGGCCGATCAGGCGCGCAGAGAGCTGCGGCTGCCCGAGCGATAGCGAGGCCACCAGCGTGAGGCCCAGGGTCAACACAAAGAGGTAGAGCCCAAACGCCGCCGCGCTCCGCAGGTGCACCTGGTGGGAGGCAAAGCGGGTCACCATCCACGCGAGGAGAAACAAAAAGGGGTGGGTCCCCGGGACCGCCGCCGACAGCGAATCGAAGCTCCAGCCCACCGCCCACGCCGCGAGCAGGCTCTGCGAGCCACCCGAGCGATAGCTCCACGCCGCAATCGCCAGCAGGCCGACCTGGGGAAGCAGCACCGGTGTGACCCACTGCGCCAGGCACGCGGCAGCGATCCCGCACAGGGTCGCGAACGCGAAAAAGGCGACGGCCAGTTTCACGGGCTCGGCCCCTCCGCCAGATCGCCCTCGCCCTGGTAGAGCAGCTCGATGCTCGGGCCCCGCCAGAGCAGCACAAACACCTGCTCGAGACGGCCAAAGTCTACCGCCGGGGTCACCTCGGCGCGGTGGACCAGCAGCTCCTCGTCGATGTGGACCGCGGACACCTCTCCGATGCGCAGCGCCTTGGGATACACCCCCCCGAACCCCGAGGTCATGACCGCGTCGCCCACTGCGACGTCGTCGCCGCGCACATAAAACTCAAAAATCAGCCCGTCCCGCCCGCCCCGCACGATGCCCCGGGCGCGGCTGCGCTGGATGATCGCGTCGACCGCGCTCTGGGCGTCCAGCAGAAGCATCGTGCGGGCCGCGTTGGGGGTCGAAGCCGTCACCAGGCCCACCAGCCCCTGCTCCACGATCACCGGCATGCCGGAGCGCACGCGGTCGCGTTGTCCGCGATCCAACAGCAGCGAGCGAAACCAGGGGGAGATGTCTTGCCCGACGACCTGGGCCGGCCGCATCGGCGTCGCCAACTCGCTCCGCATCTGACCGATGCGGTCGAGGTGCTCGCTCTCGATGAGCGCCTCGCGATACTGGAGGTTCTCACCCTCGAGGATGGCGATGCGCTCGCGCAGCGCCTCGTTGTGGGCGCGCACGTCCACCAGGGCCAGGTAGTTGGTCCAGAGGTCGCCGGCGATCTCGAGGGGAAACTCGATCGCTTTCTGAAAGGGCGTCGCGATCTCGAGCAGGGCGCTGCGCGCCCACGTATCGCTGTTGCGCCGGGTCGAGTCACGCGACTCGGCGTTTACGACGAGCCACGACACGCCCAACGCGACGCCGCATAGGACCAACACGCGCAGTCTGGATTCGTGTTCGCGCAAATTCTTGCGCCCCCCGCCGTCTCTCGTTGGGGGGAACGTAGAGGGTCAGGATTCGATGGCGACTTCCCGCAGCAATTGCAGCTCGTCGAGGCACCGCCCGGTGCCGATCACCACAGCAGTCAGGGGATCTTCGGCCAACATGACGGGAAGCCCCGTGGCCTCCCGCAGCAAGAGATCGAGGTTGGTGAGCAGCGCGCCGCCGCCGGTCATCACGATGCCCTTGTCGACGATATCGGCGGCAAGCTCGGGCGGCGTCGACTCGAGCGCCACCTTCACGCTCTCGACCACGGCGTTCACGGGTTCGGCCAAGGCTTCGCACACCTCGTCGGACTTGATCTCGAGCGTCTTGGGAACACCCGCCACCAGATCCCGCCCCTTCACCTCCATACTCTGGAGCTGTTCCGTCGGGAACGCGGTGCCGATGTTGATTTTGATGAGCTCGGCGGTGCGCTCGCCGACGAGCAGATTGTATTTGCGTTTGACGTAGTTGATGATCGCCTCGTCCATCTTGTCTCCGCCCACGCGCGACGAATTCGAGTAGACGATTCCCGACAGCGAAAGCACCGCAACCTCGGTCGTCCCGCCGCCGATATCGACGATCATATTGCCCGACGGCTCGGTCACCGGAAGACCGGCGCCGATGGCGGCGGCCATCGGCTCTTCGATCAGATACACCTCGCGCGCGCCGGCCGACATCGCGGACTCGCGCACCGCGCGCTTCTCGACCTCGGTAATGCCCGACGGAACGGCGATCACGATGCGCGGGCGCACCAGACGCGAGCGATCGTGAACGCGTGCGATGAAATAGCGGAGCATCGCCTCGGTCACTTCGAAGTCGGCGATCACGCCTTCCTTCATCGGGCGAATCGCGACGATGTTTCCCGGAGTGCGGCCCAGCATTTCTTTGGCTTCGCGTCCGACGGCGCGCACTTTGTCGGGCCCGCGTCCGTCTTGCGTCACCGCCACCACGCTCGGCTCGGACACCACAATGCCTTTGCCCTTTGCGTATACCAGCGTGTTCGCGGTCCCCAGGTCGATCGCCAGGTCGTTCGAGAACCAACCGAGAATGGCGTTGAGCACTCGGATTTCCTCCGCTTGAAGGCTCTCCAAAACGCTGGTTGACTCACCGACTCAAATGCCGGTTGAAACCAGCACGCTTCCCTCTAAGTGCTCGATTCTGGGGCAATTTCACCCAAAGGGATCGCTGGATCAAAGACTAACAGCCCGGCGCCCTCCGGGGCAAGACAGCATTTGCCGAAAGTGGTGATTCGATCGCGAGATTTCTTAGCTTCGACGCATCCGGAGTGCCGCGGCTCGGCGCTTCGATCCCATCGATCTCGGTGGGAACGCACTCGAGATGGAGGCGTCGACATGCTGCAGGTACTGCGCCGGGGCAAGCGCTGGCTCATTAGCGCCACAATCCTCCTAGTTGGTGGCGTTTTCGTCTTCTACTTGAGCGGCAGCGGTGGGGGCCAAGGCGTGCAGCTCGGTGCCCTCGTAGAGCTGGGCGATCGTCGCTATTCCGCATCTGATTTGCAGCGTTATTACCGATCCGAGGAGCAGCGCTATCGCGACGTCCTCGGCGACGATTTTGACTCTGCCCGCACCCGCGCCTTTGTGGAGCAATCGGCGCGGGAGCAGCTGATCAACCGCGCCGTCCTCGCGTACGAGGCGGAGCGGATGGGTCTCCATGTGAGCGACGAGGAAGTGCGGCGTTTTCTCCGCGAGCTCTTCCGGAGCGCGAACGGCACCTTCGACCCCGAGACGATGCGCGACTACGCCCGGCGCGAGTACGGTGGCGAGACGCGTTTTGTGAACGAGATCCGCGACGAGCTGCTCGTCGGCAAGTTCGGCCGCCTGCTCAATTCGGCGGGGTTGATCTCGAAAGCGGAGGCGCGCCAGGCCCTGCGTTACCGGGGTGAAGAAGCGCAGATCGCGTACGTCCTGATCGACCCGAGTACCTTTGGCGAGACTGTCGAGCTCACCGAGGAGGGAATCGCGGAGGTTCTCAGCAACGAGAGCGATCGCCTCCAGGCGGACTACGAGGCGCAGCGCGACCGCTTCAACGCGGCCGAGAAGGTCCGCGCACGTCACATCCTGTTCCGGGTGAGCCCCGGGGCGGACGAGGCCGTCAAGGCGGAGGCCCGCGCGCGCGCCGAGCAGGTGCTCCAGCAGGTCCGCGACGGCGGCGACTTCGCAGCCCTCGCCGCGGAGCACAGCGAAGGCCCCACCGCCGAAAAAGGCGGTGACCTCGGCTTCTTTGTGCGGGGTCAGATGGTGGGGCCCTTCGATGAGGTCGCGTTCACCCTTGAACCCGGAGCCTCCAGCGACCTGGTCGAGACCGAGTTCGGGTTTCATATCATCCGCGTAGAGGAGAAGCGCGCGGCGGTGGAGCAGACCTTTGACGAGGTGGCCCGCGAGCTCGCGGAGGAGCGCCTGCGAAAGCGACGCGGAAGAGACAGCGCGCGCGCGTTGGCCGAGACGCTCTCGAACGAGGTCGCGGCCGGCGAATCGCTTACCGACTCCGCGCGCGGGCAGGGACTCACGCTCGAGCGGCCCGACTGGTTCAGCCACGACGTGAGCGGCGCGATCGAGGGGCTCGGTACCTCGCAGGCGCTGATGGACGCGGTCTTTGCGCTCCCGGACTCCGCGCCGAGTTCGCCCCGGATTTTCGAGGTGGACGAGCGCTTTGTGCTCGTCGAGCGCACCGGTCACCGCGAAGCTGGCGACGATACCGTCGCCGGCGGCGTCGACTCGGAACGCGGGCGCATCCTCGACCAGTGGCGCGCGCAGGCCCAGCGCGACTGGGTCATGGGGGCCCGCCAAGCGCTCCTCGACCGTGGGCTCCTCAAGATCCGCTACGACGACGTGGCGCCGACCACGTAACCCCCCGGCCGGCTGCGATGGCTAGCGGTCGGCCGGAGCACCCGTAGCGGGCCGCGCCCGCATCGCCCCTAGCGAGCCGCGTCCGCGAACTTGCTCACAAACGCGCGAAGCCGGTCGCCGTGGTCCGACGCCCGGAGCTTTGCGAGCGCCCGCGCCTCGAGCTGACGCACCCGCTCGCGGGAGAGCCCGAGCTTCGCACCGATCTCCTCGAGGGTGTGCTCCTTCTCTCCGCTCATCCCGAAGCGCCAGCGCAAAATGTTCTGCTCGCGCTCCGAGAGCACTGAGATCGAGTCCTGGGTCTCCCGCTCGAGGCGGTTGTGATCCAGGCCATCCACCGGCGAAGCCGCGTCGTTGTCCTTGACGTAGTCCTTCACCTGCTTGGTGTCGGTGCCGCGGACCTCGGCCTCGAGGCTCACCGGCTCCCGGGTCATGCGCTGCAGCTGCTCCACCGACTCGGCGCTCATCTTCAGCGCCTCGCCGAGCTCGAGCGGTGTCGGCTCGCGACCCAGCCGCGTCTCGAGCTCCGAGTAGGCGCGGTGGTACTTGAGCAAGGTGTCGTGGACGTGGCTCGGGATCCGGATCGTCCGCGAGTGGTTCTGGATCGCGCGGATAAAGGCCTGTCGAATCCACCACACCGCGTAGGTCGAAAACTTGTGCCCGCGGTGATAGTCGAACTTCTCCACCGCCCGGATCAACCCGAGATTCCCCTCCTGGATCAGGTCTTGGAAGGAGATCCCCATGTTGCGGAAATCCTTCGCGATCGCGACCACGAGCTTCAGGTTGTGCTGGACAAAGGTGTTCTTCACCTCCATCAGGCGGTGCCACGAGTCCTCCACCTTGCGCATGTGGAGCGCAAAGGCTTCGCCGTCGAGGCCGATCTCCTCGAAGAGCGCCGCTCGCTCGGCCTGCGCGGCCTCCAGCCGTCCCGCCCGCTCGTCGCGCCGCGCCCGGTCCCCCCGGCGGCGCAGCGTCAGCAGGCTCCGCCGGATCCGCCCGAGGATCTGCATCGACAAGTCGGCGTCGTCCAGCCGGGCCGCGATGCGCCGGTCGAGCCGGTCGAGCGCCTGGGCCGGGTTCTTGGGAGCACGCGCACCCGAGAGCACCTCATCGCGCTGCTCGAGCGCGGCGGCCACCTTGGTGAGCGCTTCATCGACGCGCGCGGTGAGATCCTCGCCGTCGGGCGAACCGCTGCCAAAGGACTCGGACATCTTGCCGGTCACGCGATCTTCGGCCTTGAGGCCGCGCCAGATCCCGATCGTCTCACGTGCGACGTAGGGAATGCTGCGCATGCCCTCGCGGAACGCGAGGGTCGAAGCTTCGATCTCCTTGGCCAGCAACACCTCGTGCGCCTTGGTGAGGGTCGGGATCGCGGCGATGTCTCGGAAGTACGAGACGAGCGCGCTGCGCTCCCGATCCCGAAGCGCTTCCTCGGCCATGCGCGCGTTCTGGAGCCGCGCGGCGTTCGAGATCAGCTCGTCGACGTTGTCGATCGCTGCGTGATCGGTTTCGGCGCCGAGCTCGGAGCCGCTGTTTCGCTTGGTCTCGCGTCGGCGAATCGCACGACCGAGCCCCCGTCGCCCGCTCTTGGGCGGAGCTTTCGAACCGGGGTGTTGTGCCGCGAGCGTTGCAGCGGCGCCTTCCCGGGTCCCCCCCTTCTCCAATGGACTGTCCTCCAATTCGTATTCCGAGCCCGCCGCCATCGCGTCGGCTCGGTCGAAGTCGTCACCCGCTACCGGGTCACGGTTCCACAAATCATTTCGGGTTCTCGCCCGGGATCGCTCCGGGCGAACGCCGCGGTGTCGGCCTACCGGTGCACCTGTGTGCGGCCGGCGCGTCGGCACCGCGCTCAAAACTTCGAGACCCCCCCAACCGGGAGAGATGAAACCTCATCCTCGCGGTTGAAGCAACGCGCTGCGGCAATTTAAATTCCGGAACGGCAGCTTGAACTTGGGAAGTTTCTTGCGCCTGGCCCCCGCCGCTTCGGGCGAGCGTCACGACACCCTCTGGGCTCAATTGCGTCGACTTGGCTCCTACGGGGGTCCCGGGCGGCTGAACTTCGGGCAGGGTAGCTCCAATCGTCGGCAAGGCAAAACACGCCCGGCTGAAAAAAGATCCAAACTCGGGGACTTGCAGAGGAGCACGCGTTAGCCGCGCCGCGTCAAGCGAAGGACGTCTTGGTGTGGCGGGTGAGCTCCATGAACTCGGCCCGGGTGCGCGAATCGTCGGCAAAGGAGCCGCGCATCGAGCTGGTCAACGCGAAGGCGTTTTGTTGCTCGATCCCCCGCATCATCATGCAGAGATGGATCGCCTCGACGACCACCGCAACGCCCCGGGGCCGCAGCACGTCTTCCAGCGTCTGCGCGATCTGAACCGTTAGACGCTCCTGGACCTGGAGCCGACGCGCGAACATCTCGACCATGCGGGGCAGCTTGGAGAGACCCACGATGCGTCCGTTGGGGATGTAGGCGACGTGGGCGCGGCCAAAAAAGGGCAGCAGGTGGTGCTCGCACAGGCTGTAGAAGTCGATGTCCTTCACCAGCACCATCTCGTCGTAGCTCTCTTCGAAGACCGCCTTGTTGAGAATGGCGACGGGATCCTGGCTGTAGCCCTGGGTGAGAAAGCGAAGCGACTTCGCCACCCGTTCCGGCGTCCGCGCCAACCCCTCGCGCTCGGGCTTCTCCCCGAGTTCGCGCAGCACGTTGTCGATCATGTCTTGCAGGGGGTCGGCCATGGTCAGACTCCGCATTCAAAGGAGTTGCGCCGCGTCTCGTGGAGGCGTACCCGCTCGAGTGCCACGGAGTTGTCCTCGCCGAGGGCCGCGGCGATCTCGTCGCGCGCGAAAATGGCGATGTTCTCGGCCGTCGGCACGCGATCGGCGAACCAGGGGTCGTCGTTCAACATGCGGTGACCCAGGCGGTCGAGGATGCGCTCTCGCACCGCGGCGTCGAGCCACGCGATCGACACCAAGGCTCCGCTCTCGGGATCGACGGGGCCGGTGAGCGTGACCTCGAGGCCGTAGTTATGCCCGTGACCGTTCGGATTCGCGCATTTTCCGTAGATGCGCTCGTTCTCGCTGTCCGACAGCAGTCGGCTGCGCAGCACGTGGGCGGCGGGAAAGCGGTAGCGCCGCGTGACGCTGACCCGGGGCGCGGGCGTCACGACGCGCCCCGACCTCGGGCCGTATGGGCCGGGTCGACGCCTTCGACCGGCGGCCCCGAAGCGACATCCACCCACAGGTCCTCGTCCTGGCGGAGCCGCACGCGCACCAGCAGCCCCGGCAGCGCCTCGGACAGGATCTCGTAGATCACGGTTGCAAAGTTCTCCGGGGTGGGGGGCGACTTCTCGAAGAAGGGTGTGTCGTCGTTCAGGTCGCGGTGATCAAAGCGGGTCATGATTTCCCGCTCCAGCACGTCTTTCAGGTCCTTCAGGTCGATCACCATCCCGGTGACCGGATCCGGGTGCCCCCCCACGGTCACCTCGAGACGATAGTTGTGGCCGTGGCGTTGGGCCTGGGCCCCAAAGGTGGAGCGGTTGCGCTCCTCCGACCAATCGCCGCGCCAGTAGCGGAGCGAGGTCGAGAAATCGATGCTGCGGGTCAAGCGAACCATCGGCGTAGGGTATCGCGACCCCGCGGTGGCGCAGCTCGGCGCTCAGTAACGGCGGAGCAGTCCCCGCACCACGCCGCGGATCTCGACCTCGTCCGCAGGCACCTCGATCGGCTGCATCGCGGTGTTGGCCGGAATCAGCCGCACCGTGGCGCCGCGCCGCTCGAAGGTCTTGAGCGTCGCCTCCTCCCCGCGGAGGAGCGCCACCACGGTGTCGCCGTTGCGCGCCTCGGCGCGCCGCTCCACCACGACGAAGTCGCCGTCGCGGATCTGCTCGTCGATCATGGAATCGCCGCGCACCTGAAGCGCGAAGCGCTCGCCCGGGCCCGCCGCGAGCTCCCGGGGGACGGAGATCGACTCGCTCTGCTCGATCGCCTCGATCGGCGCGCCGGCCGCCACCACGCCGAGGAGCGGGAGTTCCACCCCCGACGCCTCCTCACCGCGGGCCGGCTCGAGCGAACGAGAGCGGTTCCAGGCCTTCTTGAGCCAGCCCTTCTCCACGAGCTGCGAGACGTGTTTGTGGACCGTCGCCACCGACGCCAGGCGGAAGTGGGCACCGATCTCCTCGAGGCTCGGCGAATAGCCGTGCTCGGCGATGAAGGCGCAGATGTGATCGTAGATTTCGCGCTGTCGGCGGGTGAGTGCCAAGGTTGGGCTCCCTCCTTTTGGGGCTCCGCGCTCCGCTTTTCGCCCCGCGGCTCCGACAAAGGAGCCCCGGGCGAAGGGATGGCGAAAACCTAACGACTGGTAGCGCTTGATTCCAGCTCGACCGGCGCATACATTTGGCCCGGCCGCGGATCCCGACCCCGCGCGCCGCTTTGGCAGTCTGGCTTGAGGAGTGCCAAAGCAATCCTCGGCAATGTGATTCGCGCCGATTGTCCGCCAGCTGGCGCTTTCGGAGCGGATCCGGGTGGGGAGCGGGGTCGCGGGGCACGACCGGCGTACAGCTGATGGGCGCCGCGATCGCGACGCGAACACAACCGCATCGATAGAGAAAGAGAAGGAGTGCGCATGAAGATTCGTCCGCTCCACGACCGAATCCTGGTGAAGCGCCTGGACTCGGAGGAGAAGACCAAGGGCGGGATCATTATTCCCGATACCGCTCAGGAAAAACCGCAAGAGGGCAAGGTCGTCGCCGTGGGCAAAGGCCGCGTGCTGGACGGCGGCGAAGTGCATGAGCTCACGGTGAAGAAGGGTGACAAGATCCTCTTCAGCAAGTACTCGGGCACGGAGATCAACCTCGAAGGCGAAGAACATCTGATCGTACGCGAGGACGACGTCCTCGCGGTGCTCGAGTAGGAGAATCCGATGGGAGCAAAAGAAGTTCGATACGACCAGGACGCACGCTCGAAGATGCTGGCCGGGGTGAACGGCCTCGCCAACGCGGTGCGCGTGACCCTCGGTCCCAAGGGCCGCAACGTGGTGATCGAGAAGAGCTGGGGCTCGCCCACCGTCACGAAGGACGGGGTGACGGTCGCCAAGGAAATCGAGTTCGAGGACAAGTTCGAGAACATGGGCGCGCAGATGGTGAAAGAGGTCGCGAGCAAGACCTCCGACGTGGCCGGCGACGGCACGACCACCGCGACGGTGTTGGCCCAGGCGATCTTCCGCGAGGGGTCAAAGCTCGTGGTCGCCGGGATGAACCCGATGGAGCTCAAGCGCGGCCTCGACAAGGCCGTCGAGGCCCTGGTGGGCGAGCTCGAGTCAATGAGCAAGCCGACCCGCGACCAGTCGGAGATCTCGCAGGTCGGGACGATCTCGGCCAACGGCGACAGCACGGTCGGCGAGATGATCGCCGAGGCGATGCAGAAGGTCGGAAAAGAGGGCGTGATCACCGTCGAAGAGGCCAAGTCGATGGAGTCGGTGCTCGAGGTCGTCGAGGGCATGCAGTTCGACCGCGGCTACCTCTCGCCCTACTTCGT
>CAJIBI010000284.1_pt1 | contig 14319 bp, 13 predicted proteins | sample 9199321 | NCBI WGS metagenome assembly CAJIBI01 (sample SAMEA7708294, study PRJEB35096) | sediment metagenome | biome: marine neritic benthic zone biome [ENVO:01000025]; feature: sediment [ENVO:00002007]; material: shallow marine sediment [ENVO:03000034] sea grass bed [ENVO_01000059] ... | reverse complement strand
GTCAACCAGCGCGAGATCGGGGTCGACACCCAGAACTTCGCCAATGCATTGCGCGCCGCGCTGCGCCAGGACCCGGACGTGATTCTGGTGGGCGAGATGCGTGACTTCGAGACCATCGAGACTGCGCTCACGGCGGCGGAGACCGGCCACCTCGTGTTGTCGACGTTGCACACCCTCGACGCGACCGAGACGATCAACCGCATCATCTCGGTGTTCCCGCCCTACCAGCAAAAGCAGGTGCGGCTTCAGCTCTCGGCGATCCTCAGGGCGGTGATCTCCCAGCGGCTCGTGCCCCGGGCGGACGGGAAGGGCCGCGTGCCCGCCCTGGAGGTGATGATCTCCACAGCGCGGGTCCGCGAGTGCATCGCCGACAAAGATCGCACCAAAGAAATCCACGACGCGATCTCGAAGGGTTTCACCACCTACGGCATGCAGACCTTCGACCAGTCGCTGATGCACCATGTGAAGAGCGGCCTCATCACCTACGAAGAGGCGCTCAAGCACGTCAGCAATCCCGACGATTTCGCGCTGCGCTTCCGCGGGATCGCCTCCGCCTCCGACGGCTCCTGGGACGACTTCGAGAAAGACGAAGACGGCCAAGAGAAGCCGGAGGGATCCAAGAAGGGCGGCGGGCCCGAGATCGACATCGAGCGCTTCTAGCCCGATCCCCGTCGGAGGGCGATCCGCTACGTTTCCGCGGTGCCCCGGAGCAGCCGCGACATCCGCCAGAGCTTCCTGCGCTTCTTCGAGGAGCGCGGCCACGAGGTCGTGCCGAGCGCCCCCCTGGTGCCGGAATCCGACCCGACCCTGCTCTTCACGAACGCGGGGATGGTGCCCTTCAAGCGCGTCTTCCTCGGCGAGGAGGAGCGCAGCTACAAACGCGCGACGTCCTCCCAGAAGTGCATGCGCGTCTCGGGAAAGCACAACGATCTCGAGAACGTCGGCCGCACCCCGCGTCACCACACGTTCTTCGAGATGCTCGGCAACTTCTCGTTCGGCGACTATTTCAAAGACGACGCCATCGCATATGCCTGGGAGTTTGTGACCGAGACCCTCGGGATCCCCGGCGACCGCCTGGTGGCGAGCGTGTTTCGTGAGGACGACGAGGCCTACGCGATCTGGCGCGACAAGGTGGGTCTTCCCGAAGAGAAGATTTTCCGGCTCGACGAGGACGAGAACTTCTGGTCGATGGGCGACACCGGCCCCTGCGGGCCCTGCTCCGAGATCCACTACGACTACGGGGTGATCCCCGGGTTGGAGCGTGACGACCCGTCGTCCGACTCGGGACGTTTTCTCGAGATCTGGAATCTCGTGTTCATGCAGTTCAACCGCGACGCCGACGGCGCGATGGAGCCGCTGCCCAAGCCCTGCGTGGATACCGGCGCGGGCCTCGAGCGGCTGGCGGCGGTGATTCAGGGCGTGCGCTCCAACTACGACACCGATCTCTTTCGCGGCATCTTGGAGAGCGCCCAGTCCTGCGCCGGTGTCCGCCTCGGCAGCGACCCCGAGAAAGACGTCTCGCTCCGCGTGGTGGCCGACCACGTGCGCGCAGTGAGCTTTCTGCTCGCCGACGGCGTGCTGCCCTCCAACGAGGGCCGCGGCTACGTGCTGCGTCGCATTCTGCGCCGCGCCGCCCGCCACGGCGTGTTGCTCGGAATCGAGGAACCCTTTCTCCACACGGTGTCGGGCGCCGTGGTGGACGAGATGGGCGATGCCTATCCGGAGCTGCGCGCGCGCCGGGATTACATCGCCGAGCGCACGCTTCGCGAGGAGGAGCGTTTTCTCGAGACCCTTTCGAAGGGGCTCACCCTCTTGGAGGACGAGGTCCAGCGCGTGCGCGGCGCAGGCCAGGACACCCTGGCCGGCGAGGTCGTGTTCCGGCTCTACGACACCTACGGGTTCCCGGTCGACCTCACCGAGGACATCCTGCGCGGCGAGTCGATGCGCTTTGATCAAGCGGGCTTCGAGGTCGCGATGGACGCGCAGCGCGAACGCGCCCGGGCGGCCTGGAAGGGGAGCGGCGACGACCGCGTCGGGCCGGTGTACAACGAGCTCGCGTCGCGCTTCGAGACGCGTTTCGGTGGCTACGAGCAGCTCGCGCTCTCGACCCCGCTTCTCGCCCTCGTCTCGGACGGGGCCCCGGTGGCCGAGGCGCTCGAAGGCGCCCAGGTCGAGGTCGTGACCGAGGAGACGCCCTTCTACCCCGAGGGCGGCGGCCAGGTCGGCGACCGCGGGCGCATCGTCACCGCCGGCGGCGAGGTCGAGGTGGAAGACACCGTGCGCCCCGTGCCGGGCTTGATCGTACACCGGGGCCGGGTGCGGGTCGGCGTCGTGCGTGTCGACGAGACGGCCGAGCTCCGAGTCGACCCCGACCACCGGAGCGGCGCCGTGCGCCACCACTCGGGTACCCACGTGCTCCACGCGGCGCTTCGCGCGGTGCTGGGACCAAACGCGACCCAGCGCGGCTCGCTGGTGACGCCCGGCCGTCTGCGCTTTGACTTCAGCCACGACGCGCCCCTCACCCCGGAGGAGATCGAGCGCATCGAAGATCTCTCCAACGAGTGGATCGCCGAGAACGCCGCGGCTCGGGTCGAAACCATGCCCTATCCCCAGGCGATCGAAGCGGGCGCCATCGCGATGTTTGGCGAGAAGTACGGTGACGACGTGCGGGTGGTGAGCTTTGGCGAGTTCTCGAAAGAGCTCTGCGGCGGCACCCACGCCGGCGCGAGCGGCGACATCGGCGTCCTCAAGGTGATCTCCGAAGGGGGGATCGCCGCCGGGGTGCGGCGCATTGAAGCCCTCACCGGCCGCGAAGCGCTCGCCCGCTGGCGCCGCGACGAGCGCAGCCTCGAGCGCAGCGCCGCGCTGCTGCGCGCCCCGACGGCGGAGCTCGAGGAACGCATCGCCAAGCTGTTGGAAGAGCGCCGCGCCCTCGAGCGCGAGGTAGAGGCCCTTCGCGCCCAGCAGCGCGCCGAGGCCTCGGGTGACCTCGCGAGCCAAAGCGAAGAAATCGCGGGTGTGCGGGTGCTGTTGCAGCGCGTCGAGGGCGTGGCGGGCAAGGGGCTCCGCGAGCTCGTCGACCAGTTGCGCGACAAACTGGGTAGCGGGATCGTCCTGCTGGCGGCACCGGGGGACGGCAAGGTCGCGCTCGCCCTCGGAGTGACGCCCGACCTCGTCGACCGCTTCCCGGCCAAAGACCTGATCCGCGACGCCGTTGCCCACGTCGGTGGCAAGGGCGGTGGCCGGCCCGACTTCGCCCAGGCGGGTGGGCCCGATGTCGAGGGCATCGACGCCGCGTTTGGGGCGGTGCGCGACGCGATCGCCGGGAGCAACACGTGAACTTTCCCGGGGATCCCTACGCGCCGCGTCGCCGTGTGACGCGCGAGGTGCGGGTGGGAGACGTCGCCCTCGGCGCCACGCATCCGATCCGCGTCCAGTCGATGACGACGACCGACACCCAGGATGTGGCGGCCACCGCCGACCAGGCGGAGCGGCTCGCCGGGGTCGGGTGCGAGATTGTGCGGATCACGGCGCCCTCCCTGCGCGACGCCGAGGCTCTCCGCGAGATCCGCGCCGAGCTCGACCGCCGTGGGGTTCGCGTGCCCCTGGTCGCCGATATCCACTTCACGCCCAACGCCGCGATGCTCGCCGCCGAGGCGGTGGAGAAGGTGCGCGTCAACCCGGGCAACTTTGCGGACAAGAAGAAGTTCGAGATCCGCGAATACAGCGACCGCCAATACGAGGAGGAGATCGAACGCGTCGCCGGGCGCTTTCGCCCGCTGGTGCTGCGCTGCAAGGAGCTCGGCCGCGCGCTGCGCATCGGCACCAACCACGGCTCGCTGTCGGACCGCGTCATGAACCGCTACGGGGATACGCCGGAGGGGATGGTGCAGAGCGCACTCGAGTTCCTCGACGTGTGCGAGGCCGAGGGCTATCGCGACCTGGTCTTCAGCATGAAATCGAGCAACCCCCGGGTTGCGGTACAGGCCTACCGGCTGCTCGCTCTGCGGCTCGAGGAACGCGCGCCCGGGCAACCCAGCTACCCGTTTCACGTCGGCGTCACCGAGGCCGGCGACGCCGAGGATGGGCGCGTCAAGAGCGCCATCGGAATCGGCGCGCTCTTGCTCGACGGCCTCGGTGACACGATCCGCGTGTCGCTCACCGAAGACCCCGAGCGCGAGGTTCCGGTGGCCCGGACGCTGGCCGAGCAAACCCACGCGCGCTGGGAGCGCGCCGCGTTGCTCCCCCCCGAGCCCGCCGCACCGCTCTACATCGCCGATCCGATCGAGACGCGGCGTCGGATGTCGGCCGCCCAGACAAATGGCCCGATCGAGTGGGGCGGCGACCATCCGGTGCGCGTGGAACTCGACCTCGGAGAGATCCCGGACGACCCCGAAGGGGATGCCTGGCGGCTGGGGGACACAGCCGCCGCGGCGCCCGATTTGCCTTGCGAAGGCGTTCGGGTCGCACTTTCCGCGCCCGCCGACTTTCCGCGCCTCGAGCGCTTTGCCGAAGCGCTGGGCCGCCAGCCGCTTGAGGCGCCGCTGATCCTGCAGATGCCGGCGGGCTTGGCGACCCACGTGAAAGCACTCTCGCCGAAACCGCTGCGCTGGGTGATTCCCGTAGCAGAGGAGAGCGACGCCGACCTGGCCAGCGCCGCGGCGGCGGCGGCCGACGCCGGTGCGGGCCTGGAATGGCAACTCGCGGGGCCCCCGACAGTTATGGAGGAGCAGCTCGCGCGGGCGCTCCGGGCACTCCCGACATCGGGTGCGCCTCCGGTCGCGTTTTCGGTGCGGAGCGACACTCCCGTGCCCTCGCAGCGTCGCCTGATCGCCGCGCTCGGTGCGCAGCGTTGCGCCGCTCCCGTCGCGCTTCTCGCGGGGCATGACGACGGCGGCGAGGACGCCGCGCTGCTGTCGGCGGCGACCGAGCTCGGCGCGCTTCTCTGCGACGGCATCGGCGACGCCGTCGCCGTGCGCCTCGACACCCACGGCGGCGGGGATCCCGCAAAAGCGATCGACCTCGCCTATCGCATCCTGCAGGGCGCCCGTCTGCGGACCACGCGGACCGAGTTTATTTCCTGTCCGTCCTGCGGGCGTACGCTTTTCGATCTGCAAGAGACCACGGCGCGGATCAAATCCAAGACCGATCATCTCAAAGGCGTGAAGATCGCGATCATGGGCTGCATCGTGAACGGGCCAGGAGAGATGGCCGACGCCGACTTTGGCTACGTCGGATCAGGACCCGGGGTGGTGAACCTCTACGTCGGCCAAGACTGCGTAGAGCGCCGAGTCCCTTCAGGGGAAGCCGACCAGCGCCTCGTCGACCTCATCCGCGCACACGGCCGCTGGGTCGATCCGAGCTGACCGCAAGCGGAGCGGCGGTAGCCGCGGAGCGCGCAGCGAAGGCGAAGCCTTCGCGAAGTTCATCCAGGACGCAAACGCAAAGCAAGCTAGCCGCGCCAACGCAACCGCAGCGAAGGCGAAGCCTTCGCGAAGTTCATCCAGGACGCAAACGCAAAGCAAGCGAGCCGCGCCAACGCAACCGCAGCGAAGGCCAGGCCTTCGCGAAGTTCATCCAGGACGCGTGATTGCGGGCTACCAATCGTCTGGCAGCGGCGCCGCGACGTCGGGCAGCGGGTCCTCGGCGTCGGGCCCCAGCGCCCAGTCCTCGAGCACGTCGAAGGCTTCGACACTCCTTGAATCGGCAACCAGCGGGTCGTCCCGGCCGAAGGCAAAGATCGCGACCAGGAGCACGACGGCGGCGACGATCAATCCTTCGGCGGAACCGAGCACGGCACCCCCAAAGCGATCGAATATCCGCAGCCCCACCTTGTCGACACCGCGTTTGGCAAAGCGCCCCATGATCGCCAGCGCGGCGAGCGCCCCGACACCGATGGCGATCCCCGCGATCGGCGTGGCGAGCGACTCCGAAAGACCGCTTCGTTCCGCCAGCCACTCACCGCCCACGTCGGCAAAGAGGCGGACGGCGATACACGCCGCGACGATCGCCCCCAGCGAGAAGAGCTCGCGCACCATTCCGATCCAAAGACCCCGGACGAGTGCAATCGTCATCACCGCAACGACGACGGCGTCGAGGGCTGTCATTCGCTCGTGTCCTCCGGTGTGGGGGCCCCGTTTTCGAGTCGCAGATACAGCTGCACGTCGGCGCGCCCCGGCTCATCCGCGAGGCACTGCTCCCACAGGGCCCGCGCACGGCTCCACTGCCCAAGGGCGTAGTACGTGAGACCGAGCTGCACCCGTGCCTGCGTCCAGTCGGGATTGCGGCGTAGCGCCCGCTCGAGCTCGCGAATCGCCTGCGACCCCAACCCCGCTTCGCGCAGGGCCAACGCCAACCGGTAGCGAACATCCTGAAAGTCGGGGCGGCGCGCCAGGGCCTTTCGGTAGGCCTCGATCGCATCGGAGAACTCGCCGACCTCGCGGTAGGCGTCGCCAAGGGCCGCCTGCAGATTGGCGAGCTTGGCATCGGTGGTGGTATCGAGCGCGCCGGGGTCTTGCGACGGCGCTCCGCTCGCGATCTCTTCGGATTGGGCGTAATCGCCCCGCTGCTCGTAGACCGTTGCCAGCGCCAACCGCGCCTCGGCGTAGCGCGGGTTCAGCCGCAGGGCTTCGGAGAGGTGTGTCGCGGCCATTTCGAGCTCGCCGCGGCGCTCGTGCAGCATCCCCAGCATGTAGTGGACGTCGGCAAATTCGGGACGGGCGCGAGCGACGCGCTCCAGGTGTTCGAAAGCCGGGTCGACCAACCCCTGTTCAAAGAAGCGCTTTCCAAGCAGCAGCGAGGCCCGCTCGCTGCCCCGCAGCGGCGTGATTCCCCCCGACATCCGCCGCTAGTTCGCCGCCGGAATCAGGTCCGCCGCGGCGTCCGCGACTGCGCTGCCCCCATAATTGTCGAGGATCACCTGGAAGATCTCGTGGGCTTCGCCATCGCGGTTCATGCGCGTGTAGCAGAGGCCGAGTTTGTAGAGCGCCTCGGCATCCAGCCCGAGCCCGGGGAAGCGGTTGAGAAGATCGCGGTAGCGTTCGGCCGCCGACGGGTACTCCCCCTTCCTGAAATAGAAATCGCCGATCCCCATATCGTGGCGCGCAACCCGCGTGCGGAGTTTGCGCAGCAGCTCCTCGCCGTCCATCGTGTAGGCGGAGTGCGGATAGCGAGCGATCAATTGCTCGAGGGCTTCGATGGCTCGGACCGTTTCGGTCTGATCGCGTCCTGCCTTCTTGCTCTGGCCGTAGTGGGAGAGAGCACGACGGTACATCGCGTAGGGTATGCGCTTGTGCTCCGGGTGCAGGTCGACGAAGTCCGTGTAGTAGGAAATCGCTTCGTCAAAGCCGCCCTTCTCGAAGTAGGCGTCGGCGATCGCGAGCTCGGCGAGCACCGCCTGCTCGCTGTAGGGGTAGTTGTCGATGATGTCCTGGAAGATCTCGATCGCGGTGAGGTAGTCGGAGGGCAAGAAGCGGCGCGACCTCTGGTAGTCGAGCTCTGCCAGGCCCTCCTCGTAGAGCTTTTCGGCGCTCGGCAAATCGCTGTAGCTCGGGACTGGCGCTTGGGTGGCGCAGCCTGACAATAGGAGTGCGCCGAGCACTCCTGCCAGGCCGAGGACGGGACCAGACGCGCGCAAAGAGAGTCCGCTTGCTTCCACCGAGGAGTCCTCCGGAGCGGCACGACGCCGCGCGGCAGCCGGCATCGAGGCTACCAGAGGGCCCTGCCCCCGCCAATTCTGCTAGCTTGCGCCGTTCTCGACGGACCGGCGCGGTCGCTTAAGGTGGAAGTGCGCAAGGGAGTAGCGGATGGACAACAGATCCAGAGACCGCATGCGAGTCGACCGACGTTTGCTCGGCCGACCGGGGTGGATTGCGCCCGACGAGCTTGAGCGCGAGCTCTCCGGCCTGCCGGATGTCGCAGACAAAATCGACTCCCGAGAACAGGATCCCTCAGGGGAAGCCCCCGAGCCCGCTGCGAGGGGAGAGGCGTCCCCGGCCGGTCCGGACGACGACTTGGACAGCTCCCGCGTTGCGGGCGTCTCAGGCAGTGGGGAGCCAAGAGGAGAGTTCCCCTCTTCCTGACGGTTTGCGCTAGGGATTCGCGCGAGGGGTTCGCGAAGGGCGCGCGGCCGCGGCGCATCGCGATGGTCGGCCCGGCGCGGGCGCCGTTGGCAGAGGCCCGGCCGTGATCAAGTCGCATTACGGAGATCGCCTCGACCGCTGGGTCCAGCGCGGCCTGGGCCCGTTGCTGCGTCTTCCCATCTCGCCGGCCTGGCTCAGCGCAACCGGCGCCTTGCTTTCGTGCGTGGCTGGTGGGTTTCTCGCGTTCGGATCCTTCCGGAGCGGTGCGCTCTGGATCGCGGCGGGTGGGGTCTTTGACCTCGTCGATGGGGTCTTCGCGCGTGCCCAGGGAACGGCTTCGGACTTCGGGGCGTTTCTCGACTCGACGCTCGATCGGGTTGCGGACCTCGCGATCTATCTGGGCGTGATCGTCTGGTACAGCCGCGCTGGAGAGGTGGGGCCCGTGGTCCTCGCCGGAGCCGCACTGGCCACCGCGCTCCTGACCTCGTACATCAAGGCGCGAGCGGAGTGCTTCGGGGAGGGAATGTCCGGCGGCGCCTTCGAGCGCGGCGAGCGGCTCGCCGTCCTGGGTTTCGGGGCCTTTTTCGGGTTTCTCGAGATGGCCCTCTGGGTGCTTGCCGTCGCCGGCTGCGTCACGGTGGCAACCCGCTTCCGCTTGGCCTACCGCATGCTCGAGAGACGCGAGATCCTCGAGGCGGACGCGACGCAGCGGACTCGAGACAAGGGAGGGCCCAGATGACCCATGAAGGCGACGAAGAAGAACAGAGCCGGGGCTTTGTCGTGATCGACCGCCGGGGCGGGAGTGATGACGAGGAGGAGGCCGTGGCCTCGCCGGAGCCGCAGCCCACAGCGGAAGCGGCGGCGCCCGAAGCTCCGCCCACCGACGAAGCCAAACTCGGAGGGATCGATTTTTCGACCTTGGTGCACTCGTTCGCGATCTCTGCGCTCTACCACATGGGGGCTGCTCCGCCGACGCCCGAGGCCCCCGAAGCACCGCCCGAGATCAATCTCCCGGTGGCACGGCAGAACATCGACATCCTCGAGATCCTCGAGCAGAAGACCCGTGGGAACCTGAGCGACGAGGAGAGTCAGCTTCTCGAGGGGGTGCTCTACGAGGTCCGGATGCGATTCGTGGAGGCCTCCAAGGAAGGGTGAACGCAGAGCTGCGGGCACCCGCCAAAGTCAACCTGGGACTGCGCGTCGTCGGCCGCCGGGCCGACGGCTATCACCTCCTCGAGAGTCTCTTTGTACCCCTCGAGCTTGCCGACGTGTTGCGGGTGGAGGTGCGACCCGGGGGCCGCGCCGAGGTGCGGCTGACGCTGCGAGACCCGGCCGGGCAGCTCGCCCACGACCCCGACCCCGAGCGAAATCTTGCCACCCGCGCGGCCCGGGCGTTTCTCGATGCGGCCGGCCGCGCTGCCCAGGTGGATATCCTGCTGGAGAAACGGATCCCCGTCGGTGCCGGGTTGGGCGGTGGCTCAAGCGACGCCGGCACCGTACTGCGCGCCCTCGTCGCGGCGTTTCCCGACGCCCTCTCGGGGCCCGCCCTCGCCCAAGTCGCCCTGGGCCTGGGCGCCGACGTGCCGTTTTTTCTGGATCCGCGCCCCTCCTGGGTCAGCGGAATCGGTGAGGAGATCGAGGCGCTTTCGGCGTTTCCGTCGCTGGTGTTGCTGACCGCGACGCCCTCGCCCCCGCTCTCGACGGCCTCGGTGTTTCGGCGCTTTGCCGAGCTGCATCCCGAGTTGACCGCCACGACCCCTGGCCTTAGGATCCGCCCCTCTCCGACGGAGCGAGAGGAGCGAAAGGTGGCGCTCCTCGCGGTGCTCGGAAGCGAAGACGCCGCCTCGCGGACGAAGGAAGAGCTGCTGCGGAACGACCTCGAGGCGGCCGCGGTGGCGCTACGGCCCGAGATCGGACGCCTACGAGAGACGATGCTTACGATGGGAGCGCGGGCCGCCGCGATGACGGGAAGCGGGCCCACCGTGTTTGGGGTGTTTGCAGATCGCGCCGGCGCGAGTTCGGCGCGGGACCGGGCGGAGTGGGGGTCGGGGACCCAACTCCACGTTTCGCGCACGCTCGATTAAACTCCGGGCGAGCCCGCAGGTCGGTACGATGGGGCGTCGTCTAATGGTAGGACAGCGGCCTTTGGAGCCGTGTGTGGAGGTTCGAATCCTCCCGCCCCAGCCACTGCGCGAGCGGAGCCAACCATGTCCAGAATGAAGATCTTTGCCGGCAACTCGAACCGCGTCCTCGCGCAAAAGGTCGCCGACTATCTCGGCGTCCGGCTGGGACACGCATCCGTCACCACGTTCAGCGACGGGGAGATCGCGGTCGAGATCCAAGAAAACGTGCGGGGTCTCGACTGCTTTGTGCTGCAGTCCACCTGTCGGCCCTCGAACCGGCATTTGATGGAGCTGCTGATCATGATCGACGCGCTTCAGCGCTCCTCGGCCAAGCGCATCACAGCGGTGATTCCCTACTACGGGTACGCGCGCCAGGACCGAAAGGTCTCCCCCCGCGTGCCGATTACGGCGAAGCTGGTGGCCGACCTGGTCACCGCGCCCGGCACCGATCGGGTGCTCTGCCTCGACCTCCACGCCGGCCAGATCCAGGGCTTTTTCAACATCCCGGTCGACAACCTCTACGCGACGCCGGTGCTGCTCCCGGGGATCCGCGAGTTCGGCCCCGATGTCTGCATCATCTCGCCCGACGCCGGTGGTGTCGAGCGGGCGCGCGCCTACGCCAAGCGCCTCGACGCCCCGCTGGCCATCATCGACAAGCGGCGCGAAGGGGCCAACGTCGCGGAGGTGATGAACATCGTCGGCGACGTGGCGGGCCGCCGTTGCGTGATCGTCGATGACCTGGTCGACACGGCGGGGACGCTCTGTGAGGCTGCGGGCGCGCTGCGCGCGGCCGGGGCTTCGAGTGTCAGCGCGGCGATCACCCACCCGGTGCTTTCCGGGCCCGCGATCAAACGCGTGGAAGAATCGGATCTCGAGCAACTGATCGTGACCGACACGATCCCGCTCACCGACGCTGCCCGCGAGTGCAAAAAGATCCGGGTGGTCTCGATTGCCGACCTGCTCGGCGAGGCCATCCGACGCATTACCAATGAAGAGAGCGTGAGCTCGCTCTTCGTGTAGGAGAGACCCCGTGGCGAATACGAACACTGCACTGGCACTCCAAACCCGCGACCGGGGTGGCAAAGGCGTGGCGCGCAAGCTCCGCGTGGCCGGCCGCATCCCCGGTGTCCTGTACGGCCCGAAGATCGGCTCCGTCGCCGTCGACCTGGAGATGCGAAGCCTCGAGCGCATCCTCCGCGAGTCGGGGGCGAACGCGCTCCTCGACCTTGCCGTCGAGGGTCGGGCCGACTTGGCCGAAAGCGTCGCGCTGGTGAAAGAGCTGCAGCGGCACCCGGTGCGCGGCGAAATCACTCACGTCGACCTGTATCAGGTCGATCTGGCTCAGAGCGTCGAGGTGGCCGTTCCGCTGAGCACGACCGGTCGCGCGCCCGGTGTGGAAGCCGGCGGGATTTTGGATGTCTTGATCCGAGAGATCTCCGTGCGCTGTCTGCCGCGGGCGATCCCGGAGGGCCTCGAAGTCGATGTCAGCGCGCTGGAAATCGGCGACGTGATCCACGCGAGCCAGGTCCCGCTACCGGCTGACGTCGAGCTCGCGATCGACGGCGATCTCGGTGTTGTCCACGTCGTCGCGCCGGCGGTGGAAGAGGAAGCAGCGCCCGAGGCGCTGGCCGAAGGCGAAGAGAGCGTGGTCGAGGGCGAAGCCGCCGAAGCGCCGGCCGAGGGCGCCGAGGGCGAGGCATCCGGCGAGGGCAGCGACAACTAGCTTGCGCCTCGTTGTGGGGCTTGGGAACCCCGGCCCGGACTACGCAGAGACGCGTCACAACGTCGGCTTTCGAGTCGTCGAGCGTTGGGTGGCGCGGCGCGGGTGGCGCCTTGAGACCGACGCGGCGCTCGCGTCGCGGGTCGCGCGGGGACGCCTCGGCGCGCTCGAGGTCGCCGTGTTGCTGCCGCAGACTTTCATGAACCGCTCCGGTCGCGCGGTAGCAGACGCTGTGGCTCACTTTGGGATCGCGGACCCGGAGCACCTGCTCGTGGTCTACGACGACCTCGACCTCCCGCTCGGGCGGCTCCGCCTGCGGCCGGCGGGCGGAGCCGGGGGGCACCGCGGCCTCGGCGACATCCAGGCATGGCTGGGCCGCGAGGATTTCCCGCGTCTGCGGGTGGGAATCGGGCGCCCGGACGACGCAACCGAAGTCATCGACTATGTCTTGTCGCCCTTTTCCCCCGCGGAGGAGGCGCAGCTCGCCGAGACCCTGGAACGCGGGGTCGAGGCCATCGAGGACGTGCTGCAGAGCGGGACGCGGGCCGCCATGAATCGCGTCAACGCGCCGCCGCCGCGGGCCGCGGCGGCGGGGGATACCGACTGAGTCGAACCCAGGGCTGCGCTAGATTCGCGCGCCCGGTCACCCCGGAGCTTCCGAGGCGCCGAGGTTGCGAGGTTCGCTATGAGCAATCTGCAGTCCTCCCCGGACCGCCCGCGTCTCGTCGTTCTGCTGACCCGGCCCTTCCAGCGCTTTGTCTCCCTCGAGGCGTCGAGCAGCATCTTGCTACTCGCGATGACCGTGCTCGCGCTGATTTGGGCCAACTCGCCGTTTTACGAGGCGTATCACCACATCTTTCACGGAGATCCGGCGCATCCCGAGAACAACCCCACGGTCGCGTTCTTCGGCATCTATATTTCGATGCCCCTCGGCCACTGGGTCAACGACGCGTTGATGTCGATCTTTTTCTTTGTCGTGGGCATGGAGATCAAACGCGAGCTCGTCTACGGCGAGCTCTCCGATCGCCAGCGGGCGATGCTCCCCGTGGTCGCCGCTGTGGGCGGAATGGTGGTACCCGCGTCGATCTACGCGGCCTTCCACCTAGGCGGGCCCGCGATCAACGGCTGGGGCGTCCCGATGGCGACCGATATCGCCTTTGCCGTCGCGGCGCTCTCGGTGTTCGGGTCGCGCGTGCCCCCCGGCCTGAAGGTGTTTCTGCTCGCCTTGGCGATCGCGGACGACATCGGTGCGGTCGCCGTAATCGCCGTGTTCTACACCGCGTCCCTCCACGTGGACTATCTGATCTACGCGGGTCTCGGGCTGCTCGGAATCTTCGCGCTCAACAAGATCGGGGTGCGAGCCTACGGGATCTACTTTGTCGCGGGCGGGGTCGTCTGGTATCTGGCCCACCACTCCGGGGTCCACGCCACGATCGCCGGGGTCGCGATCGGCTTTCTCACCCCCGCCCGGCGCCAGGTCTCCGGTGAAGACCACGAGACCTTGATGGAGAGCGGCAGTCACCTGTTGGAGCGGCTGCGCGACCTCATTACCGGAGACAGTGAGGACCACGAGGGGCATCACCGGCACCACGTCACCCGCGAGTTGGGCTCGATTGGACGCAGCACACTCTCGCCCCTCGATCACCTCACCAATATGCTGCACCCCTGGGTGGCCTTCTTCATCATGCCGGTCTTTGCGCTGTCCAACGCCGGGGTCGCGTTCTCCCCCGAGACGCTCGGTGACCCGATGGCCGTTCGGGTCGGAGTCGCGGTGGCGATCGGGCTCCTGATCGGCAAGCCGCTCGGGGTGACCCTCTTCGCGTGGATCGCAGTGAAAGCGGGGATCGCGGTGCTGCCGCGCAACTGCAACTGGACCGCGATCTGTGCGACCGGCGTCTTGGCCGGGATCGGCTTCACCGTCGCCCTGTTTGTTACGAGCCTCGCCTTCGATCAGCAAAACTTCACCGACGGCTCCAAGATCGGGATCCTCATCGGATCCGCGCTGGCCACGGTCATCGGGGTGGGCTTGCTGTCTCGCTCACTCCCCAGACACGAGGGCTCGTAGCACTGGGTCTCCGATTGTCCCGGTTGGGTTCATGGCTTTGGGCTCACTCGGCGCTTCTCTGACCAAATTGTCGGATTGACCCAGAGATTGTCCCGGAACTAGACTTCGCGACGTGGAGATTCCTCTCGACCGCGATTCCGAGCATCCTGTCTACCGACAGATCGCCTCGGAGCTGCACGCGCGCATCGAGCGCGGCGAGCTGGCCGCGGGCGAGCGCCTGCCTCCGATTCGGCGCCTCGCCGCGCAGCTTGGAGTCAACCGGGACACCGTGGCCCTGGCCTACGACGAGTTGGCCGACGCCGGGGCCGTGACGGCGCGGGTGGGTCGGGG
>CAJIBI010000091.1_pt1 | contig 14413 bp, 11 predicted proteins | sample 9199321 | NCBI WGS metagenome assembly CAJIBI01 (sample SAMEA7708294, study PRJEB35096) | sediment metagenome | biome: marine neritic benthic zone biome [ENVO:01000025]; feature: sediment [ENVO:00002007]; material: shallow marine sediment [ENVO:03000034] sea grass bed [ENVO_01000059] ... | reverse complement strand
GGTCTTGCAGGTGAGCTTCGGCTCCCCGTCGACGTTCATGCCGCAGCTGCCACACACCGCCATCCGGCAGGACCAGCGGTGCGAGAGCGTGGGATCGATCTCGTCCTTGATGTAGTTGAGCGCGTCGAGGACCTTCCAGTCGGGCTGAATCGGCACCTCGTAGCTCTGCGTGCGCGGTGTCTCGTCGCGGTCGGGGTCGAACCGCGACACGACGAAGGTCTTCTTCTCGACGCTCATCAGTACTTGCGCTCCTCGGGCTGCCAGCGGGTGATCCGGACGTCTTTGTGCTCGATGCGGGGCCCGCCCGCGTCGAAGTACACCACCTGGTGGAACAGGAAATTGCCGTCGTCGCGGGCTGTGAAGTCGCGGCGCGCGTGCCCACCGCGGGATTCCTGTCGCTTCGCAGCGGCGACCGCCACGGTCTCGGCGACGTCGAGCATGTTGCCGAGCTCGAGCGCGGCGAAGAGCTCGGTGTTGAACACCACACTCGCGTCGTCGAGGCCGAGGTCGGCGTAGCGACCCTTGAGCTGCGCGAGGCTGCGGCAGGTCTCATCGGCCGGGCCTTGCTCGCGGTAGACACCGCAGCCCGATTCCATCGCGGTCTGCATTTCGCCGCGGATCGCGCTCATCCGCTCGCCGCCCTTTTTGCGCCCGCGGAGCGACTCGATGCGCGCCGCTTCGTCCTCGACTTCGCGCCGCTCGCGGGCCTCGTCGCCGTCGCTGGTGCCACCGGCGTAGCGCACGGCGTTGGCGCCGGCGCGCGCGCCAAACACGAGGCATTCGGTCAGCGAATTCGAGCCCAGGCGGTTGGCGCCGTTGATCGATACCGAAGCGCACTCGCCGGCGGCGTAGAGACCCCCGATCGAGGTGGCGCCGTCGATGTCCGTATCGACCCCGCCCATCATGTAGTGCACGACCGGCCGGATCGGGATCGGCTCGTGGACCGGGTCGACCCCCGCGTAGGTGCGCCCGAGCTCCCGGACAAAGGGCAAGCGCGTGTCGATTTTCTCTTCTCCGAGATGGGTGAGATCGAGGTGGACGTATTCGCCATAGCGCCCCTTGATGCCGCGCCCGGCCTCGATCTCTTGGATGATCGCGCGGGAAATCATGTCGCGCGGGCCGAGCTCGGCCTTCTGGCCGACGCCGTAGTCGCGCTCTACGAGAAAGCGCTCGCCCTCGGCGTTGCGCAGATACCCGCCTTCGCCACGGGTGGCCTCGGTGATCAGAATCCCGGTGCCGGGGAGACCGGTCGGATGGTACTGGACGAACTCCATGTCCTTGAGGCCCACCCCGGCCCGGTATGCCAGCGCCATCCCATCCCCGGTCTTGATGTTTCCGTTCGTGGTAAAGGGAAAACACTTGCCTGCGCCGCCGGTGGCGAGGATGACGGCGCGGCCGCGGAAGAGCCGCATCGCGCCGGTGCGCATATCGAGAGCCGCGACGCCCCGGACCACCCCGTCCTCCACCAGGAGCCGCGTCACGAAGTTCTCGTCGTAGCGGACGATGCGGTCAAAGCGCATCGAGTGCTGGAAGAGGGTGTGGAGCATGTGGAAGCCGACCTTGTCGGTGGCGAACCACGTGCGCTTGGTCGTCATCCCCCCGAAGGCCCGGGTCGCGACGGTGCCGTCGTCGTTGCGGCTCCAGGGGCAGCCCCAGTGCTCGAGCCGGGTGAGCTCTTTGGGCGCCTCCTCGACGAAATACTCGACCGTGTGCTGGTCGGCGAGGAAGTCGGAGCCCTTCACCGTGTCGTAGGCGTGCATCTCGAGGGTGTCGTCTTCGCGCGCCACCGCCGCGGCGCCCCCCTCCGCGGAGACCGTATGACTCCGCATCGGGTACACCTTCGACACCATGGCGACGCTGACGTGCGGATCGGCCTCGACGGCCGCGATCGCGGCCCGGAGCCCAGCGGCACCACCCCCGACGACGATCACATCGTGTGTGTAGGTCTCGATCACCGGGTCCTCCTCCGACGAGTCATAGCTCATCTTGCTTGGCTGGGGGGTCCGTAGGTCCGCCGGCCGACGGCTCTTCCTTGGTGCAGCAGTGAATGGCACCCAGGCCCTCGACAAGCGCTTCGCAGCGAATCGGCACGACCTCTCGATCCGCGAGAAGGTCCTCCAAGATCCGTAGCGCCGCTTCGTCGCTCGCCACCCCGAACACCGGGACCAATGCGGTCCTGTTGGCGAGGTAGAAATTCGCGTAGCTAGCGGGAAGCCGAGCACCCGCCTTTGTGAGCGGGGGCGGGGTCGGGAGCTCGACGCATTCGAGGCGGACGCCCGCGGCGTCCCGGGCGTCTCGCAATCGGGCCCAGTTCTCCTCGAGGATGTCGAAGTCGGGATCTCCGCGGCGCCGCGACCGAATCGCCGCGACCCGACCCGGCGCGACGAAGCGGGCCACGTCGTCCACGTGGCCGTCGGTGTCGTCCCCCTCGATCCCCCCAGCCAGCCATACAACGCGCTCCGCGCGGAGCAGCCGTTCCAGGACGCGCTCGCAGTCTTTCGGGGTCCGCGCTTCGGCTTGGCTTCGACTGGGGTGAAGCAGGCACGACTCGGTGGTGAGGACGGTGCCTCTCCCGTCGCCGTCGACGGAACCCCCTTCCAGCACAAAAGGCACCACGAGGCGACGCGTGCCCAAAAACTCGGCGATATGCCGAGGAACCTCGTCGTCCAGCTCCCAGCCGGGATACTTCCGGCCCCAGTTGTCGAACGCGAAATCGAGGGGGAGCAGCGAACCGTCTGCGCCGCTCAAAAAGATCGGGCCGTGGTCCCGCACCCAAGCGTCGGTGGTCGGGTAGGACACCCAATCGAGCTGTTCGGGCTTCGCACCAGAGGCCGAGAGGCGCTCCTCCAACGCCCTTTCGCGATCGGCCGCAACGCCGATTCGAACCCGCTCGACCGCGCTCAGCACCGCGGCGATCTGCACAAATGCGGCCTCTGCCGCCTCGAACGCGGTCGGCCAGGTGTCTCGGTTGTGCGGCCACGAGAGCCACGTGGCGGCGTGCGGTTCCCATTCGGCGGGCCACCGGTAGGTGTCGAGAGCGGGCGTGTCGTCCGTCTGCATCGGGTCGGGCTAATCGCGAAGACGCTTGGCGAGGTCACCGTAGGCGTCGATCCTGCGATCTCGCAGAAACGGCCACCCGCGGCGGACCTGCTCGATCAAACCCAGATCGCAGTCAGCGATCAGCGTCTCCTCGCGGTCTGGGGAGGCGCGGGCGACGACCCGCCCGAAGGGGTCCGCCACAAAAGACTGACCCCAGAACGTCAAGGCGCCCTCTTCGCCAACGCGGTTGACGGAGGCGACGTAGACCCCGTTCGCGATGGCATGGGCGCGCTGTGCGGTCTCCCAGGCCGCGTGCTCCGCCGCCTCCCATTCCGGGCGTGCGCCGGTCTCCCATCCGATCGCGGTGGGGTACGCCAGGATCTCGGCCCCGGCGAGCGCCGACAGGCGGGCCGCCTCGGGAAACCACTGATCCCAACAAATCAGCGGCCCGACCCGCGCGGCCGGCGTGGCGGCGACGGGAAACCCCAAATCGCCGGGGGTGAAATAGAACTTCTCGTAATAGAGCGGGTCGTCTGGGATATGCATCTTGCGGTAGTGGGCCGCTACCTCGCCGTCTGGAGTCAGGACGAGGCAACTGTTGTGATAGACCCCCGCCGCGCGGCGCTCGAAGATCGACCCGAGGATGGACACGCCGAGCTCCTTGGAGGCCTTCGCGAGTGCCTCGCTGGTCTCGCCCGGGATCGGCTCCGCTAGCTCGAAATGGCGCTCGTCCTCGCTTTGGCAGAAATACGGGCTCCGAAAAAGCTCAGGGAGCAAGACGAGTTCCGCGCCCGCATCGGCGGCCCGCCCGATCTCGGCGAGCGCTCGCTCGAGGTTCGTCGCGGCGTCTTTGCCGCAGCGGAGCTGGAGCAGTGCGATGCGGATCTCGGGGGCCACGTGGGGCTTGGTAGGCGATGTGACCGCTGGTGTCACGCGGGGCTCCCAGGCTTTCAACCATCGGTTGAATCAGGGGGGAGGGAGTCTCGTGGGACGGAGAGAGGCAGAGGTCTGGGCGGAGGGGAGGACGCCTCAAAGCGGTGCAAAGGGTCAAGAGCGAGCCGTTTGGAGATCGCGACGGAGCGGGCAGCGGGGACGGGTGGCAGTGCGGCGGCGGCTGCGGGAGGTGTATCAGACGGTCCGCATTGTCTCGGCGTTCGTGGCCTTTTCCGCATTGGTCGGCGTTGCGCAGGATCGGCCCGCTCGGCCGGCCGGGGGCATTCGGTCGCAAATGCTCGAGTTGCGTTCTACACCCCGGCCCATGGTCGAAGAGGTCGAGCCGCTGCGCGCCGAGCTCCGGGAAGCGCCCGCGTTGTGGTTGGTGGACGGGTTCAACGTGCTGAACGTGGCGGTTCTGCAGGGCGCCGAGCGGGCCGATTTTTGGGGGCCCGGCGCCCGCGCGCGGCTCCTCGCGCTCGTCGAGCGCTTCCCGGGAGCCCCGGGCGTGATCGTCGTGTTCGATGGCGCGCGGCCCGCGGAGAGCGGTCGAGAAGGTGCGGGCCCCCACTCCGTCTTCGCTCCGGACGCCGACGCTTGGCTGCTCGGCGCACTCCGCGCCCACGGCGACCCGGGTCGCGTGGCTGTCGTCACGGCCGACCGACGTCTCGCCGCCCGTGCCCGCCACCGCGGAGCGCGTATCGTCTCTCCCGGCGAATTTGTCGCTGCGTGCGTTGAGGGAGTCGCCTTGGCGGATTCAGAGGTCGGCGACGAGACCGCCGGCCGGCGCGCGGAAGACGCGCGGGGCCGGCGACCAGCGGGGGCCAGCTGAGGCGAAGCCGCGCTGAGGCAGTGGCGAGCTCACGGGTCGGCGCCGAGTCAGACCGGGTTGGCGCAAAAACGCAGTCGTGCACCGGCGAGGCCCGCCTCCAAATTGGCGATCGCGAGCTCTGCCATCCTCTCCCGCGTCTTGTGCGTCGCGCTGCCGATGTGGGGCGTGAGAAGGCTGCGGGGAGCGCGCAGCAAGGGGTGGTCGGGAGCGAGGGGCTCCACCGCGAAGACGTCGAGCGCCGCAGCGCCGAGGCGTCCCGTCTCGAGCGCGGCGGCGAGCTCGAGCTCGTCGACGATCCCCCCACGTGCGGTGTTCACGAGCACCGCCCCGGGTTTCATTCGCGCCAGCTCTGGCGGCCCGATCAAACCGAGGGTCTCCGGGGTGCGCGCGACGTGAATCGAGAGGAAATCAGAGCGCTCGAGCACTTCTTCCAGCGAGCAGAGCGAAACTCTCTCGACGACGCGGACGCTTCGATTCCACGCCAGCACCCGCATCCCGAAGCCGTGCGCGCGCCGCGCCACCGCGCGCGCGATCGCTCCCAACCCGACGAGACCCAAGGTCGCTCCGTGGACGTCATTGCCGAGAAGCAGATCCGGCTCCCACACACGCTCTTGCACCCAGCCTCCCTCGCGGATCATGCGGTCGCCCTCGCCTACGCGCCGGGCGGCGCTGAGCAGCAGCGCGAACGCCAAGTCCGCGGTGGTCTCGGTCAGGACCCCGGGTGTGTGGCCGACAGTGATTCCGCGGGCGCTCGCCGCGCCGAGGTCGATATGGTCGACCCCGACCGAGATGGTGGAGATGACGCGCAAGCCCGGGCACGCGTCCATCAGGCTGTCATCGATCCGGTCGGTCAGCAGGCACAGGAGGCCCTCTGCGTCGGCAGCCCCGCGGAGGAGTGCATCGCGGGAGGGCGGGCCACGCCGCGAGGCGATCACGAGATCGACCCGATCGCGGAGCGCGAGCAGGGCCGGACCCGGCCAATCCTGGGTGGCGCAGACGCGCGCCCGCATCAGGTCGCGGCCTGCTCCGCCGCCATTTCGTAGAGCTCGATCACGCGCGAGGCGTTCTCTTCGACTGCGCGAGCGGAGATGTCCACGCTGCGCCAACCTTGAGCGCGAAATAGCTGGCGGGCCTCTTGGAGCTCGGCCTCGATTCGGTCGGGATTGGCGTACTCGCTAAAGGGCGACCCACCCAAAGCCCGGGCTCGCGCCCGGCGAATTTCGAGCAGACGCTCGGGTTCGACGATCAGCGCGAAGACCTTGTGGGGCCTCATCTCGAGAAGCTCCGCGGGTGCCTTCATCCCCGGGATGATCGGGACGTTGCCGGTTTTGTAGCCGCGCTGCGCCAGGTACATCGAGAGCGGGGTCTTGGAGGTGCGCGACACCCCGGTCAGGACGAGATCGGCCTGATAGAGCGTCCCGAGATTGGCGCCGTCGTCGTGACGTACGGCGAACTCCACCGCGTCGATGCGCCGGAAGTAATCGTCGTTGAGGCCGTGCAGGACTCCCGCCTTGTGGTGGGGTTCGGCGTGGAGCGCCTGGCCAAATTTTGCGATGAGGGGGCCGAGCAGGTCGAAATACGGGACCTTTCGCGCTTCGCACGCAGCGCGGAGCGCGCGCTCCACTTCTTCGTTGACGAGGGGAAAGACGACGAGGCCCCCGGCCCGCTGCGCGTCTTCAGCCACGCGCGCCGCGGCCACCGTCGTGCGGACGTTGGGGCAGGTGCGCATCCGACAGCGCTGCGGGAACTGCGACATTGCGGCGCGGGCGGCGTCGGCGGCGGTCTGCCCCGTGCCGTCGGACACCGCAAAGACGGTGAGGAAGCTGCGCTCTCCCACGGGGCGATGCTAGCGCTATCGTCCTCTGATGCCGTACGAGCCCAAACGAATCGAAGCCCGTTGGCAGGCGTACTGGAAGGAGCGCCAGACCTTCCGGGTTGAAATCGACCACGCCAAGCCCAAGTACTACGTGCTCGACATGTTCCCCTACCCGTCGGGGGACGGGCTACACGTCGGCCATCCCGAGGGATACACGGCCACCGACATCTTGGCCCGCTACAAGCGCATGTGCGGGTTCAACGTGTTGCACCCGATGGGCTGGGACGCCTTCGGCTTGCCGGCCGAACAGTACGCCATCGAGACCGGCACCCACCCGCGCGAGACGACACAGCGCAACATCGCGCGCTTCCGGTCCCAGATCGAGGCGCTGGGCTTCAGCTACGACTGGTCGCGCGAAATCGACACCACCGACCCGCGCTACGTGCGGTGGACCCAGTGGATCTTCCAGCGACTCTTCGAACACGGCCTCGCGTACCAAGCGGAGGTTCCGGTGAACTGGTGTCCGGCGCTGGGTACGGTACTCGCCAACGAAGAGGTGATCGACGGCAAGAGCGAGCGCGGTGGTCACCCCGTCGTCCGCCTGCCGATGAAGCAGTGGATGCTCCGCATCACGGCCTACGCCGATCGGCTGCTCGAAGATCTCGAGGGGCTCGACTGGCCCGAGCCGATCAAGAAGATGCAGCGCGACTGGATCGGGCGCAGCGAAGGGGCGGAAGTTCGTTTCCCGCTCGCCGACAACGCCGCCGGCGCGGGCATCGACGTCTTTACCACGCGTCCCGACACGCTCTTTGGAGCGACCTACATGGTGCTCGCGCCCGAGCACGAGCTCGTCGCGCGCATCGCAACCGCGGAGCGGCGTTCTGCGGTGGAGGCATACGTCGAGGAGAGCCGCCGCAAGAGCGAGCGGCTGCGCACCGCCGAGAACCGCGAGAAAACCGGGGTCGACACCGGTGCCCTCGCGATCAACCCCTGCAACGGGGAGCGCGTCCCGGTGTGGATCGCAGACTACGTGCTCGCGACCTACGGGACCGGCGCAATCATGGCGGTACCGGCCCACGACGAACGCGACTTCGAGTTTGCCAAAGCCTTTGGGCTCGAAATCCGCAAAGTCGTCGACGTGGCGGGACAGGAGCTCCCCACCACGAGCGAGGGCGTCGCGACCGCGTCAGATTTCCTCGACGGGCTCGACACAGCGGCGGCGAAGCGGCGCATGATCGAGTGGCTCGAGGCCGAGGGACACGGCAAGGGCACGGTGACGTACAAGCTGCGCGACTGGCTCTTCAGCCGACAGCGCTATTGGGGCGAGCCGTTCCCGGTCGTGCACGTCGACGGGGAGACCACCCTGGTTCCCGACGCCGAGCTCCCGCTCCTGATCCCGGAGCTCGACGATTTTCGCCCGACGGGGGAGCAGCAGACGCCGCTCGAGCGCGTCGGCGATTGGATCGAGACGACACACCCCGTGACCGGTGCAGCGGCCCGTCGAGACGGGAACACGATGCCCCAGTGGGCAGGGAGCTGCTGGTACTTCCTGCGCTTTTGCGATCCGCTAAACGGCGACGCGCTGATCTCAGAGGAAGCGGAGCGCTACTGGATGCCGGTCGATCTCTACGTCGGTGGGGCCGAGCACGCGGTGCTGCACCTGCTGTATTCGCGCTTCTGGCACAAGTTCCTCTACGACATCGGGGTGGTTCACACCAAAGAACCGTTCCAGAAGCTCGTCAACCAAGGCATGATCCTGGGCTCGAGCTACCGCTACTACGACGACAACCTCTCCGACGCGCCGGACGCCGCGGTCAAGTACTACGCCGCCGATCGGGTGCGCGTCGAGGAGGAGGGCGTCTACGCCCTCGACGACGGGCGCGAGCTGAAAGCGCGATGGGTCGGGCCCGGCGAGGTCGCCCGCGGTCCGGCACCGGAGCGCGCCCCCGTGCACCCGACGATCCCCGATCTCCCACTCGAGGAGGTCGTCGAGAAGATGTCCAAGAGCCGCGGCAACGTGATCAACCCCGACGATGTGGTGGCGGAGTACGGCGCCGACTCCATGCGACTCTACGAGATGTTCATCGGCCCGCTGGACAAGGACGCGCCGTGGTCGACCGACGGGATCCAGGGGGTGTACCGGTTCCTCCAGCGCACGTGGCGCCTGTTCCACGAAGAGGGCGAGACGGCGGAGACGCTGCGGCCAATGCCCGAAGGGCCCGGTAGCGACGCGCAGGCGCGCCTGGTCGCGCAGACGATCCAGGGCGTCACCGACGACCTCGAAGCGATGCAATTCAACACGGCGATCTCCAAGCTGATGGTGTTGATGCGCGACATCGCCAAGGAAGACCCGCTCTCCGCCGGGGCGGCCGAGACCTTTGCCAAGCTCCTGGCTCCTTTTGCTCCCCACCTCGCCGAAGAGCTTTGGGCCCAGATGGGCCATACGGAGACGATCGCCTACGCGTCGTGGCCGGTTGCCGACCCCGCGCTGCTCAGCGCCGACACGCTGGTGATGGCGGTGCAGGTCAACGGAAAACGCCGGGATGAAATCGAAGTGGCGGCGGACGCGGGAGACGACGCGATCGAAGCGGCGGCGCTGGCCTCGGAGGCGGTGCAAAGGCATCTGAATGGTCGCGTCCCGAAAAAAGTCATCGTCGTCCCGGGCCGTCTCGTGAACGTGGTCGGCTAGCCGCGGCGGTAGCGCCACACCGCGGCGCCAGCGCAGCCGAGCGCCAAGCCCCACAGCGCGACGGGGGCCGAGCGTCCCGCTGGAGGGCCCGCGCCCACCGGTGCGAGCGGCAGCTCGACCCCGCTCCCGGCCTCCCGCTCGAGGATCATCGGGAGAAGCGGATAGGGAAGCTCGCGTTGGAGCGCCGCGGGTCGCAGGGACCGTCTTGGCGGTGTCTCGCGGGTGGGGTTCGGCGCGTCGGGCGCCGGGCGTGGGATCGAGCCAAAGGACTCGGGCCGGACGGTCCCGTAGATCTCGCGCTCTTCGCGGGCGGTGTCCCGAGCGGTAAACGATTCGACCTCGTCGTCGGGAATCCAGCCTCGATCCACCAAGAGAACGAGGTCGTCGCCCCCCTCCGCGATTCGGAGCGGCGTATAGACCCGGGCGCCGCGCCTTTTGTCAAAGCGGGCGTCCGACACGAGCACGGTGCGCTCGAGGTCGTAGCGCCCGCGGGCGAACACGCGCTGGCCGGCGAAGCGCCCGGGATCGGCCACCACGGTGTCAAGAGGGTGGGCCGGCTCCAGAACCAGGGGGGGTGGCTCGCGTTCCGCCCGCCAATCGGTCGCGAGCGTGGCCGCGAGTGCAGCTGCGATCGCGGCAGCGATGAGCAGCCACGTTACAGACGGGAGAGAGAGCGACCGCGTGGCCACAACGGGGTGCGGCTCCCCTGGGGCGGGGGCTAAGTCAGAAAGAGATCGACGAGCATCGCCGAGAACAGCGCAAAGAGATAAATCAGCGAGACGCGGAACGCGCGCCGGGCGGCCTCGTCCGTGCGCTCTCGCAGCACGCGCACGACGTGCCAAGTGAACCAAGCGCCGAGCACCAGCGCGCAACCCAGATAGACGTTTCCCAGCAAGCCAATCGCTACCGGTGCCAAGGTCACCGGAAGCAGAGCAAGGGTGTAGCGGAGCATTTGCCAGCGCGTGGCTTCGGCGCCGATCACGTTGGGTGGCACCGGGATCCCCGCGGCCGCGTAGTCGCGATAGCGGTAGAGGGCGATCGCCCAGACGTGGGGGGGCTGCCAAAAGAAGATGATGGCGAAGAGCAGCCATCCCGCGGGCCCGACACGGCCGTCGACGGCTGCGTCAGCGATTAGCGGTGCGACGGCGCCGGAGGCACCGCCGACGACAGCGTTCCAGATCGATCGGGGCTTGAGCCAAACCGTGTAGACGAACACGTAGAACAGGATGGAGGCGACACCGATCCCAGCGGCCAGCGGGCCGCCGGTGGCGAGCAGGATGGCAGTAGCAAGCAGGCTGAGTGCCAGCCCGAAGAGCAGCGCGTTGCGGGGTTCGATGTGATGAGCCGGGAGCGGGCGATCGCGCGTGCGCTCCATCAACGCGTCGCGATCCCGCTCCACGTAGCAGTTGAGCGTGTTCGCGGCGGCGCCGGCGAGGGCGATTCCCACCAGCGTCCAAAGCGCCCAAGCTGGAGAGACCCCGTGGGCCGCCATCGCCATCGGGGGGAGACCCGTGAACAGGACCATCGGGAGAATGCGCGGCTTGGTCAGTGCCGCGTAGTTTCGGATCTCGTCGAGTGCTCGGGTCATGGCGGGGAGCCACTGGGTAACACAGCCCCCCGTCTACCGCGATCTCGCCCGCACCCGTTCGACGTTGCTCGTGACCCAGGGCCCGATATCAGGGTGCTCCATGAGCCCCGCCGCCTCGAGACGCGCGGCGCCGATCAGCTCCACCTCCGCCGCCGTCCCGGCGGCCAGGGCGGCACGCGCGTCGGCCTCGAGGTCCGCAGAGTCGAGGGCGCGGATGATCTCCTTCACCACCGGGACGTTTCGAGGGCTCCCCGAGAGCTCCCCGATGCCCAGACCGATCAAAAACGGGGCCGCCAAGGGGTTGGTGCTGGCCATCTCCCCGCACACCGACACCGGAATCCCCGCCCGCGAAGCCGCCCGGGCACTGTGGTCGATCAGCCGCAAAACGGCCGGATGCAGCTGTCGGTAGAGATGCCCGATCGCCTCGTTGCCCCGGTCCACGGCCAGGACGTACTGCGTCAGATCGTTGGTCCCGATGCTGAAGAAGTCGCACTCGGCCGCGAGGGCGTCGGCGATCAACGCCGCCGAGGGCACCTCGATCATCACACCCACCGGCAAATGCGGCAGCGGCACCTCTCTCCCGGAGCCGAGCTCTTCCTCGATCTCGCCGAGCATCGCACGCACCCGCCGCAGCTCGTCCAGTGAGGAGATCATCGGCAGCAGGCAACGGATGTTGCCGGACTCGTTGGCGCGCGCGATGGCGCGGAGCTGGGCCCGCAGCGAATCCTCGTCGCGCAGCGAAAGCCGGATCGAGCGACAACCGAGCTGGGGGTTGTCCTCGTGGTCAAAACCGATCCCCGGCATCGGCTTGTCGCCGCCGAGATCGAGGGTGCGAATCGTCACCGGGTGGGGCGCCATCGCCGCCGCCGCCTGCGTGTAGACCTTTCGCTGCTCCTCTTCTTCCGGGATCCCGCGGTGCGCCAGCGCGAGCAGCTCGGTGCGGAACAGACCGACCCCTTGAACACCGTGCCACTCGCACAGACGCAGATCCGCGAGCAACCCGACGTTGGCGGTCAGGCGGATCGGCTTCCCGTCGCGGGTTTCCGAGGGGCGCGCGCGGAGCGCGTCGAGGTGAGCGACCAGGATCTCGAATTGCTGCTGTCGTTCCCGGTACTCCTGGAGCTTCCGCTCGTCGGGGGCGAGGTACACCCGGCCGTAGGTGCCGTCGACGATCGCGAGCTCGCCGGGCCGCGCCAGGGCGACCACCTCGCTGGCACCCGTCACCGCGGGGATTTCGAGGGTCCGGGCAAAGATCGCGCTGTGCGAGGTCGCCCCGCCGTGCTCGGCGACGATGGCCCCAACCTTGTCGGTTTCGAGCATCGCAAAGTGCGCCGGCAGGAGCAGGTCGGTCACGACTACCGCGCCGGGCGAGAGCGGGATGTTGTGGTGACGCACGCCGAGCAGCTTGGCAACGAGCCGCCGCCCGACGTCTTCCACATCGACACCGCGCTCGCGGAAATACGGGTCCTCGATGCGACCGAAGAGGGCCTTGTACTCGTCCACCACCTCCCGGACGGCTTCCACCGCGTTCACCGCCTCGTCGACGCGCTGCTCGATGCGCGTGAGGAAGCCCTTGTCTTCGAGGATCTGGATGTGCGTGTGAAAGACCGCCGAGAACTCGGGCCCAAACTGCTGGCCCATGTCATCGATCAGGTCGTCCAGCTCGCGCCGCGCCTCGCTGACCGCGCGGTGTAAATCCGCTCGTTCGCGGTCTGCGTCGGCGTTGGGCGTGTAGTCGATGTTGGAGAGATCAAGCGGAGACTCGAGGAGATAAACCGGTCCGATCGTGATCCCGGTCGACGCGGGGATGCCGCGGAGCTCGTGGTTGCGCTCGGAGCGCGGCGGCCCACCGACCTTTGCGAGAGAAAGACCGGCCCGCGCGAGCTCGTCGACAAAGCGCTTGCGCTCGTCGTCGGGGGCCGCCACCAGCTCGAGGAGCGTGGCGTTGAGAACGAGCGGCGCGATCATCTGCGCGCACGACTGCAGCATCGCAACGTCGTGCGAACCGAAGTGCCGTTCGCCGACGGTCTGCACAACCAACACGCCGAGCGGCAGGCCCCGGACCACGAGGGGCGCGGCGAGGAGTGACTCGTAGCGCTCTTCGCCGGTCTCCGGGAAGTAACGAAAGCCCGGATGTTCTTGGGCGCGGTCGAGGGCGAGGGGCTCGCCGCTCTCGGCAACCAGCCCGACCAAACCCTCGCCAAGCCCCAAACGCACCCGATCGACGGCGCTCTGCTCGAGGCCCTTGGTTGCCCGCAGGACAAGGGTGCTGCTCGCCTCTGGATCGCTCAGATAGACGGAGCACACATCGGCGTCGAGGCGCTTGGCGACCAGATCGACCACATTGCGAAGCGTTTCGTTGAGATCGTGCGAGCGGGACACGATCCCAGCGATATCAGCGAGAAGTGTGACGCGGTCGGTAATCGGCCTGCCCCCTCCGGCCTCGGGTCCCAAGAATGTACCCGAGGTCCAGCAAGACCGAAGAGAATGTGCGTCGGCGAACGAGCGGAGGGGCTAGTGCTGCGACGGAAACCCGGGATCGTTGGAAAACAGCTCGCGCGGCGGGAAGACATAGTCTTTGTCTTCGAAGCGCATCCCGAGCGCGAGCAGGATCTTGCGTTTCGTGTCCATCCGGCAATTCATGCCTTTTTCGACACTGTGGATCGTACGGAGAGCCACCTTCGCCTTGCGAGCGAGCTGAGCCTGCGTCATGAGGCGGTTCTCTCGAAGTTCGCGCACCCGGTTTTTTTGAGTGCGCGGGTTGTTGCTCTCCATGCCGTCGACTCCCTGCTTGGCACCTGGGACGCACGCGCGGTGCATCCACGGAATTGTTTCGGTCCCAAGCGGGATTTCTTTAGGGATAATCGGATGTTGGCGGCGTGCCGGTCGGCCCGGTCTGGGAAAAACCCAGCGCTGGAAATCCCCTGGAGGCCCGCCGGGAAGCGCCCAAAACCGCACATTTTCCGCGGCTAAATGACATCAAGCTTGGGTCCAGCCATACGCAACAACGGGCAACAACGGGCGCCGAACGGGTGCCCCGAAGAGCCGCCGCGAACCGCGGAGGGAGCCACTCGGTGGCCCGCCAACCCACTTGCTAGCCTGTGCGATCCGCCTTGCATGGCCGCTCGAGCGGAAATCCCCGCGGGAAATGTTCTTCCGCGATCTTCCGCGAGCGGGCTCGGAGACGCCGACCCCAGTCCATGGCGAAGACCCGAAGGCGCTGGCTGCATGCCCTTTCCTGGACCGCCCTCTTTTTCGCGGCGGCCGCGGCCGGCGTATGGGTGGCTGCCGGGTTCGGGCCCGAGCGGATGCGCCGGGAGGCAGAGCTGGCCCTGAGCGAGCTCTTGGGGGAGGCCCGCGTAGGTGGGGTCTCACTGGGCTGGTCGCGCGGGCCGACACTCACGGCCCGGGAGATCGAGGTGCTAGACGATGGCGAGCTGCTGCTGGCGCTGCAGCGCGCCGAGCTCCGCCTCGATCTCCTCCGGCTGTTCCGGGGCGGCGGCCGTTTCGACCGGC
>CAJIBI010000088.1_pt1 | contig 14416 bp, 14 predicted proteins | sample 9199321 | NCBI WGS metagenome assembly CAJIBI01 (sample SAMEA7708294, study PRJEB35096) | sediment metagenome | biome: marine neritic benthic zone biome [ENVO:01000025]; feature: sediment [ENVO:00002007]; material: shallow marine sediment [ENVO:03000034] sea grass bed [ENVO_01000059] ... | reverse complement strand
TGTCCGAAGACGCCGCCGCGACCCCGGCCGAAGCCTCGAGCGTGATCATTCTCGACGAAGATCCCGGCGAGCGCGATCGCATTGAGGCGATGGCCGAAGAGCTCGGTGTCGAGATCTGGGCCGCGACTCCCGAGGATCTTGTCCCGGAGCGCAGCGACGCCTGGGAGTCGCTTGCTCAGGCGCGTGCCGTCGTGGTCGCCGCGCGTTTCGGCTCTCGCACCGGGTTGGAGATCATCCAGCTGCTTGCCTGGAGCTCCGGGCCGCGGCCGCGGATCACGGCACTCGGGCTCGAACGGCCCCACCGCGCCTGGATCGAAGCGGCGTCCCGCGCCGGCGCGACGACCTGTGTGATGCACCCCTTCGAGGCCGAGGAGCTCGCCGAAAAGGTGATCGCACCGAGCGCACCGCCTGCCGAAGAGGAAACGGCCGACGAAGCATCGAACGCCGAGCCCGACGTCGAGGACGACGCGTGAAGTGCGTCGGCATCGTGCAGGCACGCACCCGCTCCAGCCGGCTCCCGGGCAAAGTGCTCGCCCCGTTGGCGGGGCGGCCTTTGCTCGCGCTGCTGCTAGACCGGCTGCGTGGGGGCGGCGCTGGCGCCGTGTCGGAATGGTGGGTCGCCACCACCGACCAGCCCGAAGACGACGCTCTGGCCAAGCTGGCGGAACGGCACGGAGCGCGTGTCTACCGAGGAGATCCGGAAGACGTGATGGAGCGCTACGTCGCGATCGCCAGCCTGCGTCAACCCGACTGGATCCTGCGCGGCACCGGCGACAATCCCTTTGTCGACGCACCGCTCGTCGACCTGCTGCTCGGCGCCGCCGAGCGCGGCGCGCCGGAGGTCGACATGTGGACCCAGCCCCTTGGCGCGCTTCCGCTGGGCTACGGGCTCCAGCTCGCGCGCACGACCGCCTTTTTGGAGAGTGCGCGGAATCTCCCCGCCGACGCGGCGTTTCACCGCTGCCACGTGTTGAGCTGGTTGACCGCGAAAGGGGTCGTCCGGGAGATCGACCTGCCCGCGCACTGGCCGGCGCGGCCGCGTTGGCGTTGGACCGTCGACACGGAGTGCGACCTGGCCGGCGCGCGCGCCGCCTTCGCCGCGTTCGCTGCGCCGACCCTCGACTATCCCCAGATGGTTGCAGCGCTCGACGCGACGCCGGCGATTCCCGCGATCAACCGCGGTGTCCGCCAAAAGCGGCCGGAGGAGGGTTGATGCAGGCGGATGGCGACGCGTTGAGTGGGTGGGGTGTCGGCGTGAGTGGCGGCGGGGGTCATCTGGGGCGTGCGATCGCCACGGGTCTCGCACGCCGCGGTGCGGTGGTGGTGGCCTTCGGTCGCAACCGCGACACCCTGGAGGCGACACGTGCCGCCGCCCGGGAAGCCAAAGCGTCGGGGACCGTCGTCCCGCTGTGCGCCGATCAGCGCCGCGACGAAGACCTCGCGCGCGTGCTCGATCGTATCGAGCACGAGGCGGGCTCGGTGCGCGGCTGGGTGAACAACGCCTGCACCGGGGGCGGCCCGGCGTTGGGGCGCCTCGAACGCAGCGCCGCCGAGGCGTCGGTGCACGCGGTGTTGACCGACGTCGCGGTCGCGACCGACGCCGTCGCTCGGCGGATGGGCGTCAATGGAGCCATCGTCAACGTCGCGTCGATGTACGGGATGGTGTCCCCGCCACCGGCGCTCTACCGCGACCACCGCGAGCTGCACAATCCGCCCCTCTACGGTGCGGCCAAGGCGGGGCTGCTCCAGTTCACCCGCTATGCGGCGTGTCATCTCGGGGCCCGGGGCATCCGGGTGAACAGCGTGAGCCCGGGCCCGTTCCCCCCGCAGTCGGTGCTCGAACGCGAGGCGTTTGTGTCCAAGCTCCGCGAGCGGGTGCCGCTCGGGCGCGTGGGGGAGGCCGAGGAGATCGCCGGGCCGGTCGCGTTTTTGCTGTCCGACGCGGCGAGCTTTGTGACCGGGCACAACCTGATCGTCGATGGAGGCTGGACCGCCTGGTAGCGGGCTCAGGCGGCGCCGCGCACCCCGTCGATCCCCCCGCCCGGCGCGGTCACCACCCGCAGCGTGTCTCTCGCGCGGGCCTGGGCGGCGTCGCACGCGGCCGGCGTCTCGCCGCTCGCGATCACAAAGACGCGGCGGTCCGCCGAGCTCCGAGGCTCCGGAATCGGGTCGCCCGTCGCCGCCAACACGAACACCGCCGCGACACCCGGCAGCGCCCGGGTCGCCTCGAGCCCCTCGATCGCGACCACTTCACCCGGTGTTGGAAAATGCGCCACGCAGCTCGCGTGATGGGCGCGCGAACCGAACAGGTCGATGTCGCGCGGTCGAATCCCTCGACAGGCGTCGACGGCGGCGCGCAGGTTGTCGCTGCCGCGGGCCAGGGGTGTCGTGTACTGGCAGTGAAACCCGCCCGAAAGGCGCGCGGTCATCTCCATCACCTGGGGCCCGAGCGTCTCGGAGAACAGGAAATCGACCTTGGCGGGCCCGGCGGAGAGCCCCACCGCGTGCAGCGCGCGCTTGGCGACAGTCACCATCGCGCGCTGGTCGTCGTCGCTGCGGCGACTCGGGTTGTGGTGCATCAGCTCGACGGCGTAGGGGGCGTAGCCGTGGTGCGTGTCGATGATGGAGAGCAGCTCGAAGTCTCCGTCCCGGCCCATCATCTCGACGGTGTGGGTGCTTCCCTCGACAAAGGCCTCCAGCAGCACACCCGCCCGCGAGAGCGCCGCCGCTGTCTCTACCGCCTGCTCCAGCGCGGGCTCGCCGTCCACGCGGATCACACCCCGCGACCCGCACTCGTCGAGCGGCTTCACCATCAGCGGGTAGCCGACTTTGTTCGCCGCCGTTGCGGCGTCTTCGCCCGCGCACAGCTCCGCAAAGGCGGGGCCCGGGACCCCCGCCTCGGCGAGCACGCGCCGCGTCGTCGCCTTGTGGTTGCAGCGCAGCGCCGCGGCTGGAGACGGGCCGGGCAATCCGAGCCGCGAAGCGACTGCCGCGACGCTCCGTTCGACGTCGGCGCCCGCCGTGGTCACCCCGACGATCTCGAACTGGCACGCCAGACGCGCGGCGGCACTGGCGCCGCCCTCCGGATCGCGCGTGCTGACCTCACAGGGGTGGGCCGTGCGCTGCATCCCCGGCGCCTCCCGGTCGGCGTCGAACACGATCGGGCAGAGCCCCATCGCGCGCACGCGCTCGATCAGCGGGACGGTCAGGAGTCCACCGCCGATGACGATGACGTGTTGCATCAACCAGTCTCCATTGCGAACGAAGGCGCGGCGTCGGCGCGCGGGGAGCGGGCGCGGAATGCCTCTTCGAGGGCGTCGACGATGCGTTGGGCACCCCGGCGATCCACCGGCGGGCGCGCGGGTCGCGGAGACGCTGCGAGTCGGCGCACCGCGTCGGCCACGCGCGGCGCGGCGGCGCGCCCCCACCCCACCCCAGCGCAGGGCCAGGGAGCGCACGCCGCAGCGAAGCGGCGCCCGACCTCGGCGTGCGCCGCGCTCGGGTGCCACATGACGATCGACGCGCCGAGCGATATGGCCTCGAACAGCATCAGTCCAAACGGGAGCACCGCGACACGCACCCCGGCCATGCAGCGAGCGACGTCGCCCGGCGCCTCGAACACCTCGAGACGCGCGTCGCGCGTGCGCGTCCGCAGCGCGGCGCGCCGCGCCGCTGGGACGAGGGGACCCACGATCAGGTTGACGTCGAATTCGTCCGCGAGCTCCGCGGCGACCGGGACCGCCGCTTCGCTGAGCGCCGCCGGGTCGGCGGCGCCAAAGGCAAAGAGCACGTCGGCCGGGGCGTCCTCCGATGCCGCGCTTCCCGCGCGCGACTCATCGCCGGCCGGAATCACCGCATAGCGCGGTCCCGCAAGTCGCAGCGCCGCGCCCGTTGCCACGGGCCGCGGCAAGACGGAGATGTGCACGTCGCAAACGGCGCCCGCCGCGTCGTTGGCGTCAAAGCAAACCAGCAGCGGAGCGTTGACGCGCAGCCGCGCGAGGTGTTCGGCCGGCGCGGGGTCGGTGTGGGGGCGGTCGACGATCCAGCAGTCGCACCCCCAAGACACCATCTCCTCGAGGCGGGCGTGGGCGGCCTCAAGCTGGTTCCGCGTCGCTGCGGCGACCTCCCGGGGGTGCTCCGCCGCCACCCGGAATCGGTGTCCCCGCGCGGTGAGCTCCCGCGCCAGGCAGCGCGTCCGGGTCGCGTGACCCCCGCCAACCTCGGCGCCGGCGTCGATCCAAAAGCCGACGCTCAGCTGCTCAGGTCGCGCCATGCGATCGGCTCGTCCGCTTCAATCGACCGCTTGGTGCGACGGCCCAGGAGCTGATCGATTTCCCCGGGCGCGAGGCCCTGGGCGGGTCGCACGATCTTGAGCATTCCCGCTTCGAGAAGGGTTCCCTCCGGGAGGGCCACCGCCGCACAGACGCCGCGCCGGCCCGCGATGCGCCCGGCGGTCTCGCATTCAGCTGGGCGCTTCACGCCGTCTCCGAGCGCCACCTCGATGGCACGTATCTGTGTAGCGAGCTCGGCGAACTCCTCCGTGGTGAGGGCATACGCGTGGTCGGGCCCCGGTTGGCTGCGGTCAAAGGTCACGTGCTTCTCGATCGCACAGGCGCCGAGCGCGAGCGCCGCGACCGCCGTCGCGGTGCCGGGGCTGTGGTCGGAAAAGCCAACGGGGCAACCGAAGTGCTCGGCGAGGGTCGCGATCGCGCGCAGATTGAGCGCCTCGTACGGTGGGGGGTAGGCGGCCACGCAGTGGAACAGCAGGAGCGGCGGATCTCCTTCGTGTCGCAGCAGTTCGACGGCCTCCCGCACCTCGTCGAGAAACGCGAGACCCGTCGAGAGCAGAATGGGAAGGCCGGTATGCGCCGCGCTGCGTAGCAGCGGGGCATGGGTGAGATCGCCCGACGCGATCTTGATCGCCGGACAATCGAGCGCGGCGAGCAGGTCGAGGCGAGCGGCATCGAACGGGGTCGAAAGAAAGTGAATCCCTGCGTCAAGCGCCTCCCGCTGTAGCGCCGCGTGCCACGCTTCCGGGACCTCGAGCTCACGCAGCGTCTCGTAGCCCGGCGCATCGGCCGCGCTGAGCATGCTCGCCCGAAAAGACTGGAACTTGACGGCATCCGCACCGGCCTTTGCCGCGGCGCGGACGTAGTCCAGGGCGCGTTCGAGGTCGCCGTCGTGGTTGCTCCCGATTTCCGCGATCAGATATGTCGGATGCCCGGTGCCGATCGGTCGACCACCCAGTTCGATCGACGGCGGCGCCGGGGGCGTTGACCCGTCCATGGGACACCTCCCTGGGAGAAGGACACAGCAAGCCGCGTGCCGGCTCCCGCCCGCGCTGCCGGCAAATCGTTCCTCCCTTGTTTCGGTCTGAAAGCCCACGCTTCACGCTGAAGGGCGCGACCACCGAGACGCGCGCTCGCCGCTCGTCTGCTGGCATCGAACTTGCGTTTCGACGGAGCCCGTGAGACGCGGGAAGGGGGATGCGTTGGAGCTTCGAATCGACGGACACGGGGTGGCTCTCCCGGAGGGCATCGATCGCTTGGGCCCGCTCATCGACCAAGCGCTGATCGAACGCGAGGCGGGACGATGCGTGGCATCGAAAATTTGGATCGACGGAGTCGAGCTCGACGCGGAGGCGTTGGACGCCCTCCCGGCGCGCGCGACCGCGGGGGTGAGCCGGGTCGAGGTGAAGACGCGCCGAGTGGAAGAGGTCGCGGGCGCCGCATTGGAAAGCGCCGCCGATTACGCGCAGAAAATCGAGCATCGGCTGCGCGAAGCGGCCGACGCCTACCGCGCCGCCGACGCCGAGACCGCGGGCATGACGCTCGCAGAATGCATGGACGCGCTGATCGTGATCCTCGAGACCGTTCGAGGAGCCAGTCCCTTTCTGGGCAGCGCCGGCGACCTGTCGCGCCTCGAACAAGAGATCGCCCCCGCGCTCGCGCTGCTCGAAGACCACCAGCTGCGTCAGGATTGGCTCGCGGTCGCCGACGTCATCGAATTCGAAATCGCCGCGTCGCTCTCGAGGTGGCCGGAGGAGCTCGGGCGCCACCGTGGCGGCGCACCTGAGAATCACTAGGCGGGGGGAGCGTGGCGGAACACGAACGCGACAACGACAGCGAGTTTCTCGAGGGCCTCAAGCGGCGTGAGTACTTCCGGGTTCGCACCCGCCTCGCCATCCGCACCCACCTGTTGCGCCCGGAGGAAGCCGATCGTCTGCGGCTCGACGTGGCCGACCGCAAACCGAGCGGCGCCCCCCAGCTGGAGCCGCGTCTGGAACAGTGGCTCGAACGCATCGAGCGCAAGCTCGACGAGCTCCGCGCGCAGCTCGACCCCCAGTTTGAGCGCCCGCTCGGCGCCGCCGATATGCGCGAGGTCGAGATCTCGGGAAGCGGGCTCGCTTGGCGGGGCGAGCCCCGCTACGACCCCGAGTCGTGGATTCGCGCCGACTTCGAGTTGCCGCCGCCGCTCGCCCGCTCGATCGTCGTCCTGGCGCGCTCCGTCGCGCGTTCGGCGGGCAGCGACGAGGGCGCGGTGCAAGCGATCGCCTATGACGCGATCTTCGAAGGGGACCGCGACGCAATCGTCCGCCACTGCCTCGATGTCGAACGGCGCAAGATCCAGATCGAGGGCGGGAAGCCTTCGTGAACCAAGCGCCGGGGTCGTCGGCGGCCGGGGCGCCGCTCCGGGTACTCGCATGGGTCGCGACGTTGCTCTCGGTCGCCTGGCTGAGCGACGCGGCGGCGCAGCGCACGGGCGAATTCGTCGCGCCCAATCCCTGGGTGGTGCTCAACGGGACGCTCCCGCAGCTGCCCGCGATCGACGCGACATCGCCGTGTTTCCCGATCGAGGTGGCGAAGCGAACCCCGGCGCTTCAAGAGGCCAAGCGCGGGCAGCTGAGCGAGGCCCTCGAAGAGCTCGAGCAACGCATCGCCAAAGGAGAGGCCGACACCTGGGCCCAATTCGTGCGCTGGGTCTTGATCGCGCGCACCACGCGGGACCCCGCGGATCGCCGGGCCGCGCTCGACGCGCTGGTGACCCTCGCACGCGACTTTCCGAGCGGGCGGACCCAACAATGCTTCCAGCTCGAGGCCGCGCGTTTGGAGCTGCTGCGCCAGAACTATCCAGAGGCGGCCGCCTGGGCGCGCCGCGCCGAAAGCGCGACCCCAGAAACCGGCCGGGACGCCGCCATCGCCGAGGAGGCGAGCTTCTTGCGGGCCGAGGCCCTCTACCTCTCGGGCCGTCGCCCCCAGGCCGGGGAGCTCTACGCGCCGCTCGAGCAGAGCGCGCGCCGCGCCCTTGCCGACGCCGCGCGCCTGCGCGGCGCCGACCTCGCCGCGGCCGCCGGGAGACCCGAGGCCGCGCTCCCGCGCTACCAGGAGTTGATGCCGCGGGCGTCGAGTTTTGGCGCCGACGGCGGCGCGTGGGCCGCCCACGTCGGGGAAGCCGCCTTTCAGGCGGCCGAATACGCCGCGGCCCTTGCCTGGTTTCGGCGCTCTGCGGAGCAAAGCGAGAGCGCGCGCCAACGCGCCCTCGCCGAGATCCGGGTCGCCGACAGCGCCGGCATCCTCGGGAAACTTCCCGAGAGCCGGGCGCTCTTGGACGACATCGCCGAGTTCGCCCCCGATCCAGAGGTGCGCGACCTGGCGAACATTCGTCTCGCGGTACCCCCAGTCGGGTCGCGCGCTCCCGGCGAGGAAAGTGAGCGCCTGCGCCAGGCGGCCGCGTCGCCGAACCCGCGGGTCTCGCAGTACGCGCGGGCGGAACTCGGTCGCGGTCATCTCGAAGCGGAGGACGCCTCTGCTGCGCTGGACGTGTTCACCCGCCTCGCGTTCGAGAAACCGGATCGGCGGCTCGCGCCGTGGCTTCTTGTCCATCTCGGCGACGCCATCGAGAGGGTCGCGGCGGGAGCCGTGTCGGAGCGCGGCTGCCGCGAGCTGATCCAGGTTATCGGTTGGCGTCGCGATTTCTTGCTCCGCGCCAGTGAACGCGCCCAGCCCTTTCTCGCACTCGGAGCGTGCTACGAAGAGGCGGGCTTGCCGCGCCAGGCCATCCACCTCTACCGATCGCTCGTGCAGCGTTTCGGTGTGCGCGTGGCCAAAGACGTATCGCTGCCGCTGGCCCGCGCCGCCCTCGGCGCCGGCGAACTCGGGGTCGCCAAGGCCGCGGCAGAAGCGCGCGCCGAAGCCGGAGCCGGCCCCGCGTGGGCCCGGCTCCTGGCCCAGATCTACGTGGCGGAGGGACGCGAACGCGAGGCCCTGGAGACGCTGCGTGGTCTGCTGGAGGCCGGCGGAGAGCGGGGCCCGGTGCATGCGCAGGCAACCTGGCTCCTCGCCGTGTTGGGCTTTCGGGTGGGCGACCTCGAAGGCGTGCGGCCCGTGCTGGGCGCCGCCGACCCGGTCCTCGGCCCCGAGCTCGGGCTCACCCCGAACCAACGCGGCGACGTCTACTGGGTGCGCGCCGAAGCGAGGCGCAACGCGGGCCTGCTCGCGGCCGCGGCGCGCGACTACCAGTCCGCGGTGGGATTGCTCGAGCCCGGGACGCGCCGGGCCGCTGCAGCCTATTGGCTCGGGGTGTTGGCGGAGGATCCCGAGCGCGAGCGTCATCACTACGGGGTCGGGAAGGACACCGGAGGGGGCGGACTGTGGGCCATCCTCGCGGGTGAAGAGCTCGCGCTTTCGCGGCTGCGCGAGCGCTACGGTCGCCCCGAGGCGCTTCGCCAATGAGCGCGCGCCCCAACCGGCTGCCGGCGCGGGATCCCGAGTGGCTCGCGAGCCTGCGCAATCCGCTCGCCCGGATCGAGTTTGCGGCGAGCCGTCTCGAGCGCGACACGCTGACGCCATCCGCGCGCGCCTCCGTCGAAGCGATCCGCGACGCGGTCGCCGACCTCGATCGCCAGGTCGGTGCCCGCGCGCTTTGGGAGCGCGGAGACGCGCCCCGCACCCCGTTGTCCCAGTTGCTCGAAGGCCTCGAAACTCGGCTGCGTCCTGCGCTGCGAGCCCGCGGGATCGAACTCGAGGCCGCCCCCGCGGCGGGCCCGGAGGCGACCCCCGAGGCGTGGCGGGCGCGGCGCGCCGGCCTCGCGTTGGTCCGCGGCGCGGCGCGCTGTGGACCGTCCAACATTTCGATCCGCGGCCTGCGACGCGAGGAGCCGCCGCTCTGGGGCATCGAGGTGGTGTGGACCGGGGGGCGCCAGGAGAGCGACGCCGCCGCGGTCGCGCCACTGCGTCAGGCCTGCGCCGACTGCGGCGCGTCGCTCGAGTTCGCACCGGGGGCCACGCGGCTTTGGTTCGAAGAGGAGTCGTGCGGCTGATGGACGAGGTCCTGGTCGCCGAGCGAGACGACGCGCTGCGCGGTGCGATCCAGAGCGCACTCGAAGCGTCGGGCTGGCGGGTGATCGCGCGCCCCCGCATCGGGCCCGCGGAGGAATGCCTGCGCGAGCGGGTGCGCGCCGCCGTGGTCGACCTCACCGAGCCGGCTGCCCTCGCCGCGGTCGAGCGCTGGATGGCGCGCGACGGCGACCTCGCCGTGGTAGGTCTGCTCCCCGACCGCAACCTCGAGCGCGCGGTCGACGCCATCAAACGCGGGGTCCGCGACGTGCTGGCCAAGCCCTTTGGAGCGGAGGCACTGGAGGAATCGCTGGCGGCGGTGCGCGGCCGCGCCGACGCGCCGCCGGCGTTCCCGATCGAGAGCGTCGACCCCGCTATGCAGGCGGTCCTCCATGAGGCCGAACGCGCAGCTGCGAGCGAGGCGACGGTGCACATTCGCGGAGAAAGCGGCACTGGAAAAGACCGACTCGCCCGCTGGATTCACGCGCGCAGCCGCCGCCGCGACGAGTCGATGGTGGTAGTGAACTGCACCGCGCTGCCCCAGGGTTTGGCCGAGAGCGAACTTTTTGGTCACGAACGCGGCGCGTTTACCGGCGCGACCCAGTCTCGGGTCGGGCAGATCCGCAGTGCGCACCGCGGCACCCTCGTGCTCGATCAAATCGAGGAGCTTGACCCCGGGATTCAACCCAAGCTGTTGCGGGTTTTGCAGGAGCGCGAGGTGCTGCCCGTCGGCGCGGCCCAGCCGGAGCCCGTCGATCTTCGCGTCGTCGCGACGTCCCAGCGCCCGCTGCGCGAGGAGGTCGAGCGCGGGCGGTTTCGCGAGGACCTGTTTTACCGACTCGACGTGATCGCCCTCGTCGTGCCGCCGCTGCGCGAGCGCGTCCACGACATTCCACCGCTTGCCGAGCACTACCTGTCGCGCTTCGCGCGGCGGGCGGACGTGGCGGCGCCCATCCTCAGCGAGGCCAGCCGGGCCGCGTTGCAGCGTCATCCCTTTCCCGGCAACGTGCGGGAGCTCGAGAATCTGATGCGGCGCGCGGTCTTGTGGATGCCCGGCGTCGAGCTCGACGTCGAGCGGCTCCTGAATTCGCGCAGCCAACCGGTCCGCGCCGCGCTCTCGACGCTCAACCTCAAAGAGCTCGAACGCATGGCGGTCACGCGGGCGTTGCAGGAATGCGACGGCGTGCGCATCCGCGCCGCCGAAGTGCTGGGCATCAGCGAGCGCACCCTGCGCAACAAGATCCGGCTCTACGGCCTCGCCTGAACCCAAGTGGGCGGAAAAATACTCCGCCCGGCGTTGCAGCGTGAAAGCAACACCTCGTTTCGAGACCCCGCGCCGCTCGGGGCCCCTCGCCTAACTCCCCGGACGAACAGGGTTTCGCACCCGGCAACCGGCACCCCGGGGCTGGCACGGGTGTTGCTCTCCTGTTTCGCGATCCGCACCAGAAAGGGATCCGGTGAGCGAACTCTTTGGAGACATCTTTGCGGCGGTGGAAGGCGCGATGCGCTTTCGCGTGGCCCGTCAGGGGATGCTGGCGGGAAACGTGTCGAACGCCGACACCCCCGGGTACCGCCGCGTGGATCTTCGTTTTGAAGATCGGCTCGAGCAGGCGTCGCTCGCGCTCGACGCGCGGGGCGCGCGCCACTTGGCGAGCGGCGACGCCCGCGTCCCGGGCCGCCTCGAACGCGACCGCAGCCCCGGCCGCCTGGATGGGAACAACGTCAACCTCGATCGCGAGCTCGTGAACCTCTCGCGCAACGCCGGAGCGTTCACCGAGCAGGCGGCGGTGCTGGGCCGACTGATCGAAATGCGCCGCGCCGTCATCGACGGGCGTTAGGAGCCAGCGATGCCGACCCTCTCGGACGTCATGGACATCGCGGTGAGCGGCCTCGCGGCGCAGCGCGTGCGCATGGCCACCACCGCCTCCAACTTGGCGAACGCCGACACCACGCGTACCGAGGAAGGCGGCCCCTATCGCCGCCGCGACCCGGTGTTTCGCGCCGAAGCGATCCGCCCCTTTGCGGACCGCCTCGAACGCGAGATCCGCTCGGTGCGGGTCCCCGAGGTCGTCACCGACACGAGGCCCCCGGTGCGCCATTTCGACCCGGGTCACCCCGACGCCGACGAGGCCGGCTTTGTGCTCCGCCCCAACGTCAACACGGTGTCCGAGCTCGCCAACCTGATGTCGGCGAGTCGTTCCTTTGAAGCCAACCTGTTGATCATCCGGAAGACCCGCGAGATGGGCGACGCCGCGATGCAGATCGGCCGCTGATGGACGGCGTCGAGGGGATCCGAGGGCCGGTCGTGCCCGGGCTCGCCGACGCAAAGCCGGCGCCGGCGCGCCCCCCGGCGGGGGCGGCGAGCTTTGCGGCGCGCGCCGGCGAAGCGCTGCGCCAGGCCGACCAGCTCCAGAGCGACGCGGAGCACCAGGCCGCCGAGCTCGCGGCCGGCCGCGGCTCGACGGTGGAGACGATGGTCGCGCTCTCCAAGGCGGACCTTTCGCTGCGGATGGTGGTCGCGTTTCGCAACCGCGCGCTCCAGGCCTACGAAGAACTGATGCGGATGCAGGTGTAATCGATGGCGGCGTTGGACCTCGTCACACAGAGCGTGAGCCAGTTCCGGAATCTCCCGCCGGCGCGGCAAGCGGCCCTTGCACTCGCCGCGCTGGGATCGCTGGCGTTCTGTCTTTGGATCGCGATCGGCGCGGGTCGGCCCCACTACCGCGTCCTCTACCGCGGCCTCGAGGAAGGCGATGCGGCGCGGGTGGTCGAGGCGCTCTCGGCCGAGCGCATTTCGTATCGGCTGGAATCCGGCGGCACGACGGTAGAGGTACCCGCCGGCCAGGTGCACGAGGCGCGCATCCGCTTGGCCGGACGGGGTCTACCCGACGGGGCGGGGGCCGGGTTCGAGCTCTTCGACGAGCCGCGCTTTGGCACCACCGAGTTCGTGCACCGCGTCAACTACCGCCGCGCGCTCCAGGGGGAGTTGGCGCGGAGCATCGAGCAGCTCGACGTTGTGGAGCGCGCGCGGGTGCAGATCGCCATTCCCGAGCCCTCGCCCTTTGTCGGCGAGCGCGAACGGAAGCCGAGCGCCTCGGTCGTGGTGCGTCTCACCCCGGGCAAAGACCTCGCACCGGACCGCGTGCGCGGCATCGTGCATCTGGTGTCGTCCTCGGTCGAAGCGCTCGAAACCGAGCGGATCAGCGTCGTGGACGAGGCGGGTCGGCTGCTCGCGCCGGACGGCGACGCGGCACTCGGGGCGACGGCGCCGAGCGCCCGGCAGCGATATCAGAACTCGCTCGAACAAGAGCTGTCAAACCGCGTCGAGGCCATCTTGGCGCGGACCGTGGGAGCCGAACGGGTGGTCGCGCGCGTTCGCGCCGATCTCGAGTGGCGCCAGACCGAGCAAACCGAGGAACGCTTCGATCCCAACAGTCAGATCGAACGCTCCGAACAACGCAGCACCGAAATCGAGAGCGACAACGCCGGTGGTGGTGGCGGCGGACGACCCGGGGTCGCGACGAACGTGCCCGACGCCGGCCCGGGGGGTGGCAGCGCCACCAGCGCCACCGAGTCGAACCGCACGACCGAGACCATCAACTACGAGCTCAGCAAGACGGTGCGTCACTCGGTCGAGCCGCTCGGAGGGATCCAGCGCCTGACGCTCGCGGTCTTGATCGACGGTGTGCCGAACGCCGAGGGTGAGTTTCAGCCCTGGGACGCCGAATCCATCCAGAAGTTCGAAGAGCTCGCACGCCACGCCGTGGGATTCGCGGAAGAGCGGGGCGACCGCATCACCGTGACCAACGCGCCGTTCCGGAGCTTCTCGGCCGATGAGGTCAGCGGCGGCTTCGTCGTCCCCCGCGGCGTCTCCGGCATTCTCGAGCACGCGATCCGTGTCGTGGGCCTCCTGGTCGCACTCGTGCTCTTCTCGCGCCTCGTGGTGAGACCGCTTGCGGAGTCGCTGCGCGGCGCGCCGGACGATTCCAGGGATCGCATCGCAGCGCTCGAGGAGCGCCTGGCTGAGGCGGGTGTGATCGGCGAGCAGGCGGCGGTCGAGGGGGGTGGCCTCGCCGCGATCGCGCCGAGCCAACGCGTCGGGGCCGTGGCGGCGCGTCAGAGCGACCAGAGTCTTCAGGCGATCCGCGGCTGGTTGCGGGAGAGCTAGATGGATTTCGAGACCCTCACAGGGCCTGAGAAGGCAGCGGTGGTGTTCTTGACGCTGCCCGAAGAAACGGCGCGCGAGTTCCTGAGCCAGCTCGGCGACGACGAGGTCGAGCAGATCCTCGCGGCCATCTCGCGTCTCGACGAGGTCCCGACCAAGCTCCAGGAGCAGGTGCTCGAAGAGTTTCAAGCTTCGCTTGGCCACGCCGAGCAATCGCTCTCGGGCGGTCGGGCCAAGGCGCTCGAGCTGATCAGCGCGCTCGACGGCGAACGCGGCGAGATGATCCTCGAAAAGCTCGGCCAGGACGAACGCCGGATCGACTGGACGCTCCGCGCCTTCGAAACGCCCTTTGTCGCCGAGGTGTTGCAGGACGAGCACCCGCAAACCGTCGCGCTGGTCCTCGCGCAGCTTCCCGCCGACCGCGGCGCCCAGGTGATCGAGGAGCTTCCGGAATCGATGCGACCCGAGGTGGTGATCCGACTCGCCTCGCTGCAAGAGGTCACCAACGACGTCATCGCAGGTCTTGAAGACGGCGTGGCGTCGCTCTTTGGCCACCGGCTCGCTTCGTCGGTGCGGGTGGGAGGCCGCGACGCCGCGGCGCAAGTGCTGAACCGCGTCTCCAAAACGGACGGCGACGCGATCCTCGAGGGCCTGGACGATCGCGACCCCGAAGTCGCCAGCCAGGTCCGCCGTCGCATGCTCACCTTCAACGACCTCGCGGTCGTCGACAACCGCGGGTTCCAGGTGTTGCTGCGCGAGGTGGCGACCGAGGATCTCGTCGTGGCGCTCAAGGCCGCCAAAGACGAGATGAAGGAGAAGGTGTTCAGCAATGTCTCCTCCCGCGCGGCCGATCAGATCCGCGAAGAGCTGGAGCTCGCGGCGCCGCGAAAGCTCTCGGAGGTCGAGGCGGTGCAGG
>CAJIBI010000100.1_pt1 | contig 14639 bp, 17 predicted proteins | sample 9199321 | NCBI WGS metagenome assembly CAJIBI01 (sample SAMEA7708294, study PRJEB35096) | sediment metagenome | biome: marine neritic benthic zone biome [ENVO:01000025]; feature: sediment [ENVO:00002007]; material: shallow marine sediment [ENVO:03000034] sea grass bed [ENVO_01000059] ... | reverse complement strand
CCGGCCGCGGTACAGCGCTCGATGGAGCTCTTCGCCAAAGAGGTGATGCCGGCCCTTAAGTAGAAAGGGCGACGCCTTCGCGTCGCCCTTTCGTTTCGGAACGGGTCGTGAGCGATTAGGAGCCCTTGATCACCGGCCCCGCCGTCTCGGCGAACAGACGCATGCTCTTCTCGGCGTACTCGAAGGGAATGCTCTGGAAGCTGAAGACACCGTTGGTCTCGAAGTCGCCGATCAGCTCGCGGCGCTCGATCAGCTTGTCCTTGATCCGCGCCGGGTCACCCCAGAGGTTCGCGTCGAGGAAGCCCTCCATCACGGCCTCCTGACCCATCTCGTTCATCGTGTCTGCGGCGTTGGCGTAGTGCGCGTAGGAACCGCCGGTCTCCTTGAAGTGCTTGGCGTCGAGCATCTCGTAGTGGTCGAACACGCTCAGCAAATACCCAACGATGCGCTCGCGGGCGAGCTCCTCGGCCTTCTTTACATCCGGGTCGCAGATCGCGAAATCGACGATCGAGATCGGCGGGGCATCGTCGCCCTGCTTGGCGCGGTAGTCCGCCCGGTACTGGTTCAGCTGGTCGACCTGGGTCTCCCAGGGGAACTGCGAGAACATCATCGCACCCAGGCCGAGCTCGGCGGCCACTTCAAAGGAGTCGGGCGACATGCACACCATGTAGCGGCGGCCCTTAAAGCTTCCGATCTTGCGCGGCCGCACTTCGACGCGCGGCTGCGGGTAGAACTTTCCGTTGCCCTCGACAAAGCCCTCTTCGAGGCCGCGCACGATCATTTCGGCCGCCTCGTTGAAGCGCTCGCGGGCCTCGCTCATGTCCTGGCGGAAGCCCGAGTACTCGCGGCGCGAGAGGCCGCGGCCGAGGCCGAGCACGGCGCGGCCGTCGGAGAAGTGGTCGAGCATGATCATCTTTTCGACCATGCGCAGCGGGTCGTTCCAGGGCACGATGACGGCGCCCGTGCCGAGCTTGAGGGTCGTGGTCTTGGCCGCGACGTAGCTCAGGTACTGCATGTTGTCGGGGCAGATCGAGTAGTCGCGGAAGTGGTGCTCCACGGGCCAGATGATGTCGTAGCCCATCGCCTCCGCCTCGATCGCGAGGCGCAGCTCCTGTTTGTACATCGCGCGGTCGTCGTAGTCTTCGTGGTTCTGGATCACAAGCTGGACGCCAAGATTCATGCGGGCACTCCGTTCCGTGATTTTGCTCTGGAAGGTTGGGGGGGGGTTGGGACGCGCGCCAGGGTAGCTCACGCCCCGGTCGGCGACCCGACGCGCCCCCCGCAGAAGCCGGCTACGAGGTCGCCGACGCGGAGCCCTCGCCCTGGATATAGCGGTGCAGCTGGTCGATCTCGCTCGCCTGCGAGCTGATGACGGCGTGGACGACGTCGCCAATCGAGACGAGGCCCACGACGCGATCGTGCTCCTCGACGACCAGATGGCGCACCCGCTTGTTGGTCATCACGCCCATGGCCTCATCCACCCGCTGGTCGGGGGCGATCCGGTGGACGTGCCGGTCCATAATATCTCCGACGCGGCTCTCGGCACCATTGTTGCCGCCGCGAGCGGCCCAGCGGACGTAGTCCCGCTCGGTGAAAATCCCCCGCAGCTCGGGGCCTTCGAATACCAGCAGCGAGCCGATATTGCGCTCGGTCAGGGTACGAAGCGCGTCTGCGACAGGGGTGGCCATTTCCGTCGTATGCAGCGCGTAGCCCTTGTGGTCCAAGATGTTTCGAATGAGTTCCATGGAATCCCCCTGGGGAATCAAATGATCGGCTTATTGTAATCCATTTTGATCTATTTCGAAATTGTTGAACTTTTTTGGAATCGATTACCATTGCCGCCGCAACGAGAGCCAGGCGGTTCCCCCGCTCGCCGCACGCTCGCTGCCCATCCCATCACCCCTCGACAGGCAGGATCTTCATGGCCGCAAGAGACGGGGAACGAATCGACGGCGTCTACCACTTCAAATGCGAGGTGTGTGGCGCCGAGACGACGGCGCGCCGGGCCCACGCGCGGACCTGCTCGCCGCCCTGTGCCGCGGAGCTGCGCAACCGCGACCCCGCCCGTCGCCGCGACCCCGGCGCCCTGCGTTTTTATGTGAGCCAGCGCAAGCTCGAGGCCGCGCTCGAGGCCCTGCGCGCGCGACCCGAGCAGGACGCCGAGCTCGTCGTCGGCGTCGATGCGGGAAATCGCGAGGCGGACATCGGCCGTTTGCGCGTAGAATCCAAGGGAGCGGAAGGGGGGTTGGTCTTCGAGCTCCAGGCCCCCTACAGCCCCTTCGATGAATAGGGGAACGGGATGAAGGTCAAGCACTTCGTGTGGATTGGACCGCGGCCGCCCATCGAAGATCTCTTGCGGCGGACCCTCGAAAACAACGGCTGGGCGGTGCACCCGTGGCACGACCCGAGCGATCGGACCTACGGCCCCCACTCGCACGGGGAAGACGAGAACGTCTGGATGCTCGAGGGAGAGATGGAGGTCGTGATCGAGGAGCGCGTCTACCGCCTGCAGCCCGGCGACCGCCTCCTCCTCCCCGCCGAGACGGTGCGCAGCGCGCGGGTCGGGCCGTCGGGCGCAAGCTATCTGATCGGCCGACGCTGGATAAGCGCCTAGAACTCGAACGCAATCTTGACCGCAGACGATTGTTTGTCTGCGGCCGCGGCGAGCGCGCTCGCATAGTCGGCGATGGCAAAGCGCCGTGGCGCGATGGCGGAGAGGTCGACACGCCCCGAACGCAAGAGCTCGATCGTTCGCGCGAAGGTGGGTTGGCGAACGCCCTCAAAGCTCTCGTTGCCATAGAGAAACGATCCGGCCACCCGAATCTCTTTGAACACGATCGGGCTCCAGTCGACATCTTGGGGAAAGGAAGGGAGCGCGACGATCAAGAGCGCGCCACCGGCGCGGATCGCGCGCAGGCTCTGCGTCAACGTGTCGCCGCTCGCGATGCTGTCGATCACCAAGTCCGCGCCGCCGGCTGCGAGGAAGCCCCCCGAATAGAGCTTGCGCGTCGGCGTGCCGGTGAGTTCGGCGACGCGCTCGATCAGGTCTTCCCGCCGGGCGTCGACCACGGCGTCGGCCCCCATCGCCCGGGCGCACTCCGCCTGAAACGGGTATTTGGCCACGCAGGCGATGCGGCACTTGGGCTGGGCGGCGCGCAGTGCAGCGACGCTCATCAAGCCGATCGTTCCGGCGCCGACGACCAGCGCGAGGTCGCCGGGGTCGAGGGGGTGCTCCAAGACCGCCCGCAAGCAGACACTGAATGGCTCGATCAGCAGCGCGGCGTCGTCGGAAATCTCGTCTGGAACCGCAAACACGCGGCCGGCGCGGGCCACGTAGAACTCGCCCCAGCCACCGCCGGTGTCGCGACACGTGCCGATGATGGTGGCGGGCGACAACGACCCCTCCGCGAAGCGTTCGCAGCGGCTGGGGTGCTCGGAGGCGCAGCCCCGGCAGAGGTCGGCGAATCCGCGCTCGGCGCAGGCCAAGGTGGGATCCACCGCCACGCGCTGGCCCGGTGTGAAGCCGGTCACCCCCTCCCCCATCGCCTCGACCCGCCCGAAGAGCTCGTGCCCCGGCACAAACGGAAGCGAGGCATACGGTTCCGCCGCGGGCAAGGTCTTGCCCTGCAGCATCCCGAGGTCGCTCCCGCAGATACCGGTGAGCTGACTCTTGACGACGAGCCATTCGGGCCCAGGAATAGAGGGAGCGGCGACCTCCTCCGGGTTGAGATGCGGGAGGAGCGGCAGGCCCTCGCTTCGCGCGCCGTCCGGGTTGGGTTTGGGTCGAAATAACAGGGCCTTCATGAACCGCCACCGCCTCCACGAAAAGCGGGTTGGGCGTCGGCGCAGCCGCTGTACGTCGCCCGCGCAACCCGTCCTGTCTATTATCCGTCTTTCACCGGGAAGTATTGGATGAATATCAAGGCCCTCGCCACCGACCTCGACGGTACCCTGCTGGGCGCCGACGGCGAGATGAGCGCCCGCAACCGCGACGCGCTCCGCGAGGCACGCCAGGCGGGGCTCGAGGTGATTCTCGCCACCGCGCGCTGGTACCGGTTGGCCCTCCCCGTGGCGGAGGCCCTGGAGCTGGGGGGCCCGCTGATCGCCTGCCAGGGCGCCGAAGTGCGCCTCATCTCGCAGGGGTCGGACCTGATGGATCTGCGCCTTCCCCCCGCTTTCGCGGACGAGTTGTTTGAGCTGTGCGACTCGATGCGCTGCCTCGCCTGGATCCCCTTCGGAGAAGAGGTGCTGATGAAAGCCGAGGGGACGGTTCCGGATCTTCCGGGGGGCGTGGAGCAGGTGGCCTCGCTCCGCGAGGCCGCGCGCGACGTGCCGCGGATGGCGCTGGTGCAGGGAACCCAGATCTGCGAGGCCCTGCTCGCCGAGCTCAAGCCGCGCTGGGAGCGCGAGGTTCGCTTTGCGGCGTCGATCTCGAGCCGGGGCAAAACCGTATTCACGCTGACCAGCGCCCAGGTCAACAAAGGCGCCGCCCTCGCCCGCGCCTGCGAGGCGCTCGGAATCGAGACGGGCGACGTCGTCGCATTTGGCGACGCCGAGAACGATGTCGAGATGTTTCGGGTGGCGGGGCACTCGTTCGCGATGGGCCAGGCCGACGACGTCGTCAAACGCGCCGCCGATTCGATCGCGCCCGCCAACACCGAGGACGGCGTCGCCCGGGCCGTGGAAGCGCTGCTGCGCTCGGGTTTGCCGAAAATGGAAAGTCAGGGCGTCTAGGCGAACGCGCTCTCTCGCTCGAGTGTTTCGACCGCGTCCCGCATCATCTTCGCCGCCTCGAGGCGTTCGACCTCGGGCGGCACCGCAAAGGGCTTTCCGATGCGAATGGTGACGCGGCCCGCACGGTAGTGCTGGCTTCCCGGCGGCAGCATCTTGTAGAGCCCGTCGAAGTACATCGGAACGACGGGAATCTTTGTCTTTTGCGCGAGCAACGCGGCACCGGGCCGGAACTTGCTGAGCCGCCCGTTCCGCGTGCGCGTGCCCTCGGGGAAAATTCCGATCGAGTTGCCGCGTTCGATCAGCCATTCGGGGTAGTTGAGGACCGCGCCGCCCCCCGCGCGTTGGATCGGGAAGCAGCCGAGAAAGAGCGAGCGCCACCACCCCTGCTTGTACGGCTCTTTGCGTCCTTTGATGTACCAGCGGTCTGCCGCGGACCCGAAGTAGAGGCGGTCGCGGAAGCGGGAGGGAACCGCTTCGATGAACGCGAACATGTCGTAGTGACTGCTGTGGTTCGCGATGAAGACCGCCGGGCCGTTGAAGCCATCGAGGTGTTCGCGGCCGAGCACCCGAAAGGGCTTGAAATACTTCCAGCGATAGCGGCCCACCAGGATCGGCCGCATCGCGCGCCTCGCCAGACGCGCCGGTAAGCGGATCTGCCAACGGTGGGGTCCCGTCGTCTCGGTTGTCTGGCGAAGCAGGCGTTGGAAGAGAGGGAGCTCGATCGCCGGAAGGACGGCGCGCTCGACGCCGCCCCGGCCCGCGTGGGCGGAGCCGAGGAGCTGCGCGGCCGCATTGTTCGGGAGATCGACGACCGTACAGAAATCCCACTCACCGAGCAGCAACAGGCGAGAAACAACCTTGCCCTTGGCGGCGACGACTTCGTCGTCGAGAGACGACGCCTGGATCCGCGACACCATCTCCTTGCGACCCACAGGCGAGAGCTTGGAAAGAATGATGTAGCGCGGCATCCCGATCGCCCTACTTCGGCCTGTCCCCGGTGGTCAGCAGCTTCATGAACTCAGGGATTTCCATCGCGGGCAGGGTCGTGATCTCCACGGTCCCCCGGGAGCCGAGCTCCACCGAAATGCGAGCGATGACCTCGTTGCTCGGCGCCCGAACGACGTTCACAAAGTCGTAGCCGCCGAGCACGGCATACTGCGCGGTGACCGACGCGCCCATCGCCTCGAGCTCTTTGTTGACCTCGCCCAGCCGCTCGGGGCGGTCTTTCAAGACCTTGCGGCCCTCGTCGGTGAGTTTGCTGAGCATGATGTAGGTGGGCATGGTTCCATCCCTGATACACGCGAGATCTTTCGCACCCGAGGTCGCCCGCGGAGCTCCAGTCTACGCCCGCGCGGCCCCCGCTTCACTGTCTACATTCTTACCATATCGACACATCGCAGTGTGTCGCGGCGGAGGCGGCCGGTCTACACTCTCTGACCGACCTCGGAGCCTCAGGAAACCCCCTTGGAACAGCTCAGCGGCCACGACGCCTCGTTTGTCTACTTCGACCTCCCCCACGCCCCGATGCACGGGTGCTTTCTGGGTCTCTACGACCCCTCCACCGCACCGGGCGGAGACGTGAGCTTCGAGGCGATCCTCGGGCACATCGAGCGGCGCCTGCACCTGGCGCGCTGCTTTCGGCAACGTCTGCTCCGCGTCCCCTTCGATTGGGACCATCCCTACTGGCTCCAGGACGAGAACTTCGACCTCGAGTACCACGTCCGCCACATCGCACTGCCCAAACCGGGCGATTGGGCCCAGCTGTGCCGTCAGTGCGAGCGCATCCAGGCGCGGCCCCTCGACCTGAGCAAACCCCTCTGGGAGCTCTACCTGATCGAGGGGTTGGACCGGGTCGAGGGCATACCGGCGGGTAGCTTCGCGTTGCTCATCAAATTCCATCACGCCGCGATCGATGGCGCGTCGGGTGTGGAGATCATTCAGGCGATTCACGACCTCGAGCCCGACGCCGAGGTCGAGCCGCCCAAGGAGGAGTGGGAGCCGGAGCCCGAGCCGACTCCGGCGGAACTGATCTGGCGCGCCCAGACCAACGCATGGATGCGCCCCTTCGAATACGCCCGGCTCATGGCCAAGACCCTGCCCGCAATGAGCCAGGTCGGCGAGCGCGTGATGCGGCGCGAACTCTCGACGCCCGGCAACCCGCCCCCCACCCGTTTCAACGGCCGCATCACGGGGCACCGGAGCTTTGGCGGCATGCGTCTCGCCCTCGAAGAAGTGCGCGAGATCAAGAAGAACGTCGACGGAGCGACGGTGAATGACGCGCTGATCGCGGTCTGCGGGGGGGCGCTGCGGGAGTACCTGGAGTCGAAGGGAGAGCTCCCCAAGGAGTCGCTGCTGGCCATGCTGCCGATCTCGGTGCGCGACGAAGGGGACGACGCCGGGGGTGGCAACCACGTTTCGGCCATGGTCGTCCCGGTCCACAGCGAGATCGAGGACGCCCTCGAGCGTCTCGAAGCGGTGCGCGAGTCGACCCACGCCTCCAAGGAGTTCACCAACGCGATCGGCGCGCGGCTGCTCGCCGACCACAACCATTTCATGCCCGGCGCGTTGATCGGGCAGGGGATGCGGCTCGCCGCCACGAGCGGCCTCGAGGTGACCGGCGGCCCCAACTACAACGTCGTCATCACGAACGTGCCGGGCCCGCGGGTGCAACTGCACGCAGCCGGTGCGCGCCTCATCACCAACTACGGCGTCGGGATCCCCCACGACGGAATGGGCCTGATGCACGGGATCGGGAGCTACTGCGGGGAGCTGACGATCGGCGTCACGGCGTGTCGCGAGATGATGCCGGACCCGCATTTTTACGCCGACTGCCTGACGCGCTCGTACCGCGCGCTCAAGCACGCGACGCTAGGTGGCGGCCACTCGCCGCCGTCCGAGACCCTCCAGTGAAGACATCTACCCGGGCGTTCGCTGCCAGCGACGGCCGGTCGCTCCGGGTCTACCAGTGGGAGCGCGACGACGCGGCTCCGCCGCGCGCGGCGATCCTGATCGCCCACGGGATGGGTGAGCACGCCGCACGCTACGCGTGGGTGGCGGAGCGCCTGTGCGACGCGGGCTACGTCGTCTACGCGAACGATCACCGCGGCCACGGCCACACCGCGGCGGGCCCGCAGGAGCTCGGCGACATGGGCCCCGACGGCTGGCACCGCGCGGTGCGCGACCTGCGCGAGCTAATCGATTGGATCGGAGAGCAGCGGCGCGGGATCCCACGCGTGCTGCTCGGGCACAGCATGGGCTCGCTTCTCGCGCGCCAGTACCTGATCGACCACGGCGACACCCTCGACGCCGCGGTCCTGTCCGGCAGCACCGACGGGGGCGGGTTCCAGCTCTTTACCACCCGGGTACTGGCCCGCATCGAGCGATGGCGCCACGGCCGAAGCGGCGAGAGCGAGATCGTGCAAAAGGCGCTCTTTGGGAAATCCAACCAGAACTTTGAGCCGGGTCGCACCGGTTTTGAGTGGCTCTCACGCGACCCGGAGCAGGTCGACCGCTACGTGGAGGACCCGTTCTGCGGCTTTGTGGTGCGGATGGGAAGCCTCTGCGACATGTTCGATGCCCTGGCTGTCGAGCGGCGGCGCTCGGAACGCCAAAAGATTCCCAGGCGGCTACCGATCTTTGTATTCTCGGGAGACGAGGACCCGATCCACCGCAATTTGAAGGGTCTCCACCGCCTCTTGGACGAGTACCGGGCGGCGGGCCTGGAGCGCATCGACCACAAGTTCTACCCGGGTGGTCGTCACGAGATGTTCAACGAAACGAACCGCGAAGAGGTTTGCTCCGACCTGATCGACTGGCTAGACCGGTCGGTACCAGCGGCGGGCACGCCGGCAAATGAGTGAGAGCTTGGCGAACACAGCTTCGATGTCGCGAGAAGAGATCGTCGCCCGGTCGCGGGAGGCCGTGGAGACGGCCTTGGCCCGCAATATCGCGGGTCTGCCGCGACCCGAGGAGATTGTCCCGGACCTAGGGTTTTCCCCGACGCCCCGGGAGCTGGTCTACACCCGCGACCTCATCAAGCTCTATCACTACACCCCGGTCTGCGACGAGGTGTATCGGGTCCCGCTGCTCTTGGTGATGTCACTGGTGAGCAAGCCCTACATTTTCGACCTCGCCGAAGGGCAGAGCTTGATCGAGTTCCTGGTGAGCAAGGGGCACGACGTCTACATGATCGACTGGGGCGTGCCCCGGCCGGAGCACGCCAAGCTCTCCTTCGCCGACTACATCCTCGATTTTCTGCCCGACCTGGTCGACAGGGTGTGCGAGGACAGCGGCGAGACCGAGGTCACGATGGTGGGCTATTGCCTGGGTGGGACGATCGCCGCGATGTACGCGGCGCTCCACCCGGATGGTCCGCTCAGGAACCTGGTGTGCCTCACGACACCGGTCAATTCCGAGGGCATGGAGCTCCAGCGCACCTGGGCCGATCCCGAGCACTTTGACATCGACCGGCTGATCGACGAGCTCGGCAACGTTCCCCCCGAGCTCGTCGTCTCCTCGATCGAAATGCTTCGACCCCTCCAGCGCGCTTCGAGCCGGATGAAGCTCCTCGACAACGTCGAGAACGACGAGTTCGTGAAGGCGCACCTGCGGATCGAGCGTTGGGCCAACGACCAGATCCCGTTCCCGGGGGAGGTCGCGCGCCAGATGCAAAAGGACTTCCTGGTGGCGAACAAGCTCTACCGCGGCGAATTCGAGGTGGACGACCACGTCGTCGACCTGGCCGCGATCCGCGCGCCGTTTCTCCACGTGCGGGCGCTGCACGACTACCTGGTGCCTGAGCCCTCGTCTCGCGATCTTGTCGAGATGGTCTCCAGCGAAGACAAGAACGACATCATGCTCAAGGGTGGCCACGTGAGCTTGATCGCCGGCGGCAACGCCAAGTACCGGCTGTGGCCCCAGATCGACGCCTGGCTCGCGGAGCGGTCGCTCTAAAGCGACGTCCTACTCGATCCCGTAGGCCTCGCGGCGCGCCAAGAACGCCTCGACCTCGGTCGACAGGAACAGCAAGTCGTGCTTTTTGCCCGAGCGGTCCTTGACCTCGTCTTTGAGGAGCGCTTCCGGGCGGAACCCGAGCTCTTCGAAGACGGTGCGCGCACCGGTCTGGTCGAGCGTCATCCGCGCGACGACCTTTTCCACCCCGATCGCCATCGCCAGCCCAAACGCTTCGCGGGTGAGCAGGCGCCCGAGCCCGGTGCCGCGCACCTGCGGAGCCACCAACACGCGGAGCTCGGCGACGTGCTGCGACCACTCGTGGTCGTTCCGGTGGAGCGTGCTGTAGCCCAGCACGCGGGCGTCATTCTCGGCGATGATCGAGTGGATGGCCCCGCTCTCGATATCACGCACCCAGTTATCGACCCCCTCCTGCCGGGTGATGTCGCGCCGCAGGAAAAGCAGATCGTGATAGGGGAGCTGCTGGGCAAAATCCAGCATGAGCGGCCCGTCCTTGGGCTCCATCATGCGGAGCGTGACGGTTTCGTTTTTGATCTCATAGGTTTTGGGAAAATCTTCCAAAAGTTCCTCCAGGGTCCCCATCCGAATCTCAATCTCTCGCATCGACTCGATCCTGTGCTGAAAAGAAAAGTTGCGAAACGCGCTAGACCGACTTCGGCGCCAGCCACGCGTCGAGCTTGGGCCAGAGGCGGTACACCGCGTTGCCCCCCGCCACCAAGCTCACGTGCCCACCCTTGAGCACGATCTCGGTCTTGTCCTCGCTGCCGATGAGCCCAATCAGATCTCGCGACGCGGTCGACGGCACGATGTGGTCGTGCTCGGCCGCCACGTGGAGAAAGGGCACCCGGATGGCACCGAGGTCGACCTTGTGCGAGTCGAGCTTCATCTCGTTGCGCACGAGCTTGTTCTCGCGGACAAAATCCACCACGAATTGGCGGGCCGTCTCGCCGGGGAAGGGGATCTGATCGGCGGCCCAGCGGTCGAGACGCACGAACGCCTCGACAAACGCATCGTCGGCTGCGTTGTCGAGAAGCTTCAGCTGCCCCGCCTGCTTTTGCAGCGGACGAAGCGCCTGCAGCGACGCCGTCATGACCTCAGGGGGGATATTCCCGAGCTCGTCGATGATGCGGTCGAGGTCAAAGTGCTCGGGGTCCGCCCAGGTCTTGTAGAGCGGCATCCCGTCGCTGTTCACCGGGGTGGTGAAGCAGACCAAGCTTTGGAGCGGCCCCTCCGCGTGGGTGGCGGCGTACATGCAGGCGAGCTGCCCCCCCATGCAGTATCCGATCATCGAGATCTCCGGCTCGCCGGTTTCGCGCAGCACGACGTCGATGCATTCGGGCATCAGCCGGAGGACATAGTCCGCGAGGCGCATCCCGCTGTGCTCCGGCCGCGGCGTCCCCCAGTCGACCAGGTACACATCAAAGCCGTGGTCCAAGAGAAACTCGACCAGGCTCTGTCCCTTGGCGAGGTCGAGGATGTAGGAGCGGCTCACCAGCGAAGGAATCACGATCACCGGGACCCGGTAGATCTCCTCGCAGGTGGGGTGGTAGTGATAAAGCTTTAGGGTCCCGTTGGTGTGGACCAGGTCCTTGGGTGTCGCACCGACCTCGAGGTCGAGATCGAGGAGCGGGTCGACACCGGCGCGATTGCGCTCGATCGCCTTGTCGAGCGCCTGGCTGACGGCCTCGGCGACGGATTTGTCACGCGTCTCGGGGGCCGCCACCGGCTAGGCCTCGCTTTCGGCCGGGGGTCGGCGCGTCCGCTGCGGTCGCGGCGGCGTACCGCCGGTCTGCGCCCCCGAGGAGCGCAGGTTGCGCACCTCGACCTGGAGCGCGGCGATGGCGTCCTCGAGCTGGCCGATGCGATCGCCCAACGCGAGGATGTCGGAACGCGCGGGCAGGTTCAGGTTGCCCAGGTACTGCGCCATCGAGTCGGTGAACATCCGGTGGGTGTGGAGCGCTTCTTGGAAGTAGCGCCCCATGCCCTTCGCGAAGCGGTCGTCGCCCATGACGTCCGTCATGGTCTCACTCCAGCGCTGTTCGTTTTCTTGAAACCACTCGCGCCACGCGCGGAAGGGGTCGGGCATGCGCTTTTCTTCTTCGCTCATTGCGTATTCCTTTCTTCGAATGCTTCTTCGTCGCGCGTTTCGCGATCTTTCGATGGGCGGCCCGCCGAGCCACTGGCCAAGTTCATGAAGGTCTCGAGGGCGTGCCGGTGGGTCTCGAGCAACGCAATCCAATTCTGGAGGAAAAGAGAGCCGGCCGCCGTGAGGTTGTACATACGCCGCGCGGGGCCGTCCTCACTGGTGTCCCACATCGAGGACACCAACCCGAGCTTCTCCATCTGCCGCAGGTTTCGATAGACGGTCCCGGAGTTGTAGTCGCCGAGACCCGCGTCGCGAAGCCGGTTCATCAGCTCATAACCGCAGGCCTGCCAGCCTTTGAGCAACGCGAGCAGGTTCGCCGTAAGCATATCCCCGGGGGGAGTATTTTTGGACTGTTTCGCCATAGGTCTTTCCTGAAATCTCAAGGTGGCGGTGCAGAGCTCAGGTCTCGACTCCTGTCATCCGACACTTGACAGGTATATGCGCTTTGCATATACCTGTCAACCGTTCACTTCACCTATCCGCGGCGACACCCACCGAGGGTCGCCCCAACTGGAGAGAGACCCGATGGCCAAGGCCAAGACGACGAAGCGCACGAAAAAGGACGAAGGAAGCGACATTACTCGATTTATCGACATGCTCATCGAGAACCAGGGACGCTTCAACAAAGCCCTCGCGAGTGCCCGCAAGCGCGGCACCAAGATCACCGAGATGGTGACCGAGCAGGTGGTGCAGGGCCAGCGCGAGGCCCTCGAGCTCACCAAGATGGTTGCGACCAACCCGAGCAATTATTCCGAGAACAGCAAAGCCTTGATGGACGCGGCCGCGGAGGCCCAGAGCCGGTCGCTCGACTTTGCCCGGGAGCTCTACAACGAGCAGGTCAAAGCCGCTGAAAGCGTCCGGGAATCGATGCAGGCGGCGATGGAGGACTCCCGCGAAGCGGCGCAGGCTGCCATGGAGCTGGGCCGGTCCTGGGGCGCCAACAACCCCCTCGCCGAGGCCTGGCAGAAGGGGATGGAGTCGCTTCGGAGCTAGTATTACCGTGCGGTAGGTGACCAGGCCGAGGTCGGCTATGCCGGCCGCGGCCGGTTCACACAGGCATTTGGTTGCCGCCCCACCCTTCACCAGGGGCAGCTTTTGTCAGATCCCGATGAAAGATCTCGCTCTCGCGGCTTTGACGATCCGTTCGAGTTCGACGCCTCCGTCGAGCTCGTCAAGACGCCGATCTGGCGCGAGCTCCTGTGGCCGCTTGAGCTGATCAAGCTCAAGATGAGCCTCGTCCACTGTGGAATCGGGGTGCCCAGGGGACACGGCGAGCCCGTCTTAGTGATACCCGGCTTTCTCTCGAGCGACCTCACCATGCTCGAGATGCACCACTGGCTGCTTCGGATCGGCTACCGGCCTCACTTTTCGCGGATTTCGTTCAACACCGATTGCCCCAACGAGACGGCTCGAGGGTTGATCGCCAGGTTGCAGGGGATTCGTGAGGAATTCGGCATGAAGGTGAGGCTAGTTGGCCACAGCCTCGGTGGAATGCTCGCGCACAGCCTGGTGCAACAGGTCCCCGAATCGATCGACCGGATCGTGACGCTGGGCTCGCCGTTCCGCGACATGGTGCGCGCGCACCCCGCCGTCGTGGGCCTCTGGGACGACCTCAAGGTGGCCAAGGGCGACCTGGTCGGCCGCAACCTCCGGGCGTCCTGTGGCACGGGCCACTGTCTCTGCCCCTTCGTCAAGACCATTCTCGACCCGGAGCCCCGAGACGTTCCCCAGTACGCGATCTATTCGCGCAAGGACGGTGTCGCCCACTGGGAAAGCTGTATGGGAGACGACCCGGCCCGGAACGACGAGGTCAACTGCACCCACGTCGGGTTCGCCTTCCACCCCGAGGTGTACCGACGTCTCGCCGAGCGGCTCGCCGAACCGGCGTAGCGTTCCTGGAACCGTCGATGCAACAACTGTCTGGTGTCGATACCAGTTTCCTCACCATGGAAACCGGGACCACGTTTGGCCATGTCTCCTCGCTGACGCTGTTCGACGGTGGGAATTTTCCGCAAGGTGGCGCGTACCGCACGATCCGCGAGCACATCGGCTCGCGCATCTCGCTGCTGCCCCCTTTTCAGCGCCGGCTGGTCGAGGTTCCCTTTGGGCTCGACTTGCCCTACTGGATCCGCGACCCGGACTTCGACCTCGATTTCCACATCCGCCATATCGCGGTCCCGCCGCCCGGCGATGACGAGCAGCTCGCTGACCTCACCGCCCGCATCATTGGGCGCCCGCTCGACCGCTCCAAGCCCTTGTGGGAGCTCTACGTCATCGAGGGCCTCGCGAGCGGCGACGTAGCGATGCTCTTCAAAATGCACCACGCGACGATCGACGGAAAATCGAGCATGGAGCTCTGGACCACCTTGCTCGACACCGAGCCCGGAACCCAGCCGGTCGCGGCGGCGCGCTCCGAGGACGAGGGCGAGCGGGTGCCCCATCCCTTCGAGCTCATGGCGCGCAGCTACACATCGATGATGATGCGGCCCGCCCATCTCTTCCAATTGCAGCAGGAGGCCTTCCGCGCCTTCGGAGAATTTTTCCTGGGCCGCGCCAGCGCGGACCAGACCTCGCTCTTCGATGCCGCACGGGATGCGATGGGGATCACGGGCGGCACCTCGACCCAACGCTCTCTCACCACCCGCTCCGCTCCGGCGACACCCTTCAACCGCGCGATCACGGCGCACCGGCGGGTGGCGTGGCGATCCGTGCCCCTGTCGGGCTTGAAGTCGATCAAACGCGCGTTCGGAACCACGCTGAACGACGTCGTCATGGCCATTTGCGGCGG
>CAJIBI010000010.1_pt1 | contig 14684 bp, 13 predicted proteins | sample 9199321 | NCBI WGS metagenome assembly CAJIBI01 (sample SAMEA7708294, study PRJEB35096) | sediment metagenome | biome: marine neritic benthic zone biome [ENVO:01000025]; feature: sediment [ENVO:00002007]; material: shallow marine sediment [ENVO:03000034] sea grass bed [ENVO_01000059] ... | reverse complement strand
CTTCCGCTCGATCTACTCTCGGGTGCTTGAGCCCTTTGACGTGGCCAACACCCAGCTGTTGATCCACCGCTACAAGAACGATCTCAAGCGCGACAACGCCTGGCTGTATCTGGGATTTCAGCGGCGCGTGCGGCGCCTCGTGACCGGGCAGACCACCGATTCGTTTCTCGGCACGGACCTCATGATCGAAGACTTCGAGGGCTACAACAACCGCGTCTCCGACTACGACTGGAAGTACGTCGAAACCAAGAACGTCGTGCTGCCCTTCCACCGCCACAACGATCTCGAGCTCTCCACGGAGTACAAGGAAGCGGACGGATACCAGTACGTGGAGTACGAAGGCCGGGGGAACTGCTTCCCCAAGACCACCTGGGAGCTGCGTAAAGTCTACGTCGTGGAGGCCAGCTCCAAGGACAAGGCGCACCCGATCGGGCGGCGCGAAATGTATATCGACGCCCAGACCTTCACGATTCCCCGCCAGGTCCAGTACGATCGCAAAGGTGAGGTGTGGAAGTCCTTCAGCATCTGTCAGGCCTACCCCGACTTTCACCACCCCGACAACAAGGGCAGCGGGGTCGCGATCGACGATTGCTTTATGGTGATGGACGTGCAGGCCGAGCACTGCACGACGGGCCAGTTCAAGGGCCTGCTCGACCCGACGCTGAACCCGCCGGATATGTTCACCGTGCAGAACCTGCGTCGTTCGGGCTCCTGATCCACCGCTGGGCGGCGCGGCGTCACGGGCTTAAACCAGCGCCGCCGCCACCTCGCGGTGGATCTGCAGGAGCGTGGGAATGGTCTCGACGGGTCGACGGCCAAACCCGCACTCGGTGGCGATGCCAAAGCCCGACGCGAATTGCTGGGCGGTCTTGAGCCGCCGCAGCGTTCCCGCGACCCCGTCGGTGTGGTGGACGAGCCCGAGGTAGAGCTTGGCATCGCCGATGGCGAGGTCGCGCAGGGGCTCGAAGTACGCCGCGTCATCGCGGCCGCGCGGGACCGGGACGTGATGGAAATCGATCGGGCGCGCTACCTCGCGCTCGGCCGCGTTGGCCATCCGGACCACGACACCTAGATCCTGGGGCTCCACAAAGTGGCGGTGGCCGAGGTCGCCGTAGCAGAGGTGGCAACCCGTCAGGACCTCGTCCGGAACAAAACCGGACACCGCCTGAAGCGCGCGCAGATAGCGGTCGAAGGGGTCACCGCTCGGTTTCCAAGGGAGCAGCCCCTCGCTCTGGTCGCCCACCTCGACGGCCAGCACCTCCATACAGACGTCCCATTGGATCGCGAGCTCGGACGCCGGGATCGCCTCGAGCATCGCCGCAATCTCGCGTTCCATGGCCTCCTCGTAGGCGGCCGCCATGGCTTGAAAATCGTCGGGTGTGGTCAAGAAGGGGCGCACCGCGCTCTCGGTGAGGGGCAGCGAGACCTGGAAGCGCAGGTCGGAGGGGACGATCCCGGTGTCGCGCAGCGCGCAGAACACACGGTACGACGCCGCGGCATCGGCCGCGTAACCCAGGTGCTCGAAGCGCACGCTCTCCCGCCCGGGGCGACGCCGGAAGAGCCAGTGGTCGCTGTAATCCTTTGGGATCCAGCTCTCCTTGCCGTCGACGGGGCGCGGGCGCTGGACCGTCTCGAGCGCCGGGTTGCCGTGGTAGGTCTTCGCCGCGAGAAAGTTGATCCACACCCGCCGATAGCCGGTTTCGCCGTCCGGGAGACTCGAGAGCTGAGCACCGACGCCCTGCGCGCACGCCCGCATCACCTCTTCCGCGTTCTCGCCGGGGACACTCCCCACAAGAAGAACCGAGCCTGTCATCCGCGTCATGTCGACTCCTTCCCCCCGATCCGCCGATTATCCCACCGCGAGTCGGCAAAAAGCGAGCCCCGTCGGCGAGGGGTCCGCGAGCGCTACCATCCGCCCAGACGAGCCGAACAGCGAGGACACCCCATGTCGACCGAGACCCCTGGCCGCTACGTCACGCGTCACCACCACATCACGCTTTGTACCGGCGAGCCGCAGGAGGACTACGAGTTCCACACCAAGGTGCTCGGGTTGAAGAGCGTCAAGAAGACGCTCCTCTACGACGGCGCGGTACCGATCTACCACCTCTACTACGGAAACGACATGGGCGAGGAGAGCTCCCTGGTCACGACCTTTCCGATGCGCCACACCGGCCGCAAGGCGCGCAAGGGGTCGGGGCAGGTGAGCCGCCTGACGCTTTCCGCGCCGACGTCATCGCTCGGGTTTTGGAAGGAGCGGCTCGAGGGTCTTGGTTTCGAGGTTGCCGAGGCGGAGCGCTTTGGTGAACCCCGTCTCGATTTTCAGCACCCGTGCGGGATCGACTACTCGATCGTCGGTGTCGGCGACGACATCCGCGTTCCCCACACCAAGGGCCCCGTCCCGCAGGACCTCATGTTGCGCGGAACGCACTCGATCGAGGTCTCGGTGCGCGACACCGAACTGATGGACGAGTTCGTGCAGATGGGCTGGGGGGGTACCCAGAGCGCAAGTGACGGCCCCGCGACCCGCTACCGGGTGGGCGCGGGCGGTAGCGGTGCGCTGATCGACTTTGTGCTCGAGCCCGATCGAAAGGCCGGGAGCTGGGCGATGGGGGAGGGCTTTATCCACCACATGGCCTTCCAGGTGGCGAACCACGACGAGCAGAACGAGCTCAAGGCCTACCTCGAGGGCCTGGGGTTCACCGACGTCTCCGACGTGAAGGACCGCGGCTACTTCGACTCGATCTACGTCCGCACCCCGGGTGGCGCGCTCTTCGAGGCGACCGTCTCGCACGTGCAGGGCTTCGCGTCGGACGAGGCCCCCGAGGCGATCGGCCACGAGGTGATGGTGTCCCCCCAGTTCGAGGACAGCCGCGACGAGCTGGTGGCCCAGCTCGGGGTGCTGCGGGACTAGCGCCAGGCCCCAGCGCGGGGGGACCAGCGGCGCCGGGCCTGCGGTGGCGTCTACTCCGCCGCGGCCTCTTCGGCGGCTTTGCGGTACCGCGGGACGTCCATCGGCGTCGCCGGCTGGTGGTCCCAGCGGTCGCCCTGCTCGGCGGAGAACGGGCGCTGCCAGGCCGCGAACTCGAGCATGACGCCGTCGGGGTCGAGGAAGTAGATCGAGCTCACCCAGACCTTGTCGGTGACCTCGGGCGCAGCCTGCCCGGGTGAGGTGTCGTGATGCATCACTTCGCTCACCTTGATGCCCTTGTCCATCAGCTTCTTGCGGTATTCCTCGATCTTCTCGGGCGCGATGTCGAAGGCGAAGTGGTTCATCGAGCCGTGTGAGGAGATGAAACCGGTCGGGTCTCGGTGAAACTCGGCCGGGTCGATCAACTCGCGCGGGTTGGAGATCCCGGGCTGCCGCTCCTGCGCTTCGGTAAACCAGAAGAACGCAAAGGCCTGGCCGCCGCCAGCGTCGAAGAAGAAGTGCTGCCCCAGTCCGCCCGGAAGATCGATCGTCTTGAGAAGCTTCATGCCGAGCACACCGCTGTAGAAATCGACGGTGCGCTGCATGTCCTTGCAGACGAGGGCGCAGTGGTTGAGCCCGCGGAGTTCGAATTCGGTGTTGGTCTGTTCCATGGGTCCTCTCAGGTTGCGGACGAGAGAATGTCGCGCCCGAGAAATTCGAGCGACTTCATCACGTTGTCGTGTGGGATACCGGGCATGTTGGGGACCAGCGAAATCTCGGTCACCCCGGCCGCGGCAATGTCGTCCACCATGGTGTGGAATTTCTCCGGGTGCCCGTAGAGGGTGCGCTCGCTGTACATCAGCTCGTAGTCCATCAGCGCTTCAAACAGTTTCGCCATCCCGGTGTAGCCTTTGTAGTCGGCGGACCAGCGGTCATCGGCCACAGCGTCACGCGCGTGGCCCAGATAGGTCAGCATCGCCTCGCGGGGGACCTCCTTGGCGGCGTCCGGGTCCGCCTCTCCGTAGTAGAAGTAGGGGGCCATCACGTTGAAGTCCTCGGGGTCGCGGCCGCTGCTCCGGAGCGAATCGCGGTAGACGCCGATATTGGCGGCCACCACCTCGAGCGGCGTGGGGTAGGGGATCACCATGAGGTCCATCCCCTCCTGGCCGGCGAGCTCAAAGGACTCCTTGGTCGAGACCGCTCCGAGCGTCACACGGGGACGCCGCTGGATCGGCCGGGGCCGCAGTGTGATGTCCTCGAGCCGCGTGAACTTACCGTCGAAGCTGAAGCGGTCGTGGGCAAAGAGCCCGCGAATCACCTCGACGCCTTCATTGAAACGAGCGCGGCTCTCGCCCATGTCCACGTTGTAGCCCTCGTATTCGCACGCGAGGAAGGCGCGCACAAAGCCGATCTCGAGCCGGCCCCCCGAGAGCACGTCGACCATCGCGAGCTGCTCGGCGAGCTCGACCGCACGGTGCAGCGGAACCGCGACGCCGCCGGTGGCGAGCTTGATCCGCTTTGTGTGTTGGGCGAGCGCGGCGAGCAGAATGCAAGGGCTCGGGATGTCGCCGCCGTAGGGGACGAAGTGGTGCTCGGCGCACCATACCTTGGCGAGTCCGATGTCTTCGCCGAGGCGCACTTCTTCGATGATCTGCTGATACAGCGTGTGCGGGTCGCGGTGGGTGGCCTCGTGAAATGCCGGGAGGTAGAACAGGCTGAATTCCACGGTTGTCCCCTCTTTGCAATGCGGTCGCTCAGTGTACACCACGCGCTAGCCGGATCCCTGGTGGGGTGCGAGCATCTCGGGCACACGCAACGTCGCGGCAGGAGGACCCTCCGTGAGCGCTCCCAGTGCCCCGCAGTACCGAATCGCAGTGGAGAAAGACGTCCCCGCGCTGATGCGCGATGGCACGACGCTCCGGTCCGACGTCTACCGGCCGGACGCCGACGGGCGCTTTCCGGTGTTGCTCTTGCGCCTTCCCTACGGCAAGGATCTCGCCGAGGTGTTTGGCGACCACGAGTTCTTCCCGGCGCGCGGCTACGTGGTCGTCGTGCAGGACACCCGCGGCCGCTGGGCGTCGGAGGGCGAGTTCTACCCGCTCGCCGACGAGGCGCAGGACGGCTACGACGCCGTGGAATGGGCGGCCGCGCTGCCGTACTCAGACGGCCGCGTGGGGACGCAGGGGCAGTCTTACCTCGGTGCGACGCAGTATTTGCTCGCGCCGACCCGCCCTCCCCATCTGCGTTGCGCCTTTCCCGTGTCGGCGTCCTCCGACTTCCACCGCAGCTGGGTGTATCACACCGGGGGTGCGTTCTCGCTCGGGTGGCAGATCCCGTACGCGATCTTCCTGGCGCGCGAAACGATCGACCGGAAAGGCCTCAAGGAGAAGCTCTGGCCGGGGATCCGCGCCGACCTGCTCCGTTCGGTGAACTTTGGCAATCCGCTGAGCGAGGAGGGCTACGCGCGTCTCCCGCTGATGGAGTGGGCCGAGCGGCTCGAGGAGGTTGCGCCCTACCTGCGCGACTATCTGAGTCACCCCGACGACGGCCCGTATTGGTGGGCGATCGACGTCGAGCGCAACCACGCGAACATCAACGTCCCGATGTACCACGTGAGTTCGTGGTACGACATTTTTCTACGAGATGCTCTGGTGCACTGGAGCGGGTTGCGCAGCCGGGCGCTCGGGGCCGAGGCCCGCGGCGGGCAGAAGCTGCTGCTCGGGCCCTGGGCGCACCTCTTCCCGTATAGCGCCCCGACTACGGGGGGGACCGGAGAGATCGACTTCGGTCCCAACGCGATGATCGAGCTCCACGACCTGCAGCTGCGCTGGTTCGATTACTGGCTGAAGGGCATCGACAACGGCATCGCCGACGAGGCGCCGGTTCGGCTTTTTGTGATGGGGACCAACGAATGGCGCGACGAGTACGAGTGGCCGCTCGCCCGCACGCGTTACACGCCCTTCTACCTGCACAGTGGGGGCAGCGCGAACGGGCTCGGCGGCGACGGTACCTTGGGCCCGGAGGCGCCCGGGGAGGAGCGCCCCGACCGCTACACCTACGACCCGGCCGATCCGGTGCCGACCCGCGGCGGCAATACCCTGATCCTTCCCGTCGGCGTGTACGACCAACGGGAGGTGGAGGGGCGGCAGGACGTCTTGGTCTACACGAGCGAGGCGCTCGACAAAGCGCTCGAGGTGACCGGGCCGCTCGAGGTCGTGCTCTACGCGGCCTCCTCTGCCGTCGACACCGACTTCACCGCAAAGCTCGTCGACGTCCGGCCCGACGGGTACGCCCAGAACCTGGCCGACGGGATCTTGCGAGCGCGCTATCGGGAATCGGGACGGCGGCCGAAGCTCCTCACCCCGGGCGAGCCGGCGGAGTTCCGCATCGATCTCTGGGCAACGAGCCACGTTTTCAAGCCCGGACACCGCATTCGTCTCGAGGTGTCGTCTTCGAATTTTCCCCGCTTCGACCGCAACCTCAACACGGGAGAGGCTCAAGCGACCGGTGTGCGGCACGTCCCGGCCCACCAGACCGTGTTTCACGACGGCCGCTTCCGCTCGCACATCCTGCTGCCGGTGATTCCGTCCTAGGGGTGCTTCAAAGCTTCGCGTCGGGTATGCGTTCGCGTCCTTCGTGAACTTCGCGAAGGCTTCGCCTTCGCTGCGCGCTCCGCGTCCTATGGCCGCTCCGCTTGCTTGGGTGCTTCAGCGCTTCGCATCGGGTATGCGTTTGCGTCCTTGGTGAACTTCGCGAAGGCTACGCCTTCGCTGCGCGCTCCGCGTCCTACGGCCGCTCCGCTTGCTTGGCGGCGCCCGCTTTTTGGACGAGATCCTCGAGCTGTTCGTAGGGCTGCGCCCCGACGACACCCAAGCCGCCGGCGACGTAGGTCGGGACCCCGGTCACGCCAACCGCGCGTGAGCGCTGCCAGTCGAGGTCGACGACTTCGCGGAACGTTCGCGCTTCGAGAACGGCGGCCGCTTCGGCGCCCGGGAGCCCGGTCGACTCGGCGATCTCGAGGAGCACCTGCGGGTCTCCGATGTTGCGACCGTCCGCGAAATAGGCTCGAAACAAGGTGTTGTGGATCGCCTCTCCGCCGGGCTGGGTGACCGCCCAGGCCGCGAGCTCCTGGGAGAGGCGGCTGTTGTAGGTCATCGTACGGTCGGCGTAGGGGAGCCCGGCCGCCTCCATCGCCTGGGCGAGCCGCGCGCGCATCTCCTCCCAGAGCGATTCGCGGCCTGCGAAGAGCTCGGCGAGCGATCGGCCCTCGGCCGGCGTCTCGGGGTGAAGGGGGAAGTGCGTAATGTGGATCGCGACGTTGTACTCGCGCTGCAGACGGTCGGTGCGCACCGCACCGAGGTAACACCAGGGTCAGACGTAGTCGGAGAACACCTCGAGCGTGACCGGTTCCATGTTCCTCTCTCGCTTTGCTGTAGTCCGTCCGCGCGCCGGCTTTCGGCTCCGCGGGGTTTGCCACTATGCGCTCGAACCGACCGCGCCCCACAAGCGGAATGAGTGCCAACGGCCGGAACCGCGCCGGCGCTAGCTGCGAAAGGCCGGCACCACTTCCTGGGCAAGCAGTCGCTGGTTCTCCTGCATGTAGTCGGCGGGGCACACCGATGCGGTGATCACGGTCTGGGCGCCGGCGTCCACGTACTCCCGGAGCCGCGCGATGCAGTCTTCGGGGCTCCCGGCCAGCGCGTACTTCCCCACGAGCTTTGAGAAATCCTGGTTGTACTGCACGGACAGGCGATCGATCGCCATCTTGACCGCGCGCTCGCGGTCCTCGTGGACGGCAAAAAAAATAAAGAGCCCCGGCTGGACCGGTGCGACGCGCTCGAAGTCGTAACCCTCGATCGTTTTGAGGCTGCTGGCGAGTTGCTCGGGGGTGTACATGTATGGGAGCCAGCCGGTGCCAAAGCGCGCGGTTCGCTTCATCGCGGCTTCACTGCGCCCCGAAACCCAGATCGGCGGGTGCGGGCGCTGCTTGGGCTTGGGCTGGAGCGTCACCCCGCTGAGTTTGGTGAAACGCCCATCAAAGGAGACGTCGTCCTCGTTCCAAAGCAGCCGCATTACCTCGAGCGCCTCGTCGGTGCGCGCCCCGCGCTCCTGTACGGGCACACCGCAGGCCTCGAACTCCTTGGCGAATTCGCCGCCCACCCCGACCCCCAGGTGAAAGCGCCCGCCCGAGACGGTGTCGAGGGCGGCCACCTGCTTGGCGAGGAGCGCGGCGGGATACAGCGGCACCAGGGTGATGCTCGTCATGAGCTTGATGTGCTCGGTCGCGCCGGCCGCCGCCGCCAACGAGATGAGACCGTTGGTGGTGGGCCCGTAGAAGAAGACGTGCTCGCCGGCCGTGATGAACTGGTAGCCCTGTTCCTCCGCTTCGCGCGCTTCCGCGGCCGCTTCGTCAAAGCGTCGCAACGAGATTCCGAACTCGATCTTCGCCATTTCGAACGCTCCCTTGCGGCTGCCGACGGTAGCACGCACCCCTCGTATTTGATCGCGGGCTGCGTTCATCGGTACCTTCAGCGGCGAGCGTCCACGTTTCCGGGAGGAGCGGCATCTTGAGCGAAAGCATCTCCTGCGGGATCGCCATCCCGCAGGTTTTTGTCGACAGACCGGTCGACCTGCGGCACATCCGCGTCTTTCTCGAGCGCGCCGAAGCGCTGGGCTACGAGAGTGCCTGGACCCAGGAGCAGATGCTGAGCGGCTACGCGGTGCTCGAGCCGCTGACCTTGCTCTCCTACGCCTCCGGGATGACCATGCGGATGCGGCTCGGCGTGTCCGTGATGCTCACGACCCTGCGCAACCCGATCCAACTTGCCAAGGCCCTCTCGAGTCTCGATCACCTCAGCGGCGGTCGCCTCGACGTGGGTGTGGGCGCCGGCGGGCACGTCGACGAGGCGCTCTTTGGCTACTCGAAGGAGCGGCGGATTCGGCGCTTTGTCGAGGGAATCGAGCTGATGAAGGCGCTTTGGACGCAGCGCGAGGCGCACGTTTCCGGAGCGTTCTGGAACCTCGACGGCGCCCAGATGGAGCCAAAGCCAGTCCAGCGCCCCCACCCGCCGATCTGGTTTGGCGCCCGCAGCGAGCCCGCGTTGCGCCGCGCCGCGCGGCTCGGCGACGCGTGGATGGGGGCGGGTTCATCCTCGAACGCCGACTTTGTCGAGCACCTCGCGCTGCTGCGCGCCGCCCTCGAGGCAGAGCAACGCGATCCGGCCACCTTGCTCGTCTCCAAGCGCGTCTACCTCGCGGTCGACGACGACCGCGACCGCGCGGAGCGCCGGCTTCGGGAATGGTTTGGGGTGCGTTACGGGAACGCGGACATGGCGAGCCGCGACGCCATCTGGGGCGGCCAGGCCGAGTGTCTGGACAAGCTTGCGGAGCTGGTCGCGGCGGGGGCGCAGCACCTGCTACTCAACCCGGTGTTCGACGAGCTGGAGCACCTCGAGCTGCTCGCCGCAGAGATTGTGCCCAAGCTTTGAAACGGGTCCACGGATGAACTGGGAGGCGATTGGCGCGGTCGGCGAAGTGGGGGGCGCGATCGGGGTGGTCGCGACCCTGGTCTATCTCGCCGTCCAGGTGCGCCAGAACTCCGACAATCTGCAGCACAACAGCGAGTCGGTGCGAGCCGCCACCGAGCTCGAGAACGCGCGGCTCGCAGCGGAGTGGAACAGCGAGGTGGCACGGGAGCCGGCGCTCGCAGAAATCTTTCTTGCCGCGTCGAGCGGCGAGCTCACTCGAGAGCAGGCCCTCCGTTTCCGCTTCCTGATGGCTTCGCTCTTCTACCGCTTTGAAGGGCTCTACCGCCAGAACGAACGGGGTCTCCTCTCAGACGAAGCGTGGCGCGCCTGGGAGAAGGTGATACTCAACATGCTCTCCTTCCCGGAGGTGAAGCAGTGGTGGACCGACGTGATGCACCCCTTCTCGGACTCCTTTCGCACCCACGTCGACCGCTTGATCGCGGAGCGTGGTGCCCACCCCGACACGGCACCGCAGCAAGTCGTGCAACCCTGAGCCCTCGAGTATCGTCTTGTCGGCGATGCACGCCGGTTCGGGAGAGTCAAAATGGATGAGCGGCGGAAAGTCGACGGAGCGGACCTGATTCGGCGCGCGCGGCGGGTCTTGCCGGGCGGGGGCTTTGGCAACCTCAGCTTTGACTTCGTGGTGCGCGAGGGGCGCGGCGGGCGGGTCTGGGACGTCGACGGAAACGAGTACGTCGACTACCTGCTCGGTTCGGGCCCCATGCTCGTCGGGCACGCCCACCCCGAGGTGCTCGCCGCCGTTCGCGAGCAGCTGCCGCGCGGCACCACTTTCTTCGCGAACAACCCGCGTGGCATCGAGCTCGCCGAGGAGATCGTCGACGCCGTCGCCTGCGCCGAAAAGGTTCGATTTACCTCGAGCGGTAGCGAGGCGACGCTCTACGCCATGCGGCTCGCGCGCGCGTTTCGCGGCCGCGACAAGATCCTCAAGTTTGAAGGTGGGTTTCACGGGATGAACGACTACGCGCTGATGAGCATGGCGCCCAAACGCAAAGTCGCGTTCCCCGAGGCCCTGCCCGATTCCGCGGGGATTCCCAAAGAGGTGCCGAGCGAAGTGCTGATCGCGCCCTTCAACGATGCCGAGACGACCGTCGCGCTGCTCCGCGAACACCACGAGCAGATCGCCGCGGCGATCGTCGAGCCCTTTCAACGGCTGCTCCCTCCGCAGCCGGGCTTTCTAGAGGCGCTCCGCGCTGCGACCCAAGAGCTCGGTGTCGTGCTGATCTTTGACGAAGTGGTCACCGGATTCCGCTTTGCCTACGGCGGAGCGCAGGAGTACTACGGCGTGGTGCCCGACCTGTGCGCGTTGGGGAAGGTCATTGGTGGCGGATTCCCGCTCGCGGCGGTCGCGGGGCGCGCGGAGATTCTGGCCCACTTCGACTCGGCCGCGGTTCCCGGCGACGCCTTTATGACCCAGATCGGCACGCTCAGCGGGAACCCGGTGGCGGCGGCGGCGGGGCTCGCCACGCTCGAAATCCTGCGGCGCCCCGGCGCCTACGAGCAGATTTTTGCGACCGGCCGCGAGCTGATGGCCGGGATCGAAGACCTGCTCAAACGCGCCGACGTCGCGGCGCGGGTGATCGGTGAGCCCCCGCTCTTCGACGTTCTCTTCAGCGCCGAGGACGTCCACGACTACCGCGGGACCGCTCGCGCAGACGCTGCACGGCTCAAACGCTTCAACGCCTTGCTGCGCGAGCGTGGCGTCCTCAAGGGCGACAGCAAGTTCTATGTCTCGCTGGCCCACACGGGAGAAGACGTCCGGCACACCCTGGACGCGGTCGCGGGGGCGCTCGACGCGCTCTAGCCCCCGGTCGAGGCGCCCATCGCCTCCAGGACGTTGGCGCGGCCGCCCAGCGTGTGCGCGATGCCCGAGAGCAGCGAGAAGACGCGCCCCACCAGGACAAAATCGCTCGGCACCTTCACGACAGGGTTCTCGCGGATGGCGTCGAATAGCTCGTCGGTCATTTCCCTGGTGAACTCGCCTTCGAAGCGACCGCTGTCGCTGCGGTCCATCATCCGGTGGGCGATTGCCACAAAGGTCGTGGGGTCGCCGGTCTTGGTCTCGAAGCCGAGTTCCTGAAAGGCGCGGATCATCGCCGCCTCGTTCAGGGTCATCATCGAGAACATCAGCTCAAAGAGGCCGAGCCCAAAGCCCTCGGGCAGCTCCTTGGAGAGGCCGAAGTCCAGCAGCACCACGTTCCCGTTGGGCTTGACAAAGAGATTGCCGGGGTGGGGATCGGCGTGAAAAAAGCCGGCCGCCATGATCATGCGGGTGTAGATCCGCATCAGCTCCTGTACCACGTCACCCGGGCGCACCCCCGCGGCCTCGAGCGCCTCCTTGTCGGTGACCTTGATCCCGTCGACCAACTCCATGGTGAGCACGCGGCGAGTCGACCACTCGCGGTAGATCTCCGGAACCACCACGGTGCCGTCCGGAGCGAAGAGCTCGCGAATCCGCTCGGCGCAATCGGCCTCGCGCTCAAAGTCGAGCTCGAGGGCCAGATGGTTGGTGAGCTCGACGACCAGTGGCAGCAGCTCCAGGGGCTCGCGTTCGACCCGCTGATACACCACCGAGAGACGCCTCAGGTTGGCGATGTCGGTCCGCACCACCGGCTCGAGGTCGGGGTACTGCACCTTTACCGCCACCGCGCGCCCGTCGAGGAGAACGGCGCGGTGCACCTGTGCCAGCGACGCCGCGGCGATCGGCACGGGGTCGAATTCGCGAAACACCGCATCGAGGGGCTTGCCGAGCTCGCGCTCGAGCTGCGCGCGGATCTCGTCGAAGCCGTGCGGAGGAACCGCGTCGTGGCACTGCTTCAGCACGTCGATGAAGGGACGGGGAAAGAGATCGGCGCGGGTGGCGATCACCTGGCAGAATTTGATGGTGACGCCGCGGATGGAAAGCGCGGTGTTTAGCATCACCCGGGCCGCCCGGCGGTGGGTGGCACTTCGGTCGCTCGGCTTTGGGAGAAAGGTGAGACGGCGGAACGCCGCCGGGCCCTTGTACATCAGATAGACCACGACCGCTGCCGCACCCACGCGCGCGGTGCGGTACAGCCAGCTCGCGGGGTTCACCCGGCCTCCCCGCTCGCCTCGGCGGCGGGGCCCGCCTCAAAACCGGTTTGCGCCGGCGGGGTCCACGGGGCCTCCAGGGCGTCAAAGCGTTCGAGCAGACCGCTTGGATTCGCGTGCGCGGTGACGGCGTCGACGACGGCGGCGCGGATGTAGCTGCGTTGCTCGTCGCGCTGCTCCCCGGTGAGCGCGCGCAGGTTGCGGTGGAGGAACGCGTTCACCACCCGTTGCCCCGAGAGCTGGCCGCCGTCCACACGGCGGAGCGTGCGCGCCGAGAGCTCCGAGAGTGCCGTGCGGAGATACTCCACGTGAGCGGTCTCATCCGCGCGGATGTAACCCACCATCGCGCCCGCCTTCTGGGGCTCGGCGGAGACGTCTGGATCGGAAAGCAGGGTCTCCCCCCAGTCAAAGGCGCCCATCGCGAACACCTCGAGGGCCAGCACGCTCGCCATCGTGGCGATCAGAACCTCGAGGTCGCGGTCGATCTCCGGAAAGACCACTTTCCGCTCGCGTCGCCGCGCCGGGCCCTGGCCCATCATGCGCAGCAGGACGTCACCCGGAATTTTGGGGTCTTCCAGCGCGAGGTCGCGGGCCGCCTCCCACATCTGCTTGTGGCCGCCCTCGTCGCGGTAGCCGGCCTCGTCGCGGGCGTGCGCCTCGAAGAGCCCACCGTCGAGATGGGCGAGTGCGGTCCCCGCGATCGGCTCGACGACCGCGTCCTGCATCGCCGGAACCGCGACTTCGCGGATCATGGCGCCAAAGCCCTCGACAATCGAGATCACCGTGAGCCGGCGGACCACCGGGTCGCGCACGCCCTCGCAGAGCAGCAGCTTGGCCTGCTCGACATTGGGGTACTGCGGCACGAGCAGCGCGGGGTCGATTCGAATCAGCGGGTGCCCTTGCGAGGCCAGCTGGGCCTGCCAGGCGCGGATCGCCGGGGCCCGGTGCCGTGTGCGGGGCGAGCGGTAGATGCCGTCGGGGTCAAAGCCCCCGTGGCAGCGAACGCCCCCCGCGATCAGCGGCTCGGCGTAGGTGTCGTTTTCGAGCAGCTCAGCCGGGCTGTAGTCCCGCGGTTGGCCCGCGGCCAAAGGCGGAGACATCGTGGGAGACGAAGACATCGGGTCCTCGGTGCGGAACGCATGCGGGCGGCGCAGCGAGGCTAGCTCCAAAGCTGGGGAGGGCTAGCCCTCGATGAGTTCGTCGAGCTGCAAGAGGATTCCGTCGGGGTCGACCAGAAATGCGCTGTGAAAGGTTCCGTCTTCGACCACGACCCGTGTGGGCTCGACGACGAAATCGACGCCTTTTGCCTTGAGGGCATCGTACACCGCCGGGAGATCTTCGACCCAGAATCCCACGTGGTGGATCCCGACCTCGTCGAGCTTGATGGGCTCACCGCTGACCGGCTTGTCGGCGTGTTCGGAGAGGACCAGAAAGGCGCCGCCCTTCACGCGGTTCCAGTAGAGGGTGGCGACGCGGCGCGCGTCGTGGGCCGTCCGGTAGAGGGCGGGTAGCACGGTGCCGCGGGTCGCTTGGACCTCGTCGCGCACGACCTCGAAGCCCAGGGTGTCGCGGTAGAACGCGAGCGAACGCTCCATATCGCGCACGCCGATCGCAATGTGGGACACGCCCGTGGTCTTCATGTCGGCCCCTTCTTCTTCCTCGTTCGGCTATTTGGAGACCGCGACCGCCGTCTCCTCTTTCGAGCCCGCGAACACCAGGCGCCCGGCGGCGTTGGAAGCCTCGATGCGCGCCACGACATCATCGGCCAACTCGATGGTGCGCTCCTCCGGGAAGCGGCCCAGCAGCAAGCGCGGACGCAAATGGAATTTTTCTGGATCGTACACGAGCGCCTGGCTCTTGGAGGGGTTGCGCAGCCAGCGGCGGCGCATGAAGTCGGGATTGAAGAGCGTCTGCCGTTCTCCCTCCGACCAGGCGTAGAGCAGCATGGCGTCGTGACAGCTGTACGAAATGAGGTCGAGGTGAGCGTCCCAGTACACGCTATGGGGGTTGGTGTACCCCTGCCCGCCGGGGAGCTCGGGATGCTGGCGGTGGGCGAGCGTGAGGGGGGGGGTGGGGGGGGGGGGGGGGGGGATGGGCGGGTGGGGGGGGGGGGGGGGGGGGGGGGGGGGGGGGGGGGGGGGGGGGAGCTTGGCGATCTG
>CAJIBI010000031.1_pt1 | contig 14810 bp, 12 predicted proteins | sample 9199321 | NCBI WGS metagenome assembly CAJIBI01 (sample SAMEA7708294, study PRJEB35096) | sediment metagenome | biome: marine neritic benthic zone biome [ENVO:01000025]; feature: sediment [ENVO:00002007]; material: shallow marine sediment [ENVO:03000034] sea grass bed [ENVO_01000059] ... | reverse complement strand
GGTAAAGAAGGGGTCAAAGATGCGGTGCCGGACTTCGGGCGGGATGCCGGGGCCGTTGTCGCGTACCTCGATGTCGACGCCGTCATCGTTGGCACGGGTCTCCACCGTGATCACCGCGTCGGGGTGCTTCGAGAGCGCCTGCTTGGCGTTGACCAGCAGGTTCACCACGACCTGGGTGAGGCGCTCCGCGGAGGCGCGGATCTTGGGTAGCTCCTCCGCGAGGTGGGTGCGGATGTCGACGTGCCGGTTGCGGTGGAGGTCCGAGAGCCGCACCGACTCCTGTACGATTTGATTGACGTCAACCTCGGCGAGGTCGTCGGCCGGCTCGCGCGAGATGCGGCGCATGCTCTTGACGATGCGTCCGATGCGATCGATGCCGTCGCTGCACTCGGCGACCACCTCGGGGAGCTCCTCGAGATCCATGGCGTCTTGTTCGGGAAGGCGGTTGCGTAGCTTCTCGAGCCGACCGATCACCTGGCCCAGGTGGTTGAGGTTGGTGCGGAGGAACGCCAGCGGGTTGTTCACTTCGTGCGCGATCCCCGCGGCGAGGCTTCCCACCGTCTCCAGCCGCTGTACCTGACGCGCGAAGCGTTCGTATTGGTGCTCTTGGGTACAGTCGCGCAAGACGGCGAAACGCCCGGCGACGCCGCCGTCGGCCAGGTCGAGGGACTTGGCCGTGAGCTGAATCCGTCGGCCATCGCTGGGGCGAAGCTCACTTGCCGGCAAGGTCAACCCTTCGGGCAGCGCCTCAAAGGCCTCCTCCAGGGCGGCGCGTCGCTCCTCATCTTCGATGAGTTCCCCGAGGAGCTCGCCGATCCGGCGGCCGTGGATCTCGGACGGCGAGCGGTCGAGGATCTCCTCCGCCGCGGGGTTGGCGTCGAGGATGACGCCGTCGACATTGCCGATGAGCACCCCTTCGCGGAGATGGTCGATGACGTCGCGACGCGCCAGCGGGAGCATGTCGAGCAGGTGGTTGCGAAAGATGGTGAAGGTGAGCACGGTCGCCATGAATCCCAACGCCGCCGGTGTCGCGTCGTAGGGGAGGGGCGAGCGCCCCGAGACAAAGAACGCGTGGCACGCGATGGGCGCCACCAGGGAGGCCACGATCAGCGCGCCCTGCACCCTGGCCTCGCGCATAAAGCCGCGCGCCGCCGCGCGCAAAAAGACGTAGTTCGCCACCAGGGCATAGCTGTACCCAATCGCAATCGTGGCGTAGAAGAGCGGGCCGTAGCGTTCGGACTGCTGGCTGAACTCCTGCAGGAACAGCCCGTGGCGGTTGTTCGTGGCCAGAGCGACCCAGCTCAACACCATGGGCAAGACGAGCGCGAGCCAAAGCGCCGAGCGCCGCTCGAGGAGATCGACGCGGGCGTAGCGTCCGGCGAGGAAGAGCCAGAACACCCCCACCATCGAGGCGCCCACCCAGCCCACGAAAAACCCGGCGGCGGCCGACGCTTCGCTCGTGGCGCTGAAGCGCCACACGACCCCCGTGCTCCACACCATGATGGCCACGAGATAGCCGAGCAGCGGTTTGCGCAGCGGGGACCGTCCGCCCGCGGTCGCCACGTAGACGGCGATCGCCGCGCTGATCAAAAAGGTCAGCGCGGATTGGAGCGTCGCGGCGGTCATCCCCCGCGTATCGGCGGGTCGCCACTCGGGAGTGAGCGAGCGGGCTAGGCCGCGAGAAAGCGCCCGCGCTCCACCTCGCGCACCGACCCGTCGCCGCACAGGCGTTCGAGGTGGAGCGCCATGCTGCGGCGCTCCACCGAATCGGCGAAGAGCACGTCGTCCCCGGGGCGGTAGACAAAGCGGTGGGCGGCGATTTCGTCGAGGCTGCGCGGCCCCTCGCGCAAGTACGCCAGGAGGCGGCGCTCGCGGTCACCGATCATCGATCGGAAGCGCTCAAAGCGCGCCACAAAGGCCGCGTGATCCTCGAGCACCCCGATGTGGTGAAAGGTGGCCCAGGTGCGCGGGCGCAGCGTGGCCAGAAAATCGAGGGTCGCCTCGAAGTCTTCCAGGTCGGACCAGGCGTCGCCGTAGTAGGGGCCAAAGCTCGAGAGGTCGACGTCGGCCAGATAGAGCATGTCCTGGGGCTCGATCCAAAAGAAGCACTGGCCCCGGGTGTGCCCGGGCGCGTGGAGAGCGCGCACGCGGTGCGGGCCGCCCAGCTCGAAGACCGCGCCGTCGGAGAAGGGGACGACGTCGTCCCGCGGCGTGTAGTGGTACTTCTCGACCAAGCGGGTGCGCCACTCGGTCTCGATCTCGGCGCCGTAGCCGTAGATCTCGAGCATGTCCTCGAGCGAGCGGAAGCCGACGATGTCGGCCTCGTGGCAGTGCCAGGGCGCGTCGGGAAAGAGATAGTTGCCCGCGTAGTGGTCTTCGTGGCAGTGGCTGTTGAGCACGCGGTCCACCGCCGGGAGCGCATCCTGTCGGTCGATCATGCCGAGTGCGGGGTCGATCAGGACGGTCTCTTCGGGGCCCCGCACCAGGAAGCTGTTCCCGTCCGGATAGCGGCCCCCATCGGGGCCGTAGAGCACCGTCACCGCCTCGTACTGCCGCTCCGCCAGCTCCCCGGCCACGATTGCCTTCTCCTCGTCCCCTCAGCCGCCGCTGGGGCGGGCACACGATAGGGGCCGGGCGGCGCTTCAACCATCGCCCGAGCCGCGGTCTTGCTTGCGGCTCTCGCTCTGGCTCTGGCTCCGACTGCGGTCGCGGAGCTCGGTGCGCCGGCGGAGCTGCTCTTGGTTGACCCATCCGATCAGGTCGGCGCGCATGCGCTCCGTCACGTTCTGGAACTCCAACGAGACAAAGCGACGCTCTCCCGCCCGCGCCGCGGTGACCCGCACGACACGCGCGACCAGCTCGACGGCATCGCGGCCCAAGGGAAGCCGGAACTCGACGACGTCGCCGGTATCGAGCTCCTTCTCGACCGCGACGCGCGCACCGCCTGCGCTGAGGTCGATCAGCGGGAGCTCGCGCAGCGTCTCGTCGTCGTCGTCTTCCGGGGCCACGTCGACGCGATAGCCGTACGTGTTCACGCGCACAAACTCGCGCGCTTGGCGCCGGTGCCACTCCTCTTCGAGGCGGAGCCCCACGCAGTCGCGCATCGCGATGGCCACCCGCGCCGGTGTGCGGTAGCGCGCGTCACCGCGCACCCCGATCTCGAGGTCTACGAGCTCGCCGGGCTGGAGCGCGCCGATCGCCCGCGTCGACACCCAGACCAGGCCTTCCGAGACGCGGTCGATCGCGACCGTCCGCGTGTCGTCCCCGGTGACCACCGTGATCGTGGTGCCGTCCTGGAGCGGGAGACTCAGGCTCTCTTGCGGCGACAAGGCTCCCCCTGAAATCGCGTGTGGGCGGACGGTTGCGCCGTAAGACGAACCCCCACGATGGGGATCGGGTGCGCGGCGCGGGCCCTTGAATGGGCGCCTGCCCCTCGCGCTGCGCGCGCGCTTCGGTAGCTTCGCCAAAGCTCCGATGGGGGGTCGGGTGCCGACCAGACGCTTTCAAGTTGCGCCGCGAACGGCGTGGTACGGCGCGCTGCGGGGGGCGGCGCTCGCCGCCACGCTCGCGGTGGCGGCGCCCAACGCCTCGCTTGCGGAGACCGCGCCGACCTCACCGGTTTCCCTCGAGGCGCGGCTCGTGGTTCCGCTCGAGGGGGCCGACAGCGCGGCGCTGGGGCGCGGTTGGAGCGACGCCAATCGGCGTTTTGTCTCGCAACGCGGGACGTGTGTCGCGTATACCTCGAGCTATTTCGAGCCTGCGGAGAGCGCCCACGTCGCGCTCGAAGTCCTGAGCCGAGCTGGCGGACATCTGCGCCTCGGCCTCCACGTCGCGGTGCACCGGGGCGTCGAGAGCGTGGAGAGCGCACAGCTGGTGGACGCCGTGCGGCGCCTCGAGCGCCAGGATGACGCCTCGTTCCGGGCGGTCTGCGGCGACGCCTTTGTCGCCGGCACCGTGTCGGGGGCCCAGTTCGTCGGCGAGTTCGAGATCGGCTCGCGTCAGGGAAGCGCCGCCCACAGCTGGTTGCAGCGGCGCCGGCTGCTCGGACCCAGCGCGGACCTGGCGGCGCTGGCCGAGGGACTGGAGAGCTTTGTCGGGGAGTTTTCGATGCGCGCCCAGCAGCTCCCGGACGGCCGGCGCGCCGCGGCGCAACCGATGGCGCCGGAAGCGCTGATTGCCGCAGCGGCCGCCTTCCCGGAGAGCCCCGAGGCCGAGCGCGCCCGCCCGTATTTGGCGCTCCTGATCGACTATCCCGCGCGCATGCAGTCGGGTATCGCCATCGACCTCGCGATGCGGCCACCGGAGGCACCCGGCCGCGCCGTCTTCGCGGCGATGCGCCCGCGGCGGTCGTCCGCTTCGGAGATGCACTTGGCGCGCGCGCAACGGCGACTGCCGCCGCCTGGCACCGGACAGCGGTCACCCGCACCGGTCGTGCCCGTGTTTCGGGTGGAGCGCTTTCCGGTGCGGGTCATCCAGACCGCCGGCGTGTCGGTGTACGCCGGAGCCAATGCACCGCCCGACCATTTTGTCGAGCGGGCGGGTGGCTACAGCTTCTGGATTCCCGGGGCCGCGGCCGGGACGCCGCGGGTCGCGGCCGCGATCGCGTACGCCATGGCCCAGTCGCCCGAAGCGGCGCCGCTGCGCTGGGTGCGTCGCTACGCGGCGGGAGATCTGGCAGGGGCCGCCGTCTATCTGTCGCCCGACGCGCCGATCGAAGGCATCCACAGCGGCCGCAATCCGGTGGGCTACGCGTGGATCCCCGGGGTCGCCCACCCCAACGCGCGCGAGCGCAAGCTGATGGACGAGGTCCTCAGCGCGGCGACCCCGCCGGTTTCGAGCGAGCCCTGAGCCAGGCACCGGCGAGCGGAACGAGCGCGGCACCCGCCGAGAGCGGCACCCACCAGGTCCAGGCGACGACGATCCGCCCCAGGACCACGGGCTGCAAAAACAGCAACGCCCCGACGCCCGCGCCGACGGCGAGCGCGGCGAGGCCGGCCCCGTCGGGCAGCGCGCGCCGCGCGAGGAACGCCCAGCCAAACACCGCGAGCAGCGCACCGTAGAGCACCGTCATCGCCGACAGCGCGAGCTCGACCAGGGACACGAAGGGCGATGCCACCCGGTCGTAGGCGGTGACGCCGAGGGCCGAGACCACGAGCGCCGCGCCGCAAGCCGAGGCCGCACGCCGCAAGGCGCGGGGCGTCTCGCCGGCCTCGAGCGCGCGCCCCCGCACGTCCACCACCCAGGTGCTCGCCATCGCGCAGAGCGCCGAGTCGAGGCTCGAGAGCGCCGCCGCGGCGAGCCCGGCGAAGACGAGGCCGCGCAGCCCGTCGGGCATCGCAGCGAGGGCAAAGCGGGCGACCGCGTGGCGGCCTTCGTCGAGCTCGAGGCCGGGGGCGTCGAGGGCGACCCGCGCGAGGGCGGTGCCGATCAGCAGGAAGAGCGCGGTGGTCGGGAAGTTCAGCCAGGCCGACGCGAGCAGCGCCCGCGAGCTGGCGCGCGGCCCGGTTGCGAGCAGACGCTGGACCATGTCGTAGTCGGTGCCGTGGGTGGCCAGCGTGAGGAAGAACCCACCGAGCACGGCGGTCCCGACCGGTGGCACCGCGGCCAGCGACAGCCACGGGTCGAGGTGGACGATTTGGCGGCGGCCGGCCTCGCCCGCCCACGTCCAGAGCGCCGTGAACCCGCCGTCGATCGATGCCAGCGCCACCGCCAGCAGCGCGATGGCCGAGCCCCAGAGCGCACCGCTTTGCAACACGTCGGTCCAGACGACGGAGCGAATGCCGCCGACTCGCGTGTAGGCCAGCGCGGCGGCGCCGCCCGTGACGATGGCCGCGGGGACCGAGAGCCCCGTCACCACCGAGAGCGCCGTCGCCGCGATGAAGAGGCGCGCCCCCGACGCCAACGCGCGCCCGCCGAGAAAGCAGAGCGCTGCCGCCCGCCGCGTGGCGACACCAAAGCGCGTTTCGAGAAAGGAGTAGAGCGTGACGATTCCGGCGCGGTGGTAGCGGGGCAGTACCGCGCGCGCGAGCAGCCACTTCGCGGCGAGCGCACCGACCCCGAGCTCCAGAAAGAACCAATCGCCGCGCAGGGCGGCGTCGGGTACGCCGAGAAAGGTGGCCGCCGAAATCTCGGTGGCGGCGAGGGACAAAAAAATCGCCCAGCCCGGCAGCGCCCGCGCGCCCACCAACCACTCGCGGGGGTCGCCGCGGCGCCCGACGCCCACGCCGACACCGAGCGCCACCGAGGCGACCAGGAAGAACCCGAGCACCGCGAGGTCGAGGACGCCGAGCCCGGTGCCTGCGAGGGGTGCGCTCACCCCCACTCCGGACTAGTCGTGCTCGGGGTCGCGGAACGCCGGCGCGCGGTTTTCAAAGTTTGCTTTGACGGCTTCTTTCTGGTTGGCGCCGCCAAGCAGCGTGCGCTGGATGTCTTCTTCGAGACGCAGCCCGGCGGCTTCTGAGCCGTCCCAGCCTTCGTTGAACAGACGCTTGCCGGCGCGCACCGCGTCGGGTGACTTGGACGCGATCTCGAAGGCCATATCAAACGCGCGTTCGCGCGGCGCCGCGTCGACGTGGCTCGCGAGGCCGAGCACCCCGGCTTCCTCCCCCGACACCACACGACCGGTAAAGGTGAGCTCCTTGGCGACGTCGGCGCGCACCAGGTGGCGCAACGTCTGGGTGCCGCCCATGTCCGGGATGAGACCCCACTTGATCTCCATCACCGAAAAGCGCGCGTCGGGGGCGACGAAGCGGATGTCGGAGGCCATGGCGATCTGGAAGCCGGCGCCGTAGGCCACACCATGCACCGCGGCGAGCACGGGCATCGGAAGCTCGTGCCAGATGTGCGCGGCCCTCTGCGCATAATTGGCAGCGCTCGAGCCGTCTCGGGAAAAGAGGTCGGGGGCATCGTCGCCGATCGCCTGAAAGCTCGCGAAATCGAGCCCCGCCGAGAACGCGCGCCCCTCGCCCGACAGCACCACGGCGCGCACACCGGGGTGCGCCTTGAGCTCGCGTCCCGACTCGACGAGCGCCTCGAACATGGCCGCGTCGAGGGCGTTGAGTTTGTCGGGGCGGTTCATGCGCACGTCGGCGACGCCGTCGGTGATTTCGATCGTGACGCGGTCTGACATGTCGGGCTCCCGGCGTTTCCGCGCGACGCTCGGCGCGGCGCGTGGGCGGCCCAACACTCGCAGAGCCCCGGGTTCCGCACAAGGCGGGCGGCCCCTACCTTGGGGCGCGCGGCCTGCACGCGCCCACGGGCGCCGCCGCTTCAGGGAGCCTTGTATGACCGACAACACGCTCGCCATCGAACAGGGCGGCGGGATCGCGACCGTCACGCTCAACCGCCCCGAGGCGATGAACGCGCTCAACGCCCCGCTGCGCGCCGCCCTCTACGCCGCCTTTGATGCACTCCGCGAGCCCGGCGAGACGCGGGTGGTGATCTTGACCGGTGCGGGACGCGCCTTTTGCGCCGGCCTCGACCTGAAAGAGCTCGGCGGCGAGGCGGGCGCGCGCAACGGAGGCAACGCGGCGCTCAGCGAAACCAACATGATCCGCGCGCTCTGGGAGTGCCCCGTCCCGATCATCGGCGCGGTCAACGGCTTTGCCATCACCGGCGGCTTCGAGCTCGCCCTCGCCTGCGACTTCCTGGTCGCGTCGACCCAGGCGCGCTTTGCCGACACCCACGCCCGCGTGGGTGTCGTGCCCGGGTGGGGGCTGTCGCAGCGGCTGCCCCGCCTCATCGGCGTCAACCGGGCGAAGGAGCTCTCCTATACCGGCAACGTACTGGACGCGACCCGCGCCGAAGCCTGGGGTCTGGTGAACCGTGTGGTCGAGCCCGACGCGTTGCTGCCCACGTGTCGACGCCTCGCCGAAGACATCCTCTCCGGCGACGGCCCCACCGTCCGCGAGATCAAGCGGATCATCGACGGCGGCTACGCCACGACTCTCCACGAGGGCCAGCGCCTCGAAGCGGAGACATCGAGGCGTTGGGCGCGCGGCGTGCGGCCCGACGACATCGCCGCGCGCCGGCGCGCGATGCAGGCGCGCACCCGCGCGCAGCGTGACGCCGCGGAGCGCTAGCTCAGCAGCGCGCAGGCGTCCTTGAGAAACTGCACCGACGAGCGCTCGTCCTGGAGGATCGTCCGCATCAGATACTGCGTCTCGGGGTCGCCGTCCAAGCGGTCCGTGAAGTCGGTGAGCGGCTTCAGCACGGCGTCGACGTCGCCAAAGCGCTCGACCAAGCTCGCAATCTTCTCGACGTCGCTGCACGCGGTGCCGCCGTAGGTCTCGAGCAGTTCGTCGCGCTCCGCCTTCGGCACCTCGGCGCTGCAGCTACCGCCGAGCTCTTTGATGCGCTCCTCGAGGAGCTGCGCGTGCATTGCCTCGCGTTGCACGACGGTGCGGAGGCCGCCGCGCACACACGCCGTGTCACTGACGTCGGCCCACGCGCCGAGCCAGGTCGCCCCAAAGCTCTCCGCCGCGCGATATTCGTCGAGAAACGCCACCGTCTCTTCGCAGCTGGGCTCGTTCGAGAGCCGCGCCATGCGCCCTTCGAGCTGCTCGATCTTGGCGCACAGCTCGCCCTGTTGTTCGCACACCTGCGCCAAAAGCCCTTCGATCTTCGTCAGTTGTTTTTCGCTCATCGGGTCCTTTTCCGTCGCCGCGCGCGGGCGGCGGGCTGAGGGGTATCGACCTAACATGCCGCGTCAGAAGGAAAATTGGAAGAGGCGGTGAATCGACCGGCGGCCGCCTCGTCTAAGGTCCCGCAACCCAAGGGGAGGGCTGGCATGGGCGCCGTGGAGACGATTGCTCTGGCGATGGGCGTGGGCTGGGCGGCCGGCATCAACCTCTACGCGGCCATCGCGACCCTGGGCCTCCTGCAGCTGACCGGCAATATCGTGCTCCCCCCGGAGCTGGCGGTGGTCGCCGACCCCGTGGTGCTCGGCGCCGCCATCTTTATGTACTGCGTCGAGTTCTTTGCGGACAAGGTGCCCGGGGTCGACACCGGCTGGGACGCCATTCACACCTTTATCCGGATTCCCGCCGGCGCCATCCTCGCCGCTCAGGCGGTGGGGCCGGTGAGCGAGCCGGCGATGCTCGCGGCCGGGCTCCTGGGCGGGGCGTTCGCTACCGGAAGCCACCTGATCAAATCCGGCACCCGGGTCGTCATCAACACCTCCCCCGAGCCCTTTACGAACTGGACCGCCTCGATTGCCGAAGACGCGATGGTGATCGCCGGCGTTTGGGCGTCGCTCTATCACCCGTGGGCGTTCCTCGTGCTCCTCGCCGGGTTCTTTGGCCTGGCGATCTGGCTGTTGCCGAAGGTCTGGCGGGGCGTGCGCCGCGTGTTGGCCACCGTGACGGGCCTCTTCCGGTCGGCGTCGCGCGAGGTCGCCACCGCGCCGCCGGCCTCGGGCCCTGCGAACGGCGAGAAGGGGCCCTAGCCGATCGAGCGCTGCGGGTTTAGCGCTCGCGCGAAAGCGGCGGCTCGGACAACGCATTGGCCGGGTCGCCCGAACGCCTCGGCGGCTTTGCCAAAAAACGAACTTGTGAGCGACGCCGCAGGTTTTCCCGCGCCTGGCGCGGGCGTTGTCCCTCCAGATAGGCGCGGACGTCGGGCGCCGCATCCTCAAAGGTCATGTCGGCGGGCCAGCGCTCGCGGTTTTCCTCAAAGAATTCCAGCAGCTCGGTGGCGGTGACGGGGCCCATGCGCTCGATCTCGAGGGCGAGCACCTGGTCGGGGGCGATCCCGCGCCGTCGCGCCTCCTCCTCCAGGATGAGGGTGTCGATCATCCGCTCGGCGGCTTCCGCCCGGTAGCTCCACTGCTCGCTGCGGTCGTTCTCGAGCAGCGCGCGTCGAAACAGGTCGTCCCGGATCCAGCGATCCAGCTCCGACTCGTGAACGACCCGGTCGCCAATCCGAAACCAGGCCGGGCCGACCTTGTCCTCGGGGGAGGGCACCGGCACGGGCGCCGGCGTTGGCGCGACGATGACGCGGGGCGGCGGTTCCGGCGGCGGGGGCTTGGCGTAGGGCTTGTGAACACACCCGAGGGCGAGGGCGAGCAGCGTGCCCACGAGCCCGAGTGCCAGCGGCCGGCACATGGCGCGAAGCGTAGGGAGCCACCCGATCCGCTGCAATTTGCCGGCAGCTAATCCCCGAGGGGGATTATGAAACCTTGGACAGGACACTGGCGTTCCCCTCGGGATTTGACAAATTACTTTTTGTTCTTGTCTTCAGCACGTACCCGGCCGAAATATGGAGGGCGAAACGGGGTAAAAAAGACCCACTTCATCTTCACCTTCCGCGAACCCAAGGCCACTTTCAAGAATCTAATTACGTGTTCGTGGCGAAGAAAAAGAGAGGAGACTGCGTCCTAGTCCTACAGCCGACACGCGCTCCCGCAAAGAGCCTTTTCTCACCGACCGTGCCCGTTTTTTGAGGGATGGTATGACCCATCTGGATGACAGCCTACAAAGCGCAGAATTGAACGACCGCTGGCAAGAGCCCGAGCGCGCGACCCGCGCATCGGAGCCGGCCGCGGACGCGCGCGTGGTGGTGCAGGGCGTCGGCGAGGATCAGCTGCCCACCGCCAAAGAGCTCGCGGGCGCCAACGGGGTCGCCGCGGATGCACTCGTCACCTATCTGCGTTCGATCGCGCAAATCCCGGTGCTCAACCGCGAGGAGCAGTTTGCGCTGGCGCGCGAGCTCGAGGGCCACCGTGAGGCCTTCCTCGATGCCGTGCTGCCGCTGCGCTCGGTGGCGCGCGAAATCGTCATGGATTGGCGGCGGCGCAAGGAAGGTGGCTACGTCACCGCCGTGCTCTCCGACCACGATGGCAAGAGCCGCTCGAGCAGCGAATCGGTCGACCGCGCGTTGTCGCGCGTGGAGCGAAAGCTCGAATCGTCCCGCGCGCTGCGCCCCGACCCGGAGCTCGCCAAGGCGCTGCGCCGCGCCAAGCTCGCCTTCGAGGTAATCATCGAAAATTTCCGGGCGGTGCAGACCGGCCGCTTCATCGACCCGCGTTCCACGGGCGACCCCTTTGCCAACGCGGAGCGCGCGCACCGCAAGCGCGCGGTCGAGGCCGAGCGGCGCTACGACCGCGTGAAGCAGCGCTTTGTGCGCCACAACCTGAAGCTCGTGGTCAACTTCTCGAAGCAGTACCGCGGCATGGGTGTGCCCTTCCTCGACCTGATCCAGGAGGGCAACCTCGGGCTGATCCGCGCCGTCGAGAAGTTCGACTACCACCGCGGCCACAAGTTCTCCACCTATGCGGCGTGGTGGATCCACCAGGCGCTGATTCGCGCGGTGCAGAAGTATTCCCGCACGGTCCGCGCGCCGTCGCACGTCTACGACCTGCAGCTCCGCTACAAGCGGGTCGAGCAGACGCTGCGCGGCCGCATCCAGCGCGAGCCGGGGCGGACCGAGATCGCCGAGGCGCTGGGCCTCGGGATGACCGACTTCGACCGCCTGCTCTCGACGATGTCGCCGATTCTTTCCACGCAGGCGCCGCTCGGCGGGACCGAGGACCTGACGATCGAAGACGCGCTTTCGGACGACAGCCTCGTCGACCCGGGCGACGTGATCGACTCGGGCGCGGTGCAGCACCAGATGCACTCGCTGCTGGGCGACCTCGAGCCGCGCGAGCGCATGGTGATCGAGTCGCGCTTTGGCCTCGGCGAGCGCGAGGAAGAGACGCTCCAGGTGATCGGCGAGCGCCTCGGGCTCTCGCGCGAGCGCGTGCGACAGATCGAGGCGAAGGCCCTCGAGCGGCTGCGCCGGGGCGGCAAGGCCGAGCAGCTCGCCACCGTGCTCGAATCGCGTTTCGCCGAGCTGTGAGGCTCGCAGACGCGATCGGCGACCTGCGGGTCGAGGATCCCGACGGCGAACCGATCGCGATCCGCTCGCTGTGGAACAAAGGCCCGGTCGCGATCCTCTTTCTCCGCCATTTCGGGTGAATTTTTTGCCGTGAGCTCGTCGCGCAGGTGCGCGACCGCGCCGAAGAACTGCAGGCGGGCGGGGCGACGATTGCCGCGATTGGCTGCGGCACCGCCGCGCAGGCGGGCGCGTTGCGCGCCGGCATGAAGCTTCCCTTCCCCGTCTACGCCGACCCCGAGCGGCACAGCTTCGAAGCGGCCAAGTTGCGGCGCGACCTCCAGGGTGTGAACCCGCTGCGCATCGCGGGCAACGCCATGCGGGCCATGCTGCGGGGCGCCCGGCAGACCGGCATCCAGGGCGACGCCTTCCAGCTCGGCGGCACCTTTGTGTTCGACGGGGAGGGCGAGGTGCTCTACGAGCACCGCAGCCGCGAGGCGGGCGACCACGCCCCGCTCGACGATCTGATCAAAGCGCTCAACTAGGCCCGCGCAGCGTCAGGGCGCTGCGTCGAGGTCGACCCACACCGGCGCATGGTCGGAGGCCGTGAGGCCCTCCTGCTTTTTTCGGTATTCGCGGTCGATTTCGGCATGCGCCACGCGCTTGGCGACGGGTTCGGTCCCGAGCAGAAGATCGATCCGCAGGCCTTGGCGCTTGTGAAACGCGCCGCCCCGGTAGTCCCACCACGAGAACTCCTGGGCGTTTGGATGCTGCTGCCGGAACAGGTCGCCCAAGCCCCAAGCGAGCAGCCGTTGAAAGCGCGTCCGCTCCGCCTCGGTGTGAAAGATCTTTCCGCGCATCCCCTCTTCGTTCCACGAGTCGAGCGGGGTAGGGCAAAGATTGAAATCGCCCCCCAGCAAAATGGCGTCACTCGCCCGATACTCCCGCTCCAGAAACGCCTGTAGCGAATCGAACCACTGGAGCTTGCGCGCATAGTCCTCGTGCTCCACGCGTTTCCCGTTGGGGCAATAGAGCGAAGCGACCACGAGCCCGTCCACCAGCGTCACGAGCGCCCTCGAGCCAAACGCCTCCTCGCCGGGGAGGCCCCGTTGGAGCACCTCGCCCGCGTTGCGGCTCAGCACCGCCACCCCGTTCCAGCTCTTCTGTCCATAGACCAGGGCCTGGTAGCCCTCCGCCTCAAATACCTCGTGGGGGAACTTGTCCTCCTCGAGCTTCAGCTCCTGCAATGCCACGATGTCCGGCTTTCGCGCACGCAGCCAATGGAGGACGAATTCCACCCGTGCGCGGAGACCATTGATGTTCCAGGTCGCGATTCTCAAAAATCCTATCCAGCTAGGCGCCGCCTGGCTGTTTGTCGCAAGAGTCTTTCTCCTTTAAACGCCGCGTTCTGCATCCCCATTTCTTTGGCTCCTCCAACCGCGAGCCGGCTCATTTCGATTGATTGATCAACGCGATCCAACTTGACGAGAACTGCCGCTGCATTGAGCTGGGCGTGGACTACCCAAGGCCGAGCGCCGAAATTCGTATCGAATTCGATCGCGTTCCTAAAATGCGACAGGGCCCTTTCTAGCTCGCCACCAGTCTCGGCCAGCAATCCCAGGTATCTGTCGACCGACCCACAGGCCAGCGCGCCCGCTCCGGCTATCGCTTCCCTTCCTGAGAAGGGCCGGAGCCTCTCGTAGATACTCCAAGCGAAATGAGAATCCCCGAGAGCATGGCAGGTTTGTGCAAGACCTAAGGTAAAGGCCGAGATCCAGTCGATTCGCATCGACATTGCTCCGATTCCTGCTCGTTTTAGAGCCTCGTATTCTCTTTCCGCTTGGTCAATCTCGCCACATTCGGTGTACATGAAAGCGAGGATCGCCCTCCATCCAGGTACGTTCGGGTATCGTGACACCGCACGTTCGCTCTTTTTGACAAAGTCCTCCGGACGGCCAGCTTCCCAGAGCAGCAGATATTCGTGTAGCGCCGCGCTGTGGACCCCATTGGAGTCGCTCACCGACTCAGCCAGTCGCGAAAATTCTTTGTACCGATACTCCGCCTCGCTGAATTCTCCATTCATCAATAACCTTACCGACCGAAACATTTCGGCGTACCACATGGCTCGCGGATGTCGGGTCCTTTCCGCCAGAGTGGAGAATTCCATGATCTCACTGTCGAGCATTGCGCGATCACCTAGCTCCAAATGAGCCGCGACGGTTAGCATGCGACAAATCAGATAGGTTTCTGGGCTGATTTGGTCGCCGAGCGTCGGTAGCAGCTTCGCGATGCGAACGCGCTCCGCCAAGCAATTCTCGTCCCAGTTCGCTCTCCATAAGGCAGGTAGGACCTCTGCTTGCATTCCCATGTCATCACTTGAACGAAGTTGGTCTCTGACGAATGTGGAAAGCTGAGAAATTCGTTCCTCCGAACCGGGCGCCCAAAGTCGCGCAAGAATCAATCTTGCCGCGACGCGGACTCGGATCTCACTTTCCCCAGGGAGGATTTGGAGGGCCTCCTCGAGTAGATCAATTAGGTCCTGGTCGAAAATGCCACATTCGATAGAAAAAAAGTCCGGGGCTGATCGAACCGCCACCTCGGCAAGCTCTTCAGGCCTGTCCGAATGGCGCGCATGCCGGGCTGCTTGCGAAAAGACGTCGAACGCTTCCTTGGACCTACCAGCTAAGAGTTCGCACCTGCCAAGGGACAACAGCAGATGCTGCTGTTCTTCAGTAGAGCCGTCAGTAGAGTCCAGCCGTTGGGTCTCGACTGCGTATCGATAACTAGCGGCTGCAGAATCGTACGAAAAACGACGCTCCGCTTCCCGTGCGCTACGAAGGTGGTAACTAAATCCTCTCGGATCACCAGCCTGCGTCAAATGGAACGCGATTTCCTGCGAAGGTACCGAACCGCTGTCATCCGAAATCGCGATTTCTGCAATCCTTCTGTGATGAGCTCGTCGTTGTTTGCCATCGAGTTGTTGGTAGAGCGCATCC